>Ga0070741_10000074_pt1 | contig 356480 bp, 374 predicted proteins | sample Coa_R1_4_FD_66440 | JGI IMG/M metagenome (GOLD analysis project Ga0070741, IMG submission 66440) | Surface soil microbial communities from Centralia Pennsylvania, which are recovering from an underground coalmine fire - Coalmine... | ecosystem: Environmental > Terrestrial > Soil >...
CCCTCGACTACTGGAACAACGGCACCTGCCGCTGAAACGCAGAGGCGTGGGGCCTGCGCTCCGCAGGCCCCACGCCGAGCTTCGAGGCAGAGAGGCGCCTAGCGGATTCGAACCGCTGTACGAGGCTTTGCAGGCCTCTGCCTAACCACTCGGCCAAGGCGCCGGAGCGCGCGGAATGGTATCGGCCGGCCACGGGTACCCCCGCCCCGTGCCGGCCGCCCGCACTCCGTACCCCACCGCAGCGCCGTTTATGCCCGAGCGGCTGACGATGTCGGCGCTGCGGAAGGCCGTCCAGCGCTGCGAGGGATGCCCGCTCCACGCGAACGCGACCCAGGCGGTGTTCGGCGAGGGGCTCCTCTCCGCCGAGGTGATGCTCGTCGGCGAGCAGCCGGGCGACCAGGAGGACCTGGCGGGAGCGCCGTTCGTCGGGCCTGCGGGCCGGCTGCTCGACCGCGCCCTCGACGAGGCGGGGATCGACCGGCGCACGACGTACGTCACGAACGCGGTCAAGCACTTCAAGTGGAAGCCGCGCGGCACCCGCCGGATCCACGATAAGCCGACCTGGACCGAGCAGCTCGCCTGCCGGCCGTGGCTCGAGGCGGAGCTCGCGCTCGTGAAGCCCCGCGCACTCGTGCTCCTCGGGGCAACGGCGGCGCAGAGCGTGCTCGGCAAGGGCTTCAAGGTGACCCAGCACCGGGGCGAGCTGCTCGACTCGGAGCTCGCGGAGCTCGTCACGGCGACGATCCACCCGAGCGCCGTCCTCCGCTCGGACGACCGAGAGGAGCTCTTCCGCGGACTCGTCGCCGACCTGCGGGTGGTCGCCGCGTAGCCGCGCATTGCGCAGCATTCCGGCCGTAGAAGTGCGCAGAACGCACTTTCGCGCCGCCAAAGCTCTGTATAGAGTCGCAGCACCGTGTCGTTGCAGGAGCGCAGCGCGACCGAGCGCGTCAGAGCAGACCGCGAGCGGTTCGTCGCGCGCGGCGTGCCGACGCCCGAGCTCGTCGTCGAGCGCGCCGAGGGCGCGACGATCTGGGCCGCCGACGGGCGGCAGTACATCGACTTCGCGGGCGGGATCGGCTGCGCGAACCTCGGCCACAACCTGCCCGCGGTCGTCGACGCGGTGCACGCGCAGGTCGATCGCTACATGCACCAGTGCTTCATGGTCGGCATGTACGAGCCGTACGTCGAGGTCTGCCGCCGGCTCGCCGAGCTCTCGCCGTGTCGCGGCGCCGATCAGAAGAGCCTGCTCGTGAACAGCGGCGCCGAGGCGGTCGAGAACGCCGTCAAGATCGCCCGCGTCGCCACCGGGCGCCCGGCGGTGATCGTCTTCGACAACGCGTTCCACGGACGGACGCTGCTCGCGATGACGATGACGGCGAAGGTCGTGCCGTACAAGAAGGGCTTCGGCCCGTTCGCGCCCGAGGTGTACCGGACGCCGGCGCCGTATCCGTTCCGCGGCGTCTCCGAGGACGACGCGATCGACGCGCTGAAGCGGCTCTTCAAGGGCGACGTCGATCCGGAGTCGGTCGCCTGCGCCGTGCTCGAGCCGGTGCAGGGCGAGGGCGGCTTCATCCCCATGACGCCCGACTTCCCGCGGCGTCTGCGAGAGCTCCTCGACCACTACGGGATCCTCTACGTCGACGACGAGGTGCAGTCGGGCTGCGGCCGCACCGGCCCGGTCTGGGCGATCGAGCACTACGAGGTCGAGCCAGATCTGCTCGTCTCCGGCAAGACGCTCGGCGGCGGGCTGCCGCTCGCAGCCGTCACCGGCCGGGCCGAGGTGGTCGACGCCGTGCCGCCCGGCGGCCTCGGCGGCACCTTCGGCGGCAACCCGGTGTCGTGCGCCGCCGCGATCGCGATCCTCGACTCGCTGGGCGAGAACCGGGCGCGCGCCGACAAGGTCGGTGCCCGGCTGCGCGAGCGGCTCGAGGCGATGGCGCCTGCCGGCGCCGAGGTGCGCGGGCTCGGACCGATGCTGGCGATCGAGCTCCCGGAGCAGACGCCGGACGAGGCCGCCCGCATCGTCGCCGCAGCCCGGGACGACGGCCTGATGCTGCTCAGCTGCGGCATCTACGGCAACGTCATCAGGATCCTCGCCCCGTTCACGATCGGCGACGAGGAGCTCGAGCGCGGGCTCGACATCCTCGAGCGTTGCCTTGGCGGCTGAGGTCCGCGTCGAGGGCGCCCGCAAGGCGTACGGCGACGTCGTCGCCGTCGACGGCATCGACCTGACCGTCGGCGAGGGCGAGTTCTTCACGCTCCTCGGGCCGTCGGGTTCCGGGAAGACGACGACGCTCCGGATGATCGCGGGCTTCGAGCAGCCGGACGCGGGGCGGATCATGCTCGGCGGCGAGGACATCACGAGCCGCCCGCCCTACGCGCGCGACGTGAACACGGTCTTCCAGGACTACGCGCTTTTCCCGCACATGAGCGTCGCCGAGAACGTCGGCTACGGCCTGAAGGTGAAGGGCGTCGCGCGCGCGGAGCGCAGACGCCAGGTCGACGAGGTGCTCGGCATGGTGCGGCTGCAGGGCTACGGCGGCCGCAAGCCCGTGCAGCTCTCCGGCGGGCAGCGGCAGCGCGTCGCGCTCGCGCGGTCGATTGTCAACCGGCCGAAGGTGCTGCTCCTGGACGAGCCGCTCGGCGCGCTCGACCTGAAGCTCCGCCAGGAGATGCAGGTCTTCCTCAAGTCGCTGCAGCGCGAGCTCGGCATGACCTTCCTCTACGTCACGCACGACCAGGAGGAGGCCCTGACGATGAGCGATCACGTCGCCGTCTTCAACGACGGCCGGATCGAGCAGATCGGCTCGCCCGCCGAGGTGTACTCACGGCCTGCGACCGAGTTCGTCGCGGGCTTCGTCGGCACGTCGAACATCGTCCAGCGCGGCGACCGCCGCCTCTCGATCCGGCCCGAGCGGATCCGGCTGAACGGCGCCGGCACGCCCGCGACGGTCGCCGACGTCGTCTTCGTCGGCGCGTTCACACGGATCCTCATCGACACCGATGCCGGCGACCGGCTGACCGTCGTGCGTCAGAACGACGGCTCGCGGATCGAGCCGGGCACGCGCGTCCACGTCGACTGGAACGACGCCGACGCGTACGAGCTTCAGACCCCCCACCCCACCCCCGACCAGGAGGTCAGATGAAGAAGAGCGTGTGGGCACTCGCGGCGATCGTCGCCGCGGTGCTCGCGTTCCCCGCGGCCGGCGTGACGAAAGGATCCGGCGGCACCCTGAACATGATCGCGTGGGAGGGCTATCTGCAGCCCGACTGGGTGAAGCCGTTCGAGAAGCAGAGCGGCTGCACCGTGAAGCCGAAGTACGCAGGCTCCTCCGACGAGATGGTCACGCTCATGCGGACCGGCGGCGGCTCGCAGTACGACATGGTCTCCGCTTCGGGAGACGCGTCGCTCCGCCTGATCTACGGCAAGGACGTCCAGGCGATCGATCCGTCGAAGGTGCCCGACTTCAAGAACTTCGGCAGGACGTTCCAGTCGCCGCCGAACAACACGGTCGGCGGCAAGCACTACGGGATCTCCCTCCAGTGGGGCCCGAACACCCTGCTGTACAACACGAAGAAGGTCTCGCCCGCCCCGACGTCGTGGTCGGCGATCTACTCGCCGAAGTACAAGGGAAAGGTCACGGTCCCGGACAACCCCATCCAGATCGCCGACGCGGCGCTGTACCTGATGAAGACGCAGCCGTCGCTCGGCATCAGGGATCCCTACGAGCTGAACTCCAAGCAGTTCGAGGCGACGATCAACCTCCTGAAGAAGCAGAAGCCTCTGGTCAAGAAGTACTGGGCAACCGCCGGCCAGGAGATGAGCATGTTCAAGAACGGCGACGCCGTGATCGGCGCGTCGTGGCCGTACCAGACGAACACGCTGATCAGCCAGAAGGTGCCGGTGAAGGACCTCGTGCCGAAGGAGGGCGCGACCGGCTGGCTCGACACGTGGATGGTGTCCGCCAAGACGAAGAACCTCGACTGCGCCTACAAGTGGCTCGCGTACGTCTCGACGCCCAAGGTGCAGGCGCAGCAGGCGATCTTCTTCGGCGAGACGCCCGTCAACTCCAAGGCGTGCCCGATCATGAACAAGCTGGCCAAGGGATCGTGCGCGCAGTACCACGCGAACGCGCCGCTCAAGTACTTCAAGCAGATCTACTTCTGGAAGACGCCGATCGCCGACTGCGGCAACGGCAAGAAGGACTGCATGGACTACACGAAGTGGCAGCAAGCCTGGACCGCACTGAAGGGCTGAGCCCGCTCGGAGGGCGCCGCCGTCTCGGCGGCGCCCTCTGGCGACGGCCGTGGCTCAAGGCGCTGTCGCTCCTCGCACCGCCCGTGGGCGGCTTCCTCGCGATCTACGTCGCCGCGCTTGTCGCGCTGTTCGTGTCCGCGTTCTGGACGGTCGACCCGTTCACCTCGCAGACGATCCACCACTGGACGTTCGACAACTTCCGCGAGCTCTGGCACGGAGCGACGTACCACCACGTCGCCGTCCGAACGGTCTCGATCGCCGGCCTCGTCACGCTCACCGACGCCCTCGTCGCGTTCCCGTTCGCGTACTTCATGGCGCGGCTCGCCTCGCCGCGAACGCGAGCGGTGCTCTTCGTGCTCGTGCTGCTGCCGCTCTGGGCGTCGTACCTCGCGCGCGTCTACGCCTGGCAGCTGATCCTCAACAACGACGGCTTGCTCAACTGGTCCCTGCACAAGGTCGGGCTCCCGTCGGCGAATCTCGCGTACACGAACACGGCGATGTGGATCGTGTTCTCGTATATCTGGCTGCCGTTCATGATCCTGCCGGTCTACGCCGCACTCGAGCGGATCCCCCACTCCTACATCGAGGCTTCACGCGACCTCGGCGCGAAGGGCTCTCGCACGGTGCGCAGCGTCGTCCTGCCGCTCGCGCTGCCCGGCGTCGTCGCCGGCTCGATCTTCACGTTCTCGCTGACGCTCGGCGACTACATCACCCCCGTCCTCGTCGGCGGCACCTCCTCGCAGTTCATCGGCAACGTCGTCTACGACTCGGTGAACCAGTCGTCCAACCTGCCGTTCGGCGCAGCATTCGCCGTCGTGCCCGTCCTCGTGATGGGCGTCTACCTCGTGATCGCGCGCCGCCTCGGCGCCTTCGAGGCGCTCTAGTGGAGTCGCGCGGCACGAAGATCGCGCTCGGAATCTGGGTCGCGCTCGTGCTCGCGTTCCTGTACGTGCCGATCGCGATCGTCTGCCTGTACGCGTTCAACCGGTCGAACGTCCAGAGCTGGCCGATCCCCGGGCTGACGACGAGGTGGTTCTCGCCGGCGATCCACAACGGCGACATGCAGCAGGCGCTCTGGCTCTCGCTGAAGGCGGCGGCTTTCGCGACCGCGGTTGCGCTCGTCCTCGGCACCGCAGCGTCGTTCGGGGTGCATCGTTTCCGGTTCTTCGGGCGCGAGTCGATCTCGTTCCTGCTCGTGCTGCCGATCGCGCTCCCCGGGATCATCACGGGGATGGCGCTCAGCTCGTACTTCACGTTCTGGGGCGTCAACCTCGGACTCACGACGATCGTGATCGGCCATGCGACCTTCTGCGTGGTCGTCGTCTACAACAACGTGATCGCGCGGCTGCGGCGCGTGCCTGGGTCGCTGACGGAGGCGTCGATGGACCTGGGCGCCGACGGCTGGCAGACGTTCCGGCACGTCACGTTCCCGACCATCTCCACGGCGCTGATCTCGGGCGGCCTGCTCGCGTTCGCGCTCTCGTTCGACGAGGTGATCGTGACGACGTTCACCGCCGGCGCTCAGAACACGCTGCCCATCTGGATCTTCGGCCAGATCCGGCTCGGCCAGCAGCTCCCGCAGGTGAACGTCGTGGTGTTCCTGATCCTCGCCGTTACCATCGTCCCCGTGGCCCTCGCGCAGCGACTGACGCGAGAGAGCGGGATTCTCCGCACCGAGTAGGAGGTCTTGAAGTGGCAACGATGACCGAGTCGACGCTCGACGTCCTGAACCCGGCGACGGGCGAGACGATCGCGCAGGTCCCGAACATGTCGGCCGACGAGGTCGACGAGGCGGTCGAGCGCGCGAAGACCGCGTTCGTCGAGTGGCAGGACGCCACCCCGAAGGAACGATCCGAGCTGCTGCTGAAGCTCGCCGACGTGATCGACGACAACGCCGAGGAGCTCGCGCAGATCGAGTCGACGAATGTCGGCAAGCCGCTGATGGCGTCGCGCGACGAGATGCCGTTCTCCGCCGACAACCTGCGGTTCTTCGCCGGGGCGGCACGCAACCTCGAGGGCAAGTCGGCCGGCGAGTACATCAAGGGCTACACGTCGCTGGTCCGGCGTGAGCCGATCGGCGTCGTCGCCGGCATCTGCCCGTGGAACTACCCGCTGATGATGGCCGTCTGGAAGATGGGGCCGGCGCTCGCAGCCGGCAACGTCCAGATCCTGAAGCCGTCCGAGCAGACGCCGCTGTCGCTGCTCCGGTTCGTCGAGCTGGCGAAGGACGTGATCCCGGAGGGCGTGCTGCAGGTCGTCACGGGCGACGGCGTGCCGACCGGTCAGCGGCTCGTCGACCACCCGGACGTCGGCCTCGTGTCGCTGACGGGCGACGTCGAGACCGGCAAGCTGATCGCGAAGAACGCGTCGGAGACGCTGAAGCGCGTCCACCTGGAGCTCGGCGGCAAGGCGCCGATGGTGATCTTCGACGACGCCGACGTCGAGGCGGTCGCCGAGGGGATCAAGCTCGCCGGTTACTGGAACTCCGGCCAGGACTGCACGGCCGGCTCACGCGTGCTCGCCGGGCCGAAGATCTACGACGGCCTGCTCGAGGCGCTCGTCCCGGTCGTCGAGGGACTCAAGGTCGGCGCGCCGGCGGACGGCGACGACGTCGAGATGGGTCCGGTGATCACGAAGGCGCAGCAGGACCGGATCCTCGGCTTCCTCGAGCGCGCGAAGAGCGCCACGGTCCTCACCGGCGGAGGCTCGGGGGGCGACCGCGGGTTCTTCGTCGAGCCGACGATCGTCACCGACGTCGGCCAGGAGGACGAGATCGTCCAGCGCGAGGTCTTCGGCCCGGTCGTCACGGTGCAGAAGTTCGCCGACGACGACCAGGCGATCGCGTGGGCGAACGACGTCCGCTACGGCCTCGCCGCATCCGTGTGGACGCGCGACGTCGGCCGGGCGATGAACGCGGCTCGCCGGCTGAAGTTCGGCACGGTCTGGGTGAACGACCACCTGCTGCCGATCACCTCCGAGATGCCGCACGGCGGCTACAAGCAGTCGGGCTACGGCAAGGACATGTCGATCTACTCCATGGAGGAGTACACCCAGATCAAGCACGTCGCGTTCAAGATCGATTGACGCGGATCGACCACGTCGCGCTCTGGACGGACGACCTCGAGCGCCTGCGTGCCTGGTACGAGCGATGGCTCGGCGGGCGCGCAGGCGCGCGCTACGAGAACCCGGCGCACGGATTCTCGTCGTACTTCCTCGAGTTCGAGGACGGTGCACGGCTCGAGCTCATGCGCATGCCCGGCCGGGAGCCCGGCCTCCGGGCGCACGTCGCGTTCTCGCTCGGCTCGAGTGGGCGGGTCGACGAGCTCGCGGCCGCGCTCGGCGCCGTCGACGGCCCCCGCACGACCGGCGACGGCTACTACGAGGCGGTCGTCCTCGATCCGGACGGGAACCGCGTCGAGCTGACTATCTGAGCCGGAAGGCCGGGTAGGGCGTCAGGGAGACGCAGCTCGTGTCGAGGCCCCGGCCCGTTCCGGCCTCGAGGAAGTCGTCGAGCACACGCGGCAGGCAGCCGACGAACGAGACGCCGTGAGCGCCGCCCGGGACCGTGACGACGGCCGCGTTCGGCATCGCCTGCGTCACGCCCGCGACGTTGCGCGGCGGGTCCTTCGGGTCGGAGCCGCCGACGAGCACGAGCGTCGGCACGTCCGAGCGGACCCGCGACCAGTCCTCGGCCGTCGTGTCGACCGCCGGCCACGCGCCGCACGCGCGCGCCATCCCGTCGGCGGTGAGCGGGTCGACGTACGAGAGGTATGTCCCGCGCGCGTCGGCGCGGACGGCCGCCGGTCGCTGGATCGCCCACGGCTCGGTGCACATGATCGCGAGCGGCATCACCCTCCCCGGTGTCGTCGGCACCAGCGCGAGCGCCCGTGCGAGCGGCGCGTACGTGCCCGCCTCGGCGCGCGCGAGCAGGAACGGCACGGCCGCTGCGCCCTGCATCGTCGCGGTCAGCTCGTGGACGCCCTCCGCGACTTCCGCGGCGTCGAACGTCGCCCCGCCGACGCGCACGGGCGCGCGGCGCAGCTTCGCGAGCAGCGCCGGGAAGCGCTCGTACCAGCGCGGAAACGCCTTGGCGCAGGCGCGGTCGGCGTGGCAGCGGCGGTGCAGGAGGTCGAGCGCGCGCTGCCCGCTCGACGACCACCGCTCGAGGACGGGCACGTCGAGCAGCGTCGCGCCGTCCAGCACGACCGCACGCACTGTTTCGGCGTGCCTGCGCATGTACACCTGCGCCGCGGTCGCACCGTACGACCCGCCGAAGACGTCGATCTTGTCGTACCCGAGACCCTGGCGAACCGCGTCGAGGTCGTCCATGGCGTCGACGGTCCGATAGTGCGTCACGTCCGCTCCGACGACGCCGAGGCAGGCGCGGACGAGCTCCGCCGGGTCGGCGGAGCTCGTCGCGATCTGGCACGAGAGCGGGCTCGAGCGCCCGACGCCGCGCTGGTCGACGAAGACGAGGTCACGGTGGCGGAGAACGTCCGGGAACGACGGGACGAGCCACTTCAGATCCTCGAGCGCCGAGCCGCCGGGGCCGCCGGCGATCCAGAACACGGGGTCGGCGCGGCGCGTCGAGCGGTCCGTCGCCGGGACGACCGCGATGCCCAGCGTGACCTGCGGGCCCCCCGGGAGCGCCCGGTTCTCCGGCACGGCGAGCGTCCCGCACTGCGCGGAGACGCTGCCGATCGCGCAGGCCGCGAGGACGATCGGAAGGATCACGCGCCGAGCGTCACTCGCCGCGCAGCCGGCCGCATCGGTGGTTTTCGCGCTAGAGCTGCTTCAGTTCCGCGAGCTCGTCCGCGGACGGCTCCCAGCCGCCGGCCGCGGCGTTGGCGCGCACCTGCTCCGGCTTCGTCGCGCCGGCGATCACCGAGACGACCGGCGACACTGCGGCGAGGCCGCCGACGGCGACGTCCAGCAGCGTCGCGCCGCGCTCCTCCGCCCACGCGCGCAGCCGCTCGACGCGGTCGAGGTCCGCCTCGTCGATGGAGCGGCCGTGCAGCCGCGTACCGGGCGCCGGCGGGGCGCTGCGCGAGACCTTCCCGGTCAGGAGGCCGCTGCCGAGCGGGAAGTACGGGATGAACCCGAGACCGAGCCGTTCGCAGGTCGGCAGGAGCTCCGTCTCGGCGTCGCGCCGCAGCCACGAGTACTCGCTCTGCTCGGAGACGTATGCGTCCGAGCCCAGGGCCCGCGCGCGCTCGAGCGTCTCGCGCCGGTAGTTCGACGTGCCGTAGGCACGGATCGTTCCCTCGGCGACGAGCTCCTCGAGGGCTCCGATCGTCTCCTCCAGCGGCGTGCCGTCGTCCTCCTCGTGGTGCTGGTAGAGGTCGATCACGTCGGTACGCAACCGCTCCAGCGAGGCGGCGACCGTGCGGCGCACGTAGTCCCGCGTGCCGCGGCGTTGCTCGCCGTCTCCCATCGGCTTCCCGAACTTCGTCGCGAGCACGACGCGGTCGCGGCGACCTTCGAGCAGGCGGCCGAGAAGCGTCTCGCTGCCACCCTGGTTCCCGTAGATGTCGGCGGTGTCGAAGAAGGTGACGCCGGCATCGACGGCCGCGTCCACGACGGCGGCCGTCGCCGCCTCGTCGATCCGGCCGCCGAAGTTGTTGCAGCCGAGGCCGACGACGGACACCTCGAGGGGGCCGAGCTTCCGCGTGCGCATTCGAGAGACGCTACCGACCGGGGTCAGTGCCAGGTCGCGCGCAGCACGCGCAGCCAGTTCTGGTGGGTGATCTTCGCGACGACCTCCTCGCCGTGCCCCGCGTCGCGCAGTGCGTCGACGAGTCTCGGCAGGCCCGGCGCGCCGCCGAGCTCGGACGGCACGACCGCGCCGTCGAAGTCGGAGCCGAGCGCGACATGGTCGACGCCCATCCGCTCCGCCAGGTAGTCGACGTGACGCACGATCTCGGCGATCGGCGTCTCGGGCACCTGAGAGCCGTCCTCGCGCAGGAACGTCACCGCGAAGTTGACGCCGACGACGCCGCCGGACTCGCGAATCGCGTCGAGCTGCGCATCGGTGAGGTTCCGCGAGGCCGGACAGAGCGCGTGCGCGTTCGAGTGCGTCGCGACGAGCGGCGCGTCGGAGAGGCGCGCGACGTCCCAGAAGCCGGCCTCGTTCAGGTGCGAGAGGTCGACGAGGATGCCCAGGCGGTTGCAGGCCCGAACGAGTGCCCGCCCCGCCTCCGTGAGGCCGGGGCCGGTGTCGGGCGACGACGGAAACCGGAACGGGACACCTTCGGCGAACGCGTTCGCGCGCGACCAGACGAGGCCGAGCGAACGCAGCCCGCGCTCGTGCCACGCCTCGAGGTTGGAAAGGTCGGCCGCGATCGCCTCGGCTCCTTCCATGTGCACGATCGCCGTCACCTTCCCGACGCGGAAGTCGTCGGCGCTCCGCGCGAGCTCGACCGGAAGGGAGCACAGCGTGTCGTACAGCTCGTCGGCGATCGCCGCGGCCGTCTCGAAGGGGATCGGGTCGGGGAGCGGCAGGGCGTACGGCACCCCCGCCGGGTCCGGCACGCGCGGCGACGGGACGTAGAGCGCGAAGAAGCCGCCGGCGAAGCCGGCGTCGCGCGCCTCCTCGAGCTGCATGTGTCGCGTCTCTTCACCGCGCCAGCGGTGCAGCACGAGGTCGTTGTGGCCGTCGATGATCACTGCCGCATCGTACGCGGGCGTTGTGGCAGGCTCCGACCCTCGTGGCGGAGTCACCATTGCGCATCGTGATCGCGGAGGACGACGAACGCCTCGCAGCGCTCGTCACGGAGGTCCTCGACGCCGACGGCCGGTTCATCGTCGTCGGCCGCGCGCGGGACGGTGACGAGGCAGTCAGCCTGTGCGAGCAGGAGTCGCCCGACATCGTGCTGATGGACATCGCGATGCCGGTGCGCGACGGCATCGACGCGACGCGCGCGATCCACGACCGCGACGCCGGCCAGCATGTCGTCATCTACACCGGGTCCGCCGAGTACGGCGACGTGGCGCGCGCGGATGCGGCGGGCGCGGCGGGATTCCTGCACAAGGAGGCGCTCACGTCCCCGGACCTCCCCGACGCGCTCTACGTCCTCCACACGAACTACGTCGCGGGCGTCCCGGACCCCGACTAGGGGCCGGCGCGCGTGGCAGTTCCGTAACGTCGTTTGGCGACCTGCCGTTGGCGCCCGAGAAGCGCTGCGCGGTTCGGGGAGCGGAATCTCGGACCCTGTGGATCGTTCGTTGCACTTCCGTCACGTCGTTTGGCGACAAGACCTGTCGCCCTGCGACGCGGCTCGTCGGGCCACTAGGCTCGGCGCCTGACCCGTAACGCGACCTGACCCGTAACGCGACGAGCGCGAGGAGGACTGAAGGGCCGTGGGCGACGAATTCGACGCGATCGTGATCGGCGCCGGCCCGGCCGGCGAGGTGTGCGCGGGGCGGCTCGGCGAGGCCGGCCTCGCGGTGGCGATCGTCGAGGACCACCTCGTCGGCGGCGAGTGCTCCTACTACGGCTGCATGCCCTCGAAGGCGCTCCTGCGCCCCGCCGAGGCGCTCGCCGAGGCACGGCGGATCCCCGGCGCGGCCGAGGCGGTCACCGGCCCGCTCGACGTGAACGCGGTCCTCCGCCGCCGCGACGAGGTCGTGCACGACCTCGACGACTCGGTCCAGCTGCCGTGGCTCGAGGAGCGCGGCGTCAAGGTCGTGCGCGGCCGCGCGCGCCTGCAGGGCGAGCGAACCGTCGCCGTGGCCGGCCGCACGCTGACGGCGCGCCGCGCCGTCGTCGTCGCCGCGGGCAGCGAGGCGCTCCTGCCGCCCATTCCGGGCCTTCTCGAGGCCGAGCCGTGGACGAACCACGAGGGTACGACGGCGCACGAGGTGCCCGAGCGGCTGATCGTGCTCGGCGGCGGCGTCGTGGGCGTCGAGCTCGGCCAGGCGTGGGAGTCTCTCGGCGCGCGCGTCACGATCGTCGAGGGCGGGCCGCGCATCCTCGGGCGCGAGGAGGAGTTCGCGGCCGAGCTCGTGCACGAAGCGCTCGCAGGTCGCGGCGTCGAGATCCTCACCGGGTCGCCCGTCGCCGCCGTCGAGCGCGGCGCGGACGGGGTCGTCGCCACCCTGGACAACGGCACGCGCGTCGGCGGTGACGAGATCCTCGTCGGCGTCGGGCGGCGCCCGCGCACGGTCGATCTCGGCGTCGAGACGGTCGGCCTCGAGCCGGGCCGGCCGATCGCGGTGGGCGACGACCTGCGGGTCGACGGGAACGACTGGCTCTACGCGATCGGTGACGTGAACGGACGCGCGCTCCTCACGCACATGGGCAAGTACCAGGGACGCGTCGCGGCCGACGTGATCCTCGGCCGCGCCGCGAGGATCGACCCGCTCAGCGACGCCGGCCTCTCGCCGCGCGTCGTCTTCACCGAGCCGCAGGTGGCCGCGGTCGGCCACACGCTCGCGTCGGCGCTCGAGGCGGGCATCGACGCGCGCGCGGTCGACCAGGAGACGTCGGGGACGGCCGGCGGCAGCTTCTTCGGACGCGGAGCCCCGGGCGTCTCGCGGCTCGTCGTCGACGAGGAGCGCCGCGTACTCGTCGGCGCGACCTTCTGCGGCGTCGACGTCGCGGAGTGGGTGCACGCTGCGACGATCGCGGTCGTCGGGCGCGTGCCGATCGACACCCTCTGGCACGCCGTGCCGTGCTTCCCGACGCGCAGCGAGGTCTGGCTGCGCCTCTTCGAGACGTACGGCCTCTAGACGAGCCCGGCGAGTCGCTGCGCGTACCAGTCCTCCCAGCGTTCGTCAGGCGCCGCGGCGGTGTAGTCGCGGTCGAGCTGAACGAGCGCGTGCACGAGGTGTGAGCGGACCGGCGCCGCGCCCAGTGCGTCCCGTAGCTCCGAGAGCTCGAGCAGCCAGTCCGCGTACCAGGACGCCCAGTCGGGGTCGTCACCGTCGGTGATCCGATAGACGACGTGGTGTGTCTCGGCCGCCTCGTGCAAGAGGTCGGCGATGCGGTCGGTGTCCATGGCGTCAGGACCAACGACCACGAGCGGCGTTACACGAGTTCTTGGCGAAGTCCTCGCCGCGGCTTGTCCCCGACTGAGCGAAGCGCGGCGTAGAACGGATGCGTAGCGCAGTCGAGTAAACGACCAAAGGAGATCGACAATGCGCAAGCTGACCGCTTCCCTCTTCGCCGCCACCGCCCTCGCGGGCGGCGCGCTCGCCGGCTCCGCGCTCGCCGCGACGCCGGCCCACGGCCACGGGCACGTGATAAGGGCGGAAGCCCGGTCGACCGACCGCAGCACGTCGACGCACCGCGAGCATGCGCGCGCCGACAGGGCGAGTCGCGACCGTGCCCACCACGAGGCGAAGGGCGACCGCTGAGGCTCTCCGACGAGCGCGCCCGCTACGTGCGGGCGCTCTCGAGTCGGTCGGCGATGCTCCGCCGCGAGCGCTCGAGTGCGTCCGCGCCGTCGAGCAGGAAGAGCGAGTTGCCGAGGTTCATGAACGCATCGAGCTCGAAGGCGAGCTGGTCCCGCTCGAGCGACGCGTCGAGCTCGCCCGTCCGCTGCGCGTCCGCGACGGACTGAGCGAGAAGCGACATCCACCCGCGCGCGACCTCGGCGATCCCGTCGCGCACCGGGCCGGGCCGCGTGTCGAGCTCGGCGGCGACGGACGCGAAGAAGCAGCCGCCCGGAAAGACGCGCCGGCCGACGTGCGACAGGAACCGGCCGCAGAGCGCCTCGAGGCGCCACAGGCTACATGTTCCGGTTCCGCTCGGCCCACCACTTCGTCGACGTCTTCCGCGACAACTACGGACCGCCGCACAGCGCGTTCGCCGTGCTCGACGCGCGGGGGGCGGCCGACCTCCGCGCCGACCTCCTGGAGCTCGCCGCGGGCTACGACCGCGGCGGCCCGGCCGGGTCGATCGCGCTCGAGGCCGCGTACCTCGTCTCAGTCGCGGAACGGGCGCCGGCGCCCGCGTGAGCGTTGCGAGGTCTTGAGGATCTTCTTACCGCCGCTTGTCCCTCTCCTGGCGGAGGGAGGCGTAGAACGAGATGCACACCCCCCACCGGAAAGCGATCGGTGAGGTCGCGCCGGGCGCCGGATCCCTCCCCCGGCCGGCGCCCGGCAAACGCCGAAGGCATGAAGGAGAAGACGATGACGAACAGGGTGAGCTTCGATCACACACCGAAAGCCCTGGCGGAGCGACGCTCCGGCACCGTCGAGATCGTGCTCTTCTGGAGCAGGCGCCGGCATCGGGCGGCCGTCGCCGTCGAGGACGAGGCGACCGGCGAGCACTTCGAGCTCGAGGTGCGCCCGGGCGACAACGCGCTCGACGTCTTCGAGCACCCGTACTGGTACGCGACGCGCCCCACACCCGCGTAGACGCGGGACCGGGAGCGTGTCCACCGGTCGCGCACGTCAGGTGGGTGGCCCGGGCCGCACCGGGCCACCCACCATCCCCTCAGGGAGGGCCTAGCTGCCGAACGTGTACGCCCAGACGCCGCGGCCGTAGGTGGCGGCGACAATCCGGTTTCCGTTCGACGGGTCGACGACGAAGTGGACGACCGGCATCGGCGGCAGGTTGCCGAGGACGCTCCAGGTCGAGCCCCCGTCGGTGGAGACGAACGCGCCGACGTCGGTGCCTGCGACGAGCCGGTTGCCGACCTTGATCACCGCGTCCGCCGGCGCATCGGGCAGGTCGTCGGAGATGTCCGTGAACGTGGCGCCTGCGTCGTGCGACACGAACACGTGCCCGGTGCCGACGCCGAGAGTCTCCTCGCCCGTGGCGCCCGGCGGGATCCAGTGCGACGAGTAGCCACCAAGCGTGACGTACACCGTCTTCCCGGTCGGGTCGGAGCGGTCGATCGCGACCGACGTCACCCAGCGCTGCGGCAGGCCCTTCGCCGCCGCGATGTGCCAGCCGTCGGACGAGAGGAACGATCCCGGTGACGAGCCGCCCGCATTGGTGGCGATACCGGTGCGGACGATCGCCTGCGAGCGCGCGCTGCACGGCCCGCAGAAGCCGACGTAGGAGATCCCGTTCACGAGGTCGCCGGCCGTCGACGACCGGTTCTTCCCGAGGATCGGGTCGGTGCCGAGGTCGAAGACGGTCGTCCAGTTGTCGTACGCCTGGCACATCGTGTCCGGGATCGAGGGATCCGGATAGCAGTGCATGTGGTAGGCGTACGGCGTCTGCATCACCTCGCGGCCGGCCGCCTGCAGGTGGTCGGCGTTCGCGGGGTCGAGGTTCAGCGGCGTCGCGAACTGCGGCGAGGTCAGCTGCGGGTCGAAGACCGACCACGTCTTGCCGCCGTCGGTCGTGCCTGCGACGCGGCCGTTCGCGTACTCCTCGACGATCCGCTGCGAGTTGTTCGGGTCGATGCCGGTGTAGAACCCATCGCCGCCCATGATCATGTCCTCGCGCCCGCCAGGCGTGATCTTCATCTCGCCGTTGTCCTGCAGGCCGGCCACGACGGTGCCGTCCTTCGCGATCTGGGCGTCATAGGGCTGCAGCGTGTTGAGGCCGGTGTTGAGGTCGCTCCAGTTCTCGTTGGAGAAATCCTGACCGGCCTGCAGGTGCTGCTTGTACGCGCCGCCGTCGTTGCCTGCGTAGAGCGTCACCCCGCCGACGCCGTCGGGCACGAACAGCCCGGCGTGCTGGTCGGGGTGCGTCGTCGTGCCGGGCACGGGCTTCGTGCCGCCCGCGCAGTCGACGCCGGCGACCACCTGCACGCACGCGTTCCAGTAGCGGCCGATCACCTTCCACTGCGTCGGGGCCGTCACCGGCGCCGGCAGCGCGTTCTCCCAGATCTCCTCGAGGCCGAAGACGATCCGGTTCGGCAGCTTCGTCAGCGGGTCGGTCGACGTCGGGTCGACCGCGATCCAGTTGTTGTACCAGGACTGGATCCCGGGGCCGTAGCCGAGGATCCCGATCTCGAGCGCGCTGCCGGTGCCCGGCAGCCTGAGCTGCTCCGGCGACATGACCTTCGTCCACGTCTTGCCGAAGTCGCTCGACTCGTACATGCCGTCGAGGTACGTCGCCTGCGCGAGCACCTCGTCGCCCGTACCCGTGCAGATCGGGACGTCGAGCGTCGGGTTGAGGCAGTTCGACAGCTTCGTCGCGTCCTGGACGAGCGCATAGACGACGTCGTGGTTCTGCCCGAAGCCGTTCGCGACGGCGAGCGTGGTGCGGCCGACGACCGGCGTCGGCGCGAAGCCGTTCGCCGTCGGCGCCGACGCACCCGGATCCTGGAACACGAACGTCCCCGGCGCGCCGTTTGCGGAGGTGTAGATGCCGTTCTGCGGCGACATCACGATGCCGGCCTTCGTCTTCGCCTGCCCGTACGCCCAGCCGACGGCGGCGATCACCGCGCCGCTGCCCGCCTGCACCGCGACGTCGCTCACGGTGTTCGCGAACGTGCATTGCGCGTTGTCGCTCGTGTCGCCGGCGCATGCACCGGTCGGCAGGTTCACGTTCACGTACGTCACGCCGTCGTCGCTCGAGCGGAACAGCCCCTTGCTCGTCGCGACGTAGTCGACGTTCGGGTTCGTGGGATCGACGACGACCTTATACGTCGTCAGCCCGTCGGGGACGCCGCTCGCCTTGCGCCACGTCCTGCCGTCGTCGCGGCTCGTGTAGACGCCGAGACCGCTCGGCGTGAAGATGCCGCCGACGGCGTTATCGCCGGTGCCGACGATCAGCGTGCCGCCGTTCGCCGACGAGAAGGCGACGCCGCCCATCGCCTGGGACGGCAGCCCGTCGCCGATCGAGCGCCAGCCGCCGCCGCCGGTCGTCGACTCCCAGATGCCGCCGGTCGCCGGCGCGGCGAAGATCCTGTTCGGGTTCGCCGGGTCGACGGCGAACGCGGTGATGCGTCCCGAGAGGCCCTTCCAGCCGAGCAGGCTCGGGCCCGCCGTGAGCACCGGGTCGCTACCCGCGTAGTCGGGCGAGTCCGCGTGCAGCGGCGTCTGGCCGATCGCCTGCCACGAGCCGCCGGTCTTCGTCTTCTTCGCCCGCTGTGCGAGCGCGTTCGCGTATGCGCCCTGCGCCTCGGTCGCGAACGGCGAGGTCCGCTTGGACGCGCGCTGCTCGGCGGCGACGAACGTCTCGATCGGCCCCTCGACTCCCTCCTGCTCGACGCGGCCGACGGCGATCACCTTGGTGTGCGCGCGGGCGGCGTTCCGCCCGTGCGACGCGAAGGCGATCGCCGCGGCCGCTGCAAGGAGGAGGGCAATCACGCCCAGGACGAGCAGCTCTCTGCGGAGCCGCACGACATGCTTCATTTCGCAAACCCCCTGAGGTCGCTCCCGCTCGCCAATTTCTGCGGGATTGCCGCGCGATATCTCCGACGCCCGGGCGATGGAAACGCGTGATATCGCCGCCGATTGAATTGTCAGTCAATACTGCCGTCGATTGAACGGCCAATCAGTCGGCGAATGGTTCGCCCGCGGCGGCCGGTCCGTAGTTCGCTGCAGGTGGGGCAAACACCGTCTAGACACCGCTCCGCGGTCCGCGCAGGATGCCTCTTCGAACGGCGCCTGATTCCTCTCCCCCCGGGCGCCGGAGCGCATGGGGGCTGCCGCGTCCTCGAGCCGGGGCGCGGCAGTTCCCGTCCCCCTTCCGCCGTCTTCACCCGTTCGGGTGACTTTGCTTGCACCCGACCCGGGGATCACTACCGTGAGAGACGAAAGGGGGCGCCGTGTACCTGTTTGCCGTGTTCGGTGTGAGAGACGTGATCGTCAGGGACGTAGCGGAGCTCGTCGTTGCGTTCGCGCTCGTGATGTGGCTGCTGTTCCGGTTCGCCAGCCGGTAACCGGGAGACTCAGCGGTCGGAGCCGCGGCTCATCGCCCTGTCGACGAGGCCCTGCTCGTCGACGTCGAAGCCTGCCGCTCCGGCGAACACGAACAGCACGACCGCCCGCCCGCGCACCGCGGCGACGTAGTCGACGACGACGCGCACCGGCTGGAAGAAGACGGTCGCCGACCCCGAGAGGCGCCATGCCACCGTGCGGTACGGGCACGGCGAGGACGTGCACCTCGGGCGGAAGCCCATACGGCTCGCGCTCGGTGAGGTCCAGCCGGAGCGGACGGCGTCCTCGATGCAGGAGACGGTGGACGCCTGCACCGCGTACCGGAACGCGGCCCGCGCCTCGCCGCGCGTCCGGAACACGCCGACGAAGTTCTGCACGTACGTGCCGAGCCCCTGCTTGAAGTCGGGCGACGCCGCCTGCGCTAGCCGCTTGACTCCCCGCGGCAGCCCGCAGTCGACAGTCTGCGACTGCTGCGGTGCGGTCGTCCAACCCGCACCGAGGTCGGACGCCCGCAGCGCGAGGCGCTGCGCCAGCCTCGCCTCGGGGGACGCCGCCGCAGCCGCCGCTGCGAGGGCGAGTGCGACCACGACGCAGGCGGTGACGATCCTCCCCGGCATGCACGGAGGCTAGCGTGGTTTTCGCCGATCGTGGCCCTCCCAGGAATCGAGTCGTCGGCTGCGAAGCAACGTCCATCGACCTCGTCATGGACACGAGAAACCGCTGGGAACTTCAGGATCCTGGCCGCGACAGGGCGCGGGGTTGGGGTGATGATCCGATGGTGAAGCCCGACCTCGCCCAGCTGCGCCGGATCCAGGTCGTCGTCGACGCGGTCGTCGACGAGCTGCTGCCCGGCCCGCTCGTCGTCGCGCTCTACGAGAACGCCCGTGCCGCCTGCGCCGAGGCGCTCGAGCAGACAGGCATCGCCCGCGAGGTCGAGCTGCTCTTCCCGGAGGTGCTCGCCGGCTACGACGAGGATCCCGCCGAGTACGCCGCGATTCTCCTGCGGCAGCTGGCCGCGTGGCTGCGCGCGTGGCGCGAGCCGGCGGTCGCGGCGAGCGCCGCACCCGAGGCGCTCTCGCCGGAGCTCGTCCTCGTCGACCCGTCGCTCCGCGCGTACGCCGCCGCGGTCGAGGCGGCGCCTCAGCAGCAGCCCGCGCCTCCGCCGGAGGTGCGGGCGCCGGCGCCGGAGCCAAGAGCCGCGCGCCTCGCGCCGCGGCCAGTCGCCGCCGCCGCGTACGTGGCGTTCGCGGCGATGCGAACGATCGCGATCGACGTCGCCTTCCTCCTCGGCGTCGCCGTGCTCGTGCTCATCTTGAGCGCCCGCTGACGGGCGCGGTGAGACCCCACGCGGGGGAGAGTGCGGCGCGGGGTCTCGCCCGCAAGGTCCCTCGAACCTTGCCACACGTGCGGAATGTCGCGGGTGTTACGACACGGCCCCTCCCCGGGTACGAAGCGGGCGATGTCGCGCACCGCCCCACTCCCCGTGAAGGTCGCAGGGCAGGAGGCGATCCTGGTCGGGCGGGAGGTGGACGAGCTCGTCGCGGCGGTTCGCGAGCTGCAGCGCTCGCTCGCGGCGCACGTCCGGCGCCAGGGGTCGAGTGCGAGCCACGTCACGGTCGCGCAGCTCGGGGAGCTCGACGCGCTCGTTCGCGCGCTCGAGACGGCGTCACCGCGGCCCTTCGATCCGCCGCTTCGCCTCACGCCCGCGCAGGTGACACTCGTTCGTCGCGTCCTCGCGGACAGCACCGGCTACCGCCGTCGCGAGCTCTCGCCTGGGCTGCTCGAGCTGCGGCGACTGCTAGCGGCGCCCCTTCCGGCGCGCAGGTCCCCCGCAACCGTCGCGAGCTGAGCCTCCTCGCCCGCGACTCGTGCGGGCGGGCGGAAAGCAGCGCCTCCGCCCGCCCGAATCGATCTCTACCGCACGTCCTCGTGGACGACCCGCCGACGCGCGACCGGCGCATCTTCGACGACCGTCGTGCGCCTGCCGAAACCGCCCCAGCTCGACCAGAACATGAGCGAGAGCAGCAGCCCCAGCGCACCGACGGCGAGAAGGATGTAGCCGACGGTGTGGACGTTGAAGCCCGACGAGGCGACGTGGACGGCGAACGCGAGCACCGCGCCCACCGCCATCAGGATGAGGCTGACTCCGATTCCCATCGCTTCTCCTAGAGGGCCCGGCGACGTCCGCCGAGCACCCCGAAGAGCGCGACGACGAGCGCGACCACGAGCAGCAGCCAGAGCAGGTTGCTGACGGCCACGCCGCCGCCGACGGCGAGGATGACGAGGATCAGAACGACGATCCAGAGCAGTGGCATTGGGTCTCCCTTGTTGACGAGTTTGTTGTCGCTAGGGAGAACGGAGACGACCCCGGACTGGTTGCGGGGCCTCCGAAGGAACCGGGAAGCCCGCGGGCGAGGGCTTCCCGAGAGAGAGCGGATGATGGGACTCGAACCCACGACCTTCTGCATGGCAAGCAGACGCTCTAGCCAACTGAGCTACATCCGCGCGGGCGAGCGCCAGTATAGCCGCGCTCAGGCGAGGCCGAGACGGGCCGACATCGCCGCGGCGACCGCCTGCAGCCCCGAGAGCGGCCGGATCATCACCGTGAAGCGGGCGATCCGCCCGTCGTCCGCCTCCTCGAGGATGTCGATCCCCTGCAGCTCCCGGTCGCCGACGTGCGCCTCGAAGAAGAGGATCGTCGTCTGCCCGTCGCGCCACTCGTTCGTGTAGCGAAAGTCCTCGAAGACCGTCGCGACGAGGCGCAGGATCCCCTCCACCTGCTCCTTGCCACGGTAGGGCCTGTAGACCGCGGGCGAGCGGAACTCGACGTCGTCGGCGAGGGTCGCGACCGCCGCGTCCTCGTCCCCGGCCTCGATCGCGGCCCCGAAGGGGTGCGTCACGCTCACAGCGCGTCGAGCGCCTCGTTGACGAGCCTGTCGGCGAGCTCGTTATGCGCGCGCTTCACGTGACGATACTCGACGCTTCCGAGCCGCCTCGCAAGTGCCGCCGCCTCGTCGTAGAGCGGCCTCAAGCCCGCGTTCTTGACGCGGTACTCGCCGCGCATCTGCTTCACCATCAGCTCGGAATCGGAGACCAGCTCGAGCTCCCCCACGCCGAGCTCGATCGCCTTCCTGAGGCCGGCGACGAGCCCGCTGTACTCGGCGATGTTGTTGGTCGCCGAGCCGATCGCCTCCCCGTGCGCCGCGAGGACGCTGCCGTCGTCCGCCTCGAGCACGTAACCGTACGCCGCCGGACCGGGGTTGCCGCGCGCGCCGCCGTCGGTGAAGAGCCGGGCCCTCATGCGAGCAGCTCGTACACGTCGAACGCCGGTTCCTCGTACGGGTGCGCAGCACGCAGCGCCGCGACGACGTCCTCGTGCCGGTCGGCGTCGAAGACCGTCTCGAGCCGCAGTTCCGCGACGCGCTCCTCCACCCCGCGCTCGCCGACCGCCGGAGCGGTCGACTCGCCGCCGAGAAACGTGCCCGTGCCCTCGGCGTACCACGAGCAGCGCTCGTAGCCGCCGATGCGGCCCGCACCGGCCGCGAAGACGGCGTCGCGGACGCGGTCGAGCGCCTCGGGCGGAACGAAGACGACGAGCTTGCGCTTCGCGGCCGCGCTCACTGCGGCGCAGGCCGCTCCGCGTTGTCGATCTGCGCGCGCTGCAGACGGCCGCTGTAGTCGACGTACACCGACTTCCACTCGGTGAACACGTCGAGCGCCGCCTGCCCCGCCTCGCGGTGGCCGTTGCCGGTCTGCTTCATCCCGCCGAACGGCAGGTGCACCTCGGCGCCCGTCGTGCCGGCGTTGATGTAGGTGATGCCGGTCTGCAGGTCGCGCATCGCCTTGAACGCCTTGTTCACGTCACGCGTGAAGATCGACGAGGAGAGCCCGTACTGCACGCTGTTCGCGGCCCGCACCGCGTCCTCGAACGAGTCGACCGGGATGAGCGCCGTGGTCGGCCCGAAGATCTCCTCCTGCGCGATCCGCATCCCCGGCTCCACGTCGGCGAACACGGTCGGCCGGTAGTAGAAGCCGTGGCCCTCGACCCGCTCGCCGCCGGTGAGGAGCTTCGCGCCCTCACCCTTGCCGATCTCGGTGTACGAGTGGATCTTCTCGACCGCCGTCTCGTTGATCACCGGCCCGATCTCGGTGTCGTCCTCCCACGGCGCGCCGATGCGCATCCGCTCCGCGCGCTCGACGAGCTTCTTCTGGAGCGCGTCGTACGCGCCGCGCTGCACGATCACGCGCGACGCCGCCGTGCAGCGCTGGCCCGCCGTCCCGAACGCAGACCAGACGATGCCGTCGACGGCGAGGTCGAGATCGGCGTCGTCCATGACGATGATCGCGTTCTTGCCGCCGAGCTCGAGGTGCACGTGCTTCAACCGGTCGGCCGCATTCTTCGTCACGAGCACGCCCGTCTCGCGCGAGCCGGTGAACGTGATCACGGGCACGTCCGGGTGCCGCACGAGCGCGTCCCCGGCCTCCTCGCCGAACCCGTGCACGATCTGCACGACGCCCTCCGGCAGGCCCGCCTCGCGGAGCAGGTCGACGAAGCGCTGAGCGAGCAGGGGCGTGTCCTCCGCCGGCTTCAGCACGACGGTGTTGCCGCACACGAGCGCCGGGCAGAGCTTCCACGCCGGGATCGCGATCGGGAAGTTCCACGGGGTGATCGCACCGACGACGCCCACCGGCATCCGGACGCTCATCATGAACTTGTCGCGCAGCTCGGACGGCGTCGTGTGGCCGAAGAGTCTCCGCCCCTCGCCGCCCATGTAGTAGCTCATGTCGATCGCTTCCTGGACGTCGCCGCCGGCCTCGGCCTTCACCTTCCCCATCTCGCGGGTCATCAGGTCGGACAGCTCGGGCTTCGCGCGCTCGAGCAGCTGCGCGAAGCGGAAGAGGATGTTTCCGCGCTCGGGCGCGGGGACGAGACGCCAGTCCTCCCACGCGGCGCGGGCGGTCGCGACGGCGCGGTCGACGTCCTCCGCGCCGGAGCGCGGGAACGACTCGATCACCTCGCCGGTCGACGGGTTCAGGGATTCGAAGGTTGCGGTTGCTGTCGCCATGCGGGCCATGGTAGGCCCAACCTTGACCCGGCTGCGCCGGAACCGGGTTCAGGCCTCCGGCGCGTCGGTGTCCGCGAAGGTGCCGGGGATCCTGGCGCGGCGGCGGTCGCGCGTCTCGCGGCGCTCCCTGAAGGAGCCGTCGTCCTGGCCTCGGCGACGGTCGGGGCCGGAGCGGCGGTCGACGATCACGGTCACGTTCGGGTTGTCGCCGTAGTAGGCGACGAGCTTGTCGTAGAGCTCCGTCTCGAGCTCCTTCGGGACGACGCAGTAGATCACGGGCGCAGCCTACAGCCGGGCGATGTCGGGGACGACGCGGCCGTCGTCCTCCATGTGCGCGTTCCAGTCCGTGAAGGCGCCCTCGAGCTCGGCCGGGTCGTGTCCGCGCTCCTCGAGCCTGACCGGATGGTCCGAGTCGAGCGAGACGCGGTACTGGTACCAGGAGATGTCCCACGCGACCGTCACGACCGACTCGGCGTTCACCCCGGACAGGACGACGATCGAGACGCGCGGCGAGCCGAGCGACTTGCCGATGCCGCCGATGGTGCGGCGGTACTGCGACGCGTTGAAGATGTCGGCGGTCTCGACGATCGCGAGCTCGCGGTCGGAGAGGCGCCGCAGGATCGGCTCCGAGGCGATAATCGCCTCCGCGGTGCGGGGCTGGGTGCCGAGGATCGTGGCGAGGATGCCGCGGCCGCGGCGGCGGCGCTGGGTGGGCACGGTCGGCGTCGTCGGCGCCCCCTCGCGGATCCAGCCGTACTCGACGGCGGTGTCCGCGCAGAGCGGGCAGACGTCGACGTAGTCCGCGCCGCCGTTCGGCGAGAAGCGCACCGCCCGCTCGCCCATCAGGAGCGTCCGCTCGCAGATTGCGCACGAACGGTCGACAGTCACCCGCGTGACACGAGTCATGACTCTGCGAGAGTAGCGCCTCGATGGCGATTCGTAGCGTTCTGCACGTCGCCCCGCACCCGGACGACGAGCTGCTCGGCGCCCCCGCTTCCCTGTTCGCGCTGCGAGACGCAGGCTGGCGGGTCGTCAACCTCGCCTGCTCGCTCGGGCGCCCCGAGCAACGCGAACGCCGCCTCGCCGAGCTGCAGGAGGCGTGCGCGCGCGCCGGGTACGAGCTGCTCGTCGAGCTCGAGCCGGCCGCCGCGCTCGCCGCCGTCGCGCCCGCGCTCGTCGTCGCCCCGAGCCCGTTCGACGACCATCCCGCCCACCGTCGCGCGGCGCGGGCGACGCTCGCCGCCGTCGCCGCTGCAGGCGCGCCGGACCGCGTCTGGCTCTGGGCGCTCTACGCCGACCTGCGGTCGCCCACGCTGCTCCGCCCGGTCGCGCAGCCGCGGATCGACGAGATCGAGCACGCGCTGGCCGCGCACGCCGGCGAGCTCGAGCGGAACGACTACCGGCGTGCGCTGCGAGGGCGCCTCGAGCTGAACGCGGTCGTCGGCCCGGAGCGGCTCTTCGGCTTCGGCTCGCAGGGTCTCGACGCGACGCGCGCCGAGCTCCTGACCGAGCTGGCGCTCGTCGAGGGACGGTTCGTGCTCTGCGCGCCGCGCGTTGCCGAGAGCGATGAGCTCGGGACGCCCGCGGAGCCTCGAACCCTGTTCGGCTCCGCCGGGCCGGGTTCGTGACTCAGGCCGGGACGGCCTCCTTCTCCTTCTTCGCCTCCTCGATCAGCTTCTGCGCGATGTGCGCCGGCACCTCCTCGTAGCGGAGGAACTGCATGTGGTAGTCACCGCGCCCGCCCGTGAGCGACGTGAGCGCCTGGTTGTACGTGAGCACCTCCGCCATCGGCACCTCGGCCTTCACCGTCGTCATGCCGCCCTTCGGCTCCATCCCGAGCAGGCGCCCGCGGCGCGAGTTCAGGTCGCCGTTGATCGCACCGACGGTGTCGTCGGGCACCGTCACCTCGAGCTCCATGATCGGCTCGAGCAGCGTCGGCTGCGCCTTCTCGTAGGCGGAGCGAAACGCCATCGAGCCCGCGATCTTGAACGCCATCTCCGAGGAGTCGACGGTGTGGTAGCTGCCGTCGACGAGCGTCACGCGCACGCCCTGCACCGGCGCGCCCGCGAGCTCGCCGTGCGCGAGCGCCTCCTGGATTCCCTTGTCGACCGCCGGCCGGAAGCCGTGCGGGATCACGCCGCCCACGATCTTGTCGACGAACTCGTAGCCGACGCTGCCCTCGAGCGGCTCGATCTCGATGTGACAGTCGCCGAACTGGCCGCGGCCGCCGGTCTGCTTCTTGTACCGGCCCTGCGCACGCGCCTTCGACTTGATCGTCTCGACGTACGGCACGCGCGGCTGGTGCAGCTCCATCTCGACGCCGAACCGCCGCCGCGCGCGCTCGACCGCGACCTCGACGTGCATCTGGCTCATCCCCGAGACGAGCTGCTCGCTCGTCTGCGGGTCGCGCGAGAGGCGCAGCGTCGGGTCCTCCTCCGAGAGCCGGCGGAGCGCCTGCGCCACCTTGTCCTCGTCGCCTTTCGTCTTCGCCGTCACGGCGAAGCTCATGACCGGCTCCGGGAAGCCGATCGGCGGCGGGTCGAGGTCGTGCTCGGCGTCGACCAGCACGTCGCCCGTCTGCACGTCCTTCAGCTTCGCGACGGCGCCGATGTCGCCCGCGCCGAAGCCCTCGGCCTTCTCGTGGTCCTTCCCCTCGAGCGTCATCAGCGAGCCGAGGCGCTCCTTCGAGTGGTCGCGGTGGTTGACGAGCGTCGTGTCGGGGCGTACCTCGCCGGCATAGACGCGGAAGAGGGAGATGCGGCCGGCGAACGGATCGGCGACCGTCTTGAAGACGAACGCCGCGACCGCCGCGTCGGTGTCGATCGGCGAGCCCTTCTTCACCGGGCTCGGGACGCCCTCGACGAGCAGGTCGAGGAGCGCGTGCGTGCCGAGGTTCTTCGTGGCGACGCCGCAGGAGACGGGATAGATCTCGTCGCGCGTGACCGCATCCTTCAGCGCGTGCGCGATGTCCTCGGCCGGGATCTCCTCGCCGCCGAGGTAGCGCTCCATCAGCGCTTCGTCCGTCTCGACGACCGCGTCCAGGAGCTTCGTGCGGTACTCCTCGACGGTGTCCTTCAGCTCGTCGGGGACGGGGACCGGGTCGCCTTCGCGGGCGCCGCTCGGGTCCATGTACGCACAGTTGTGCAGGAGGTCGACGACGCCGGTCAGCTCGTGCTCGGCGCCGATCGGAAGCTGGATGGCGATGCACCGGTCGGACAGCTGCTCCTGGAGCGACCCGAGAACGCGGTAGAAGTCGGCCCGCTCGCGGTCGAGCATGTTCACGAAGACGACGCGAGACAGCCCGAGCTCCTCGGCGCGGTTCCACACGCGGGTCGTGTTGACCTCGACGCCCATCACCCCGGAGACGACGACGACGGCGCCCTCGACGACGCGCAGCGCGGCGACGGTGTCGGCGAGGAAGCCGGAGTCGCCCGGCGTGTCGACGAGGTTGATCTTGCGGCCCTGCCATTCGCACGTGCAGAGCGAGGCCGAGAGGGACATCTGCCGCTTCTGCTCGTCCTCGTCCCAGTCGGAGACGGTCGTTCCCGCCTCCACCGTCCCGAGCCGGTTCGTCTTTCCCGCCTGGAAGAGCAGCGCCTCGGTGAGCGAGGTCTTGCCCGTCCCGCGGTGGCCGACGACGGCGACGTTGCGGATCTTCCCGGCTTCGATGGGCATCGACTCCTCCTGGGGCGGCGAATGACGGTTGCCGCCATCCTATGCGGGATCAGGAGAGCCGGAGCCGGCCCGAGATGTAGCGGTCGCCGCCGATCTGCCAGGCGATCCGGACGCGATGCGAGCCGCAGGAGCCGGAGAGGCCCTCGGAGGCGAGCGAGGTGACGCTGCCGGTGCACGTCGCCCCGGACGGGAAGCGGAGCTGCAGCGAGCTGCGGTCGACGGCGCCGTCGCCGCGGACGAGGAGGTCGACGCGGATCGCGGCGGTACCGGCGGTGCCGAGGACGGAGACGAGCGGGTCGCCCTGCTGCGAGACGACCTGCGCGCTCAGGCTGCCGGTGTAGCTCGCGGGGACTCCGGTCGCGGTCGCCGCGTGCGCAACGGACGGGCTGTGCGGCTGCGGCGCGAAGGCGAGCGCGATCATCGCGACGCCGGTCGCGACCGCGAGGCCCGAGACGGCTGCGGGCTCCACCGCCCGCGCGAAGCGCGCGAGGAAGGCGAGCGTCACGGAGCAGGCCGCGAGCGTGACCAGCGCCAGGAACCACGCGTCGCGGCGGTCGGTGCCGGCGAGGACGCCGTGCACCGTCGCCAGCAGCCAGACGGCGATCGTGGCGTAGTGGATCCGCCGCCAGAACCGGTAGGGCAGCCGCTCGCGCAGCGCGTTCGAGATCCCGACCGCCGTGAGCAGCTCCGCGGCGAGGATCCCGAGCCCGACCGCGAACGGCCGGTACGTGCCGGTGAACGGGACGACGACGTTCGCGAAGGAGAAGTGGACGACGCGGTCGAGCAAGAGGCCGCCGCCGTGGATCGCGACGAAGACGGCGGTCAGGATCGCGAGGAAGCGGTGGATCTCCTGCGCGGCGAAGCGCGGCATCTTGACGTCGCGCCGGCCGGCCATGAGCGCGCCGAGCACGACCGACGAGGAGAGCAGGAGGTACGCGACGATGCCCGCCGAGCGGGCGAGGTACCACGAGGTCGAGGTCACAGCTGTGAGCCTCCGTCGAGCCTACGGCTCATGCCGCCGCCCGCTCCGGCACGGCGGCATCCCATGCCGCGCTCACAGTGACCGAGCCGTCCCCGGCGACGAACCGGCCGGGCAGGCCGCGCCGGTCGAGCCAGGCCGGTCCGCCGTCGCCGAGGAGAAGGGCCGCCTTGGCGAGGACGTCCGCCTCGAGGCAGGTCCCGGCCGCGACCGTCACGTCGCGCCAGGGCGTCTCCGCGGGGCGACCGGTGCGCGGGTCGATCAGGTGGTGGTGCCGCACGCCGCCGCGCGACCAGGCACGGACGCCGGTGCTCGACGTCGCGAGCCCGCCGTGCTCGAGGAGGATCGTCGCGCCGCCCGGCAGGCCGACGACGACGGGGACGCTCGTCGCGATGTCGCCGCCCGCGGAGACCCAACCGTCTCCCGCGAGGGCGAGCGCGTCGTCGACCGTCCGACCCTTCACCACCCCGTTCAGGTCGAGGACGACGGGTGCGCTGCGCAGCAGCACCCGCCCGTGCAGGGCGATCGCGTCGACGGAGGGAACGGCCGCCGGCCGGGCCGCGGGGCCGTCGAGGGGGAGGGCGGCGAAGTCGCGGTCGTAGCCGGCGGCAACGAGGGAGGCGCCGACGGCCGGGGTGACCCGGCCGTCGGTCGCACGAGCCGCGTCGAGGGCGAGGGAGACCATCGACGCGAACTCCTCCGAGACCACGGTCACGCCGAGAGGGACAGCGTTCACGCGGTTGAGCTCGGAGGAAGGCTGAAAGCGGCTGAAGCGGCGGTCGCGCTCGTCGAAGAGGCGCCGCACGGCCTCGGCGTCCATGCCGTCCGCGAGGACGACCGAGCAGCCCATGGAGCGGAAGCCGGTCACGACCCGGAGCTCTGAACCTGGGGTGCGGACTCGGTGGGTGCGGGCGCGATCGCCGCGCCGCCGCTGCTGCTGCCGCCGCTGCCGCCGCCGTCGTCCTCCGAGAAGCCCTGGAGGGCCTGCTGCTCGGCGGCGGTGAACGAGGCGGGCGGCTGCAGGCCGGAGGGCGAGGCCGAGTGGGCGACCGTGTGACGGGAGTGGGCGCCGGGGTGGGTGGCGCGGGCGGCGGCCGCCGCGCCGGCAAATGCCGCCACGGCGAGGCCGCCGATCGCGTAGCGGGCGATGCGAACGCTCCTGCGGGCCGATTCGACGCGTGAGGCCATGCCCGTACTGTGACCGCCGGGCCTAAGCCGAACCTAAAACGAAGGTTCAGGTTCGGTTTAGAGGTCTAGACCCGTGTCGCCGCGCCGGCGAGGCGGGCCTTGAGGCGGAGGATCGCCTTCGTGTGCAGCTGCGAGACCCGGGATTCGGTGACTCCGAGCACCTCGCCGATCTCGCGGAGGGTCAGCTCCTCGAAGTAGTAGAGCGTGACGACGAGCTTCTCGCGCTCGGGGAGCCGTGCGATCGCGTCCGCGAGGGCCTCTCGCATCTCCGACTCGTCGAGGACGTCGGCGGGCCGCGGGCCGCTCGTGTCCTCGATCGTGTCGAGGAGGGAGACCTGGTCTCCGCCCTCCCCGGAGGTCGACCAGAGCTCGTCGAGCGCGGCGATCGACGAGCGCGAGATATCGGTCAGCGACTGCTCGAGCTCGTCGAGGGAGATGCCGATCTTCTCGGCGATCTGCTCGTCGGTGGGCGCCGTGCCGAGCTTCGACTCGAGCTCGGCGATCGCGCGCTCGATCTCGCGCGCGCGTGAGCGGACCGACCGCGGCACCCAGTCGAGCGAGCGCAGCTCATCGATGATCGCGCCCTTGATCCGGGCGATCGCGTACGTCTCGAACTTGATGTCGCGGCCGGGGTCGTAGCGCTCGATCGCGCCGATCAGGCCGAGGAGCCCGTACGAGACGAGGTCGCCCTCGTCGACGTGAGCCGGCAGGCCGGAGCCGAGCCGGCCGGCCACGTATTTCACGAGCGGCGCGTACGTGAGGATCAGCCGGTCGCGAATCGCCTTGTCGTTGGTGCGCCGGAACTCGAGCCACAGCGCCTGCATGTCCTCCCCTGCCACGAAGGGAGAATACGACCTAGCGGCGCGTTTTCCTCAGTGCCGCGTACGCGAAGGACGCCATCCAGGCACCGAGCGCGGCCGCCGCCGCGGCGATCGGCCACTCTCCCGCCCCCGCGCTGACGACGGCGAGCGCGAGGAACGCGACGGTGATCAGCGTGAAGAGCACCGCCAGCGGCACCCCGCCGATGCTACTGCGGGCACGGCCCGATGCCAGCCGATGCGGGTGCCACCCTTGACGGAGTGCCTCGGCGGCCGATCATCCCCCTCTCCCGGATCGGATGCCGAGACGCGCCAGAGGCTGCCGCGCTCGACGACCCCTAGCACGCGATCGCGTCGCCTTGTCCGAAGCCCGGTTGCCGCCCGGTCTCCCCCACATCCTCGACCGGGCGGCGAGCGGGTGCCCGGAAACCGAGTCGCTGCGGCGCCATCTACACTGCGAGGGCAGCCCAGGGGCGTGGCGCAATTGGTAGCGCACCGGTCTCCAAAACCGGGGGTTGCAGGTTCGAGTCCTGTCGCCCCTGCTTCGCCCGCCCGCTCCACCGGAAAGGGCGACCTCACCCGCCGCCCGCGCGCAGCCGCGGCGCCGGCGCGCGCAGCACCGACGCCAGCACGCCCGCACCGAGGACGGCGACGATCCCCGCGAGCGTGACCGTCACCGGGATCTTCACGAACGCGCTCGCGATCAGCTTCGCGCCCGCGAGGCCGAGCAGCACGGCGAGCGCACGGTCGAGGTAGCGGAATCGCGTCATCGAGTCGGCGAGCAGGAAGTAGAGCGACCGGAGGCCGAGGATGGCGAACGCATTCGCGGCGAAGACGAGGAACGGCTCCCGCGTCACCGCGAAGATGGCCGGGATCGAGTCGAGCGCGAACACGACGTCTGCCGTCTCGATCGCGACGAGCGCGAGCACCGCGGGCGTCGCCAGGCGCGGCGCCCATCGACGCACGGCCCGGACGATGCGGCTGCGCTCGGCGTCGAACGTCACGCCGCCGTGGCGCGCCAGCTTCACCGCCGTCGCAACGAGGAACGCACCGAAGAGGTAGATCACCCAGTGCGCGGCGTCGAGCAGGGCCGCGCCGGCGGCGATGAACGCCGCGCGGAACGCGATCGCGCCGATGACGCCCCAGAAGAGCACCCTCCGCCTGCGCGCGAGCGGGAGCGGAAACGCGGCGAAGATCAGCGTGAAGACGAAGACGTTGTCGAGCGACAGGCTCTTCTCGAGCACGTACCCCGCGAGGTAGGCGCTCGCCGCCTCCCCGCCCTGCCAGCCCCAGACGACGCCCGCGAAGCCGACGCCGAGAGCGATGTAGAACGCGCTGAACGCGACCGACGCCGCGAGCGACGGTTCGCGGCCGCCGCGGAACGCGATCAGGTCGAGCGAGAGCAGCACGAGCAGAAACGCGACGAGCGCGAGCCAGGCTTCGACACCGATGTGCACGTGTCAGCCCTCCCGGGGCCGCCGGGCCGTTCGGGTTCGAGGCAGCATGGATGGACCTCCGTTCTCGCTCGAGTGCGGAGGTCTCTCCCGCGCGGCGGTGCCGCGCCGACTCGCCGGGCCGTCGGGCCGTCCTGACGACGAGACGCTGTCGGGATACTCCCCTCCAGGACGCGGCCCATCATACGACATCGATGTCCTGCTTTTGTAGAGCTTCCGTTAAGGTCTCCTCCCGCCCGCTCGTTCGGCCATGCCCCGCAGGACCGTGAGCGCCTCGCCGGTGTTCGCGCTCCCGAGCGCCTGCAGGCACGAGCAGACGAGCGCCGCCTCGTCGAGCGTCGCGTCGCCGCGCGCCTCGAGGTAGCGCTGCAGCCAGCGGGCCGCGACCCTGGCGTGCCGGTGCCGCGCCTTCGTCGCGATCAGCGCCGTCAGCTCGAGCAGCTCGCCGAGGGTCGGGCGCCCGAGCTCGCGCAGCGTCATCTCGGCGACGGTGAGGTTGCCGCGCTCGATCGCTCGCTGAAAGGTCGCCCGCGGATGGCCCTGCGCGGTCAGGCGTCCGATCCTCTCCGCCGGGGCCGGACGGACGGCTGCGACGACTCTACAGGCTCACGTCGCGCGCGCGAGGTACGGCACGAGCCTCGCGTCCCTCGCGCCGCGCAGCTTCGGCGGCACGCCCGTCGGCGCGAACCGGAACCAGTCGACGGTCGAGACGAAGTCGGCGTGCGGCGACTCGTCGCCGCTGAACGCGTCGATCCCCACCTGCAGCGTCCGCGGCAGGTCGGGGCGGTTGTAGCTCCAGTGGAGGACGAAGCGCCCGGCGGCGTTGCGCTTCAGCAGCAGGAAACGCGTCCCGACCCGCGCCACGCGTAGATCGACCCAGCCGGACGGCGACGAGCCGAGCACGAGGATCGAGTGCGACCGGAGTGTCGTCTTGCGCTCGTAGACGCGGGAGTCGTTGACGACGCCCGTGCGGAAGGCGACCCAGTTCTCGTTCCCATGGGTCGAACGCGGATCGCGCACGAGGATCCCCGAAAGCGACCAGTTCGCCTGCGGATCGTCCGTCTGCGTCCCCGTCACGCGCACCCGCATCGTCGCGACGAAGTCGCCGGTCACCTGCTTCCACAGGTAGAGCGCCTCCTTGTCGTCGACCCACCAGCTCCGCACCGGCACGAGCGTCAACGCGCCGTTCGCGACCGAGACGCGATGCGCGGTCCCGTCGCCGAAGTCGTCGCCCGCCAGCGTCGACCAGCCCGCCGGGGCGGTGCCGTCGAACTCGTCCGAGAGCGCACGCAGTCCCGGCGCGGCGGAGGCGGCCGCGGCGGCGAAGGCGAGCGAGGCGGCGGCCAGGGCGAGGATCCGCACGGCCGCCAATCTAGGCGCACGGCTCCCTCGCGTCGTCATCACCGAGGATGATTCGTCACGGCTCGGCGACGGGCTCGGGACCGGCGCCTGTCGCGAGCACCGACCCCGCGAGGATCAGCGCGAAGCCGACGGCCATCCCCGCGCTCACGTGCTCGTCGAGCACGAGCACCCCGAGCACGGCGGCGACGGCCGGGTTCACGTAGGTGATCACGGTCGCGCGGACGGGTCCGACCTCGGCGATCAGCGCGAAGAAGACGAGGAACGCGAGCGCGGTGCAGACGACGGCGAGGCCGACGACCGAGAGCAGCACGCGCCCCGATGGGGTCGCAGCGGGCCACTGGAAGGCCGCGACGGGTGCGTAGGCGATCGCCGACAGGAGCAGCGACGCGGCGACGACGCCGAGCGCCGGCAGGTCGCTGAGCGAGCGCGTGAGGATGATCGGGCCGACCGCATACCCGACGGCGACGAGGCCGACCTCCACGACCGCGAGCACGTCGACCTGGCCGACGTCCAGCCCGACGAGGGCGCCGACCCCGGCGATTCCGATCAGGAGGCCGAGCCAGCGCCGGCCGCCCTGCCGCTCCCGCTCGCCCGTGAGGGTGACGACGACGGCGCCCACGAGCGGCACGGCCGCGATCAGGAGGCCGGTGAGCGAGCTCGAGAGCTTCGTCTCCGCCCTTGCGAGGAGGAGCCACGGCAGCGCCACCTCGACCGCCGTGTACGCGCAGAGCGGCGCCCAGCGCCGTACGAGCGGCCGCAGCTCCCCGCGCCAGGCGGCGAGGGGCGTCAGGAGCAGCGCCCCGAGCGCCGTGCGGCCGAAGACGAGCACGGCCGGCTCGAGCTCGCGCACGGCGACGCGGATCATGAGGTACGGCACACCCCAGATCACGCACATCGCGGCGAAGAGCAGCGCGCCGCGGCGCGTCATCCGGCGGGCGGCTCCGTCAGCACGCGCGCGACGGCGAGGACGGCGACGATGGTGATCACGACGTCGTTCCCGAGGCACCACTGGCAGAGGGCCCCGATCGGCCCGAGCTGCGCCCACAGCAGGTAGCCGCTGAACGCGACGCCGACGAGCCCGAGCAGCGCGCCGGCGAACGCCGGCAGGACGCCTCGCACGAGCGTCGTCGCGACGATCGCGACGTAGGCGATCAGGCCGAGCAGCGCGACCGGGATCCCGGCGAGCTCGGCGTACTTCGAGCTCTGCACCTTCTCGCAGCCGCCGGTCGTGCAGATCGGCGAGACGTCCGCGTAGTGGACGTAGGTGAGGTACGCCGCGATGCCCGCACCGACGATCGCGAAGACCGCGATCGCGACGCGGGTCCTCACTGCAGCGTCGCCTCGAGCGCCGACGAGAACGCGGACGGATCGAGGGAGGTGATCTGCAGCTGCACGGGGAGCGCGGGCGGTCGCTGCACGAAGAACGTCGGTGTGCCCTGGACGCCGAGGTCGTTGGCCTCGGTTGCCGCCTGCTTCATCGCGTCCGTCACCGCCTTGCTCTGCATCGCCGCCTTCACCTTCGCCGGGTTCGCGCCGGCGGCCCTGGCCACATCGGTGACGAGCGACTCCGTGATCCACCCGCTGCGCTCCTGCCCCTGGCGGAGGTACATCTCCTCGGCGACGTTCCAGAGCTTGTTCTGCTCGCCTGCGGCGTAGATCGCGCGCAGCCCGACGAGCGAGTTCTTGTCGATGATCTCGATGCCGCGGAAGACGATCTTCAGCCGCCCCGTCGCGACGTACTGGTCGACGACGCTCGGCAGCACGTTGATGTTGAACTCGCGGCAGTACGGGCACTGCGGGTCCTCGAAGACGAGCATCGTCGCCGGCGCGGCCGGGCGCCCCAGCGTGTCTCCGTGCTGAGGGAGCCCCGCGAAGCTCGACGTGACGCCGTCGCCGGAACCCGTGGACGTGGAGGTCGTGCTCTGGGTGGTCGTCGGCGACGAGGACTTGCTGCCCCCGCCCGAGGCGACGACGATCAGCACGACGGCGACCACGGCGGCGGCGCCGAGGGCGGCCGCGAGGAGGAGAAGACGGTTCCGCTGCATGCCCGCAGAATGCCGAAGGCGGCGGCGGTGCGGGTCGGGGATTTGCCGCAAAGGGCGTTAGGCTCGCGGGTGATGGCCGTGCTGGAGACCCGCATCGAGCGCAGCGGCGACTTCGCCCGCCGCGAGGAGCGGCTGCGAGGCCTCGTCGAGGAGCTGCGCGCGCGCACGGCCGCGGTCGCCGCGGGCGGCGGCGAGCGGGCCGTCGAGCGGCACCGCTCCCGCGGCAAGCTCCTCGCCCGCGAGCGGATCGACCGCCTCCTCGACCCCGGGACGGCGTTTCTCGAGCTGAACGCCCTCGCCGCGTGGGAGGTCTACGACGGGCAGGCGCCGAGCGCCGGGATCGTGACGGGGATCGGCGTCGTCGAGGGACGCGAGTGCGTGATCGTCGCGAACGACGCGACCGTCAAGGGCGGCTCGTACTTCCCGCTCACCGTCAAGAAGCACCTGCGCGCGCAGGAGGTGGCCGAGCAGAACGGCCTGCCCTGCCTCTATCTCGTCGACTCGGGCGGAGCGTTCCTGCCGCTCCAGGCCGACGTCTTCCCCGACCGCGAGCACTTCGGCCGGATCTTCTTCAACCAGGCGCGGATGTCGGCGAAGGGAATCCCGCAGATCGCCGTCGTGATGGGGTCGTGCACCGCCGGCGGCGCCTACGTTCCGGCGATGAGCGACGAGACGGTGATCGTGCGCGGCACAGGGACGATCTTCATCGGCGGGCCGCCGCTCGTGAAGGCGGCGACGGGGCAGGACGTGACGGCCGAGGAGCTCGGCGGCGCCGACGTGCACGCGCGGCGGTCGGGCGTCGCCGACCACTACGCGACCTCGGACGAGCACGCGCTCGCGATCGCGCGACGGATCGTGGCGGGCACGCAGGGCCGCAAGCCGGAGCCGCCGTGGCAGCGGGCGGCGCCCGAGCCGCCGGCGGCCGACCCCGCCGACCTCTATGGGCTGATCCCCGACGACCACCGGACGCAGACGGACGCGCGCGAGGTGATCGCCCGCATCGTCGACGGCAGCCGCTTCGACGAGTTCAAGACCCTCTACGGCGAGACCCTCGTGTGCGGCTGGGCGCACATCGAGGGGTTCCCCGTCGGGATCCTGGCGAACAACGGCGTCCTCTTCGCGGAGAGCGCGCAGAAGGGCGCGCACTTCATCGAGCTGGCCTGCAAGCGGCGCGTGCCGCTCGTGTTCCTGCAGAACATCACCGGCTTCATGGTCGGCAAGGAGTACGAGGCCGGCGGGATCGCACGCGACGGCGCGAAGCTCGTCACGGCGGTCGCGTGCGCGGAGGTGCCGAAGTTCACCGTCGTGATCGGCGGCTCGTTCGGCGCCGGCAACTACGGCATGTGCGGCCGCGCCTACTCGCCCCGCCAGCTCTGGATGTGGCCGAACGCCCGCATCTCGGTGATGGGCGGCGAGCAGGCGGCGACGGTCCTGACGATGGTCGGCGACGCCGATCCCGACGAGATCCGCGCGAAGTACGAGGCGGAGGGCAACCCGTACTACTCGACCGCCCGGCTCTGGGACGACGGCATCATCGACCCGCTCGACACGCGCCGCGTGCTCGCGCTCGGCATCTCGGCCGCCCTCAACGTGTCGATCCCGGAGACGACGTTCGGCGTCTTCAGAATGTAGGCATGGGCTACTCGATCGTGCACGTCGACGACATCGAAGGCGCCGGCCCCGCGGGCGCGGTCCGCTTCGTGCGCCGCGAGCTCGGCGTCGAGGCGTTCGGCATCAACTGGTTCGAGCTCCCGCCGAACTCGGCGGGGCGCGAGCATGACGAGTCCGAGACGCAGCAGGAGGAGGTGAACGTCGTCATTCGCGGCGGCGGCGTCTACCGCGTCGAGGGCGAGGAGATCCCCGTCCGCGTCGGCACCTTCCTCAGGTTCGACCCGGGCACGACGCGGCAGCCGGTCGCGGGGCCGGAGGGGATGGCGATGATCGCGGTCGGCGCGCGGCGCGGCAGCTACGAAGCGAGGGGCCCGTTCTAGTCCGGTTCGTGCTCTGGAGCCTCGCGGACGCCGACGTCACGATCGAGGACCTCCGCGCCGAGCACCTCGCGCGCACGCCCGGCGCCGTCTTCGAGGCCTGGTTCTCGGACGAGGCGACGGAGCGCTGGGGCACCCTCGCGCTCTTCGCCGACGCCGAGGCGGCGGACGCGCCGGTGCCGGAGCGCCTGCGCGAGCTGCTGGCGAAGGACCCCGACGTCGTCGAGCTCTTCGACCTCGAGTCCCAGCCGTGAGGTCGCTGCGGGTCGAGCGCGACGGCCCCCTCCTCCGCGTCACGATGGCGCGGGCCGAGCGCAGGAATGCGTTCGACGCCTCGCTGATCGCGGAGCTGACGGAGGCGTTCGCCGCGGCGGGCGACGCCCGCGTCGTCCTTCTCGCAGGCGACGGCCCGTCCTTCTCCGCGGGCGCGGACGTCGAGTGGATGCGGGCGTCGGTGGAGCTGAGCTACGACGAGAACGTCGCCGACGCGCTCCGCCTGCGCGCGATGCTCGACGCGATCGACGGCTGTCCGGCACCCGTCGTCGCGCGGGTGCAGGGCCACGCGCTCGGCGGCGGCTGCGGCGTCGTCGCCTGCTGCGACATCGCGATCGCGGAGCCGCGCGCGCAGTTCGCGTTCAGCGAGGTGAAGCTCGGGATCGTCCCGGCGGTGATCTCGCCCTTCGCCCTCGCGAAGATCGGCCCGGGCGCCGCCCGCCGCTTCTTCGTCACGGGCGAGCGCTTCGACGCAGACGTCGCGCTGCGGCTCGGGCTGGTGCACGAGGTGGCGGACGACCTCGACGCGGCGGTCGAGCGGGTGGTCGGCGAGCTCCTCACCGCCGGCCCCGCGGCGACCCGGGCGGCGAAGGAGCTCGCGCGCTCGCCCCTCCCGGCGGAGGAGACGGCGAGGCGGATCGCGGCCCACCGCACGAGCGCCGAGGGCCAGGAAGGCCTGCGTGCGTTCCTCGAGAAGCGCCCGCCGGGCTGGCGCTAGCCGGCCGCGGCGAACTCGACGGCGAACGTCGACCCGCCCACGCCCGTCGACTCGACCCAGATGCGGCCGTCCATCTGGCCGACGAGCTCGCGGCAGATGTAGAGGCCGAGCCCGGTGCCTCCGACGCCGCGGGTCAGGTTCGGGTCGAGGCGGTAGAACTTCTCCCAGATCCGGCCGTGCTCCCCGGGAGGGATCCCGAGCCCCTCGTCGGTGACGGTGAAGCGGACCCGGTCGCCGTCCCGCGCGACCCCGAGCAGCACGCGGCCGCCGTCCGGCGAGTACTTGATCGCGTTCTCGACAAGGTTCGCGAGCACCTGGCGGATCTTGTCCCGGTCGACGTCCACGGGCGGCACGCCCTCCTCCACCTCGAGCGCCAGGGCGACGGTGTCGGGAGCGTAGGAGCGCGCGGCGCCGACCACCTGCTCCGCGACCTGTGCCGCATCGACCTGCTCGACCTCGAGTGTCACCGTGCCGGCGTCGAGCCGGCTCGCGAGCAGGATGTCCTCGACGATCCGTGCGAGGCGGTCGGCCTCGCCCGCGATCATCTCGAGCAGCGCGTCGCGTTGCGGCGCGTCCAGGCTCAGGTCGGCCCGACGCAGCGTCTGCGCCGCGCCGAAGACCGCCGCGAGCGGCGTCCGCAGCTCGTGCGAGACCGTCGAGACGAAGTCCGACTTCAAGCGCTCGACGAACCGCTCCTCGCTCACGTCGCGGAACGCGTAGACGGTGCCGCCGAGGAAGCGGACGCCCGAGATCGACACCCAGCGCTCGGTGCCGCCGACGTCGACCGGGAGCGTGCGCACGCGTGACTCGCCCGGCGGCGCCGGCTGCAGGGGGACCTGCACGAGCGCGGCCGCGAGCCCCGGCAGGCGCTCTTCGACCCGCCGGCCGAGGACGTCCTCCGCCGGCACGAGCGTGATCGCCGCGGCGGCCGGGTTCCAGAGGCGGACGACGCCGCGCGTGTCGACGAGCGCGACGGCGTCTCCGACGAACTCGAGCGCCTCGGCGGCATGCGCCCGACCCTCCGCCTCCTCGCGCGCGCGCCGCATCTCCAGGTGCAGGAACGCGTTGTCGACCGCCACGGCGGCGCGCCGCCCGAGCTCCTCGAACAGCCCGACGTCTGCGGGATCGAGGCGTGGCCGGCCGTCGGTCGTGCCGGCCGAGAGCGCCCCGAGGATGTGGCCGCGCGCGACGAGCGGCACGACGACCGCCGACCGCGGCCCGAGCGCACGCAGCGCCTCGCCGAAGTCGCTCTCGTGCGCGGGGTCGTCGAGCGACGCGTCGGCGATCGACGGCCGGAACATCGTCTCGCCGCTCGCGATCACGTGCTGCACCGGGTGACCCTCGCTCGACGCGGGCCGCGCCGCGCGGAGCCGGCGCAGTGCCGCCGCCTTCTCGGGCTCCTCGTGATCCATCGCGACCGTCACGACGGCGCCGTCGCGCACGAGGTCGACGACGCAGTACGAGGCGAGCTCCGGCACGACGAGTGCGGCGATCGTGTCGAGGGTGCGGTCGACGTCGAGCGACACCGACAGGAGCGCGCTCGCCCGCGCGAGCAGCTCGAAGCGCCGGTGCGACGCGCGCAGCTCGCCGCGGGCGCGGAAGCGGGCGGCCGACGAGCCGAGGTGGTTCGAGATCGTGCGGCAGAGACGGATCTCGGCCTCCGTCCACTCGTGCGGCTCGTCCTCGTAGAGCATGAACTTCCCGAGCAGCCGGCCGTCGTGGACGAGCGGGATGAAGGCGACGGCGCCGATTCCCTCCCGGCGGATCACCGCCTCGAGCTCGGTGTCGAAGCCGCCGTGGGCGACGTCCGCGACGAGCACCGGCTGGGGGTCGACGGCGTCCACCGGCCACGGGCTGTGCCCGTCGGTCGCCCGCCGGTACTCGTCGGAGAGACCGCTCCAGGCGCGGAAGCGCATCACACCCTCGGCGTCCGCGAGCAGCACCGAGGCGCGGCTCGTGCCGACGCCCTCGATGATCGCCGTCACCGCCTCCTGCAGGAGGTCGTCCAGCGTCCGCGCACGCGTCACCGCGTCCGCGAGCCGGTTGACGACGCCGAGCTCGGCGAGACGGCCGCGCAGCGCGAGCCGCTCGCTCACGTCGCGCGCCGTGCCGACGAGCCCGGTGACGGCGCCGTCGTCCCCGACGAGCGGGGTGCCCGCCGCCTCGACGTCGGCGTAGGTCCCGTCCGCCCGCCGCACCCTGAGCGGGATCGCCTCGAGGGACTCGCCCGTCGTGACGATCGCGAGCGCCGCGCCGGCGCCTTCGAGGTCGTCCGGGTGGACGAGGTCGAGCGCGTGCCGCCCCAGCAGGTCGTCCGTGCGGTGGCCGAGCCGCTGCCACGACGGCGAGGCGTACGTGATCCGCCCGCCGAGGTCGAGCGTGACGATGAGGTCCTGCGAGCTCTCGAGGACGGCGCGGTGCACGCGCGGGTCGTCGAGCGGGGCGCCGACCGCGCTCGGGTCGATCCGGCTCGTCTCGCTCACCGCGCTCCTCCCGGGACTGGGCCCGTATGTCTTATCAGGCCGCGGGACGGCGTACCGACACAGGGTGCGTGACCGCCGCGACGTAGCCCGGGCCGCCCAGGACGGCGACGCGGTAGCTCCCCGGGCGGAGGTTCCGGTCGAAGACGCCGTTCGAACGGGCGACCGGGCGCCAGCGCTTCGCGGTCAGCCGCTGCACCTGCAGCGGCAGGCGCGGCGACACCGAGACGCGCAGCTTCGGCCCCTCGGCCCGCAGGTCGACGCGCGGCGCCACGCCGAGCTGAACGGGCGTCCCCGCGACGCCGTTGTAGGCGAGCCGGAACCGGGTCGAGCGCACGGCGCGGACCGTCAGCGCGAAACGGCCGTCGGCGGAGGGGCGCACGTGGCGGATCGTCTGCCACCCCTGGTCGGTGAGCAGCTGCAGCCGGGCGCGGCCGAGGCCGCGCAGGAAGCCGTGGAGCTGCACGCGCGAGGCATAGAGCACCGCCGCCGGCGGGTCGTCGAGGGCGAGGGCGGCGATCTGGAAGTCGGTCGAGCCCAGGTGGAAGGCGCTGCGGACGGCCGCGCCGCCCACCCTCCGCCAGCCGTGGGCGCCGAGGACGAGCACGGCGCGCGCCCGGCCCGACGAGTTGCGGAGGACCCGGAGGTCGCGAACCTCGGACACGTGCAGCGCGCCTGCCACCTGTGCCGGCGTCAGGGCGCGCGTCGGCCAGACGTGGTGCGGCGAGAGGTAGTCGTACGGATCGGCGACGGAGACGAGGTACGGCACCTGCGCCATCCTCGGCCACGCGTCGTGCACCGACGACGTTCGGCCGCCCGACGTCGAGAAGTAGTACGCGGTGATGATCCGGTCGCGCCAGACCAGCACCTGCCCCGCCGTCGACCCGACCGCGAGGTTGGTCTCGGTGCGCTCGGCGCGGATGCCGCCGTACATCTGCGAGCGCTCGTCGGGGTAGAGGTCGAAGTCCTCTCCGGGGTGCAGCGTCGCGAGGGTGTACGACCGCGCGGCGACGGCCTGCGCCCGGTAGGTCTCGCCGTGCCAGCCCTCCGGCACCTCCCAGGGGACGACGCCGCGCAGGTAGCGGTCGAGCGGCAGCACGTTGACGGCCATCAGCCCGCCCGGCTTCGCCTTCACGACCACGTCGCCGCGGTAGCCGGCGAAGTCGACCTGCAGCGGCTGCGCGCCCGGCTCGAAGCGGAGCGGCTGGCGCAGGTGCCGGTGCCGCAGCACGAAGCGCCGGTCGACGACGACCGAGCGCGCCGGCAGGTGCACCTTGCGGCCGACCGCGTCGACGACGAGGAACGGCGCCGCGGAGCCGACCCGTACGGCGTCGCGGCCCTGCTCGAGCAGGACGCGCACGTCGCGCGGCGGCGCGAGCGCGATGTGCGTCGTCGGGTAGTAGTGCGCGAGGATCTGCCGGTAGCCGAAGCCGTGACGGGCGTAACCCTCGGCTCCCCACTGGCTCATGCCGACGCCGTGGCCCCAGCCGCGCCCGTCGAGCAGGAACACCGTTCCGGCAGACGCGGTTGCGGGCAGCACGAGCGCGAACAGCGCTGCTGCGACCCAGACCCTCATCGCGAGGGCCAAAGGGTAGCGTCGCAGGTCGTGCGCCGCCTCACCCTTCTTGCGGGAGCCGTCGTCTTCTTCGACACGCTCTTCTTCGCCGCGCTGACGCCGCTCCTGCCGCACTACGCGCACGAGCTCGGCCTCGGCAAGACCGGCGCGGGCGTGCTCTCCGGCGCGTACCCGGCCGGCGCGTTCGTCGGCGCGGTGCCCAGCGGGATCGTCGCCGCGCGTGCGGGCGCGAAGCGAACGGTCCTCGTCGGCCTCACGATCGTGGCCGTCTGCACCGTCGCCTTCGGTCTCGGCGACCGCGCCTGGCTGCTCGATACCGCCCGTTTCCTGCAGGGCGGCGCGAGCGCGTTCTCGTGGACCGGCGCGTTCTCCTGGCTCCTCGCGGCGACGGCCGTCGAGCGGCGCGGCGCGGCGATCGGGAGCGCGTTCGCGACGGCGGTGGCCGGCGCGCTCTTCGGGCCGGTGCTCGGGGCGATCGCAGGGGTCGCAGGGGTCGGCGTCACCTTCACCACGGTCGGCGTCCTCTCGCTCGGCCTCGTCGCCTGGGCGTCGACGATGCCGGCGGAGCGGCCGGCCGAGCCGCAGCCGCTCGCCGAGCTCGGCGCGGCGCTCGTCGACCCGCCCGTCGCGGCGGCGTTCTGGTTCGTCCTCTTCCCCGCACTCCTCTTCGGCGTGCTCGACGTGCTCGCGCCGCTCCGCCTCGCGGCGCTCGGGCTCGGGACGGTCGCGATCGGCGCGGTCTTCCTCTGCGCGGCGGGGCTCGAGTCGGTGATGAACGTCGGCGTCGGCCGCCTGTCCGACCGCGTCGGCACGCGGCTCCCGATCGCCGTCGCGCTCTGCCTCTCGGCCGTCGTCGCCGTGCTCCTGCCGCTGCCGGACCGCCGGCTCGTGCTCGCCGCGCTCGTCATCCTCGCGGCGCCCGTCTTCGGCGCGTTCTTCACGCCCGGGATGACCCAGCTGACGCACCTCGCCGAGGCCCGCGGGCTCGACTACGGCTACGCCTTCGCGCTCGTCAACCTCGCCTGGGCGCCGGGCCAGGTGCTCGGCGCCGCCGGCGGAGGCGCGCTCGCCCACGCCGCCGGCGACACCGCGCCCTACCTCGCCCTCGCCGGGCTGTGCGCCCTTACCCTTGCGGCCGTATGGCACTGGCGCGAGTCGACCGCCTGGACGATGCGGTCGGCGCCGGCATCGAGCGGCTCGTCGCCGCCCACCACCGGCGCCGCCTGAGAAGCCACGGCTGGGCGCGCGCGCTCGCGCCGGACGACGGTCTCTGGTGCGCGGGATCGCCGCCGCCGCGCGAGGGCAACGCCGTCGAGGTGCTCGTCGACGGCGGCGAGGCGCTGCCGCGGCTCGAGGCCGACCTCGCCGGCGCGCGCGATTCGATCCTGCTCGCCGGCTGGGCGTTCTCGCCGGACTTCCGCCTGAGCCGCGGCGGACCGACGCTCCGCGAGCTGCTCGCGGCCTCGCCTGCCGAGGTGCGCGTGCTCGCGTGGGCGGGCGCGCCGCTGCCGCTCTTCACACCGTCGCGCGCCGCGGTACGCGACGCGCGCGACCGTCTGACCCGCGGGACCCGGATCCGCATGGCGCTCGACGCGCGCGAGCGGCCGCTGCACTGCCACCACGAGAAGGTCGCCGTCGTCGACGGGCGCGTCGCGTACGTCGGCGGCATCGACCTGACCACCCTCGGCGGCGACCGCCTCGACACGAGCGACCATCCAGCACGCGGCTCGATCGGCTGGCACGACGCCGCCGCGCGCGTCGAGGGCCCCCTCGTCGCGGACGTGCACGACCATGTCGCGCTGCGCTGGCACGAGGTGACGGGCGAGCGCCTCGATCCTCCGCGCGCCGCCGAGACGGCGGGCACGCTGACGGCACAGTTCGTCCGCACCGTTCCGAACGGCGTCTACGACGCCCTCCCCGACGGCGACTACCGGATCCTCGAGGCGTACGTGCGCGCGCTGCGCTCCGCGGAGCGGCTCGTCTACCTCGAGAGCCAGTTCCTCTGGGCGCCGGAGCTGGTGGAGATCCTGGCGGAGAAGCTGCGGCGCCCGCCGAGCGACGAGTTCGCCGTCGTGCTGCTGCTGCCGGCGAGGCCGAACAACGGCGCCGACGACACGCGCGGGCAGCTCGGCGTGCTGGTCGAAGCCGACCGCGAGCGGCGGCTGCTCGCCTGCTCGCTCTGGCAGCCGGGCGGCGGCGAGCAGGTCTACGTCCACGCGAAGATCGGGATCGTCGACGACCGCCTCCTCCTGCTCGGCTCGGCGAACCTCAACGAGCATTCGCTCTACAACGACACCGAGGCGTGCATCGTCGTCCAGGACGAGCCGCTCGCGCGGACGACCCGCAAGCGACTCTGGCAGGAGCACCTCGGGGCGGACGGCGCCTCGTTCGACAGCTGGCGCGAACGCGCCGAGGACGACGCATACGAGCGGCTGCGGCTGCTGCCGCACGTCTCGCGGCGGACGCGCCGCTTCCTCGGTCCGCTGAACGGGCTGCTCGTCGACGGCTAGCGTCTGAGCCGTGCACAGGGTGCTCGTCGCGAACCGGGGCGAGATCGCGCTCCGCGTGTTCCGGGCGGCGCGCGGGCTCGGGCTCGGCGCGGTCGCGGTCGTCGCCCCCGACGACGGCGGGTCGCTGCACGCCCGGTCCGCGGACGAGACGGTCGAGATCGCGTCGTATCTCCACCCGGAGGAGCACATCCGCGCCGCCCGTGCAGCGGGCGCCGACGCGATCCATCCGGGCTACGGCTTCCTGGCGGAGAACGGCGACTTCGCGGAGGCGGTCGAGGCGGCCGGGCTGACCTGGGTCGGCCCGCCGCCGGGGGCGCTGCGCGCGGGCGGCGACAAGCTCGCGGCGAAGCGGATCGCCGCCGAGGCGGGCGTGCCGACGATCCCGGAGGTCGACGAGCCGCCGCTGATCGTCAAGGCGGCGGCCGGGGGCGGCGGACGCGGCATGCGCGTCGTCCGGACGCGCGGCGAGCTCGAGGAGGCGCTGGCCGCCGCCCGGCGGGAGGCGGCGGCGGCGTTCGGCGACGACCGTGTCTACCTCGAGCGCTACCTCGAGCGGCCGCGGCACGTCGAGATCCAGCTCCTCGCCGACGCGCACGGCACCGTGCTGGCGCTCGGCGAGCGCGACTGCTCGGTGCAGCGGCGCCACCAGAAGGTGCTCGAGGAGTCGCCGTCGCCGGGGCTCGACGCGGGCCTGCGCGCCCGGATGGCCGACGCCGCCGTCCGCTTCGCACGCGCGATCGGCTACGTCAACGCCGGCACCGCCGAGTTCGTCGTCGAGGGCGGCGAGTTCTTCTTCCTCGAGCTGAACGGCCGCATCCAGGTGGAGCACCCGGTGACGGAGTTGGTGACGGGGCTCGACCTCGTGCAGTGGCAGCTGCGGATCGCGCGCGGCGAGGCGCTCGAGGGAGTTCGTGGCAAATCAACACAAACCCACGCGGTCGAGGTGCGGCTGTACGCGGAGGACCCGCGCACGTTCCTGCCGCGGGCCGGGCGGATCGAGACGCTGAGGCTCCCGTCCTCTATCCGGGTCGACGCCGGCGTGGCCGAGGGCGACGAGGTCGGCACGTCCTACGACCCGATGATCGCGAAGCTGATCGCGTCGGGCGCGACGCGCGAGGAGGCGCTCGACAGCCTCGGCGCCGCGCTCGCCGAGACCGAGGTGCGCGGCGTGACGACGAACCTGCCGTTCCTCCGCTGGCTGATCGCCCACCCCGCGCTGCGCGCCGGGGAGACGTCGACGGCGTTCCTCGTCGAGCATCCGCCGCTCTCGCCGCCTCCGGCCTCGCTGCCGGATGCGATCTGGCGCGGCGCGTTCCGGCTCAACTTGCCGCCGCCGCCGCTCCGGCCGCCGCCGGACGTCGACGCCGCGGCGCACGGTCACGGCGCGGGCGACGAGTCGAGCACGATCACGGCGCCGATGCCGGGGACGGTGATCAAGGTGAACGTTCACGAAGGCTCAACAGTCCGCGCCCGCGACCCGCTCGTCGTACTGGAGGCGATGAAGATGGAGACGCCGCTCCACTCGCCGTACGACGCGACGGTTCGCGCGGTCCACGTCCAGGAGGGCGATCGTGTCGCGGGCGGCGCGGTCCTCGTGGAGCTGGACGAGTAGCGCGCTCTGCGTGCTCGCGGTCGCGCTCGCGGGGTGCGGCTCGAAGTGGCAGCCGACGTTCGTCTCCCACGGGGTCGGCAAGGACCAGTACTGGACCGTGCAGGCGCGCGGGAAGCCGAAGGCCGTCGTCGTCCTCCTGCACGGGCTCGGACAGAACTCGGGCGAGCAGCTCGAGCCGTGGCAGGCGCACCTCGCCGCGGAGGGCTACGACGTCGTCTACCCGCGGTACGAGCAGCCGCCGCCCGACCCGCAGGCGCGCAACAACATCGTCGGCGCCGTCGGGCGCGCGCTCGGCGACCTCGGCCGGCCCGACGTGCCGCTCGTGCTCCTCGGACATTCGCGCGGCGGCCGGCTCGCGGTGGAGGCGGCAGCGTTCCTGAAGCCGCGGCTCGTGCTCGCGTGGTACCCCGGGATCATCAACCCCTCCTTCGAGCCGCCGACGAACTTCAAGCTGATCCCGAAGACGACGCAGATCTGGCTCTTCGTCGGCGACCGCGACCGGAGCGTCGGCTCGAGCGGCGCCGTCGAGATGGCCGACCGGCTGCTCCACTTCGGGGTCCCGGTGCGGCAGATCCACGCGCAGACGATCCGCTCGCGCGGCTTCGTCGCGGACCACATGTCGGTCTACGACCTCAGCCCGGCCGCGAAGCGAACGATCTGGGGCCGCACCGACACGCTCATCGAGCGGGCGCTGGCGGCGCCGTAGCCGCGGCGGACTCCTAGAACAGCTTCTGGAGCTTCATGGCGGCGCCCATGTCGCCCTTGATCTTCAGCTTGCCCGTCATGTACGCCGTCGTCGGGTTCTGCTCACCGGCGACGATCTTCTCGAACGTCTCGCCGGACGTCGTGATCGTCGCGTCCGCGTCGCCCGTGCCCTCGGTCACCGCGAGCTGCCCGTCGGCGACGTTGACGAGCCACTGACCCTCGCCCTCGATGTCGAAGAGGTACGAGTTGTTCATGCCGGCGAGCTTGTCCGCGTCGGCACGCGCCGCGAGGCTGTCGAAGAACTCCTTGGCTGCCACCGTTCGCTGCTCCTTTTCGACGAGATGTGGGCGGCGCCAACGGTACCGGAGTGCCTGTAGCATCGCGCCCCGTGCGGGTTGAGACGAGGGAGCCGCTCGGCTCGGACGTGCGCGCGCAGGTCGACCCCGACCTCGGGCCCGGTGACCTCGTCCGCGACGGCGGCGGTCTGCGCGTCGGCGCCCCCGCCCTCCCCGGCTCCGACGGGCTCCGGACTGCAGCCGCCCAGGCCGCGCGCACGCTGCGCGCGCACGGCGGGACGATCGCCTGGAGCGCGACGAGCGACGAGGACGTGCGCGCGATCGTCGAGGGCACCGCGTACGGCGCCTACGACCCGGGCCTCTTCAAGCGCGGTTACGGCGACCGTCCCCGGCTGACGCTCGCCCTCGACGCGCCGGCCGAGCTGCACCCGCTCACCGAGCGGCAGGCGCTCGTGATGAGCCACCTCGACGCCGCCCGCGACCTCGCGAACCGGCCCGCCAACGACCTCACGCCGGTCGCCCTCGCGAACCACGCGCGCACACGCGCGGGCGGCCGCCTCGCCGTCGAGTCGTTCGGCCGCGACTGGATCGTCGCGCAGGGCATGGGTGCGCTCGCGGCCGTGGCCTCCGGCAGCGGCCGGGAGCCGCAGCTGATCGTGCTCCGCTACGACCCGCCGGGCGCGCGAGACGACCTGACGCTCGGCCTCGTCGGCAAGGCGATCACCTTCGACTCGGGCGGCATCTCGCTGAAGCCGCCGCTCTACATGCAGGACATGAAGGGCGACATGTGCGGCGGCGCCGCCGTGATCGAGGCGACGGCCGCCGTCGCCGAGCTCGGGCTGCCGCTCCGGATCGTGACCGTCGTCGCCGCGACGGAGAACGTCCAGGACGCGAACGCGATGCGGCCTGGCGACATCCTCACTGCTGCGAACGGCAAGACGATCGAGGTGATCAACACCGACGCAGAGGGGCGGCTGATCCTCGCCGACGCGCTCCATCACGCCCGGACGCTCGGCGCGACGCACCTCGTCGACCTCGCGACCCTGACCGGCGCGATGGTGATCGCGCTCGGCGACCTCTACGCCGGCTGGTTCTGCACCGACGACGAGCTCGCGGGCGCGCTCGAGCAAGCCTCGGCCGTGAGCGGCGACCTCGCCTGGCGCTTCCCGCTGCACCCGCGCTACCGCCGCTACGTCGACTCCGAGTTCGCCGACATGAAGAACGCGTCCGAGCTGCGCGAGGGCGGCGCCGTGCTTGCGACGGAGTTCCTGCGCGAGTTCGCCGGCGACGGCCCGTACGCACACTTCGACATCGCCGGCCCGGCGTACATCCGCCGCAAGCGGCCCGACTACGCGCTCGACCAGGGCGGTACCGGTTACGGGGTCCGCCTCCTCGTCGAGCTCGCGGAGGTGCTCGCAGCGTGAACTTCGACCTCGAGCACGAGCACGAGCTCCTGCGCGACACGGTCCGGCAGTTCGCGCTCGAGAAGGTGGCGCCGGTCGCGGAGGAGCTCGACCGCGACAAGCGTTTCCCCTACGAGCTCGTCGCCGAGCTGGCCGAGCTCGGCCTCATGGGCATGACGATCCCCGAGGAGTACGGCGGCGGCGGCACCGACACGGTCTCGTACGCGATCGCGATCGAGGAGCTGACGCGCATCGACTCGTCCGTCGCGATCACGGTTGCCGCGCACCACTCGCTCGGGACGCTCCCGATTTACTACTTCGGGAGCGACGAGCAGAAGCGGCAGTGGCTCCCCGACCTCGCCTCCGGCCGCCGGCTCGCGGCGTTCGGCCTGACGGAGCCGAACGCGGGCTCGGACGCCGGCGCGACGCGCACCACCGCCCGCCTCGAGGGCGGCGAGTGGGTGATCGACGGCGCGAAGATGTTCATCACCAACGCCGGCACCGAGATCACCGCCTGCGTGACGATCACCGCGGTCACCGGCGACGACGAGATCTCGAACATCGTCGTGCCGAACGGAGTCGACGGCTACGTCGTCTCGCCGCCGATGGACAAGCTCGGCTGGCGCGCCTCCGACACGCGTGAGCTCTCGTTCCAGGGTGCGCGTGTGCCGGAAGGGAACCTGCTCGGCCCGCGCGGCGCCGGCTTCCGCCAGTTCCTGCAGATCCTCGACGGCGGCCGCATCTCCGTCGCTGCGATGGGCGTGGGGCTCGCACAGGGCTGCTACGACCTCGCGTTCCGCTACGCGCAGGAGCGCGAGCAGTTCGGCAGGCCGATCGCGCGGTTCCAGTCGATCCAGGAGAAGCTCGTCGACATGGCAACCGAGATCGAGGCTGCACGACAGCTCGTGTGGAAGGCGGCGTGGGAGAAGGACCAGGGCCGCGACTTCGCACGTACCGCGGCGATGGCGAAGCTCTTCTCCGGCGAGCTGTCGCACCGAGCGGCGAACTGGGCCCTCCAGATCCACGGCGGCTACGGTTTCATGCAGGAGTACGCGGTTTCGCGCTTCTACCGGGACCAGAAGATCCTCGAGATCGGAGAGGGCACGAATGAGGTGCAGAGGATGGTCATCGCGCGTCACCTGGGGCTGTAGCGCCGCCGCGGCGCTCGCCTTCGCCTCGCCCGCCGCGGCCCACCTCTCCATCGATCCCGCACGCGTCGTCATGGGCGCGGACGTCTCTCTCACCTTCTCCGTGCCGAACGAGAGCGACGCGGTCGGCATCGACCACGTCACGCTCGGCATCCCGGCCGACTTCCAGCTCGACGACGCGGAGGCGAAGCCCGGCTGGACGCAATCGCGCACGGGTCAGGCGCTCGCCTGGTCGGGCGGGCGCATCCCGAAGGGCCAGTACGCGACGTTCTCGATCCGGGGCACCGCGCCGAAGAAGGTGGAGACGGTCCTCTTCAGCGTCCTCGTCGGCGACCGCACCGGCAAGTCGATCACCTACCGCATCGGCCTCGACGTCGTTGCGCACGGGCCGCGCGACAACGGCGCGCGCTCGCTTGGGAAGGCGGCGCTCGTCGTCTCGATCGCAGGCGCCGCGCTGGCGCTCGCCGCGCTCTTCGTCGGCCTCTACGTCTGGCTGCGCCCGCCGCCCCCGTAGAGGAGGCGGCGGGCACGGCGCCGAGCTACTTGCGGATGCAGAGCGCGGCGATGTCCATGAAGTACACGGGCTGGTACAGCTGGCAGCCCATGCGCTTCGAGAAGAAGTCGCGCTGGTTGTCGACGTCCCAGGCCGCGAGCGGAGCCGCCTTCGACGCGATGTCGAGGTCGAGCTTCGCGTAGGCCTCCGCACGTGCGGCACCCGCGAGGCCGGCTGCCTCCTCCATCCGCTTGTTGAACGTCGGTTCGTCGAAGTACGAGAAGTTGACGTTGTTCTGCTTCTGGATCGAGTTGCCGTTCAGCAGCACGTTGATGAAGTCGTAGGGGTCTGCGTAGTCGGCGTTCCAGCCCTCGAACGCGATGTCGAACGGCTCGCCGCGCACGCCCTCCTTCGAGAACTGCACGGCCCGCTCGAACTGCTTCACGTCGACGTTGATCCCGATCTGCTTGAGGTTCTGTTGCAGGATCGCCGCCGCCTGCGGGCAGGGCGAGACGTTGCACGTGTACAGCGTCGCGGTGCCGAGGCTCCTCGAGCCGGCGAGCGACTTCGCCTTCTGCAGGTCGACGCGGTCGGTCGGGTACGGCTGCTCCGAGGGCGCGCCCTTGATGCCCGGCGGCAGGTAGTGCGACCACGGCCGGCCCGCGTACGCACCACGCTGCAGCAGGAGCGCCTTCCGGTCGATCGCGTAGCTCACGGCCTGCCGGACCCTGGCGTTCCTGAAGATCGGCCGGGTCGTGTTCAGCGCGAGGTAGCGGAACGAGAGCGTCGGGTTGACGAAGTACTGCTGGCGGCCCTCCTTCGCCGCGGCGCTGCCGGGCCCGAACTTCGCACCGAGCTGCGCGTGCACCGACGGCGGCACGCCGTCGGCCGCGTAGTCGACCGTGCCCTTCTGCACCTCGAGGTTCGTCGCCTCGGGAGCCACGCCGATCGTGTAGACGATCTTGTCGAGGTTGTGGGGGCGGTTCCCCGTGTAGTTCGGGTTCCGCTTCAGGACGAGCTGCCGCTTCGGCACCCACGAGGCCACGTAGTACGGCCCCGCACCTGGAACGGTGGTCACGCCGTTCGAGTCGATCGGCGTCGACGTCGGCACCGCGCAGAAGAACGGCATCGCGATCCGGGAGAGGAAGTCCGGCGCCTTCCGCGTCAGCTTGATCGTCAGCTTGTCGCCGTTGACGACGACGCCGGCGGCCTCCGTGGCCTTGCCGTCCTGGACCGCCTGCGCGCCCACGATGTCGCTGATGAACTGCGCGCCCGGCGACTGCATCTTCGGGTTGAGCACACGATCGATCACGAACTTGAACGTGTTCGCGGTGACGGCCTCGTTCGACGGCGGCGAGAACCTGAAGCCCTTGCGCACCGTGAACGTGTAGGTCTTGCCGTCGGGGGAGACGGTCGGGAGGCCTGACGCGACCTCCGGCTGCAGCTGCGAGCCCGCGGGGCCGGAGCGGTCCGGGTAGTTGAGGAGCTTCGCGCACGTCGCGTACTCGAACTGCCACGAGGTCTGGTAGTAGGCGAGCGCCGGGTCGACGAAGTCCGTGTCGCTCGCCAGGTTGAAGTGCGCCGTGCCGCCCTGGACCTTGCCGGTCGAGGGGGCCTCTCCGTCCGCACCGCCCTCGGCGATCGTCGTCGAGCCCGACGAGCTCGAGCCCGACCCGCCGCAACCCGCAGCAGCGACCGCGACCACCACGAGCGCGGCCAGGAGTGTCCAGGGACGAATGTGTGTCATGCCCCGCTGGTACCTGGCTCTTATGGGTCGAAACCCGGATTCGGCGGGACCCGTACAGGCGCCGCACACACTGTTAACCTCGCCCCGTGGCCGTCATCCGGCAGTTCGTGAACGAGGATCTCGGGTGCGCCTCCTACCTCGTCGGGGACGCCGAGGCGGGCGTCGCGGTCGCCGTCGACCCGCCGTTCGAGATCGAGGAGCTCGTCGAGGCGGCCGCCGCCGACGGGCTGCGGATCGAGCGTGTGCTCGAGACGCACACGCACGCCGACCACCTCTCCGGGCACGGTCGCTTCGCGCTCGAGCACGGGCTCCCGGTCGCAATCCATCGGATCGCGGCGGCGGAGTATCCGCACGAGCCGCTGGAGGACGGCGACGAGGTGCTCGTCGGCACCGTCTCCGTGCGGGTGCTGCACACGCCGGGCCACCGCCCCGAGCACTGCGCGTTCGTCGTCGGCGACGAGGCCGTGCTGACGGGCGACTCGCTGTTCATCGGCGACGCGGCGCGCCCCGACCTCGCGGTCGAGGCGCGCGAGGGCGCGGAGGAGCTGTTCCACTCGCTCGCGCGGCTCGCGCAGCTCGGCGACCGCGTCACGGTCTACCCGGGGCACGTCGCGGGCTCGCTCTGCGGCGGGAAGATGAGCAGCGAGCGGGCCTCGACGATCGCGGCCGAGCGGATCACGAACGAGGCGCTCCGTTTCCGCGACGTGCAGGACTTCGTGCTCGTGTCGGCGTCGGTGTCGACGCCGCGTCCCCCGACGACCGAACGGGTCGTCGCCCTGAACCGCGGCCCGTTCGTGGCGCGGCCGGCCGATCCGCCGGAGCTCGCCGACGCGGGCGGCGCCACGGTGCTCGACGTGCGGCCCTTCGCGGACCACGCCGCGGGCCACGTGCCAGGCTCGATCAGCGTCCCGCTCGACGGCGGCTCCTTCGGGACGAAGGCCGGGTTCGTGCTGGTGCTGGACGAGCCGCTCGTGCTGCACGCGCGCACGCACGAGGAGGCCCTCGACGCGGCGCGGAAGCTGTGGGCGGTCGGCATCCTCGACGTCGCCGGCTACGTCCTCGCCCCGCAGGCGACGGAGACGACGGCGACGGTCGACGTGGCGGAGCTGAAGCGGCTGATCGACTCCGCCGACGTGCAGATCGTCGACGTGCGCGAGAACTCGGAGCGTGACGCCGGTTACATCCCGGGTTCGCGCAACATCCCCTACCGGCTGCTGCGCAAGGCCGGCTGCGGCGGCCTCGAGCGGGGCAAGCCCGTCGTGACCGTGTGCGAGAGCGGCCCGCGCGCGGCGATCGCGGCCTCGCTCCTGCAGCGTGAGGGCTTCGACGTGCGCCCGGTCGCCCGCGGCGGGGTCGCCGATTTCGCCGACACGGTCTCGTTCAGGCGCTGCGGCGCATGACGCGCAGCTCCTCGACCTGCCGCACGTGGCGCGTCGCGCCGACGCCGCGGTAGAACGCTCCTGCCTCTTCGAGCCACGGCTCGGGATCCAGGCCGGCCTCCAGCCGCTGCCGCGCGAGGCGCAGCATCGTGTGCGCGGCGTGCGTCCGGGCGCCCGTCGACGCGAGCAGCTCGACCGCGTCCTCGAGCCGCCCGGCGACGATCGCCTCGTTCGCGCGCACGCAGACGGAGTCGCCGCGGCCGTCGAGGCGTCCGAGCCGCGGCTCGAGGTCGATCGCCACCCACGCGATCCCCGTGCTGAACTCGGCGGCAATCGCACGCGCCGCGGGCGGCAGCTCGAGGAGCTCGGCGGCGAACCGGCCCGCCTCGGTGCGGCGGCCCCATTCGAGCGCGATGAGCGCCGCTTCGGCGAGCCCCGGGCCGAGCAGCTGTGGGTCCCGCCCGCTGCGTGCTCGGGCGAGCGCATCCTCGACGTCGTCGAAGCACCCCGGGTCGTCGCCGGCCGACCTGATCAGCGCGCGCACGAGGAGCGCCTCGGGCTGGAGGTAGTGAGGTGCGTTCGGCTGGATCGCGAAGAAGCGATCGAGCTGCTCCAGCGCGCGGGCCCAGTCGCCGCCCGCGAACGCGTTCCAGGAGACCTCGGCCGCGGTCCAGCGGACGACGTACGGCAGCGGGATGCGCTGCACGAGCTCCTCCATCTGATCGAGGATCGTCCTCGCCGCGGCAATACCGCGGATGCGCGCGACCTGGCTCGCGTAGTTGTTGAGCGCGCGCTGGAGCGCACCGACGTCCCCCAGGGCCTGCGCGCGCTCGACGAGCCGCGTGAACCCCTCCTCCCACCCCTCTGCGCCGACGTCCGCACGCGCGACCGTCACCGCGTTGAGCGCGTTCAGCGCCACCGTCTGCAGGCCCACCGACTCTGCAAGCGGAACAGCATCCTCGCCGGTGCGGATCGCCTCCTCCGACCGGGAGACGATCATCAGCATGCGCGTCTTCGAGGCGAGCGACCGTGCGAGCGCCTCGCGTGAGCCGGACCGCGCCGCCGCCGCGACGGCATCCTCGATCCAGCGCCAGGCCCCCTCGCCGTCGCCGATCTGCCAGGAGGCGAAGCTCAGCGCGACCGCGGCATGGGCGACGCCGGCGAGGTCGCCGGCGGACTCGAGCTCCTCGCGGGCGCGGCCGGCGAGTGCGAGGGTGTCGCGGGGATCGAGGTCCGTGAGCACGTCGGCGAGCAAGAGCTCGAGATGCGCCCGCTCGACCGAGTCTCGGGTCAGCTCGAGCGCGCGCCGGTAGGCGGCGATCGCCTCGTCGGGCGCACCGAGCGCGCGGGCGTGGTCGCCCGCCGCACGAAAGGCGACGAGCGCCTCGTCCTCGAGCGAGGCGATGTCGATGGCCGCCGCGCCGGCCAGCTCGAGCGCATCCGCGTAGTGGTGCGCGACGAGGTCGGGACGGCCGAGCGACGTGGCCGCGATCCAGGCGCCGGCGCGGCGGTGCTTCTCGACGCGGGACGCACGGGGAAGCTGCGCATAGGCGACGTCGCGCACGAGCGCATGGCGGAACGCGTATTCGGTCTCCCCGGCCATCGCCGAGGCGCGGTCGCGCCTGATGAACTCGCGCCGGACGAGCCGCTGCAGCGTCTCGTCAAGGCCTTCGTCGTCGCCGAGCGCGGCGATACCACCGCGCCAGAACACCTTCCCGAGCACCGCCGCGTCCTGGAGCACGCGCTTCTCGGCCGGATCGAGCAGGTCGAGGCGCGCCGCGATCACGCCCTGCACCGTGTCGGGCAGCACGTCGGCCGCCTCTCCCTGCGCGAACATCCGCGCGTACTCCTCCGCGTACAGCGGGTTGCCGCCGACCTGGCGCAGGAGGCGCGTCTGCTGGTCGGCGTCGAGCACCGGCCGTTCGAGCAGCAGCGAGAGCAGGCGCGCCGCCGCGTCCTCCGGGAGCGGCGAGAGCGCGAGCGTGTGCGAGTTCAGCCTGCCGCCGCCCCACGTGGGCCGGCGCTCGAGGAGCTCGGGCCGCGCGGTGCACACGAGGAGGAGCGGCGCGTCGTCCGCCCAGTCGAGCAGGTAGTCGACGAAGTCGAGCGTGCCCTCGTCGGCCCAGTGGAGGTCCTCGAGCACGAGGACGAGCGGGTGCACGTCCGCGACCGCCTCGAACAGGCGCCGCCAGGCGACGAACGACTCCTCGCGCGGGGCGGGCTCGGCGACGTCCAGCCCGAGCAGCGGCCGGACGCGCGCCGCGACCCAGTCGATCTCCGAGCCCTCGAGCGGCAGCGTGGCGAGAGCGGTGCGCAGCTTCTCCTCCACGTCACCCGGCGAGTCCGTCTCGAGCATCCCGACCTGCGCGCGCACCGCCTCGCCGATCGCGCCGAACGCCCCGCCGCCGTACCCGAGCGCGCGCCCCTGCCTCCAGTGGGTGAACGCGAGCTCCTCCTCGACGACGCGGTAGAGCTCCCAGACCAGCCTGCTCTTGCCCAACCCGGGAACGCCGACGAGCGTCACGAGCTGCGGTGAGCCTGCACGGGCGCGTTCGAGGGCGTCGCGCAACAGGCGCAGCTCGACGTCGCGTCCGACGAGCTCCGCCGCGCCGTGGTGGCGCACATCGACGCCGAACCGCGCCCGCGGCGCGACCGCCTCCCACGCCGGCACGGGCTGCGCCTTCCCCTTCGCGTCGACGTGGGGAGCGTCGCGGTACTCGATCACGCGCTCGGTCGCGCGGTGTGTCGCGGCGCCGACGAGGACGCCGTTCACGGGCGCCGCCGACTGGAGGCGCGCGGCCGTGTTGACGACGTCGCCCGCGACCATCGCCTCGCCGAGCTCGGGTCGCGCGGCGACCGCGACGAGCGCCTCGCCGGTGTTGACCGCCACGCGCACGTCGAGCCCGTCCTCGACCAGCGCGTCGCGTACGGCGAGCGCGGCCCGCACGGCGCGTTCGGCGTCGTCCTCGTGCGCGACCGGCGCGCCGAAGACCGCCATCACCGCGTCACCGATGAACTTCTCGACCGTGCCGCCGAAGCGCTCCAGTTCCCCCCGGGCACGCGCGTGGTACGGCGCGAGCGTCCGGCGGACGTCCTCCGGGTCGGCGGACTCGGAGCGGGCGGTGTGCCCGACGAGGTCGACGAAGACGACGCTGACGACCTTCCGCTCCTCGCGCGGCGCGACCGGCGCGGCGAGCGGCGTACCGCACCCCGCGCAGAAGCTCGCGTCGTCGGGGTTCTCGCGTCCGCACGCGCTGCAGGCGAGCATGCGCGCACCCTATTCGAGCGGGTAGCCGTGCGAGAGGAGCGCCTCGCGCAGCTCCGCGCAGTGCGCCTCGTCCCGCGTCACGACCGTCAGCTCGACGCCCGTCTCGACCACGTCGAGACCGAGGCCCTCGCGCCGGTGGTTCACCTCCACGATGTTGCCGCGCTGCGCCGCCACGAGCTCGAGCAGCTTCAGCAGCTGGCCCGGTTGGTCGCGGACGCGCGTCCGTACGACGAGGTACCGGCCCGCTCGCTGCAGCCCGTGCCGCACGACGGAGACGAGCGTCGTCGCGTCGATGTTGCCGCCCGAGAGCAGCGCACAGACGCGCGAGTCTCCCCCGCCCGCCTTGCCGGCGACGAGCGCGGCGACCGACGCTGCGCCGGCGCCCTCGACGACGAGCTTCGACCGTTCGAGGAGCAGCGTGATCGCCGAGGCGATCTCCTCGTCCTCGACGTGCACGAGGTCGTCGAGCAGGTGGCCGAGGATCGACATCGTCAGCTCGCCGGGATGCTTGACGGCGATCCCGTCCGCGATCGTGCCGCGACCCGACTTTCCCGCCTCGACGCCGACGAGCCGGACGCCCGGCCGGAGGGCGCGCAGCGCGGTCGCGATGCCGGCCCCGAGACCACCGCCGCCGATCGGCAGCAGGAACGTCTCGGCGTCCGGCAGCTGCTCGACGAGCTCGAGCCCGATCGTGCCCTGGCCTGCGATCACGGCCTCGTCCTCGAACGCGTGCACGAACGTCGCACCGGTCTCGCTCGCGCGCGCCTCGGCCTCGGCGAGCGCGTCGTCGAACATCGCGCCGGTCAGCACCGTCTCGGCGCCGTAGTTACGGGTCGCGTCGACTTTCGCCATCGGCGCGTCCTGCGGCATGAACACGGTCGCTCGGATTCCGAGCTCGCGCGCGGCCCACGCGACCGCCTGGCCGTGGTTGCCGGCGCTCGCGGCGATCACGCCCGCGTTCCGGTCGGCGGCGGACAGCGTCTCGAGCTTGTTGACGGCGCCGCGGATCTTGAACGAGCCGGTGCGCTGCAGGTTCTCCGCCTTCAGCCACACACGGCGCCCCGTCAAGCGGCGCAGCGTCTCCGAGCCGTAGACGGGCGTCAGCCGTGCCCGCCCGGCGATGCGCTCGCGCGCGGCCTCGACGTCAGCGAGCGTCGGCGCCAAGCCTGAACACCTGCTCGAGGATGGTCCGGACGGCGGTGAGCGGGTCGAGGCGCCGCTCCTGCACCTCGTGCAGGAGCCGCCGCAGCTCCGGGTCGTCGCGCACCGCGTCCTCGATGCGCCGGCGCGCCCGCACCGACGCCACCTGGAACACCTCGGCCGCGAGGTTGCGGCGGCGGCGCTCGTCGAGCTCGCCCCCCGTCTCCAGGTACGCGCGGTGCGCAGCGATCTCCTCCCAGAGCGACGCGACACCCTCGCCCCGCATCGCCTCGGTGAGGACGATCGGCGGCCGCCGCCCGTCCTTCGGCCCGAGCGCGAGCACCTGGCGCACCTCGTTCAGCATCGTCTTCGCCATCGGGTGGTCCATCTTGTTGATCGCGATCACGTCCGGGATCTCCATGATCCCCGCCTTCAACGCCTGGATGGAGTCGCCCGAGCCGGGCATGAGCGCGAGCACGACGGTGTCGGCGATCGAAAGGACACCGACCTCGCTCTGCCCCGTGCCGACCGTCTCGAGGAAGACGACGTCCTTGCCGGCGGCGTCGAGCACCAGCATCGCCTGCAGCGTCGTCTCGGCGAGGCCGCCGAGGTGCCCGCGGGTGCCCATCGACCGGATGAAGACGTCCGGGTCGAGGAAGTGGTCGCTGAGCCTGATGCGGTCGCCGAGCAGCGCGCCCTGCGTGAACGGGCTCGAGGGGTCGACGGAGATGACGCCGACGGAGCGGCCCTCGTCGCGGACGAGGCGCACGAGCGCCGAGACGAGCGTCGACTTGCCGACGCCGGGCGGCCCGGTGACGCCGACCGTGAACGCGCGGCCCGTGTGCGGGTAGAGGTCGCTGACGACGTCGTACGCGAGCTCGTCGCCGTTCTCGACCAGCGTGATCGCACGCGCGAGCGCCCGGCGGTCGCCCGCGCGCACCGCCTCGACGAGCGTCTCGCGCGTCCACTCCCGCCGCCTCGCCACGAGGCGCAATGCTACGCAGCCGACTCGTGCACCACGGCGGGGTGCCGCTGCACCCCGCGCGAGAGCGCCGCCGCGGTGAGGCTGCCGAGGCCGAGCAGCGCCGCCGCGAGCGCGTAGACCCAGCGCGGGCCGACGGCTCCCGTCAGCGCGCCGGCGCCGACCATCGCGACGCCGAGCAGGGAGTAGTGGGCGCTGATGATCAGCGAGAACGCGCGCCCGCGCAGCGCGTCGGGCGTGAAGCGCTGCACGAGCACCACCGTCATCGGAAAGGTGAGGCCGTTGCCGAAGCCAGAGAGCACCATCGCGGCGGCCGCGACCCAGATCGTCGGTGCGATCCCCGCTCCGAGCAGCCCGAGCGCCCACGGCAGGAAGACGACGGGGTACACGGCGCGGACGTCGCGGTCCTCGAGCAGCGAGCCGGAGACGAGGCCGCCGGCGACGAGCCCGATCCCGGTCGCCGTCCAGAGCAGCCCGTAGCCGAACGCGCCGCGGTGCAGGGAGTGGTTGGCGAGGAAGAACTCGGCGACGTTGTTCAGCCCCGTCGCGAGCATCGCGAACCCGAAGGCGAACAGCGCCGTCCGGAGCGCCGGGGAGCGGCGGAAGACGGCGACGCCGTCACGGAGGTCGCGCCAGTGGCCCTGCGTGAGCGCCTGCTCCGCCTGCAGGAGCCGCGCCGGGATGCGCAGGAGGAGCAGCGCCGAGAAGAGGAACGTCCCCGCGTTGATCCAGTAGACCGCGTTCGCGTTCGCCGCGCTCACGACGGCCCCGCCGAGGATGGGCCCGACGGCGGCGGAGGTCCACTCGACCACCTGCAGGAGCGACGTCCCGTGCGCGACGTCCTCCTCCGCGAGCAGGTTCGGCACGCCGGCGAGCACCGCGGGCCGGAAGAACGAGTTCGCGACCCCGGCCGCCGTCGCGAGCGCGAGGATCCCTGCCGGCTGGTGGACGAACGGCAGCAGCGCGAAGACCGCGAGCCGTACGAGGTCGGACGCGATGATCAGCTTCTTGCGCGAGAGCCTGTCGATCAGCGGGCCTGCGAGGAGGCCGACGGCCACGCCGGGCAGGAACGTCACGATGAGGAGGCCGCTCACCCACCAGGGCGAGTCGGTGCGCGCCGCGATGTCCGCGGTGAGCGCGATCGTCGCCATCCACGTGCCGATGCCGGAGCCGAAGGTGGCCAGGAAGAGCAGTCGGAAGCTCGACTGCCGGCGGAGCAGCGAGAGCTGACGTCCAAGAGGCGCGGCCACGCGCCCCTCACCCTAACGCCCTACGCGGGCTGCAACACGCGGGCGAGCGCGGCGGCGAACACGTCGATCTCGTCGGGCGTCCCGACCGAGACGCGGATCGAGTTCGGCGAGCCGAAGCCCGCGAGCGGCCGCACGATCACCCCTTCGCGGAGCAGCCGCTCGAAGAGCGCGGTGCCGTCGCCGCCGGCGTCCGCGTAGAGGAAGTTCCCGACCGACGGAACGGGCTCGAGCCCGTGCTCGGAGAGGAGCGTCGCGAGCCGTGCGAGCCCCTCGCTGTTGGCGGCGCGGCGGCGGGCGAGCTCCGCCTCGTCGCCGAGCGACGCGAGAGCAGCCGCCTGCGCGGGCGTGACGACGTCGAACGGCCGGCGCACCTTCGCCATGGCGGCGACGACGTCTCGGGGGCCGACGGCGTAGCCGACGCGCAGGCCGGCGAGGCCGTAGATCTTCGAGAAGGTGCGGAGGACGACGACGCGGCGGCCCGCCCCGTGGTAGCGCTCGACGGCGTCCGGGTAGTCGGGGCGGTCGATGTACTCGAAGTACGCCTGGTCGACGACCGTGAGCACGTGTGCGGGAACGCGCGCGAAGAACCTGTCGAGCTCGTCGGTCGTGTTCATCGTCCCCGTCGGGTTGTTCGGGTGGCAGATGTAGACGAGCTTCGTCCTCGGCGTCACCGCGTCGAGGAGCGCGTCGAGGTCGTAGCGATGCTCGACGAGCGGGACGAGCGTCGTCTGCGCCGCCTGCTTGCGCGCGTAGATGACGTAGCTCGGGAACGAGGGCCAGCCGGTGACGATCTCGTCGCCGGGATCGAGCACCGCCTGGCTCAGCATGTCGATGCAGCCGTCGGCGCCCGCACCGACGGCGACCTCCTCGAAGGAGAGCCCGTGCCGTTCGGCGAGCGCGGCGTGCAGGCGGTACGCGCCGCCGTCCGGGTAGCGGTTCAGCTCCGCGGTCGCGCGGGCGATCGCCTCCGCGGCGGCGGGGAAGGGGCCGAACGGCCCCTCGTTCGACGCGAGCTTGACGACGCGCTCGAGGCCCAGCTCGCGCTGCACGTCCTCGACGGGCTTGCCGGGCTGGTAGGGGGTGAGCGCCTCGACGGACGGCCGGAAGAATCCCTCGGTCACGACCCCGGACGTTACCTCTAGGGTCCCGGTATGGCGGAGCTCGGCCTCTTCCCGCTGCCGATCGTGCTCGTGCCGACGGAGCGCATCCCGCTCCACATCTTCGAGCCGCGCTACCGAGAGCTGATCGAGGAGTGCGTCGCCGAGGAGACGGAGTTCGGGCTCGTGCTCTCGACGGGCGACGGCGCCGTGCACGAGATCGGCACGCGGGCGCGCGTGACGCAGGTGCTCGAGGTGCTCGGGGACGGGCGGATGAACGTCGTAGTCGAGGGAGGCGACCGGTTCCGGCTGCTCGAGCTGACGACGGGCCGCGCGTTCACCACGGGCCTCGTCGAGCAGGTCGTCGACGAGGACGAGCCGGCGATCGGTGCGGACGTCGATCGCGCGCTCGAGGTGTTCAACGAGCTCGCCTCCGTCGCGGGCAGCGACGTCGACGTGCCCGAGCGCTCGTCGCCGACGCTCGACTGGGAGCTCGCAGCGCGGGTCGACTTCGGCGTCGACTCGAAGCAGGAGGTGCTCGCGTCGACGTCACCGCGGACGCGGATGGCGCGGCTCGTCGAGCTGCTCGAGGATGCGCTCGAGGCGATCAGGCTGGAGCGCCGGCTGCGTGAGCGCGCAGGCCGAAACGGCAAGGTCACCCCGCTGGAGCTGGAGGGCGGCGGCTCGCCGTGACGGCGCGCGCCGAGGTCGGGGTCGTCGGCGCCGGGATCGTGGGCCTCGCGATCGCGCGCGCGCTCGCCGAGCGGTCGGTGTCGGTCGTCGTGTATGACCGCTCGGGGGTCGGCGCCGGCGCGTCGGGCGTCCAGCCGGGCGGCGTCCGCGCGCAATGGGGGACGGAGATCGCCTGTCGCCTCGCCGTCGAATCCGCGGCGTTCTGGGCCGAGGCCGACGAGCGGCTGGAGTCGCGCGTCGCGCTCGGCTTCCGTCGCTGCGGCTACCTGTTCGTCGCGCACACGCCGTCGACGCTCGAGCGGCTCGCCGCGAACGTCGCCGTGCAGAACGCCGCCGGCGTGCCCTCGCGGATCGTCGCTGCCGACGAGGCGGCGGAGCTCGTGCCCGGGCTGGACGCGACCGCGATCGTCGGCGGGAGCTGGTGCGGAGACGACGGGTACTTCGACCGGCCGCAGAGCGTCGTCGAGGCATTCGCGCGCGGGCTCCGGATCGAGCGGCGCGCCGTCGCATCCCCGGACGAGCTGGACCACGACGTCGTCGTCGTGGCCGCGGGAGCCGACTCGCCCGCGCTCGTGCCCGGGCTCCCGATCGAGCGGGAGGACCGGTTCCTGCTCTACAGCGAGGCGATCCAGGAGCGCCTGCTCGAGCCGCTCGTCGTCTCGGCCGAGCGCCACTTCGCCGCGAAGCAGCTCGCGAACGGCCGCGTCCTCGCGAGCGACCTCGCGGCCCGCGGCGACGAGAGCGGCGCCGCCGCCTGGCGGGCACACGTACGGGAGGTGATCGGCGGGCTCCTCCCCATCCTGACCTACGTCTCGTTCCCGATCCTCGTCCGCGGCGAGTACGACGTGACGCCCGACCACCAGCCCGTCCTGGGGCGCGTCGACGACCGGGTGCTCGTCGCCGCCGGGTTCAGCGGCCATGGGTTCATGATCGCGCCGGCGATCGGACGCATCGTCGCGGAGGCGGTCGTCGGCGGTCCGCCGGACGACGCGCTCGCCGTTCTCGACCCGCGCCGCTTCGAGGAGAATCGGCTCGTGCCCGAGCCCCAGCTCGTCTAGCGCGTGTTCGCACAGCTCTTCGCGAACGGCCTCGTCACCGGATCGGTGATCGCGATCGCCGCCGTCGGCGTCTCGCTCGTGTACGGGATCCTGCGCCTCGTCAACTTCGCGTACGGCGACTTCATGGCCTTCGGCGCGCTCGTCACCTACTCGTTCAACGGACCGCTCGGCCTCTCGCTCGTGACGGCGACGCTCCTCGGAATGGCGGCCACCGCAGTCCTCTCGGTGGCGCTCGACGCGATCCTCTGGCGCCCGCTGCGCGCACGCCGGGCGGGCTTCATGAGCCTCTTCCTGGCGTCGATCGGGCTCGCGCTCGTGCTCCGCCAGTCGCTCCTGCTCGGGTACGGCCCGCAGCCGCAGACGTACCGGGTCGACCCGTACAAGGTGCACGTGCTCGGCAGCGTCCGGCTGTCGCAGGCGCAGTTCATCACGATCCTCGTCGCCGCAGGCGTGATCGTGGCACTGGGGCTCTTCCTGGCCCGGACGCCGGTCGGCCGGACGCTGCGCGCGCTGGCCGACGATCGCGCGCTCGCGGCGATCGCCGGCGTCAACGGCCGGCGCATGATCGCCCTCACGTGGGTCCTCTCCGGCGCGCTCGCGGGGATCGCGGGCGTGCTCGCCGGGCTCGCGCAGACGACGTTCGATCCGAACTTCGGCTTCACGCTGCTGCTGCCGATCTTCGCGGCCGTCGTGCTCGGCGGGATCGGCAGCGCGTACGGGTCGCTCGCGGGCGGCCTGACGCTCGGGCTCGCGATGGAGCTCTCGACGTGGCCGTCGTTCTTCGGCGGCGTCGACCCGGTCTACAAGCCGGTGGTCGCGTTCGTCGTGCTCGCCGCGGCGCTGATGGTGCGCCCGCAGGGGCTGTTCGGGAAGGCGCGCGTCGTATGACGGCGCTTGTGAGCGGAGAGTTCTGGGCGTTCGTCGGCGTCGTGGCGGGCATCTACACGATCCTCACGCTCGGGCTGCAGCTCGAGTTCGGATTCACGGGGCTACTCAACTTCGGGCACGTCGGGTTCATGGCGATCGGCGCGTACACGATGGCGATCCTCGTGGCGAAGGAGGGCCTCAGCATGTGGCTCGCGGCGCCTGCGGCCGTCGCCGTCTCCGGCGCGGCGGGACTTCTCCTCGGCCTGCCGTCGCTCCGCCTGCGCGCAGACTACTTCGCGATCGTCACGATCGCGTTCAGCGAGATCGTGCGTTACGTCGCGACGAACGAGAACGCGCTGACGGGCGGCGACCAGGGGACGATCGCGCTCGGCAAGGTCGGCGTGGCCGCGCAGTACAACGGACAGTGGACGCGCTTCCAGACCTGGGTCGGCGACCGCCTGCACATCGGCTCCAAGGACGTGACGATGCTCGTGATCGTCTGGGCGGCCGCGATCGTGCTGCTCGCGCTCACATGGCTCGCGGTGCGGACGCCGTGGGGACGCGTCCTGCGTGCGATCCGGGAGGACGAGGACGCGGCCGCGTCGCTCGGCAAGAACGTGCTCGCCTACAAGCTGCAGGTGCTCGTCCTCGGCTCCGCCCTCGCGGGCGTCGCGGGGCTGTTCTACGCCTGGCAGTTCTCGTTCTTCAGCCCCGGCGACTTCCAGCCGCTGCTCACCTTCTTCGCCTGGATGATCCTGATCCTCGGCGGTCTCGGCCGCGTCTGGGCCGTGCCCGTGGGCGCCGCCGTCTTCGGGTTCGTCTTCGCCGGCACCCGCTTCCTCGACTTCGCCCCGCTGTCCTCGTTCGACTCCGCCGAGCGCGCCTACATCCGGCTGATCGTGATCGGGCTCGTGATCATCGGGCTCGTCGTCTTCCGGCCGCAGGGGCTGCTCGGGAAGCGCTCGGAGATGGTGCTCGAGTGAGCTCGCAGCTCGAGGTGCGCGAGGTGGCGCGCGCGTTCGGGGGCGTCGCGGCGGTCGACGGCGCGACCTTCGACGTCGAGGCGGGCTCGATCACCGGGCTGATCGGACCGAACGGCGCCGGCAAGTCGACGCTGTTCAACTGCATCACGGGCTACGTCCGCACCGACTCCGGCAGCGTGCTGTTCGACGGGCAGCGCGTCGACCGGTCGGCGCCGCACCGCATCGCGCGTCGCGGCCTCGTGCGGACGTTCCAGACGCCCCGCACGCTGACCCGGATGACGGTGCGCGAGAACGTGCTCGTCGCGACGCCCGGGCACCCGGGGGAGCGGCTCGGCGGGCGCGGCCGGCGGGCCGAGCGGGAGGCCGACGCCCGCGCGAGGGAGCTGCTGGCGCTGGTCGGGCTGGACGCGCACGCCGACGCCCTCGCCGGGACGCTCTCGGGCGGGCAGCGGAAGCTGCTCGACCTCGTGCGGGCGCTGCAGACCCGGCCGCGGCTGCTGCTCCTCGACGAGCCGATGGCCGGCGTCAGCCCGACGCTGCGCGTCGAGCTCCTGCGGCACATCCTCGAGCTTCGCGCCCGCGACGGGATCACCCTCCTGATCGTCGAGCACGACCTCGACTTCGTCATGAACGCGAGCGACCGCGTCGTCGTCCTGAACAACGGCCGCGTGATCGCGGAGGGCACCCCGGACGAGGTCCGCGGCGACGAGCGGGTCGTCGACGCCTACCTCGGGACGCATCACGGATGACCCTGCTGGAGGTCGACGGGCTCGAGGCAGGCTACGAGGACGCGCTCGTCCTGCGCGGCGTGTCGCTGCGTGCCGACGAGGACCGGCTCGTCGCGGTGATCGGCCCGAACGGCGCCGGCAAGTCGACGCTCTTGAAGGCGGTGTACGGGCTCGTGCGGCTCCGCGGCGGCACGGTGCGCTTCGACGGCCGCGACGTCACCGGTGCCCGGGCCGACACCCTCACGCGTGCGGGGCTCAACTTCGTGCCGCAGACGGACAACGTGTTCCCGACGCTCACGATCGAGGAGAACCTGCACGTCGCGTCGCTCCTGCTCCCCCGCCGCGCGCGCCGCCGCGCCGTGGAGCGCCAGCACGAGCTCTTCCCGCTCCTTGCCGAGCGGCCGCGGCAGCGGGCGGGCACGCTCTCGGGCGGGCAGCGCAAGCTCGTCGCGCTCGCACGGGCGCTCGTCAGCGGGCCGCGGCTGCTGCTCCTCGACGAGCCGTCGGCCGGGCTCTCGCCGCGGGCGATGGAGCTCGTGTTCGAGAAGCTCGCCGAGATCAAGGCGCTCGGGATCGGGATCGTCGTCGTCGAGCAGAACGCGCGGCGCGCGCTCGCGCTCGCGGACCACGCCTACGTGCTCGACGCCGGCCAGAACGCGCTCGAGGGTCCGGGGCGCGACCTGCTCGCCGACCCGAAGGTCGCCGAGCTCTACCTCGGCGGGTCGACGACCGCGTCGAGCTCGACCTCGACGAGCACACCCTCGGGCACGAACCCCGCGACGAAGTAGGTCGTGTTCGCGGGATCGATCCCGTCGAACGTCTCGCGATGCGCGCGGACGGCGCCCTCCCAGTCGCACTCCGGGGCGAGCAGCAGCCGCGTGCGGATGACGTCGGCGGGCGCCGCGCCGAGCTCCGACGCCGCGGCGAGCGCCCGCGCGAGCGCCTCGCTCGCCTGCGCGTAGGAGTCGCCGCCGCCGCGGGCCGCAGTCCCGCTCACCGCGACGTGCGGGCCGATCCGAACGGCCCGGGAGTAGGCGGCGGCCTCCTCGAAGCCGCCGCCCTCCCTGTAGGTGGTCCTCACTAGCCCCTGAAGGTGACCGTGCTCAGGGTGTCGATCTTCCCCGCCCCCGAGTACTTCCAGATCTCGAAGACGGCCGAGCCGATGTCCCCGTTCCTGTCGAAGTCGACGGGGCTGAACGCGCCCTCGTAGTCGATGTCCTTGCCCGCGCGCAGCAGCTTGACAGCCTTTGCGAGCTGGAGGTAGGTCACCTTCGTCCCGGGCGGACCCGAGACCGCCACGAGCTGCTGCTTGAGCTTCGCCGGGGACGCCGAGCACGCCTTCACGGCCGCGAGGAACGCGACGTTGACGGCGTCGAACGCGGTGCCCTCGAAGCCGGTGTACGGCTTCGCGCCCTTCACGTTCTTCTTCCAGTAGGCCGCGAACGACTTGCCGGCCGGTCCTCCGGCCGCGCTCGCCGCCGTGCCGCGGAGGCCGACGACGGGGTCGCCGATCTTGTCGAGCACGTCCGTGTTCCGGAGCGCCTCCGTCATGAACGTCTTCGCCGCGTCCCACTTGCCGGTGCGCACGAGCGCAGGCGCGAACTTCTGGAACGTCTCCGGGAAGTCGATGATCACCCAGCCGGCGGGGTTGCCGGAGACGAGCTTCTGCGCCTCCGTGTCGAACGTCGGCTGGTCGGGGTTCCACGCCTCGTCGACGCCGATCTTGCCCCCGAGCTTCTTGTACTCGGTCTCGAACAGCGACTTGAGCGCGGTCCCGAACGCGTCGTTGCGTGCGCCGACGTTCAGCGTCGCACCCTTGCCGAACGCCTTCACGGCTGCCTGCGCGAGGACCTTCCCCTGCAGCGTGTCGGAGGGATACGCGCGCCAGAGGTAGCCGTTGTCCTTGATCGTCGTCAGCTCGGGCGCACTCGCCGTCGGCGAGATCTGGACGACGTGGTTCGGGATCGAGACCGACTGCGCCATCGGGATCGTCGCGCTCGACGCCATCTCGCCGATGAGCACGTTCGCGTGCTGCACCTTGACGAGCTTCGTCGCCGCCTCGACCGACGCCGCGGCCTGCGTCTGCCCGTCCTCGGAGCCGACGAGCGTCACCTTGATCTTCCCGGCGAGACCGTCCTTCTTCAGCGCCGCGTTCTGCAGCGCGATCCCGGCCTTGACGGCACGGTCCATGTTCGCACCGTAGGCGGCGAGGCCGCCCGTGAACGGGAGCACGTCGCCGACGCGCAGGTTGAACGAGCAGTTGGCCGACGCCGTCGCAACGATCGACGGCGACGCGTCGACCGAGCTCGCGAGGACGGCGGCCGCGAGCGCGCCTGCGGCGGCCAGGGCCGACACGGCTGCTGTGGTTCTCCTCACCATCTCCTCCTTTGCCGGGCTGGGCTGGGCTCCTGAGGGGTGCCGAGCAGCCTGACAACCTTTCGCGCCCCGCGCAACCGCCGTAACCTTGGGCGCGTGCCAGAGATGCGCCTCTTCGACATCCGCGTGACCGTCGAGCGGATCGAGGGCCGCTCGGTCTGCGGGCTCGAGGTCGGCGACTTCTTCGAGGTGACGGAGTCGAGCCGCGTCCGCATCCCGGCGGGACGGCATTTCTGCCTCTACGCGCTCCAGTCGGTCCTGCCGCTCGTCCCGGCGAAGCAGCGGCAGCTCGCCGCGGAGGACTGGCTCGAGCAGGACAACCTCGTCTGCTGCCCCGACCCCGACGAGCGCGTCGTCATGCGCATCGAGCGCATCGGCGAGCGGACGCTGCAGAGCGAGGACCTCACCTGATCGAGGTCGGGCTCGGGCTGCAGTCCGACAAGCGGCCCGGCGAGTACGCGGAGCTCGCGCGGCGCGCGGAGGCGGGCGGCTTCGACGTCGTCTCCGTCTTCCACGACCTCCTCTTCCAGCCGTCGATCGCCCCCCTGCTCGAGATCGCGCAGGCGACGGAGCGCATCCGCCTCGGCCCCGCCGCGCTCAATCCGTCGACGCTCCATCCCGTCGAGATCGCGGGGCAGGCGGCGGCGCTCGACCTCGCCTCGGGCGGCCGTGCGTACGTCGGCATCGTCGCCGGCGCGTGGCTCGACCGGCTCGGCCTGCGGCCGGGCGCGCCCGTCGAGCGTGTCGCGGAGACGGTGGAGATCGTGCGGCGGCTGCTCGCGGGCGACCGGTCGGGGTTCAGCGGTCGGCACTTCGCGCTCGCACCGGGGGCCGGCTTCGAGTACGAGCCGCTGCGGCCGCGGATCCCGCTGATGCTCGGTACGTGGAAGCCGCGCCTCGCCGCGCTCGCCGGCCGTGTCGCGGACGAGGTGAAGATCGGCGGCACCGCGAACCCGGAGATGGTGCGCCTGATGCGCAGCTGGCTCGGCAACGACGACGTCCAGATCGTCGTCGGAGCGGTCACCGTCGTCGACGAGGACGGCGACGCCGCCCGCGCCCGCGCCCGCGATCAGGTCGGCATGTACCTCGACGTCGTGGGCGACCTCGACCCGACGGTCGAGTCGCCGGCGCCGCTCGACCGCTTCTGCATCGCAGGCACGCCGGAGGAGGTGGCGGCGCACGCGCGGCGGCTCTACGACGCGGGCGCCGGCCGCGTCGAGTTCGGTACGCCGCAGGGTCTCACGACGCGGCGCGGCGTCGACCTCCTCTGCGACCGCGTCCTCCCGCTCCTGCGCGCGTGAGCGCCCACCCCGACACATGCCTTCGTGACGGACCGGGTGACGAAGTGCGATGGACACGCGGCCCGGGACCTCGTCGCAACCGCGGGTCGTAGGTGACTCGAGATGGTCGCGACGGTTGCCGCGCTCGCGCTCGCCGCTCCGCCGGCGGCGCTGCCGCGCGGCCGCGGTTTCCGCGTCGGCGCCGCCCGCGTTGCCGCCCCCGGCTGCCCGCGCTGCGTGCAGACCGAGAGCTGGGCCTCGACCGTGCGCTACCGGGACCCGCCGAACCAGTTGCCGCCGCACCGGACGATGGCGGCGCTCCCGCGCGACGGGCTGATCGTGCACGTCACGCGCGCCTGGGAGCCGCACGCGCCGGCCTGGATGCGGACGAGGCGACCGCTGCGCATCGTCCGCGCCGCGATTCACGCGAGCTTCGAGGGCAACACGACCCGCGGCCGGGTCTCGCTCTGGGCCGCGTCCACCTGGCGGGCCGGCTCGTACGTCACCGTCTGGGTGCTCTTCGGTACACCGGCGCCGACGGCCGCCGCCGTCGCACGCGCGCAACGCGAGCTCGACACGACGCGGTTCCCGCGCTGGTCGCTGCGCTGAGCCCGGCTCACGCCGCGACCACCACGCCGCCGCCGCCGCGGCGCGGGTCGCCGGCAGCCGCCGGCGTTCCGTCCTCGCGCACCTCGACGGCGTTCGTGCCGCCGAAGAAGAGGTTCCGCCGCCGCCACCGGACGACCTCGTAGCCCCACGACTCGAGCGCCTGCAGCTCGGCCGCGGCGAAGCCGCCCTCGCAGTGCACGTGCGGCTCGTCGAGGTGGACGCGCGGCGCGCCGATCGCCGCTGCGACGTCGAGGCCGTGCGCGAGCACGTTCGCGATCACCTGCATGATCGCTCCGCGCAGCCGCACGGAGCCGGCGCTGCCGACGACGAGCCGCGGCCCCCGCTCGCCGACCACGATCGTCGGCGCCATCATGCTCGTCAGCCGACGGCCCGGCGCCGCGGGCGCGCCGGCGACGAGGTCGTACTCGCCGAGCATGTTGTTCAGGTGGATGCCGGTGCCGGGCACGATCACACCCGACCCCGACCCGGTCGACGACGAGAGCGACGCCGCGTTGCCGTCCGCGTCGACGACCGAGACGTGCGTCGTCCCGCCCGCGGGAGCCGGCTCCGCCGCACCCGGCAGCCGCGCCTCGACGCGCGAGGCAGCCGCGGCGAGCGACACCTCGGCGAGCAGCCGCCGCGCGAGCCCGCCGCGATGGAGCGCCGACGCGAACGCCCCGTCGCGCGTCCGGGTCTGCTCGCGCATCACCTCCGCGAGGGCCGCGATCGCCTCCGCGCTCCCCGTCGCCGCGTGCCCGACTCGCTCGAGCAGCGCGAGGCCGTACGCGATCAGGATCCCGCCCGAGGACGGCGGCGGGTTCGAGATCACCTCGTGGCCGAGGTACGGCACGCGCACCGGCCGCCGCCACACCACCTGGTAGGCGAGCAGGTCGTCGCGCGTGATCCGCCCGCCGCCGCCCCGGACCGTCTCCACGATCGCCGCGGCGACGTCGCCGCGGTAGAGGGCAGCGGCGCCCTCGTCGCCGAGCAGCGCCAGCGTGTCCGCGAGGTCGGACAGCCGCAGCACGTCGTCCGGCCCGAGCCGCGCGCCGTCGGGCCGGCTGTACAGCCGGTGTCCCTCCTCGGTGTGGCGCAGGATCAGGTCGAGGATCGCGTGCAGGTGCGCCTGCTCCCGCGAGAGCCGCACGCCGCCGCGGGCGAGCTCGATCGCCGGCACGACGAGCTCCCGCCAGGGCATCCGCCCGTACGCCCGGTGCACCGCCTCGAGGCCCGCGACCGCGCCCGGGACGGCGCAGGAGGCCGGGCCGATCCGGAAGACCTGGGTCGTGTCGCTGTCCCCGCCGAAGCCGACGTCGACCGCGTGCATCTCCGCACCCGGGGGCGTCGCGAGCCCGAGACCCGGCGTGGCGACGAAGAAATCCGCGACGCGCGGCGCCCGGCCGCCCGCCGGCAGCACCAGCGCGAAGCCGCCGGCGCCCGGCCCCGTGAGCGGGCTCTCGACCGCCCAGGCGGCGAAGGCGGCCGCGATACAGGCGTCTACCGCGTTTCCCCCTACCTCCAGTACGGCTGCCCCGGCCCGCGCCGTCAGAGGATGCCCTGCAGCAACGGCGCCCTTCATCCGATAACCACTACCGAATCTTCACGTTTCCGCCACTAACCGGACGTCAGCACCCACGTCAAGGAAGGTGAACGCCGAGGTATGAGCATCGTCCACGACCACCTTGTGCCCGCCTTCTCGGCGCTCGCGGATGCGGACCGCACCTGGCTTGCGGCCGCGGGCCTCGCGTTCCTCGCCTCCTTCGCGTGCACCGTCGCCGCCTGGCGGGCGGCGCTCGTGAGCGCCGGCGCGCGCATCTGCCCGCGCCAGGCCGCCGCCCGCATCGGGATCGGGTCGATGGTCAACTCGTTCGCGCCGGCGAAGCTCGGAGACGCGGTGAAGGTCGCCCTCTGCTCGCGCGCGATCGAGGCGCCGGGCCGGCTGTGGACCGCCGGCGGCGTCTACGCGGCGCTGGGGGCAGTCCGGTCGCTGACGCTGGCCGCGCTCGTCGTCGTCGCCTCGCTCACCGGCGCGATGCCGCTCTGGCCGGTGTTCGCGCTCGTCGGGCTCGTCGCCACCCTCGTGCTCGCGGGGATGCTCTCGACCCGGCTCCGCTCGCACCCGCGCATCGCCGAGGCGCTGCGCGCCCTCGGCGTGCTCGCGCGCTCGCCGCGCACCGCGGCGACGGTGATCGGCTGGACGCTCGGGATGCAGGTGGCGCGCGTCGCGGGCACCGTCGCGGTCGCCGTCGCCCTCGGCCTGCCGCATCCGTTCCTCGCCGCGCTCGTCATCCTCCCCGCTCTCGACGTCGCCGCCGCCGTGCCGCTGACGCCGGGCAGCATCGGGATCGGCAGCGGCGCCGTGGCCGTCGCCCTCGCGAGCCGTGGCATCGGCGCGACGCAGGCGCTCGGCGTCGGCTTCGCGATGCAGGCGGTCGAGACGATGGTCAGCGTCTCGCTCGGCACCGCGGGCGTCGCCTACCTGCTGGCGCCGAACCCCCGCGCCCGCAGGATCGCCGCACGCGTCAGCCTCGTCGGCGCGTCCGCCGCCGTGGCGGCCCTGCTCGGCGTCGCGATGCTCGACCTGATCTAGCTGTCGCGCAGGAACGACGGCGGCTCGAAGATCTCCGCCGACCCTGCCGACGACGCGGTCACGAACGTGCCGCGCCGGGTCGTGCCGCGGCCGCCGATCCCGGTCGCGACCACCGTCACCCACATCTGCCCGGTGAGGCGGTCGTCGAGTGTGGCGCCGAAGATGATGTTCGTGTCGTCGGTCGCGGCCTCGCGTACGGCCTCGGCGGCCTCGTTCACCTCGTAGAGCGTGAGGTCGTCGCCGCCGGCGATCGAGAGGAGGATGCCGCGCGCACCGGTGATCTCCGTCTCGATCAGCGGGCTCCGCAGCGCGCGCTCCGCGGCCTCTTTCGCGCGGTTGTCGCCCGTCGCGTAGCCGATGCCCATCAGGGCCGACCCGGAGTCCTGCATGATCGTGCGGACGTCGGCGAAGTCGAGGTTGATCAGGCCGGGGTTCGTGATCAGGTCGCAGATGCCCTGGACGCCGTGACGCAGGACGTCGTCCGCGATGCGGAAGGCGTCGAGCATCGACGTCGACTTGTCGAGCACCTCGAGCAGCCGGTCGTTCGGGACGACGATCAGCGTGTCGCACGCCTCGCGCAGCGACGCGAGGCCCTCGTCCGCCTGCTTGCGGCGGCGCGTGCCCTCGAACTTGAACGGCATCGTCACGATGCCGACGGTGAGCGCGCCCAGCTCGCGCGCGATCCGCGCGACGATGGGCGCCGCGCCCGAGCCGGTGCCGCCGCCCTCGCCGGCGGTCACGAACACCATGTCCGCGCCGCGCAGGGCGCGCTTGATCGCGTCGTAGCCGTCCTCGGCGGCGCGGCGGCCGATCTCCGGGTCCGCGCCCGAGCCGAGCCCCTCGGTGAGCTCGGAGCCGATGTGGATCTTCGTGCCGGCGTCGCACATCTGCAGCTGCTGGATGTCGGTGTTGACCGCGACGAAGTCGACCTGCGTGATCCCTGCGTCGATCATCCGGTCGACCGCGTTCAGCCCGGCGCCGCCGACGCCGACGACGCGGATCACCGCGAGGTACGACTGGCCGTCCCGCGACCGTTCGAGCCGCGCAGGCTGGTCCGGGAGCGGATCGAGCCAGCGCGCGATCGGCCGGCGCTCCTCGACCTCCGGCTCGACGGCGTGGAACGCGGCCGGCGCCTCCTCTGCCTCGGTCGGGAGCCGCTGCTGCCCCTCGTCCTGCTCGTGCTGCGCGCGCTGCGCGGCCTCCGTCGCCCGGAAGAGCTCTGCCAGCGGCCCCTCACGCATGCTGGCGCGATTTCTGGCCACCCAGCACCTCCTTCGCAAGGTCGCGGTACATCGCCGCCGCCTCGCCGGTCGGTTCGTAGCTCAGCACCGACTGTCCCTTCACCGGTGCCTCCGCGTAGCGAACGGTCTTCCTGATTCGGGTGTTGTAGACGAGGTCGCCGAAGTTCTCGCGCAGGATCTCGTCGGCCTCGCGGGAGTGCGTCAGCCGGCGGTCGTACATCGTGGGCAGGATCCCGATGATCTCGACGCGCGGGTTCAGGTTCTCGCGCACCATCTGCAGCGTGTTCTCGAGCTGGACGAGCCCGCGCAGCGAGAGGTACTCCGTCTGCACCGGGACGAGGACGCCGGTGGCCGCGACGAACGCGTTGATCGTCAGCAGGCCGAGCGACGGAGGCGTGTCGACGAAGATGTAGTCGTACCGGTCCTTGATCGGCGCGAGCGCCTTCTCGAGCGCCCGCTCGCGGCCGATCTGGCTGGAGAGCGCCATGTCGGCGCCGGCGAGGTCGATGGACGAGACCGCGAGGTCGACCTCGCGCGTCTCGATCACCTGCTCGATCGGCAGCCGGTGCACGAGCACGTCGAACATCGACTGCTCGATCGTGTCGGGATTCAGGCCCTGCGACATCGTCAGGTTGCCCTGCGGGTCGAGGTCGACGAGCAGCACCTTGTGGCCGTGCTCCGCGAACGCGACGCCGAGGTTGAGCGTCGTCGTCGTCTTCGCGACCCCGCCCTTCTGGTTCGCGAGGACGATCACCTCCGTGCCGGCAGGCGACGCCGCGCCGGCAGGCCGGACGTTGGGACGCGGAAGGAGGCGCGCGAGACCCATCTAGCAGCGCCATTTCTGGCCGCCCCCGGTCTTTCCTTCCGGGGGCGGCCAGAAGTTTTGTCCCCTACGGAGTCGGGTCGGCGATCGAGGCGCCGAAGATGTCCGAGTTGCCGAAGTTCACCGGGCACGCGACCTGCGGTGCGGGTGCCGGGTCGTCGGCGGCCTGCTCCACCGGCCCCGTGTCCTCGTCGCCCTCCTGGTCGCGCGAGGCGCCGGCCGGCAGCGGATCTCCGACACCGCCGCGAAGCGCGAACCGCCACTGGTCGATCGCCGGGCAGTCGGCTCCCCTGCGCGTGTCGTTCCAGACCCCGACGGCGTAGTCGTTCGTCGCCGCCGTGTAGACGTAGTCGCCGAGGAACTCGGCCGCCAGGTTGTTCTGGCTCGACGCGCGCGGATCGCCCGGGTCACCGCGGTGCACCTCGGTGAACGCGCCGACGGTGCCGCCGCCGGCGTTCGCGTGCAGCATCACGCCCTCGAGCACGCGCGGCGAGCTCGTGTCGGACTGCCACGGCGTCAGGAACGCGTTGTACGTCACGTAGACGTCGCTGCCGTCCGGCGAGATCGCCGGAGCGGCGTAGTAGCCGCGGTCACCCGGCGACTGGATCGGCACCGGCGTGCTCCACGAGCCGGGCATGCCGGTCGTCGACGAGCTGAACAGCACTTGCTCGTTGTTCAGGCCGGCGCTGCCGTCGGCCCAGGCGTCGACGATCAGGTTCGTGGCGCCTGCGCCGGTGGGTGCGCCGTTTGCGATGTCGATGCTCGGCGCGGGGCCGAGGTCGTCGCGGGCGCCGGCCACGCCGTCCTCGACGCAGCGGCCGATCACCGGGTCGAACCCGTTGCAGAGGTCGGTGGCCGGGAGCACGCGGACGGGACGCGTCCACGTCTGGCCGCCGTTGTCGGAGTAGCTCATCACGTGGTAGCCGTGGCCGGGGAACCCGGGCGCGAACTCGGTGAAGAACACGAAGGCGCGCCCGTAGCTCGTCGTGCGCACGGTGCAGCCGGACCAGCCTGCGTGCGACGGCGACTGCGCCGGCGTGAGCTGCTTCTGGGTCCACGTGTCGCCGCCGTCGTGCGAGGTCGCCACGATCACCGGCGCGGGCGCGTTGTTCCCGTGCGAGTTCGACCGGAAGGCGACGCTGCAGACGTAGACCGTCCCGAAGTACTTGCTCGAGGACGCGTTGTCGGCCCAGATCTGCTCCTTGTCCATGAACGTCGTCGACGCCTGCCTCGTGACGATGACCGGCGGCATCCACGCCGCCTTGCTCCCGGCGGCAGCCGCGGGGACGTCGTCCGTGCGCGAGACGGCGAGCGCCTCGAAGCCGCGGAAGACGGACTCGGAGCGTGTGGCGCCGAAGTTCGAGGTCAGGTTCGCGTAGTAGAGCCGCGAACCGTTGCTCCACTTGAACCCGTCCGGTCCCGGCTTCGGGCCGAAGGCCACGGCGGGGTCGCCGTCGGAGACGAGGCCGTTCTCGTAGTACCACGGCAGCGTTCCGATCGGTCCGACCACCGGCTGGCAGGTGTCGGTGTCGATGCCGGCCGTGCCGAGGCAGTTGCGGGCCGACCAGCCGGTGTAGGTCGGCTGCGTCCACGTGTGACCGCCGTCGTGCGAGAAGTAGACGCCGGAGACGCCGACACCCGGGGTGAACGGGCAGTTGTTGTCCGGGCCCGCGTTGCAGGCCTCCATGTCGATGTTGTCGTTCGCGCCCGCCACCACCCAGCCGGCGTTCGCCGGGTTGGCATCGATCGCGACGGCCGGCTCGTTCTGCTTGTTCTGTGAGAACGGCAGGGTCAGGGACGCGCTTCCGGCACTGACGAGCGTGTCGCCGCCCTGGGCGAACGCGCCGGGGATGGCCACGGCGAGCACGAGCGCGGCGCCGGACGCGAAGATGACGCGGAGAAGCCGTTGGTGCCTCATCCGGTATTTCCCCCCTCCTAGTCGATGGCATTCCGACTGCGAGGACCGGGACCTTAGGAGATCTCCCCCGGGGCTGCGGCGGTTCAGGCGACGACGCGCAGAACCGAGCTCGGCCGCGGCCGCAGGCCGAGCAGCGTGTCGTCCAGCGCCGCCACGAGCTCGTCGCGGGCGCCGTGCACGAGCGTCTCGACGAGCGCCCGCCGCACGGCATCGCGCGCCTCGCGACCGAGGCGCTCCGCGCGCAGGGACTCGAGCACACCCGCCCGGTCGGTCGACTGCTCGCCGAGCAGCACGGCGCACCGCAGCGTCGCCGCCCAGGCGCCGCCGTCGCCGCCGAGCAGGCAGGCCAGCGACTCTCGCACCTGCGCCGACCGGAACGGCTCCTCCGAGAAGAGCGACAGCTCCCAGCGGTCGAGTGCCTCGCCGAGCTCGCGGTCGTCGTCGGCGAGCGTGAGCCTCACGCGCAGGTCGGCCGCGAGCCGGGCGCGCACCTTGTCGAGACGCGCCGCCTCGCCGCGCGGCTGCGTCGCGGCGATCGGCAGCAGCGGCGCGATTCGCAGCGGCCGGAAGTCGAGCCGTTCGAAGACCACGGGCCCGGCGGCGATCGCGCCGGCCGTGGCGAGCCGCAGCGCGGTGACGGCGTCGGCGAGCTCGGCGGCCGCATCCGGCGCCTCCGCTTCGTCGGGCTCGAGCTCGCGCTTCAGCTCGAGCACGAGCAGCCGGTCGACGTCGCGTCCGAACTCGGGCGGCATCAGACCCTGCGCCTCCGGCCAGAGGTGCGAGATCTCACCGGCCACGAGCGGCCGGACGGTGATGCCGTCGCCCAGGTCGGCGTCAGAGCCGGCGGAGAGCCCGACGAGCGGCGCGAGCGCGACGTAGCTGCGCGCGGTGCCGAAGAGCGTGCGCTCGAGGTCGAGGTACGCGGCGTCGAACGCCTCGTCCTGCCAGTCGAAGCCGCCGCAGCGCTCGGCCGTCCACGTCAGCATCGGCAGGAGAATCGAGCGGAAGAGCGCGTCGTCGCCCGTGTCGCCGACGCCCGCGTGCGAGCGGGCGAAGATCGCGGCGGCGGGCTCGCGATTCAGGTCGTCGATCGCGTTGCGCGCGTCGGGCAGCCGGCGCAGCGTCGGCGCCTGCTCCTCGACGAAGCCGCGCACGAGCGGACGGTATTCGTAGAGGGACGGGCCCTCGCGCGTCGCGTGCTCCTCGAAGGCGAACGGGATCTGCGCGCCTCGCTCGGCCGCGAACGCCGCGAGGCAGAACGCGCGCAGGGACTCGTAGAGATGCGGTGCACGGAGCACGCGGCCTTCTTACGCGCCGGGCGGATCGTCTCCTCTCTGACAGGTCGGGCACCAGTAGGTCGTGCGGTTGTCGTCGCCCTGTCCCCAGGCCCGGACCTCGGTGCGGCAGCGCGGGCACGGTTGTCCGGCCCGCCGATACACCTGCCTGCGGCCCTCACGGCCGGTGTCGACGGAGGCCCGCATCAGCTCCGCGGCCGTCTCGAGCGCGAGCAGACGCTCCTCCTCCGGCACGTCGCGCAGCCGCCGCCACGGCGAGACCCGCGCACGCCACAGCGCCTCGGCGAGCCACATGTTGCCGATCCCGGCGACGACCCCCTGGTCGAGGAGCGTCTCGCCGAGGAAGCGCGCGCCGTCGGCACCGCGCATGCGCGCGAGCACCTCGTCGAGCCGCGGCGGCCGCTCGAGGATGTCCGGACCGAGCCGCGCGAGCGCGCGCGTGTGCAGCTCCAGCACGGGCCCGTTCCACAGGACGCCTTCCGCGCGGTCCCCGCGCAGCACGAGCCACGGGCGCCCGACGCGCCGCTCGCCGCGCGGCTGTACCGACCAGCGCCCGGACATGCGCAGGTGCGAACGGAGGACGACGCCGCCCGAGAAGCGGAGCACGAGGTTCTTGCCGACCGCCTCCACCGACTCGAGCGTGCGGCCGTCGATCCGCTCCGCGACCCCTTCGGCCTGCGCACGCGGGTGCGGCGACTCGGCGGCGATCCGCTGGCCGACGAGCACCTGCAGGCGGCGCGCCGCCCGGTGGAGCGTGTCGCCTTCCGGCACGTTTCGCACGGTAACGAGTTCGGGCACACTTCCGTCCAGGAATTGTCGTGGCGGCCGGCCTCAACATCGCCGCGCTGACGAAGCGCACCGGCGTCCCGCCGGACACGATCCGCAAGTGGGAACAGCGGTACGGCGTCCTCGCGCCCGAACGCACGGCGGGTGGGCAGCGCCGGTACAGCGAGCTCGACGTCGAGCGGATCGAGTGGCTGAAGGCGCGGCTCGAGGAGGGCTACCGGATCGGCGAGGCCGCGGCACTGCTCGGCGCCGGCGGCGAGGTCGTGCCGTCGTCGGCCGACGCGCTCCGGGCGGCGTTCCTCGACGCGGCCCTGCACAGCGACACGGCGGCGCTCGCGCGCGTCGTGCAGCAGTCGCTCGCGCTCGGGTCTCCGGCGGACGCGTTCGCCGCCGTGCTCACGCCCGCGCTCGTCGAGGTCGGCGAGCGCTGGGAGGCCGGCGAGCTGTCGGTCGGGCAGGAGCACCTCGCGACCGCGGTCGTGCGGACGTCGCTCCAGCGGCTGCTCTCGGACACGCGCCCCGGCGTGCGCGGCACGGCGGTGCTCGCGTGCGCCCCGGGCGAGCAGCACGACGTCGGGCTGCTCATGCTCTCGGTGCTCCTGCGCGGCGACGGCTGGGAGATCGCGTACCTCGGGGCCGACACGCCGGTCGACGAGGCGACGGCGCTCGCCGCGCGGCTCGGCGCGGGCGCACTTTGCTTCAGCACGAGCCGCGAGGAGACGGCGCGCGAGCTCGCCCGCGGCCTCGCCGGGAAGCAGCTGGCGGCGACCGTGGTCGTCGGCGGTCGCGTGACCGACGCTCCGCCGGAGCTCGAGCGGACCGTGCAGACACTGCGAGAGGCGACGTGAGCCGCGGACGCGCAGCCGCGGCCGGCGCGGCGGCGACGCTCGTCTGGGCGGCGGTCGAGCCGCTCGACAAGCGGCTCTTCCGGCTCGACTACTCCGACGTCGCGATGCTCGGGAAGCTCGTCACGCGCTCGCGCCTCTGGCCCGCCGCCGGGCTCGCCGTGCATGCGGCGAACGGCGCCGTGTTCGGCGTCGCGTGGCGCGAGCTCGACCGGCGTCGCGGAACCGGACCGCTCGCGCTCGCGCTCGCCGAGAACACGGCGCTGTTCGCGTTCGCGCCCGCGATCGACCGCTTCCATCCCGCGCGCGGCGAGCGCGGCCTCGCGCCGCTCTTCAGCGCACGCGGATTCGCGCAGTCGACGTTCCGCCACGCCGTCTTCGGCATCGTGCTGGCGCGGCTCGCACGGTGATACCGCGTGTCGTGCTCGCACCGCTCGCGGGCGGGCCGTTCACCCCGGAGCTCGCCGCGGCCGTCTCGAACGCGGGTGGTCTCGGTTTCGTCGCGGCCGGCTACCTCTCGGCGGAGACGCTGCGCGAACGGATCCGCGCGACGCGTGCCCTGACCGACCGGCCGATCGGGGTCAACCTGTTCGTGCTGCACGAGCAGCCGGTCGACGAGGCGGCGGTGGCCGCCTACGGCGAGCGGCTCGCCCGCGAGGGGTTCGAGCTCGGCGAGCCGCACTTCGACGACGACGAGCTCGCGGCGAAGATCCAGGTCGTCGCCGAGGAACGCGTGCCGGTCGTGTCCACGACGTTCGGGCCGCCGCCGACCGAGCTCGTCGCGCGCGTGCCCGAGGTGTGGGCGACGGTGACGACGCCGGAGGAGGCGCGGCGCGCGCTGGCGGCGGGCGCGCGCGTGCTCGTGCTGCAGGGTGCGGAGGCGGGCGGCCACCGCGGCTCGTGGGACGACGCGGACGGCCCCGACCTGCCGGTGCGAGAGCTCGTCGCGCAAACGCGCGGGCTCGGCGTGCCGCTCGTCGCCGCGGGCGGCCTCGACCATGTGCCGCAGGGCGCGGACGCGGTGCAGGCCGGGACGGCGTTCCTCCTCTGCCCCGAGGCGGGGACGAGCGAGCCGCACCGGCGTGCGCTCGCGGAGGGGCGCGCGACCGCGGTGACGCGGGCGTTCACCGGCCGGCGTGCGCGCGGGCTCGTGAACCGGTTCATGACGGAGCACGAGGACGCGCCGAAGGCGTACCCGCACGTGCACCACCTGACGGCTCCGCTGCGTGCGGCGGCGCGGGCGGCGGGCGACCCGGAGGCGCTCAACCTGTGGGCCGGCGCGGGCGCAGCCCCGAGGGCGCAACCGGCCGCCGACGTCGTCGCGCGGCTCGGGGCGTAACCCGTACGGCACGTCGTTTGGCGAAGGGACCTGGCGCTTCCGCCGTCGGAGAACACGGCTCTGCGCCACAAACCGCGCCCGCCTGTGGAGAGCCTGTTCCACTTTCGTAACGTCGTTTGGCGAAGGGACTTGGCCGTTCGGGCGAGGCGCGGGTGTGCCGCGACGGCTGTCAGGCCCGCAGAACGGCCCGGCGGGGGCCGGCCAGGAAGCCCGCCTCGACGAGGAGCGCCATCGCCTCCGACTCCGTCACGGGCTCGCCGTCGAACCGCTCGACCGCGAGCCGCTTCGCCCGGCCGCCCCTCACGTGCGCGACGAGCGCGGCGAGCGCCGGGCGCAGCCACTCCTCGTCGGGATCGCGCAGCGGCACCAGCGACCGCCCGCCGCGCTCGACGTAGAGCACGGGCTCACCGGCCAGCGACACGACGTAGGCGCCGGCGACGCGCGCGGCGCGGGCGCCCGCGCGCCGCGGCCACGGCAGCGCCGCTCCGTACGGCTGCGCCGGATCGGCGGCCGCGAGCACGAGCGCATCTGCCTCGTCCGGCCGGTCGCGCAGCTCGCGCAACCGCTCGACGGCGCCACCCAACGCGAACTGCGCGCCGCCTAGCCCCTCGACGAAGTAGCCGCGCCGGCACAGCCCGAGCGTCTCGAGCGCGCGCAGCTCGGCGTAGACGGCGCCGTAGCCGCCGGGAAGTCCCTCGGCCCGGACGCCGTCACGCGTGACGATCCCCTGCCGTTCGAGCAGCAGCTCGGCGAGCGCGCGCCGGTCCGGGTCGCCCCCGAACAGCCGCCCGGTGAGCGACCAGCGCCCGGCGGTCGCCGTCGGCCCCTGCACCCGGCGCCGCGAGAACCGCCGCGGCCGCCGCTCGGGCTTCGGCGTCCCGAACCTGCGCGCCGCGCGCAGCGGCGTCCACGCGTCGTTCGTCACCTCGCCCGCCCACACAAGATCCCACAGGGCGGGCAGCGCGAGACCGTCGTCGAGCCCGGTCTCGGCGAGCAGTTCGTCCCAGAAGAGCGCGCCGCGCACCGCGGCGCGGATCGCCTCGTGGTCAGGCGAGTCCGGCCGCACCGCGCCGGGCACCTGCCCGAGCGCCGCGGCGTCCTCGCGGAAGTACAGGGCGACGCGGTCGGCGCCCGCGCCGACCCAGACGACCTCGCCGGACGCACACAACCCGTCGAGCTGCTCGGGCCGGTAGCCCGGCACGCGCCGTGGCAACACCTCGGACTCCCAGAGCGCAACCGGGAGAGGCAGCGCCTGCAGGGGAACGAGCGCCTCGCGCAGAGACGCGCGCCGGTCGATCCCGTGCCAGCCCGGCAGGAACCGCGCGAGCGCCTCCTGCTCGACCGGCTCTACCTCGCGCCGGAGCGCCGCGAGCGACGCGCGCCGCAGGCGCCGCAGCACCTCGGGGTCGCACCACTCGCGCTCGGTGCCGCCGGGCCGCAGCTCGCCGCGCACGAGCAGCTCCTCTCGCTCGAGCTCGTGCAGGACCTCCCCCACGTCGCGGCCGAAGCGCTCGTTCGCCTGATCGGTCGTGAACGGCCCACGCCCCTTCGCGTAGCGGAGGACGAGCTGCCGCAGCGATTCCGGCCCGCCCTCGAGGAATACCTCCGGTAGCCCGGACGGCGGCATCGCGCCGAGCGCGTCGCGGTAACGGCCCGCGTCCTCGGCAGCGATCAGCCGCTCCTCACCCGCGATCCGCACGAGCAGCGCACGCCGCTCGGAGAGGAGCGGCTCGGCGAGCGCCGGCTCGTACTCGCCCGGCCTCAGGTCGCCGCGCAGGCGCAGCTTGTCGTGCAGGTGGTCGGGCGTGCGCGGGTCGCCCTGCAGTTGCCGCTCCACCTCCTCCACCGCGTCGGCGTCGAGCAGGTCGCGCAGCTCCTCCTGGCCGAGCAGCTCACGCAGTAGGTCGCGGTCGAGCGACAGTGCCTGTGCGCGGCGCTCCGCGGGCGGCGTGTCGTCCTCGTACATGTAGGTGGCGATGTAGTCGAAGAGGAGCGACGCGCTGTACGGCGACGCGGACGCGGTCTCCACCTCGACGAGGTCGAGCTCGCGCGTCTTCAGCCCCTGGAGGACCGTGCGCAGCGCCGGCAGGTCGAAGACGTCCTGGAGGCACTCGCGGTACGTCTCGAGGATCACCGGGAAGCTGCCGTACTTGCGCGCGACCTGCAGGAGCGACTGCGCCTTCAGGCGCTGCTGCCAGAGCGGCGTGCGCTCGCCCGGGCGGCGGCGCGGGATGAGGAGCGCGCGGCCCGCGTTCTCACGGAAGCGCGCGCCGAAGAGCGCCGTGTCCCCCACCTCCGCGACGACGAGGTCCTCCACATCGCCGGGGTCGATCTCGAGCTCCTCCGTCGGCGGCGGCGCGTCCGCCTCGGGGAAGTGGAGCGCGATCCCGTCGTCTGACCAGATCGACTGCGCCTCGACGCCGAGCGACTCGCGCAGCCGCGCGGTGATCGCCATCGCCCACGGCGCGTGCACGCGACCGCCGAACGGCGTCAGGATGCAGACGCGCCAGTCGCCGATCTCGTCGCGAAAGCGTTCCACGACCACCGTGCGATCCGACGGGACGGCGCCGGTCGCGTCCTGCTGCTCGCGCAGGAACCGCAGAAGGTTGCCCGCCGCGCGCGCGTCGAGGTGGAAGTCGTCGCGCAGCCGCGCAACCGCCTTCTCCTCCTTCAGCGCCGAGAGCTCGCGGGAGGCGGCGCCGATCTTCTGCCCGAGCTCGTAGGGGCGCCCGACGCCCTCGCCCTTCCAGAACGGCACCGCGCCCGGCAGCCCCGGCGCGGGCGAGACGAGCACGCGGTCGCGCGTGATCTCCTCGATCCGCCACGTCGAGGCGCCGAGCAGGAACGTCTGCCCCGCGCGCGCCTCGTAGACCATCTCCTCGTCGAGCTCGCCGACACGGCCGCCGCCGTCGACGAGAAAGACGCCGAAGAGCCCACGGTCGGGGATCGTGCCGGCGTTCGTGACGGCGAGGCGCCGCGCGCCCTCGCGGCCGCGGACGGTGCCCGCCGTGCGGTCCCAGACGATGCGCGGGCGCAGCTCGGCGAACTCGTCGGACGGGTAGCGCCCGGCGAGCATGTCGAGGACGTTGTCGAACTGCGAGCGCGACAGGTCGCTGAACGGGTGGGCGCGCCGCACCAGCTCGAAGAGCTCGTCGGTGGCGATCTCGGCGTCGGCCGCGATCGCGACGATCTGCTGCGCGAGCACGTCGAGGGGATTCCGCGGGATCTTCGTCTCCTCGATCGCCCCTTCGCGCATGGCGCGCGCGACGACCGCGGACTCGAGCAGATCGGCGCGGAACTTCGGGAAGATGCGCCCCTTCGACACCGCGTCGAGCTCGTGCCCCGCGCGGCCGATCCGCTGCAGGCCGCGCGCGACGGACTTCGGCGACTCGACCTGAATCACGAGGTCGACGGCGCCCATGTCGATCCCGAGCTCGAGGCTCGACGTCGCGACGAGGCAGGGGATGCGGCCGGCCTTCAGGTCCTCCTCGACGAGGATGCGCTGCTCGCGCGCGAGCGAGCCGTGGTGTGCGCGTGCGATCTCGGCCTCGGCGAGCTCGTTCAGGCGCAGCGCGAGCCGCTCCGCGAGACGGCGGTTGTTGACGAAGACGATCGTCGAGCGGTGCTCCTGCACGAGCCGCACGATCTCCGGGTAGATCGACGGCCAGATCGACTGCGCGCCGTGCTCGGTGCCGCTGTCCATCTCGACGCCGTCGGGCATCACCGGCTGCGAGAGCGACGCAGTCGAACCGAGCTCGCGCATGTCCTCCACCGGGACGACGACCTCGAGGTCGAGCTCCTTGCGCGTGCCGGCGTCGACGATCTCGATCGGCCTGCTGCCGGAGACGAACCTGCCGATCTCCTCGATCGGACGTTGCGTCGCGGAGAGCCCGATGCGTTGCATCGATCCTTCCGTCAGCTGCTCGAGTCGCTCCACCGAGATCGCGAGGTGCGCGCCGCGTTTCGTGCCGGCGACGGCGTGCACCTCGTCCAGGATGAGCGTGTCGACGGTTCGAAGCGTCTCGCGCGCCTGCGAGGTGAGCAGCAGGTAGAGGGATTCCGGCGTCGTGATCAGGATGTCCGGCGGCTCCTTCACGAGCTCGCGCCGCTCCTTCGCCGGAGTGTCGCCGGTGCGGACGCCGACACGCACCTGCGACTCGAGGCCGGCGAGCGGGCCGCGCAGGTTGCGCTCGATGTCGTAGTTCAGTGCCTTCAGCGGCGAGACGTAGAGGACGCGCAGTCCCTGCCCGGGCGCGGCGTTCAGCCGGTCGAGCGCGTAGAGGAACGCCGTCAGCGTTTTGCCGGAGCCGGTCGGCGCCTGGATGAGCACGTGGCCGCCGCCTGCGATCGCCGGCCAGCCGCGCTGCTGTGCCGGCGTCGGTGCCGCGAACGTGCGCTCGAACCAGCCCCGCGTCGCGGGTGAAAACACGCTCAGCGGGTCCATCTCGCAAGGGTACTCCGCGCGCCCGTGTCGGCTCTGAGCCGCGTCAGACGCTCGAGGTACGCCGAGGGCTCCCTACCGCCATGTCTCCCCGGGCGCGGCCGCCGAAGGGGACGAGCCCGAACGTGACGATGTGGCGAATTCCCCTTAGGCGAGCGGCCTGGAGCCGCAGCCGTTGCACTTGCGCGACCCTTCCGTTGCACTTCGGAGGTGAGCCGACTCTGAGCGTTCTCTGAGCCGGCTCAGACGCACCGCAGAGGACCCTCAGACGACGTAGTAGAGGACGAGCGCCACCGCGACGACGACGCCGACGAACACCGAGAGGGCGATCGTGACGCCGCTCAAGGCGAGCCACGGCGTGCGGGAGCTGGCGCCGCGCTGCGCCTCGCGGGCGAGCTCCTTCGGCGTCTCCGTCATGAGGGGCGCTTACCCCCCGAACGTCCAGGTCGAAACGCGCGAGCAGCCCTGGCGCGAGGGATACGTGCGAGGTACCGTTCAATCCCCCGTTCGAAGGAGTTTGCCGTGCCGATCACGCCTGAAGAGATCAACGCAAGCAAGTTGCCCGTCTCGGTGCGCGGCTACCAGCGCGAGGCGACCGAGGAGCTCCTGAAGCGCGTGGCGTGGGACTACCGCCAGGTGGCGCGAGCGCAGAAGACGGCGGCCGAGGAGGCCGAGCAGCTCCGGCAGCGGGTCGAGGAGCTCGAGGCGGAGGCCGAGAGCCAGCGCGAGCTCTTCGCACGCGAGCAGATCGACCGGCGCGCGGGGCTCGAGCGGGAGCTGAAGGAGCGGTCGCAGGAGCTCGAGGCCGAGGTAGAGCAACTCCGCTCGCGGCTCGTCGAGCACGAGCACCGCGAGGAGCTGACCCGGGTCGTGCTCGCGAACGCGCAGCGCTCGGCACGCGACCTGCGCGAGGCCGCGAAGGCCGAGTCGGAGGCGCTCCTGAAGGCGGCCCGGCGGCGTGCGGCCGAGATCGAGGCGGAGGCGCGTGCGGCGCTCACCCATTCGTCCAGCGAGATCGGCAGGCTGCAGCAGCTGGAGAACGACCTGAAGGCCCAGCTCCGCCGCACGCTCGAGTCGCTGCTCGACGGCGACGCGCCGGCGGCAGCACCCGCGCCGGACCAGCAGGCGCCGCTCCCGGTCGACTGACCGCGCGTGCCCGACGCCCTCTGGTTCACCGACGACGCCGACGCCTGCCGGCTGCTGGCACACGACCCGTTCGCGCTGCTCGTCGGCTTCGCGATCGACCAGCAGGTACCGGTGCCGAAGGCCTTCGCGGGGCCGAAGGTGCTGCAGGAGCGCGCGGGGACGCTCGACCCGAAGAAGCTCGCGAAGATGGACCTCGGACCCGTGTTCGCCGAGAAGCCGGCGATCCACCGCTTCCCCGGCGCGATGGCGGAGCGTGTGCGCGAGCTCGCCGCGGTCGTCGCCGAGGAGTACGGCGGCGACGCCTCCCGCATCTGGCGCGACGCGGCGGACTCCGCCGACCTGAAGAAGCGGATCGCGGCGCTGCCCGGCTTCGGCGAGATGAAGATCAAGTCGCTCGGCGCGGTCCTCTCGAAGCAGTTCGGTGTGCAGGCGGCCGCCGAGCTCGCGCCGGACCATCCCACCCTCGGCGACGTCACCTCGCCCGAGGAGCTCGAGCGCTACCAGTCCTGGAAGCGCGCCTACAAGAAGGCCGCGCGCGGCGCCTGATGCGCTGGGAGTACCGGGTCCTCTCGCTCGAGGACGGCACTTACACGACGACCCTGAACGACTACGCCCGCGACGGCTGGGAGCTCTTCGCCGTCGCGCCGAACGTGCACACGCTGCCGCAGACCGGCGAGGGCCGCGGGCGGCTGCCGATGCCGGGCACGCTCGGCCGGCTCGGCGACGTCGCCGACCGGATCGGCGGGGCGAAGGACGAGGCCGGGCCGCAGCCGGGCGACGTCGTCACGACGCTCCTCTGGGTGCTGCGACGGGCCGTGGACGATGCCGGAGACGCCTGAGGAGTTCTGGGAGCGCACGCACGACGCGCTCCGCATGCCGCCCGTCGCCGACTGGGAGACGTGGCCGTTCGCCGGCCCGCTGACCCCCCGCCCGCTCGCGGAGCCGGTCGAGCGGGAGCCGCCGCGCCGCGGTGAGGGCGGCGTCGACTGCTGGCGCTGCGCGCACGGCGGGGCCGACGCCCTCTGGTCGAGCGAGCGCTGGCTCGTCACGCCGCTCTCGCAGCCGAGCGGGCTCCCGGCCGTCGTCATCCTCGAGACGCGCGACCACTACGAGTTCCACGATCTGCCCGTGGAGCACCAGGCGGAGCTCGGCCCGCTGCTCGTCGGGGTGCAGCGTGCGGTCTACGCGGTCGGCGGGATCGGCAACGTTCACGTCTGCCGCTGGGGCGACGGCTCGGAGCACTTCCACGTCTGGTTCATGGCGCGCCCGGCGCGGATCCCGCAGCTCGCCGGCTCGTTCGCCGCGATCTGGGACGACGTCCTGCCGCCGCTCCCGGAGGAGCTGTGGCGCGCGAACCTCGAGTGCATCCGGCAGGCGCTTGTAGGATCGCTCGGCGATGGCTGAGCTCGCCGAAGACCTGAAACGCGTCCCGCTCTTCGCCGACCTCGACGGACGGCAGATCCGGAAGCTCGCCGGCCTGTGCCACGAGCGCACGCTGAAGCCCGGCACCACACCCGTGCAGGAGGGGACGATGAGCGGCGTCGGCTTCTTCGTCGTCGCCGACGGGCAGGCGACCGTCTCCGTCGGCGGCAAGGAGGTCGGCAGCCTCGGCCCCGGCGACCACTTCGGCGAGCTCGCGCTCATCAGCGAGGCCGAGCGGACGGCGACGGTGACGGCGACGACCGACCTGCGGCTGCTCGAGATCCCGTTCTACGACTTCCGCGACTTCGCGCACGCGAACCCCGACGTGACCTGGAAGCTCCTGCAGCACGTCGTCCGCCTGCTGCGCTGAGGGCACGGCGCGCGCAGACCGTCGCGGTCGCGTCCACGGCCGCGCTCGTCGTACTCGGCGCGCTCGTGCACGTCGGCGCGTTCACGCGGCTCGACCGGTACGCGGTCGAGCACTGGATGCCGTGGCTCCGCCCGAGCCACCCGCGGCTGATCCACCTCCACACGCTCGTCGTCCCGGAGACGCGGCACACGCTCGGCGGCACGCTCGTCGGCCTTTGGACCTTTCCGGCGTCGCCGGTCGTCTCGGCGCTCCTCGTCGGCTCGGCCGCACTCGCGCTCGACCGCCGCGCACGCCGCCGCGAGGCCGTGTCGTGGTGCGCGGTCTGGGTGGTCGGGAACGCGATCGAGCTCGCGACGAAGCTCTCCCTCTCCCGCCCCCGTCTCGACGCCGTGAGCGGCTTCGACAACTCGTTCCCGAGCGGCCACACGCTGCGTGCGTTCCTCGTCGCCGCGGCCCTCGCGGCCGCGTGGCCGCGCCTGCGGGTGGCCTACCTGTGGGCGCTCGGCGTCCCGTTCGCGCTCGTGGTGCTCGGCGACCACACACCGACCGACGTGGTCGGCGGCGCGCTCCTCGCGAGCGCGCTGATCGCCGCCAGGTTCAGGACTTCCGCAGCTCCCTGAGCGCCGGCCCGAGCGCCTGCGTGCCGTGCAGCACCGGCTCGAAGAGGTCGCCGCGCTCGGCAACCCGTTCGAGCGCCGCCTCCGTCGTGAACTGCCGCGGCCGCACGTCCTCGGTCAGCTCGTCCCAGGCGAGCGGCGTCGAGACCGGCGCGCCCGGCCGCGGCCGCACCGAGTAGACGGAGGCGATCGTCTTGCCGTGCCCGTTCTGGCGGTGGTCGAGAAGCACGCCGGCGCGCTTGCGCTTCAGCCACTCGGTCGTCACCTCGCCCGGATGCTCGGACTCGAGCCGCCGCGCGAGGCGTTCCGCGAACTCGTACGTCTCGTCGTAGCCCGACCGCCGCGCGATGGGGACGAGCACGTGGATGCCGTCGGCGCCGCTCGTCTTCACGTACGCGTCGAGCCCGAGCGCCGCGAGCGCGTCGTGCACGAGATGCGCGACGCGGACGCAGAGCGCGAATGAGCCGGGCTCCTCGGGCGGGTCGAGGTCGAAGACGACGTAGTCGGGCCGTTCGGGACGGTCGATGCGCGAGTACCACGCGTTCATGTCGATGCAGTGCATCTGCACCATCCAGAGGAGCGCCTCGCGGGAGTTGACGAGCGGGAAGTCGACGAGTCGCGACTCGCCCTTGCCGCCGCGCGGCCACGTGCGGAACTGCCGCGTCGGGATCCAGTCCGGCATCCCCTTCGGCGCCTGCTTCTGGAAGAACGCGTCGCCGGCGATCCCTTCACGCCAGCGCTTCATCGTGAACGGCCGGTCGCGCAGGTGCGGCACGAGCGTGTCGGCGACGCGGTCGTAGTAGTCGAAGAGCTCGCCTTTCGTGATCCCGTCGTCCGGAAAGAGCACGCGGTCGGGCGACGACAACTGGACGCGGCGTGCCACGAGCGGCAGTGTAGGGACGATGAGCAGCGGCCCGGTCGTCTCGGTCGAGGGGCTGACGAAGCGCTTCGGCAGCCTCGTCGCCGTCGACGACCTCTCGTTCGAGCTCGCACCCGGGACGATCACCGGCTTCCTCGGCCCGAACGGGGCCGGCAAGACGACGACGCTGCGGATGCTGCTCGGCCTCGCGGAGCCGACCCGCGGCAGCGCGCTGCTCTTCGGCCGTCGCTACCGCGAGCTCGACCGCGCGCCGCACCGCGTCGGCGCGGTGCTCGAGGCGACCGACTTCCACCCGGGCCGTCGCGGCCGCGACCACCTGCGTACGCTCGCCTACGCGGCCCGCGTGCCGGTCGGCCGCGTCGACGAGCTGCTCCGCCTCGTCGAGCTCGAGGGCGCCGGACGCCGCCGCGTGAAGGGTTACTCCCTCGGGATGCGGCAGCGGCTCGCCCTCGCGGCGGCGCTGCTCGGCGATCCGGAGCTGCTCGTGCTCGACGAGCCGGCGAACGGCCTCGACCCCGAGGGCGTGCGCTGGCTGCGCGACTTCCTGCGCGCGTTCGCCGCCGAGGGTAAGACGGTGTTCGTGTCGAGCCACGTGCTCGCGGAGGTGGCGCAGACGGTCGACCGCGTCGCGATCATCACCAAGGGCCGGCTCGTGACGCTGTCGCCGCTCGGCGAGCTCACGTCGCGTGTCGCGGGGGCGGTCCGCGTGCGGACGCCGACGCGGGAGGTGCTCGAAACCGCTCTCGGCCGCGCGGGCCTGCAGTCGTCGCGGCTCGACGGCGACGGGCTGCACGTCGCCGGCGCCGACACGCACGCGGTCGGCGAGCTCGCGGCCGCGCAGGGGATCGTGCTGCACGAGCTCGTGCAGGAAGCGGCGTCGCTCGAGGACGTCTTCCTCGAGCTGACCGGCGGGAACGCGGCGTGACCGCCGTCCTCCGCTCCGAGCTGCTGAAGCTGCGCACGACGAGAACGATCGGCGGGATCACGATCGGGCTCCTCGGGCTCGTCCTCCTGCTCACGCTGCTCGGCGGTCTCGTGCAGAAGGAGGCCGACCTGCTCGACCGCAAGAACCAGTTCGGCCTGCTCGCCACCGGCTCGCTCGCGGTCGCGTTCGCGGCGATCGTCGGCGTGATGGCGGTGACGAACGAGTTCCGGCACGGCACGATCCGGCCGACGCTGCTCGCCGCGCCGAAGCGCACGCAGCTCGTCGTCGCCAAGGTCGTGGCGAGCGCGCTCGTCGGGCTCGTGCTCGGCGCGGTCTCGATCGGGCTCTCGTTCACGCTCGGCCGGCTGATCCTCCACTGGCGCGGGATCCCGTTCCTGCTCGACCGCAACGACGTGGCGCTCGTGCTGGCCGGCGGCGTCGGCGCCTCGGCGCTCTGGGCCGCGTTCGGCGCCGGCGTCGGCGCCGCGGCGCGGAACCAGGTCGGCGCGATCGTCGGCCTGCTCGTCTGGCTGCTCGTCGCCGAGAACATCATCTTCGGCCTTCTGCCGAGCTATGGCCGCTACCTGCCGGGCCAGGCGGCGAACGCGCTCACACAGATCGACACGCGCCATCAGCTCGCGGTGCTGCCGGGTACGCTTCTCTTCCTCGCCTACGTGCTCGCGGTCGGCGCGGCGGGGGCGTTCGTCACCGAGCGGCGCGACGTCTCCTAGACGACGTCGAGGATCGGGAAGCGCGCGTCGAGATCGAGGCACGCCTGCGCGAAGAGGGCGGCGCCGACGTCGCCGGTGAAGAGCGAGTAGCGGTGCTGCACCTGGTCGAGCGCCGCCGTCGCGAACGCGCGCGCCCGCTCGAGCCAGCGTTCGTCGCCGGTGAGCTCGTACGTACGCAGGAGCGCGTAGCCGTTGCCCGCCGTGCCGTGGCAGAGGCCGGGCCCCTTCTCGAGCGGCCCCGTCCGCCACGTCGTCTCCGCCGCGGCGAGCAGCAGGTCCTCGGGCAGGAGGTCGCCGAGCGTCGTCACGATCCCGGGCGCGCCGTGACACCACTGGACGCGGCTCGGCACGCCGCCCACCTGCGGCGGCCAGTTGACGCAGCCGTCCTCCCACACCGCGTGCTCGCGCAGCACCGGCTCGACGCGGCGCCGCAGCTCGTCGTCGTCGAGGAAGCCGCGGAGCGCGTGCACGTTCCCGGCGAAGCCGTGCCCCGCCCCGAGCAGGACGCTGCCGCTCCGCCCGGGCAGCACCTGCGTCCAGACGCCGCCGCCCCGCTCCCACTCGTCGGCAAGGATCTCCGCCGAGCGCCGCCACTCGAGGCCGGCGTGCTTCGCGGCGAGGATCGTGCCGGGCGAGCCCCAGAGGAGCTCCCACGTCGGGTTGCGCTCGTTCGCGTCGACGAGCTCCTGCAGGCGCCGGTCATCGGTGCGCGTGACGAGGAGGACGCCGCTCTCGCCGACGAGCAGGCTCGGCGTTCGCTCGTCGAGCGGCGCGATCGGCAGGTCGAGCGTCGAGCCGAGCCGGCGCAGCGCCCACACGATGCCGGCACTGCCGAGGTACACCGTCAGCGTCTCGTCGCGGGTCACCTCGTCGTCGAGCGGGTGCGCGGGCCACGTGCCGCCCGTGCGTGCCGCCTCCGCCTCGGCGACGATCTCCGCGATCCGCCTGCGGACGCGTGACTCGTCCCAGCTCACGCGCGCACCGCCCAGAGGACGTTCGCGCGGTTCGGGATCGCGAACGGCCCCTCGTCGGGCAGCAGCTCGCCGAGCCGCGCGAGGATGCGCTCGCGCTCGGCCGCGGGGCGGCTCGCGATCCAGCTGACCGAGGTGGCGTTCTCGAGCACGCCAGCCCGGTCGAGCACGTGGTCGTGCGGGACGCCGTCCTCGTGCACCTCGCCGAACGGGCCGGCCGCGATCACCTCCCGCCAGGGCGGAGCGTCGTCGAACCGCGCGAACGCGGCCGAGTGCAGCTCGTGCCAGTAGGCCTGGAACGCACCCGGGAGCGGCGAGCGGCGTTCCTCGTCGGGGCCGTTCCAGACGACGCAGAGGACGCCGCCGGGCCGGAGCACCCGCGCGATCTCCGGCACGGCGCTGTCGTGGTCGAACCAGTGGAAGGCCTGCGCGGCGAAGACGCCGTCGACGGACGAATCGGCGAGCGGGATCGACTCGGCGGTGCCGGCCCGCGCGTCGGCGGACGGCACGACCTGCTCGAGGACGGCGCGCATGTTGTCGAGCGGCTCGACGGCGATCACGTGCCGGTAGCGCCGGGCGAGCACGCGCGTCAGCTTCCCCGTGCCGGCGCCGAGGTCCAGCACGGTTGCCTCGGCGGGGAGCGGCAGCAGGTCGAGCACGGCGATCGGGTAGGTGGGACGCGTGCGCTCGTACGCGTCGACGACGCCGTCGAAGCTGCGGAACGTCTCGGTCAGCGCCGCACCGTCCGGAAGACGTGCGCGGCGAGCGGCAGCCGGTAGGCGGTCGCGTCGAGCAGCGCGAGGAGCTCGGCGTGCAGCGCTGCGCGCTCGGCGGCGGGCAGCGCGCCCATCGAGCTCGTGGAGACGTGGTAGGCGGCGACGCCCTCGCGGTCGGTGCGCCATTCGTGCTCGATCGTGCGCTCCTCGAGCGGCTCGAACGGCGCATCGGCGAAGCCGCGCTTCCATTCGCCGCTTCGCACCTTCGGCCCGCCGGGCGGCGGCAGCTCCGCCCAGCGCTGCTCGAGCGCCGCGCGGGCGGCGGCGGGAAGCGGCGGCTCGAAGCCGCCGAGCCAGTCGTTGAAGCAGACGACGAGCACGCCGCCGGGCCGGAGCACGCGCGCGAGCTCGCGCACGGCGGCGCGGCTGTCGAACCAGTGGAAGGCCTCGGCGACGAAGGCGGCGTCGACGGAGCGGTCGTCGAGCGGGATCCGCTCGGCGTCGCCCGGCAGCACCTCGACTCCCGGCACGTTGCGGACGAGCACCGCGCGCATGCCGGCGAGCGGCTCGACCGCGAGCACCTGCGGGAATCGCTCGGCGAGGAGCGCGGTCAGCCTGCCGGTGCCGGCCCCGAGGTCGAGCACCGTCTCGCCCTCGACCCCGTCGAGGAGCGCCGGCGGCCACGAGGGGCGGCCGCGGTCGTAGTCCTCCGCGAGCTCGTCGAAGGCGAGCCCCTGCGGATCGGGCGACGGCGACACGGCGCGAGTCTAGACTCGCGCCGTGGGCGAGAGCCGCATGGTTCGCGACGGCCTCGAGACGTGGTACCGCGTCGTCGGCGAGCTCGAGGGCGGGCCCACACCGGTCGTCGTCTGTCACGGCGGCCCGGGCGGAGCGCACGACTACGTCGAGCCGATCGCCGAGCTCTCGCGCTCGGGGCGCGGCTGCGTGCTCTACGACCAGGTCGGGTGCGGCCGCTCGACGCACCGGCCGGACGCGCCGGCGGACTTCTGGACGGTGCAGCTCTTCAAGGACGAGCTGGCCGACCTGACGCGCCACCTCGGGATCGACGGCCGGTACGCCGTCGTGGGCCAGTCGTGGGGCGGCATGCTCGCCATGGAGCACGCGCTCGACCACCCGCCGGGGCTGCGCGCGATCGTCGTCGCGGACTCGCCGGCGTCGATCCCGCTCTGGGTCGAGGAGGCGAACCGCCTGCGGCGCGACCTGCCCGAGGACGTGCAGGAGGCGCTGACGCGGCACGAGGAGGCGGGGACGACGGACTCGCCGGAGTACGAGCATGCGGTGCGCGTGTACTACGACCGCCACCTCTGCAGGATCCCCTGGCCCGAGTGCCTCGAGCGGACGTTCGCGCAGCTCGCCGAGGACCCGACCGTCTACCACACGATGAACGGCCCGAGCGAGTTCCACTGCATCGGCTCGCTCAGGACGTGGGACATCACCGACCGGCTGCACGAGATCTCCGTGCCGACGCTGCTTCTCTCCGGCCGCTACGACGAGGCGACGCCGCACATCGTCGAGCAGATCCATTCGCGTATCCCGGGCTCGCAGTGGCGGCTCTTCGAGCGGTCGAGCCACACGCCGCACCTCGAGGAGCCGCAGGCGTTCCTCGACGCGGTCGAGTCCTTCCTGCAGACGGTCGACTAGGAGACGCCCGCGAGCAGGAACGCGCGGTTCTCGCGCAGCATCTCGCGGGCGATCACGAGCCGCTGGATCTGGTTCGTGCCCTCGTAGATCTGCGTGATCTTCGCGTCGCGCATCATCCGCTCGACGGGGTACTCGGAGATGTAGCCGTAGCCGCCGAGCACCTGCACGGCGTCGGTCGTCACCTCCATCGCGACGTCGGTGCAGTAGAGCTTCGCCATCGCGGAGAGCTTCGTCAGCTCGGCGCCCGTGTCGCCCTCGTCGATCATGCGCCCGACCTTGTAGAGCAACCCGCGGGCCGCCTCGCACTTCGTCTCCATATCGGCGAGCATCCCGGCGATCAGCTGGTGCTGGGCGATCGGCTTACCCATCGTCTCGCGCGAGCGAGCGTACTCGAGCGCGTAGTCGGTCGCGCCCTGCGCGAGCCCGAGCCCCTGCGCCCCGATGCCGGGCCGCGAGCGGTCGAGGATGCGCATCGCGAGCCGAAAGCCTTCCCCCTCCTGCCCGAGCAGGTTCGCGGCGGGAACGGCGCAGTCGTTGAAGAAGACCTCGCCGGTCGTCGACCCCTTGATGCCCATCTTCGGCTCGATCCGCCCCACCTCGAACCCGGGCGTCGACGACTCGACGACGAACGCGGAGATGCCGGAGTGGCCTGCGTCGGGGTCGGTCTTCGCGAAGACGACGTAGACGGAGGCGACGCCGGCGTTCGTGATGAAGCGCTTGCCGCCGTTCAGGACGTAGGCGTCGCCGTCGCGGGTGGCGGTCGTGCGCATGGCGGCGCTGTCGGAGCCGGAGCCCGGTTCGGTGAGCGCGTAGGCGGCGAGCCACTCGCCGGAGGCGAGCCTCGGCAGGAAGCGCTCCTTCTGCTCGTCGCTGCCCGCGAGCTTGATCCCGAGCGAGCCGAGCTCCTGGACGGCGATGATGAGACCGCTCGTCGCGCAGACCTTCGAGAGCTCCTCGATCGTCACGAGCGTCATCAGCGAGCTCTCGCCGATGCCGCCGTGCGCCTCGTCGTACATGACGCCGAAGAGGTCGTTCTCGCGGAAGAGCTCGACGACGTCCCAGGGGAACTCGGCGCTCTTGTCGATCTCGTGCGCGCGCGGCGCGATGCGCTCGCGCGCGAGGGTGCGCACGAGCTCGCGGATCTCGCGCTGCTCGTCGGTCAGCGGGTCGAGGGCGCTCACGGCGCGGAGTGTAGTCCCGCCCGGCGCGGCCGAGCGCATCCGGGAAAACCCGCAGCGACGATCGGTCGCCGCCCGGAAGCACCGCCCCACGGCGCTCGGGAGGATCGCGTTACATCGCTGACGCTCCCCAATGCGGGGCTTGAACAATTCATTCGACTTGCGCCGTCCTGCAGACCGGCGCAGGCGCAGAGAGCCACTCGTCCCCTGCGCTCCAGCTGAGCCGCCTCGCCGAAGGCGGCTCAGCAGCATTCGGGCCGGGTTTCCCCGGCCCGAACCTTCATTCCAGGTTTCCGCCCGCGGCTAGCGGTGGCAGAACCGTGCCGGGCGGGCGCCGTGGAAGATGTACCAGACGATCTCCCTCGGGCTCACGTAGATGATGTGCCCCTGCCAGCAGATCGGGATGCGAATCCCGTACTGGTGATTGAAAGGCGGGAAGTGCGTCGGCGTCGCATTGCCATAGTCGGTGTTGCCGTTCTCGTCCGGCTGGGGCTCACTCGCAGGCTTCGCAGTGTTCTCCGTCGACGTCGAGTGCTGGTTCGCGGAGGACCGCTGAGGTGTAGCCGCCGTGAAGGTGACCTTCGCGGGCGTTACGAGGTGGGAGACGCTCGTCGCGAGCGACGAAACGGAGCCTCTCGCGCTGCCGAGCGCGCCGGCAGCACCGAGCGAGGCGGCGAGCGCAGCCGTGACCGCGGCGACGAAGGCGAGCTTCGGGGCGAGCGAGCGGCGCGGCCGCTGTGGCTCAATGCGGCTTGCGAGCGTGCGGACGAACTCCTCGCGCGGCTGCGGCCGCTGCGCACGGAGCCCGTGCTCCAGGTCGGTCTCTCTCTTGAAGAATCTCATGGGTCGCAACCCCTTCCTCGACGGCGTGTTCTCCCCCTACTACCGCCGGAGGGGCCGAAACCCTTACACGGTCATTTCGTTCGTGGAGGTTTCTCGAGCAAGGCAAGCTCCGGCCCGTGCGGGTTCAAGGCCCGGACGCGTGCCACGGCGCGGGCCCGCTCGGCTCCCGAGCTCGCCGAGGCCACGTCGAACCACGTCTCCCAGTCGCCGGGGTCCTTCGCCGCCGCCCGCCGCAGGTCGGCGAGTCCCGCAGCGCGATCGCCGGCGAGGATCTCTCCCTCGCCGAGCGTCCGCAGCGCCTCCGCCGACCAGGGCGCCCAGCGGTGCGCCTTTTCCGCCTGTGCAACAGCGGTGCCGCCGTTCTGCGACGCGACGGCGTCCTCGGCTTTCGCAAGCGCGATGTTGCCGATCAACCCGACGAACGCGATCACCGCGGCGACCCCGGCGAGGCCGCCGACCACGGCGCGTGCCGGGATGCCGAGCGGCCGCGGGTCGCGCCGCGCGGCGACGACGAGCGCCGCGCCGGCGAAGAGCGCGAGCAGCGTCACGGCTGGGAGCTGCCAGTCCCAGTCGACGATGTTGTGGACGAGGAACGCGACGTACGCCGCGAGTGCGGCGGCCGCGAGCGGCTCACGGCGCGCGCGCACGGCCGCGACGAGCGGCACCCCGAGGAAGAGCGCGAGCGCCACCGCGCCGACGATCCCGAGCTCGCCGAGGGTCTGCACGTAGAGGTTGTGGGCGTCCTGCACCTGGTAGCCGCTCGTCCGGTGTGCGTACCACCAGCGCTGGAAGCTGCCGGCGCCGTCGCCGACGACCGGATGCGCGCGGAACTCGTTCCACGCCGAGCGCCAGAGAACGGTGCGCCCGTTGCTCGAGAACGTGAAGAGGCGGCCGTTCAGGTTCGTGCCGCCGGTGGGCGGTGCGGTGAACGAGTGGTAGGCCCGATGCGCGATGTGCGTCGGCGAGCCGTAGTGCGCGATCGCCGCGACGAGCGTCACGACGAGGCCGATGGCTACCGCCAGGCGCAACGCGGCAACGCCGCCGCGCGGCACCGCGATCCGGTCGCCCGCGAATACGTATGCGGCAACCACGGCGGCCTGGGCAACCGCGACGAGCGCGAGCTCGAGCGCGAGACGGTGCCCGGCGTGCGAGGCGTCCGAGAGCGGCGTGAACCGGTCTGTGAGCGCGGCCGGCCGCGAGGCGAGCCAGACGCCGAGCGCCGGCAGCGCGCCGAGCAGGAGGAGCCCAACGAAGAGCCGCTCCCGCCGGCGGCTGTAGGCGAGCCCGACGACCAGGCCGGCGAAGAGCGCTGCCCAGGAGCCGCGGCTGAATGTGTAATACAGCGTCGGCAGCAGAACCGCGGGTGCGAGGCCGCCGATCACTCGTAGCTCCGGTCGGCGGCCGAGCACCGCCACGCCGACGGCGAGCAGCGTGGCGATGACGGCGAAGATCCCGAGCCCGTTCCAGTAGCCGATCGGCACGAACAGCCGGTAGCCGGAGTCGGCGTTGAAGGCACCGAAATGACCTGGGAAGAGCCGTGTGGCGAGTGCGTAGAAGCAGATCGCGGACGCACCGCCCACCAGGGCGGCGAGCCAGCGCTCGAGGTCGCCGCGGCGCACGAGCGCCAGCACGCCGCCGACGCCCGTCGCATAGACCAGCGCGCGCAGCCCTCCGTCGACGGCGCCGGGCGCCGAGCCCGCCCAAGTTGCGGACACGAGCGCGACACACACGAATGCCGTGCCGGTGACCGCCCAGATGACATCGAGCGTGCCCCAGGCCGGCGCGGCGGCGACGACGGTGACGGCCGCGAGCCACGCGAAGGCCAACGACGTCCAGCCGAAGGAGGTTGGGAAGAACCCCCCGCTCGCAGCACCGACGCCGACGACGGCTGCGAGCGCGACGATCACTGCCAGCGCAGCTCGCACGGGGAGCAGACGTGGCGTCGCGTACCGATCGAGCTCGAGTGTGCGGCTCGTCATTCCTCGACCGTCCGAAGGGATCGCTCGCCCTCCCCGGCCGTCTGTCGACGCTCGACGCCCTCGAGCGCGCCGCGCAGAGCCTGTAGTGCGCGGTGCAGTGCGACCTCGACCGCATTCGTCTTCATCTCGAGCAGCTCGCCGATCTGTCTCGCCGTCAGGTCGGCTCCGTACCGGAGCGCGACGAGCTCGCGTTCCCGGTCGCCGAGGCTCGCCACCGCGCGACGCAGATCGAGTCGCGAGGCGGACTCCGACGCGAGCTCGCCCTGCGCGGCGGCGTCGGGGACGTGGTCCGTGACAAGCGGACGGTTCTCGACGTGCTCGGCTATGCACCGGCGCGCGATTCCGATCAACCACGCGTTGGGTTCGCCACGGCGAGCGTCGAACGTCTCGCGGTAGCGCAAAGCCCGCTCGATCGTCGCAGACGTGATGTCCTCGGCGTCCGCTCCCTCGCCGACGCGATACGCCACGTAGGCATAGACGCGCCGAATCGCTGCTTGCGGATCGTGCATGACGTCTAGCCGTGGCACCGCGTCACCTCACTTCCCGCCATCGCGAGGCAGCCGCGCCTCCTGCGCGGCGCTAGCGCCCGCGTCGGCCGAACACGGCCGGGATCGTCTGCAGGATCAGTCGTAGGTCACCGGCGAACGACCAGCCGCTGACGTAGAGGTAGTCGAGGCGAACCATCTCGCTGAACGGGATCGAGTCCCGTCCGAGCACCTGCCACATTCCGGTCAATCCCGGGCGCAGATCGAGGCGTCGCTCCGCCCAGTCGGTGACGTGGGCGTGTTCCTCGAGGATCAGCGGTCGCGGCCCGACCAGACTCATCTCTCCGCGTAGGACGTTCCAGAGCTGAGGCAGCTCGTCGAGCGACAACCGCCTCAGGAAGCGTCCGGTCCTCGTGACGCGCGGGTCGTCGTCGATCTTGAACATCCTCGGGTCCCCGCCTGCTCCCGAATGCTTGTTCAGATGCGCCAGTTGCTGCTTCTGCGCATCGGCGTCCCGCACCATGGTCCGGAACTTGAGGATCCGGAACGTCCGGTCGCCGGCCCCCATGCGAACCTGCCGGTAGAAGACGGGCCGCCCGGATTCGATCGCGATCGCCGCTGCAAGAACGGCAAATACTGGGCTCAGGACGACGAGGCCGGCCGCCGAGCCCAAGACGTCGAGGCACCGCTTCAGGAAGCGCTCGGAACGCGCGAGCCTCGGTGCGCGCAAACCGAGCAGCGGCATACCCTCGACGCCGTGAACCGCGATCGTCGGGCTGAGGACCTCGAAGAAGCGCGGGACGACGTCGACGTGCACGTTCAGGCGGTTGAGCTCCCGCAGAATTCCGACGACGTCCTCCGAGTCGTCGTTCGAGAAGGCCACGATCACCCGTTCCACGTCGAGTACCTCGACGAGTCGCGGAAGATCCTCGAGCCCTCCGAGAATCCTGAGGTGACCGAGACCCGGTCCCGACTCGCTCGGTTCCCGGTCGATGAACCCGACGAGATTGATGCCGTACTCCGGATGCTTCAACAGTTTCCGCGCGACCTGCTGCCCGATCTCGCCGGCGCCGAGAACGACTGCGTTCTGGAGGTAGTGGATGCTGCGGCGGCACCGCGCCCGAGCGAGGGCACGCAAGGTTGGAACGGCAACCACCGTAAGCGCCCAGAAGATCGCGAGCTTCGAGAACTGCGGTTGCGCCAGCTGTGTGACGTGGGTGCCCACCGACACCAGCCAGATGCCGACGGTCGTCAGCTGGAAGACGCCGAGCAGATCGTCGGTTCCGGAGTAGTCGGCGCATTCCTCGTCTCGAACGTACAGGCCGCTCAGCTTCGCTGCGACGATCCACAAGGGAAGGCAAACGGCGAACAGGATGGATTCCGACAGCAGATCGAGCCTGTCGACCGGCGCCCCGGTCGCGACGACCGCCGCTTCGGTGAGCGCGAACGCCACGGCGAAGCCGGCGAGGTCGCTCGCCAGGAGCATCCGCCGCATCAGCCAGCCGCGCCTCTTGACGATCGTCGTCCCGCGGTGGGCCCGGAGGATCTCGCGCGTGCGGTCGTCGACGACGCTGAGCACTCGAGCCTCGGCGAGCGAGGACAACGCTAGTCGGCCTCAGACGCGTGACCGGCGATCGGCTCGGACCGCGGCGCGAACGTCCCTTCGACGTCGCGACGCGGGTAGTAGCCGTAGCCGTAGCCGTAGCCGTCACCCTCGACATTCCTACCTCCGGTCACGACGAAGCCGAGCTTCCTCGTGGGCGTGGTCCCGAGGAGGCGCTGAAGCTCGTTCAGGATGCCGCGACGAAGCGTGTCGAGCCGCGTCACGACGAGCACGGCGTCGACCTGTGCACTCAGTGCGAGCCCGTCGCCGACGTGCAGGATCGGTGGAGCGTCGATGAGCACGAGGTCGGCACGAAAGCGAAGCTCGCCCAGGATCGACGTCAAGCGTTCGCTCGCCATGAACTCGCCCGGATCCGGGGGAATAGCCCCGGCGGTGAGAACGTGGAGCATGGGAGCCGATCCCCCGTTGCCGTTGCCGCCATCCGGATAACTGCGACGCGCGAACGGATCCGGGTTCGCGACCGCGATCGGAACCAGCGCTTCCTCGAGCGACGACTCGCCGAGGGCGACGTGGGTCACCCCAGGGTGCCCACGGTCGATGTCGAAGAACCGATCAAGCATCGGCCGCCGCAGGTCGAGCTCGACGAGAACGACACGCTGACCGGCCCGCGCGCACGCGACGGCGAGGTTGGCGATCGTCGTCGACTTCCCCTCCTCCTCGATCGCACTCGTCACCATGATCGAGCGCGGCTCGTGACCGAGGGACGCGAACTGCACGTTCGTGCGCAGGACTCTGAACGCCTCTGCCTGCGTTCCCACCGGATCGGCGAGCATCGCAAGGCGGTTCGATGACCGATACTTCTTCGGCGGCTCCGGCAGGCGTGCGAGCAACGGGATCCCAAGGCGAGTCGCCACCTCGTCCGACGTCCGAACGCGCGTGTCGAGCGCCTCGTAGAGGAAGGCGAGCCCGATGCCGAGCAGGATTCCCAGCGCGAGCCCGAGAATCCCGTTGCGAACCGGCTTCGGTGCTGTCTGGGTGGCGTCCTGCGCCGCGCGCACAACGCTCGCGTTGGCCGTCTTCAGCGCGGCCATCGTCTTCAGCTGCGTCGCCTTGTCGACGAGGCTCGTGTAGAGCGCCGACCCACGAACCGCCGCCTGGATCTCGTCCTCGACGCCGCCGAGCGCGGTCTTGATCGGAGCTGTGTCGATGGCCAGCCGGTATCGGACGTACGCAGTGGCGTATGCCGTGGCGAGCCTCTGCGCGACCTCCGGAACGTGGTTCGAGACGGAGAACGTCAGGATGTCCGCGTTAGCCGGGACCGAGACCGACGAATCTTGGAGCAGCGTCTGTGCGGAGACGGGCAGTCCGCTCAAACGCACCGCACGCCGGGCCACGTCCGGGACGCGGGCGAGATCGGCCTGCGTCTGGGCCCGCCGGTCGGCCGGGATGCTGCTCAGGCTGTTGAGCGTCCCGGTCAGCTCGCTGCTCAGGTCCTGCTGCGAGAGCAGTACCTGGGCGGAGCTGCTGTACATCGTCTCCTGCCGCAGCGAGAAGACGACGGCGGCCGCCGGCACGAGGACGACGGCGAGGACGATCACCCAGGCCCGCCGACGCAGGACGCTCAGGTAGTCCCTGAGGGTCGAGACGTGCTCGTGCGCCGGGGACTGCATCGTCTCGTACGGGTTCACGCGCCCAATCCTGCGCAGGTCGATGCCTGAAGTTCAACGCGAAGCGGCGCTCGCGCCTGGCGGCGCCGGAAGATGTGGGACATGGGTGGTGCGGCCATTAACGGACCCCCCAACGGCCACTAAGCAAGACGAAAGAACCCCCCGCGGCTTGGGCCTAGAGTGCCGCACGTTAACGGATCCGTCAAACCGCGGATTCGCTGAACTTCCGTGGCCAAACGTCCCGCCCGATAGCCTCTTTACGTGCCCGAGTCGAGGACGCAGTGGGCGATCTTCCTCGTCGGGCTCGCGCTCGCCGCAACGCTCGTCGCCGCGGCGATCGTTCACGGAGTCCCGGGCGCACCGGTGACCGGGGTCGCGCCCGCGCCCGCCGTTCGCACCCACCCGTCGCCGACCCCGCCCTCCCGTTCGCGCACGAGCGACGTGGTTCCGACGGCACCGTCGACGACGCGTCGACCGGCGCACACAACGCGCCTCAGATTGACGGCGACGGCGGACACATGGCTCTCTGTCCGACTGTTGTCCGCTCGGGGGCGCGTTCTCTTCGAGGGGACGCTGCCTGCGGGCAGCAGCCGGACGTTCACCGGTGCCGCCTTCTGGGCACGTTTCGGAGCCGCCTCGAACATCCTCGCGACGGTCGACGGGCGGCAGCTTCGCCTGCCCGGCGGCACCTACAGCGCGCGCATCACGGGCCGGGGCCTCGGGCCGCCGACGGCGTAGGCACCTCGATCGACGTGGAAGAGCGCGGCGCGGTGCGGAGTCGTCCTCAACGCGTCGCCGTACGCGGGAACAGCACGCTCGGGATCGTCTTGACCAGGAGCTTGATGTCGCCGCCGAGCGACCAGGCGCTGACGTACAGGTAGTCGAGCTGCACCATCTCGCCGAATGGGATATCGCTGCGCCCGAGCACCTGCCAGAGCCCCGTGATCCCCGGCTTGATCGCGAGCCGGTGGCGCGCCCATTCACGGACGTGTGAGTCCTCGTCGAGAATCAGCGGCCGCGGACCGACAAGACTCATCTCGCCCGAGAGCACGTTGAGCAGCTGGGGCAGCTCGTCGAGCGATGTGCGACGGAGGAAACGGCCGAGCTTCGTCACGCGCGGGTCGTCGACCGCCTTGAACATGCGCGGGTCGTCGTGCAGGTGGTGGTTCAGGTGCCGCACCGTGTCCTTCTTCCCCTCGGCGTCGGCGACCATCGTTCGGAACTTGAAGATCCTGAAAGGCGCCTCGTTCGCGCCCATGCGCGTCTGCCGGAAGAACACTGGACCTCGCGAGTCGAGCTTGATCGCCACGGCGACGGCGGCGAGCACGGGCGCGAGCGCCAGAAGCCCGAGCGCCGAGAGCGACACGTCGAACACTCGCTTGAGGAGCCGCGACGAGCGGGACAGATTCAGTTGCGGCAGCCCCACGAGCGGGATTCCCTCCACGGTGTGAAGACTGACTCCGGGACAGACGAGCTCGAAGAGCCTCGGCACGACGTCGACCTGGACGTCGAGGCTGTTCATCGAACGCACGAGGGCAAGCGTCTCCGTGTCGGAGCGGCCGGAGAACGCGATGATCACCCGCTCGACGTCGTAGGTGCGCACGATCGACGGCAGGTCGTCGGTGCCGCCGAGGAGCGCGATGTGCTCGAGCCCGTCCTGGCGCTCCATGGGCTCGTGGTCGACGAACCCCACGAGGTTGATCCCGTACTCGGAGTGCTGGAGGAGCTTCTTCGCGATTCGCTGCCCGACCTCCCCCGCGCCGACCACGACCGTGTTCTGGAGGTACCACAGAGCCGTCCGCGCCCGCGCGCGCGCCGCGGCGCGGCCGAGCACCGTGAACAGGGTCGCAAATGCCCAGAACACGAGGAGCTTGGCGGCGCTCGGACTCGCGACGCCGGTGACGTAGCAGAAGGCCGCGACGCCGGCAGTTCCGACGGTGACGAGGTGGAAGAGCGAGGCGAACTCGTCAGTGGTCGAGTGATCCGTGCGTTCGTCGTCGCGGTCGTACAGCCCGTAGATCTTCGCCGCGACGAGCCAGACGGGCACGACCACGACGAGCCCGACGATCTCGCCGACGTCGCTCGAGAGCGCGGGCCCGGAGAAGGTCGCGGTCAACCACTCGGCAGCGAGCGCCGCCGTCACGATGGCGACTGCGTCCGCGAGTGCCAGCATCCGCCGCAGCATCCAGCCGCGGCGGCGACCCGTCCCGGACACCGGTCCGTCCTTCGACGACGTCAGCCGGGAGAGCCCGGCGGCACCGGCGATGGTGCTGTCCGCAGACAGCGACGGAGGCGCCGCGGCATCGCGCGCCCGCACCTCGCCGAAGGTACGCGAAGACCCCATTCTCTCCCGTCTCCCCCTTGATCCGCAGCCCGCGGCAGCTGCGGATCCGTTGACCTCGGACATACTCGCAGATGTTCCGAAAACCGCAAGACCGCCCGACAATCGACAGTCGTGCGTCCTTCTTCGCACCTTGTCAGTCGCCACGGGGGCGGTCGTGGAAGACCGCTTCGACGTTGTTCCCGTCCGGGTCGAGCACGAAGGCGCCGTAGTAGCCGGGGTGGTACTGCGGCCGCTCGCCCGGTCCGCCGTTGTCCCGGTAGCCCGCCGCGAGCGCCGCCGCGTGAAACGCCTCCACCGCCTCGCGGCTTCGCACGGCGAAGGCGAGGTGCACGCCCGCCGTGGGCTCCGCCCCGGCGACGAAGCTGAACCCTTGCCGGCCGCCGGCGCTGAAGCTCGCGCGCTCCGCCGAGTCGTGCCGCAGCTCGAGGCCGACGGTCGCCGCGATCGTCTCGTAGAAGCTCTTCGCCGCGCGCGGGTCGCGCGTGCGGAACCAGAGGTGGTCGATGCCCTTCTCGACGATGCCCTCGCCGTGCACCGCCTCGATCGAGTTGCCGTCGGGATCGAGGACGAACGCGCCGTAGTAGCTGGGGCTGTACTGCGGCCGCGGGCCCGGCTCGCCGTCCGACTCGTAGCCGGCCTCGGTCAGGCGCTGCCACCACCGGTCCACCGCCTCGCGATCCTCGACGCCGAAGCCGACGTGCAGCCGCCGCGTCAGCGGATGCTCGTCGTCCACCTCGCGGATCCCGAAGTCGCTCCACTCGACCCACTCGCCGTCGACGTCCTGGAGGCCGAGCGCCTCGACGTAGAACCTCCGCGAGGCGGCGAGGTCCGAGACGGCGATGTCGACGTGGTCGAACATGCCGGGATTCTGGCGAACGGCGACCCGCCGGAACGCCGTCACCCGCACGCGCGCGCGAGCACCGGGTTAACACGGGAGCGCCCGACCGGGCCTATAGTGGACCTGCACACGCGGAGTCGACGTGAGCGTTCGAGTGGCCCTTGCAGCCCGGACGTGCCTGTCTGGATCACGTCTCCGTCGAGAGCGGCTCGTCTGCAGCCGCGGATTGAAGGTCCAGCATGAGCAAGCGCATCGAGCAGTCGCGCAGGCACGGCCATTTCGACCCGCGCTATGGCGGTCGCATCAGCGTGGTGACGCCGCGGAACACCCCGGCGGAGCACGGCGCCGACGCGTCGTCGGCACCCGCCCCGAACTCGATCAGGAGGTCGGCGATTCATGGACGCTGAGACGGAAGGCGACCTCGGTCAGTCGGCCGCGGAGAGAGAGACCGCCGCGGCGCATGCGTCACAGGCGAGCCTGACCGAGAGCGTCGGCAAGCGCCTGACCCGCTCGGATCACGACGACGCGCTGCCCGGCTGGCGGCGCTGGCTCACGAAGCTCCGCCCGTCCGGGCACGACTCCGACTGAAACGACGCGATTTCCCTCGTCCGAGGGCGCGTGACCACGGCAGCCCGTGCCGAGAACGGTGGGATGTGGTGCGGACGGACGCCGTCCGGACCGATCTCTTCCGGCACAGGAGGACTGTGGTCTTGAAACTCAAGGTGTTCCTCATGACGATGATCGGGCTCATCGGGCTCGGCTCGTCGATCGCGCTCGCCGACGGCGGCCGCCACGGCGACCGTTCGGCGACGAAGGCGCCGTGCAGCCATGCCGCGCTCAGCGGCACACTGGCGCCGCAGACGTTCACGGTGACCGTGCAGCGAGCGAGCCACAACAGCGGCTTCACGGCGAACCAGGTCGTCACCGTCTCGGTCGGCGGTTCGGGCGACACCGTCCGCCTCGTCGGCGAGGGGTGCGCGAACGGTTCGACGTTCACGGCGAGGGGCGTCGTGCTGCAGGTCTGGAACGGCCGCGGTCACGACGGCGGCGGCCGCCACGAGGGCGGCGGCACGACGACGACCACGACGACGACCACGACCGACACGACGACCACGGCGGCGACGACGACCACGCCGGGTCTGTAGCCGGCCGGAACTCTCGAGCCTGGTTCGCCTCCAGGCGAACCAGGCTCGGGATCCGCTAGGTCGGCATCGCCGGCGGCTGGCTCGCGTCGTAGGCCGTGTCGGCCGTGCCCGCCGCGCCGTCGCCGTCCGGGCCGACCTTCGCGAGCGCCGCGCGGACGCGGCCGGCCGCCTCGTCGAGCCGCGGCTCCGAGAGCTGGCCGCTCTCGATCAGCTCGAACGCCGTCTTGCCGAGCTCGTTGTAGGCCTGTGCGAGCTCCCGCTTCGCCTGCACGTCCTCGACGCCCTCCCGCGCCTTCGCCGCGGCCTGCTCCGCCGCCTGCTTCGCCTTGTCGAGAAATCCCATGTTCCACGCTCCTATTCGAGGATTGATCCGAGGAGGCCGCCCGACGACTCGCCCTGGCCGCCGCCGGCCGCCGCGAGCACGCGACGGGCGGTGCGCGAGAAGGGCAACGTCTGCAGGGTCACGTGCCCGGGGCCGGTCATGTGGACGATGAAGAACCCCTCGCCGCCGAAGATGCCCTTCGCGACGTTGCCCTGCAGCTTCACGTCGTAGCCGACGGACGGCTCGATCATCACCATGCAGCCCGTGTCGACGATCAGGCGCTGGCCGGCGGCCAGGTCGAAGTCGAGGAAGTCGCCGCCGCCGTGCAGCCACACCGTTCCGGTTCCGCGGAGGCGCTGCAGGAAGAACCCCTCGCCGCCGCCGCGAAAGCCCATGCCGATCCGCTTCGCGAAGGCGCTCTCGATCTCCACCTCGCCGAAGTGGCCGAGGTACGCATGCTTCTCGCAGATGATCTCGCCGTCGAGCTCGTGCTGGCGCACCGAGCCCGGGAACGGCCCGGTGAGACCGACCGCGCCGGCGCCGTTCGCGCGGTAGCGCGTGACGAAGAGGCTCTCGCCCGCGAGGAGCTTCCGCTTCAGCCCACCGGCGAGCCCACCCGGCATCTCGACGTCCATCGAGATGTCGCCGGAGACGAACATCATCGCGCCGGCCTCCGAGGTCAGCTGCTCGCCCGGCTGCAGCGAGACGATCACTGCGGGCGCCTGGCCGTCGCGAACGTTCGCCTCCATGAGGCGATGCTAGAGCCGCGGCGCGAGCGGCGTCTAGATTGCCGTCGGTGATCCTCGAGAACGGCCTCATCCGGACGCTCGACCCGCAGGTGCCGACGCAGCGGGCCCTCGCGATCGCCGGCGAGCTCGTCGCGGGCGGCGTCGGCGTGCACGAGACGGCGCTCGCCTCGCCGGAGGTCGTCGACCTCGGCGGCCGCGTCGTCCTCCCCGGGCTGAACGACGCACACGTCCATTTCCCGACCTGGGCGCTCGCCCAGCGCGAGATCGACCTCGACGGGTGCGACTCGCTGGAGCAGGCGCTCGACCGCCTGCGCCGCGCGCGACCGACCGCCGGCGGCTTCATCCGCGGCTACGGCTGGCGAAGCGGCGACTGGCGGCCGGCGCGCGAGCCCACGCGGCACGACCTCGACCCGCTGACCGGCGACACGCCGGCGGCGTTGATCGCCAAGGACTACCACTCGCTCTGGGTCAACTCCGCCGCGCTCGCGCTCGCGAACGGTGACCTCGAGGTCGCGGGCGGCGTGGTCGAGCGCGACGAGCGCGGCGAGCCGACCGGCGTTCTCCGCGAGGAGGCCTGCTGGCGGTTCAAGGAGCGGCACATGACCGTCTCCGACGACGACTACCTCGACGCGATGCGCGCCGGGATCAGGCTCGCGCACGCCCGCGGCGTCACCGCCGTGCACGACAAGGACGGCTGGCTCGGCGCGCTGCGCCTCTTCCGTATCCTCGAGGAACGGCGGCAGCTCACCCTGCGCGTCTGGCAGTCGATCCCCGCCGACAAGGCCGACGAGGCCGCTGCGGTCGGCCTCCGCTCCGGCTTCGGCAGCCCGCACCTCAGGCTCGGCTACCTGAAGGTGTTCATGGACGGCACGCTCGGCTCGCAGACCGCGTGGATGCTCGACGGCAGCGGCGTGCGGATCACCTCCGGTGAGGAGCTCGCCGAGATCGTCCGCCGCGGCGCCGAGGCGGGCTTTCCCGTCGCCGTGCACGCGATCGGCGACCGCGCGAACCGCGAGGCGCTCGACGCGTTCGAGCAGACGCGCGAGCTGTGGCAGCCAAAGGGCCTCCGCCAGCGGATCGAGCACGCGCAGCTCCTCGCCCCCGAGGACCTCCCCCGCTTCGCCGCCCTCGGCGTCGCGTGCTCCGTCCAGTTCACGCATGCGCCCTCCGACCGCGACATCGCCGACCTCCACTGGGCGGGGAAGACGGACGGCGCCTACGCGTTCCGCTCGCTGCTTGCCTCCGGCGCAGTCGTCGCGAACGGCAGCGACGCACCGATCGAGGAGCTCGACCCGCTCGCGGGCGTGCGCGCCGGGGTCCGCCGGACGATCGACGACCGCCCCGCCTGGCACCCCGAGCAGACGCTCACCGTCGAGCAGGCCTTCCATTCGACCTGCGTCGCTCCGGCGTGGCTCGCCGGCGACGAGCGCCGCCGCGGCACGCTCGTCCCCGGCCACTACGCCGATCTCGTCGTGCTCGACCGCGACCCGTGGGAGGACCTCGACGCCGAGGTGGTCGCGACGATGGTCGGCGGCCGCTGGGTGCACAACCCGCCGCCGTGGGACTGATCGCGGCCGCGACCGCTCGTCAGGCGAGGAGGAGCAGCACGAGCGAGGCGGCGAGCGCCCAGAGGAACGCCGAGGCGACGAGCGCGATCGCGAAGCCGCGGTAGAAGTCGGCGCCGGGGCGCGGCGCCGCGACGAAACTCCTGCTCATGGAGGAATGTTCGACGGCGGGCCGGACGGCCCTGTGCCCTACAGGAAGAGGAGGACGAGCTCGGCGAGGAGCGCCCAGAGCATCGCGGCGCCGACCAGCGAGAGGCCGAGCCCGAGGTAGAAGTCCGGCGCCGGGACCGGACGGGCGTCGAGATTCGTTGCCATAGTCGCGAATTATCCCTCTGACGAGTGATCAAACCTCCGAAAGCCTGATCAGGACTGCGTTTCGGGGGCCTTGACAGATCAGATTCCGATCTTCCCCGGCGGTTTTGCGTGGGTTTTACCGGCGGGCAACGCTCGCTTGGCGCACCCGGGTCACGTTCCGTCTCGTCCAGGCAAACGCGAGGCATACGGAGGAGACGATGGACGTCAAACGGACGATCACCACCCTGGCTCTCGCGGCGCTCGTGTGCGCCGCGCTCGCGGCCACGGCGGTCGCGGGCGGCAAGGGCCGCCTCTACCAGTTCCGCGGCGAGGTGCTCGGCGCCACGTCAGGCACGGTCACGGTCACGGTCGAGGGCGGCAACCACGCCGCGCTGCGTGCGATGCTCGGCCAGAGCCAGAACCAGACCTTCACGCTCGGGCAGGGGACCGAGGTGCTCGTCTGGAGCAAGGGCATCCCGAAGGTCGGCTCGTGGAGCGACCTCGAGCAGGGCGACTGGGTGCAGGTGAACGTCCGCGCGAAGGGCGGCGCGAGCCTGCAGGAGATCGAGCAGACGCCGGCCGGCATCGTCGGCGACCACGCGCACGGCCCGAACGGCCACGCGCTGCCGCTCTTCCTCTACGTCGGCACCGTCGCCGGCGCGCAGTCCGGCGGCCACATCCAGCTGCACGTGACCGGCGGCAACCGTCACGCGCTGCGCACCCTCGTCGGCCAGAGCGCCGACCAGACCTTCACCTACGACGACGGCACGATCTTCCTGCTCTGGCAGGGCAAGGTGCCGACCGTGATCGACGCCTCGCAGCTGAAGGCGGGCGACCGCATCACCGTCCGGATCAGGGCGAAGCTCCGCTCGACCCTCTCCCAGGTCGAGGCGACGCCGGCGAACCACGTGGGCGACCACGAGCCCGCCGCGTCGATCGCGAAGGACGCGAACTCCTAGCCGGCTCCCCCCGGAACCCGCCGCGGCCGGACCCACCCCGGCCGCGGCGGCGTCATACCTGCTCGACCGCGAAGAGGCTCCACTCGCCCGGGATGCCCTTCAGCACGTGGCTGCCGCGGTCCGCGAAGGCGATCCCGGAGCCCGCGACGAGATCCTTGACGGTGCTCGACACGAGCACCTCGCCCGGCCCCGCGAGCGACGCCACCCGCGCACCGGTGTGCACCGCGATGCCCGACATCTTCCCGCCCGTCAGCTCGCACTCACCCGTGTGGAGCCCGGCGCGCACCTCGAGCCCGAGCTCGCGCACGCCCTCCACGACCGCGCGCGCACAGCGGACGCCGCGGGCCGGGCCGTCGAACGACGCGAAGAAGCCGTCGCCCGCCGTGTCGATCTCGCGGCCGCGGAAGCGGGTCAGCTGGTCGCGCACGAGCCGGTGGTGCCGGGCGAGCAGGTCGCTCCAGCCGCGGTCGCCGAGCGCGGCCGCCCGCTGCGAGGAGCCGACGATGTCGGTGAAGAGCACCGTCGCGAGTACGCGGTCGCGGTCGTCGTCCTCCCACGCCCGTGCCTCGAAGGTGGCCCGGGCGAACGACTCGATCTCGTCGAGCACCGCCCCCGAGTCGCCCAGGAAGGGGTAGTGATCGCTGCCCGGCAGCTCCACGAAGCGCGCGCCGGGAATCTGCTCGGCCATCCACCGCGCCGCGGCGATCGGGAGCCCGTCGCCCACCCGGTGGAGCACGAGCGTCGGCGCGCGGATCGTCGGCAGGATCGCGCGCACGTCGATCTCCGCGTTCATCCGCTCGAGCAGCTCGATCGCGCCCGGGCTCGCGCTCAGGCGCTCCCAGGAGGTGCGGCGGCGGACCGCCTCCTCCGTCGGCTCGTGCCCGTGCTCCCGCAGCCACGCCGCCGCGGCCTCGGGGGTGCCCCAGCTGCGCGCCCACTCCTCGGCCCCTCTCAGGTACTCGTCGAGCGGCTCGCCCCACGGGAAGTCCGGCGCCCACGTGAAGCGCGGCATCGTGCCGTAGAGGGCGAGCGCGGTCACGCGCTCGGGGTGCGTCGCGGCGAAGAGCGCACTCATCGGGCCGCCCTCCGACGAGCCGACGAGCACCGCCCGCTCCGAGCCGACGGCGTCCATCACGGCGCGCACGTCGTCGATCCGGGTCTCGAGGTTCGCGATCCCGCTCACCCGGTCGGAGAGGCCCGTGCCGCGCTTGTCGAACAGGATCAGCCGCGAGAACGACGCGAGGCGCGAGAAGAACCGGCCCCGGTCCGGGTCGTCCCACATGAGCTCGATGTTCGAGATCGCACCCGGCACGTAGACCAGGTCGAACGGCCCGTCGCCCACCACCTGGTAGGCGATCGAGACGTCCCCCGACCGCGCGTAGCGGGTATCCGGCACCACGGCCCCTGAGTATCGCTAACGGCGGCGCCCGAATCGACGCCGCGGCTCCGACGGCGGTCGCGGCGGCAGCTCGGAGCCGTCGACGATCGCGCCGGGGACGCCGACCGTCAGCCAGCGGGCGAGGGCCTCGTCGCCCAGCGACGCCGCGGCGCCCGCCATGCCGATCGCACGGATCGTCGCCTCGTGGCCGTCGCTCGCGAGCAGGTGGGCGAGCCCGCGCTCGAGGAGCGTGTGCGAGGTCTCGCGGGCGCGGCGGCCCAGTCGCCCGTCGACGGAGGCGGCCGTCAGCTGCACGAGCGCGCCGGCGGCGACGAGCGGCTCGAGCAGCTCGGGGCGCGCCTGCACGTCGCCGTTCCGCTCGGGGTGGGCGACGACGGCGGTGATCCCGGAGGTCGCGAGACGGAACACCTGGTCTGCGAAGCCGAGGGGCCAGCCGTAGTACGGCGTCTCGACGAGCAGGTAGCGCGGGTTGCCGGCGAGCGCGAAGCGGAGGAGCTCCTCGCGCGGCCGCGCGAGCTCGGCGAGGTCGAGCTCGCCGCCCGGGACGAGCCGGATCAGGTCGCCGGCGGCGTCCTGCACCGCGGCGAGTCGCTCCTCCATCAGCTCGGGCCTGGTCGGGTGGTCGTCGCGCACGTGCGGCGTCGCCGCGAGCACCGTGATCCCGTCAGCGGCCGCGGCGCGGCAGATGGCGAGCGACCCCTCGAGGGTGGGCGGCCCGTCGTCGATCGCGAAGAGGACGTGCGAATGGAGATCGATCACAGGGCCGCGAACGCGAGGAAGAGCTCGCGTGCCGCGGCGATCCCGAGCGGCACGTACTCGGCGACGAGCCGCTCGTTCGGCGAGTGGATCTGCGAGTCGGGGAGGCCGAACCCGGTGATCACGGTCGGGATCCCCTTGCCGGCGAGGGCCGGCACGATCGGCAGCGTCCCGCCGCTGCGGACGAGCGCCGGCCGGGTGCCGAGCGCCCGCTCGAAGGCCTCGAGCCCGAGCTGCACCGCGCGCGAGTCGGGCGGGACGAGTCCCGGCTCCGACGACGACCAGAGCTCGACCTCGAGCTCCGCGCCCGGCGGCGCCGCCTCGCGCAGGAGCCGCTCCACCTCGGGCGCGATCTCCGCGACCTTCTGCCCCGGCGCGAGGCGGATCGACACGTTGGCGATCGCCTCCACCGGCAGCACCGTCTTCTGCAGGCGCGGCTCGCCGGTGAAGATGCCGTTCACGTCGAGCGCCGGCTCGGCGAACGTGCGCCGGTAGAAGTCCTCGGCAGCGTGTGGGTCCTTCGGGCGCGCGCCCTGCTCGGCCAGCTCGTCGGCGCCGGGCGGCAGCTCGGCCCAGCCGGCAAGCTCCTCGTCCGTCGGCGCGACGACGCCCTTGCGGAGAGCCTCCACCAGGGTGCCGTCCCTCGCGATCAGCGAGTCGAGCATCGCCACCAGCGCGTGCGCCGCGTTCAGCGCGGCGCCGCCGTACATGCCGGAGTGCAGGTCGCGCGCGCCGGTGCGCAGCGTCAGGTGGAAGTACGCGAGGCCGCGCGTCGCGACGTTGAACGCCGGCAGGCCGCGGCGGATCATGCCGCTGTCGAAGATGATCGCCGCGTCCGCGCCGCGCTCGTCCTCCGCGAGGAAGTCGACGATCGAGTGGCCGCCCGTCTCCTCCTCGCCGTCGCAGCAGAAGCGAACGTTGACCGGCAGCTCGCCCGCCTGCGCGAGCGCGCGCGCGGCGGCGAGCAGCATGTAGAGCTGGCCCTTGTCGTCGACCGTGCCGCGGCCGTAGAGATACTCGCCGCGGATCTCCGGCTCGAACGGCGGCGACTCCCACAGCTCGAGCGGCGCGGGCGGCTGCACGTCGAAGTGGCCGTAGCAGAGGACGGTCGGCGCCTCGCCGCCGCCCGACGCGCGGAGCTCGCCGATCGCGAGCGGCTGCCCGTGCCAGTCGAGCACCTCGCACTCCCCGCCCGCCGCCCGCACGAGCTCGCACACCCACTCCGCCGCACGCCGCACGTCGTCTCCGTGTGCCGGGTCGGCGCTCACCGACGGGATGCGCAGGAACTCCGCGAGCTCGTCGAACCACTCCACGGCGGCGGAGCCTACACGGGCGCGGGCCGCATCCGGCAGCGGGGGTGTCGGACACCCCAGACCCCTGTCGCGCAGTGCGTCTCCCCCCGCTTGCACGCCGCGACCACAGGATGTCCGACACCGCCGCCGCCGGACCGACCCCTCTCCTCGTTACAAGTGAGAAGTATCGCATTCCAAACGGACAAACGCCAGCCCCGGCAGGACGGAACCTGGTTCGCCTTCGGCGAACCAGGTTCCGTTCGTCAGGCCACGTCGCGGAGCTTCTGGCTCTCGGCGAGCGCGCGGAGCTTCTTCAGGCCCTGGTTCTCGATCTGCCGGATCCGCTCACGCGTCACGTGGAACGCGCGGCCGACCTCGTCGAGCGTGCGCGGCTGCTCGCCGTTCAGCCCGTAGCGAAGCTCGAGCACCCGCCGCTCGCGGTAGCTGAGCGACTTGAGGCACCGTGCGAGCGCCTCCGCGCGGAAGGCCGTGTCGGCAGCCTCGTCCGGGAGCGGCGTCGACTCGTCCTCGATGAACTGCCCGAACTCGGACTCCTCCTCGTCGCCCACCGGCTTCTCGAGCGACACCGGCGTCTGCGAGGTGCGGCGGATCGACTCGACCTCCTCGATCGACATCTCGAGGTCGAGTGCGATCTCCTCGTTCGTCGGCTCACGGCCGCGCTCGGCGCGCAGCTTGCGCTCGGTGCGGAGGATCTTGTTCAGCTTCTCGACGACGTGCACCGGCATCCGGATCGTGCGTGCCTTGTCGGCGAGCGCGCGGGCGACCGCCTGGCGGATCCACCACGTCGCGTAGGTCGAGAACTTGTAGCCCTTGCGCCAGTCGAACTTCTCGGCTGCACGCACGAGTCCGATCGTCCCCTCCTGGATCAGGTCGAGGAACGGCAGCCCCTGGTTCCGGTAGCGCTTCGCAATCGAGACGACGAGCCTGAGGTTCGCCTCGACCATCTCCTGCTTCGCGCGGTGGTCGCCGCGCTCGATCCGCTTCGCCAGCTCGACCTCCTGTGCGGCGGTCAGCAGGTCGACCTTGCCGACGTCCTTGAGGAAGAGCTGCAGCGAGTCGGCCGAGAACTCGAGATCCGGTGTCTCCTCAACCTCGTCGGCCTTCGTCGCGTAGTAGTCGGCCTCCGCGTCGGCGGCGGCGTCGAGCGGCGTCGCCTCCTCCTCCTCGTCCTCGTCGGCGACAGCGTCGATCTCGATCTGGTCGAGGTCGGGCCCGTCGTCGTAGTCGTCGTCGTTGCTCACAGGCCCCCCTCGTTGCCGGAGCTACATGCCTGAACGGATGCGCAACTGTCGCATCGGGGCCGGACGGACGTATAGGCCGTCCGGCTCATCTTGACGAGCCTTTAGTCCCACCTTGCACGAGCCCTCTCAAAAAGCTAGACGCCTGCCGCCCGAGCTCGCTTCCCGGGTCGAGCGCGCGGGCGAGCCGGAACTCCTTCACGGCCTGGTCGCGCTGTCCCGTCCAGGCGAGGAGGAGGCCGAGGTGGTAGCGGACCGACTGGCTCTTCGGGAACCGCCGCACCAGCGGCCCGAGGCGCGAGAAGGACGCCGACAGGTCGTCCATGTCGAACCGGCCGACGGCCGCCGCCACCTGCGCCTCGTCGCTTCCGGGATGCAGGCGCGCGGCGCGCGCGTAGAGCCGCTCCGCGGCGTGCTGGTGCCCCTGCCGCTGCCTGATCACGCCCTGCAGGAGCAGCGGGTCGCGGCCCTGCGGCTCGAAGATCGGGTACCCGCGGTCGAAGAACTGCGGGTGCAGGATCACGTCCGACTGGATCTCGTACCAGGTGTCGCGGCCCGCCCGCTTCGCCTGCCGGTAGGCGGCGTCCGCATCGGCGACGTAGCCGGCGCAGAAGAGGGCGGTCGCGAAGTTGAACTGCACGACCGGGTCCTTCGGTCTCGCCTGCGCGAGCCCCTGGAGCGCCCGCGCCGCCTGCCCGGCCGGCCGGGCGAGCGCCGTTCTGACGGCGTCGACCTTGTCGGAGCGGACGCCCGGCACGAGGAACGGCTTCGGCCGCGCCTTGCACTGGGCCGTCGGCTGCGGCGGATCCTGCCGCGTCGCGTACACCACCCCCGCCACGACCCCGGCCGCGGCGACGGCGAGCAGGCCCACGACGAGGCGGACGCGCAACGTCGGCGACATCAACCTGACGGTAGCGGGAATGCCGTCAGTACCCGCTACCGTTTGAGGGATCAATGACTACGTATCGTGAGCTGCTGCAAAGGACGAAGGCCGAGATCTCCGAGGTCGACGCGCGCGGCGCCCAGGCGCTCGAGGGGGCCGTCTGGGTCGACGTCCGCGAGGCCGACGAGTGGCAGGAGGGCCACCTCCCCGGCGCCGTCCACGTCCCCCGCGGCCACCTCGAGAGCCGCATCGAGAGCGTCGCCCCCGACAGGCGGAAGCCGGTCCTCCTCTACTGCGCCGCCGGGAACCGCTCGGCGTTCGCGGCGAAGACGCTGGAGGAGCTCGGCTACGAGCACGTCCACTCGCTCGCCGGCGGCTTCACCGACTGGAAGCGAAACGGGCTCGAGATCGTCATGCCGCGCACGCTCTCCCCGGAGAAGCGGACGCGCTACTCGCGCCACCTGCTGATCCCGGAGATCGGCGAGGCGGGCCAGCTGCGGCTGCTCGACTCGAAGGTGCTGCTCATCGGCGCCGGCGGTCTCGGCTCTCCCGCCTCGCTGTACCTGGCGGCCGCGGGCATCGGCACGCTCGGGATCGTGGACGCCGACATCGTCGACGAGACGAACCTGCAGCGCCAGATCGTCCACTCGCTCGACACGCTGGGCTCCCCGAAGGTCGACTCCGCGCGCAGCGCGATCCGCGCCCTCAACCCCGACGTCGAGGTCGTCACCTACCGCGAGCGGCTGACCTCCGAGAACATCGACCGCATCCTCGACGACGGCTGGGAGCTGATCGTCGACGGCGCCGACAACTTCCCGACGCGCTACCTCGTCAACGACGCGTCGGTCTGGCGCGGGCTCCCCGTCGTGCACGGCTCGATCTACCGCTTCGAGGGCCAGGTGACGGTCTTCAAGCCGCACGAGGGACCGTGCTACCGCTGCCTCTTCCCGGAGCCGCCGCCGCCCGAGCTCGCACCGTCGTGCTCGGAGGGAGGTGTGCTCGGCGTGCTGCCGGGCATCGTCGGCACGCTGCAGACGAACGAGGCGATCAAGCTCGCGGCCGGGATCGGCGAACCGCTCGTCGGCCGGCTCCTGCTCTTCGACGCGCTCGCGACGGAGTTCAACGAGGTGAAGATCGACCGCCGCCCCGACTGCCCCGTCTGCGGCGACCACCCGACGATCACCGAGTACATCGACTACGTGGAGTTCTGCGCGCGGTGACGGTGGTACGCGTGCCGCCCGTCCTGCGGGCGGAAGCCGGCGGCGCGCGCGAGGTCGAGGCCTCCGGCGCGACCGTTCGCGAGCTGCTCGAGGACCTGAATGCGCGACTGCCGGCGCTCGGGTCGAAGGTCTACGCGAGCGGCGAGATCCAGTCCTTCGTCAACGTCTACGTCGACGGCGAGGACGTGCGCACGCGCGACGGGCTCGACACGCCCGTGCGCGAGGGCTCCACGGTGATCCTCCTCCCGGCGATGGCCGGTGGCTCTCTCGCGCCCCTGGCCGGCGGCCGCTCCCGGGCGGCGGGGCCGCCCTCCGCGCCCGCCTGCCGCCGCTGAGCAGGCGGGGCCTTCCGGGGCCGTGTCGGTAACACTGTCCCCTCCGGCCCCGCGTGCTCGGCGCCGGCCCAGGAACCCGAGAGAGAATGCTCGCTAGCTCGCTCCTCGACCTGATCGGCAACACCCCGCTGGTGGAGCTCTCGCGGCTCTCGCCGCCGGGGCGCACGATCTACGCGAAGCTCGAGGGCCAGAACCCGACCGGCTCGATCAAGGACCGCGTCGCCCTCGCGATGGTCGAGGCGGCCGATCTGCAGCCGGGTCAGGAGCTGCTCGAGCCGACGAGCGGCAACACGGGCATCTCGCTCGCGCTCGTCGCGAAGCTGAAGGGCCTCCGGCTGACGTGCGTGATGCCGTCGAACGCGACGCCGGAGCGCCGTGCGCTGCTCGCCCTCTACGGCGCGAACATCGTCGAGTCGCCCGGAGAGCTCGGCTCGAACGGGGCGGTGCGCATGGCCCAGCAGATCCTCGCCGAGGACCCGGGCCGCTACGTGATGCTCTTCCAGTACGAGAACGAGTGGAACCCGGGAGCGCACTACGAGGGCACGGGCGCCGAGATCGCGCGCGACCTGCCGCGTTGCGACGCGCTCGTTGCCGGGCTCGGCACCGGCGGGACGCTGATGGGCACCGGCCGGCGGCTGCGCGAGGCGTTCCCGGGGATCCAGGTGGTCGCGGCGGAGCCGCTGCCGGGCGACCCGGTGATGGGGCTGCGCTCGCTGGACGACGGGTACGTGCCGCCGGTGCTCGACGTCTCGCAGCTCGACCGCAAGCTGCTCGTCTCGAACGCGGAGGCGGCCGCGGCCGTGCGGGTGCTGCTCGACCGCGAGGGCATCTTCGCGGGCGTCTCCGCCGGCGCCGTCGTGCACGTCGCGCGGCGCGTGGCCGAGGAGCTGCCCGAGGGAGCGGTGGTCGCGTGCGTGCTCGCCGACGGGGGCTGGAAGTACCTCTCCGCCCCGTTCTGGACGGGCGAGGAGGAGATCGACGAGAGCGTGCTCTGGTGGTAGTCCCCGAGTCGCTGCGGGCCGAGCTGCGCGCGCACGCCGCGGAGGAGGCGCCGAACGAGTGCTGCGGGGTCGTGGTGCTGCGGGACGGCGTCGCCGAGCGCTACGTGCGCGGCGTGAACCGGCTCGCGTCGCCGTACCGCTACGAGCTGGAGATCGACCCGTCGGTGTGGTTCCTCGAGGACGACGGCTACGAGCTCGCCGTCTTCCACTCGCACCCGGAGACGGAGCCGCGGCCGTCACGCACCGACCGCGAGCTGGCCGGGCTGTGGTCGGGCAAGCCGTTCCTCATCTACGGGCTCGCCCGCGACGAGCTGCGCGCGTGGCGGGTCGCGCGCGACGAGGTCGAGGAGATCTCACTCGGCGAGAGCTAGCGCCAGGAAGCCCGCGACGCGGCGCCCGTAGGTCGTCGGCTTCGTGCGCAGGCCCTCGGTGTGTTCGACGTGCAGCCGCAGGAGCTGCGCGTGCTCGATGCGGCGCGCGAGCTCCGAGTCGAAGGCGGCCTCGTCCTTCGCGTCGGAGGCGATCAGGAGCGTCGGCGGGGCGACGCGGCGGACGGCGTCGGCGAGCGGCTGCGGCTCGTGCGCCCACGTGGCGACCTCGATCCCCCGCATCGCGAGCCAGCCCGCGCCGACCGCGATCGGCTTCAGCAGGCCGTGCTCGACGAGATCCCGGTCGCCGAGGGTGCTCGCGCCGGCGCCGTCGGCGACGACCGCGTCGAGGCGAACCCCGTCGGCGGCGGCGCGCAGCGCTTCCTCGGCACCCATCGAGAGCCCCAGCGCCGCGACCCTGCGCGCGCCGTGGGCCCGCAGGTACGCGACGGCTCCGGCGACGTCGTCGACGCCGCGCCAGCCGAGCGCGTTGGCGCGGCCGCCGCTCTCGCCGTGGCCGCGGGCGTCGACGGCGAGGACCCCGTAGCCGAGGCGGCGCAGCAGGGCGACGTGGCGGGCGGTGTCGGTGCGGTCGCCGTGCGACCCGTGGAGGACGACGACGGCTGCCCCGTTCCTCGGTGCGGCGTAGGAGCCCGCGAGGGTGACGCCGTCGCGCGCGGGGAACCGCACCTCGCGCAGGCCGGGCAGCGTCACGGCGTGCTTCGGCGCGTACGCGGCGAGCGCGATCCCGACCGCCGGCACGACGACGAACTGCGCGAAGACGACGGCGAGCCCGAGGACGACGAGCAGGCGGACGAGGCGCCGGCGCATGCCACGAGCCTCGCCGTCGCCCGCCGATCCCGCATCGGTGCAAGCACGCACGGCGACCGCCGTCCCTCCGGGACATGTCGTAGGGACAGTCCCCGGGACATGTCCGCGGCGGCCGTGGCTCGGGGACAGTCCCCGGGGCATGTCCCGACCGGACACGCCCCCGCGTCTACGGATCCGGCAACGGGGTACCTCCCGCGCCGTGCCTGATGCTCCCCGCCGCCGCCGCCACCTCGGGGGCCACGGGTGACCCGCGCAGCCGCCTGGCTCGTCACGCGGCTCGGGTTCCTGCTCGTGCCCGCGTGGATCGTCGCGGCCGTCGCGGCCTGGCACTACCTGCCGGGGATCTCACAGGGCGCCGACTCGCCGCTCGGCGGGCTCGTACCCGGCGGCTCCGGCTCGGTCTCCGCGCAGGAGCGGGAGGTGCAGCGGTTCGGCAACACGCTCCTCACCCGCGTCGTCGTCGTCCAGCACACAACCCGGCGGCTCTCGACCGGCGAGCTCGCCCGGACGGCACGGCTCGCGCGGACGATCGACGAGCACCGCTCGCACCTCCTCCGCCACATCGCCTTCGCCGCGCCCATCCCCTCCCCCGACCGGCGCACCGTCGTCTCCTACCTCTACTTCGCGCGCGGCATCTCCACGAACGCGCAGCTCGCGCTCGCGCAGACGTATGCGCGGAGCGTCGACCCGCCCGGCCTGCGCACCGGCGCGCTGCTCGCCCGCGAGTCCGAGTTCCACCAGATCGAGCGCGCGCTGCCCCGCGTCACGCTGGCGACGGTCGCCCTGATCGTGCTGATCCTGCTCGTCACGTTCCGGGCGCCGGGGCCGCCGCTCCTCGTGCTCGGGACGGCGGCGATCGCCTATGCCGTCGCGACCCACCTGCTCGTCTGGATCGGCGAGCGCCAGGGCAGGCAGGTGCCGAAGGAGGTGGAGCCGGTGCTCGTCGCGCTGCTGCTCGGCCTCGTCACCGACTATGCAATCTTCTTCCTCGCAGGAATGCGGAGGCGCCTCGCCGCCGGAGCGCGCCGCTTCGACGCCGCCGACGAGACGACGCGCGACAACCTGCCGATCGTCCTGACCGCCGGGCTGATCGTCGCGCTCGGCTCGCTCAGCCTCGTCGCCGGCCACCTCGCCGTCTTCCGCTCGTTCGGCCCTGGGATGGCGCTGACCGTCGTGATCACGCTCGCCGTCGCACTGACGTTCCTGCCCGCGCTGCTCGCCCTCGCGGGCCCGCTCGTCTTCTGGCCGAGCCTCCACCGCGGCGAGCGCGAGCCGCGCAGGCGGCTGTGGCGGCTCGCCACGGCTCGGCCCGTCTCGGCGGTCGTCGGCGCCGTCGTCGTCGCCGGCCTCGTCGTCCTCTCCCTCGGCGTGCTGCAGCTCCGGCTCGGGTTCACGCTCGTCCGAGGCCAGCCGTCGGGGAGCGAGGTGAAGGTGGCCCAGCAGAACGCCGAGCACGGCTTCGCCTCCGGGATCGTCGCGCCGACGGAGGTGCTGCTGGACGGGCCCAACCTGAACGGCCGCCGCGACCGGTTGCGCCGCCTGCAGGCCGGCATCGCGTCGGTGCCGGGCGTCGCGCGCACGCTCGGGCCCGGCTCGGCGTTGCCGCAGTTCCTCACGCCCGACGGTCGTACGGCGCGGCTGCTCGTCGTGCTGCGCGACGAGCCGCTCGGGGCGGACGCGATCGACACGCTGAAGCGCCTGCGCGACCGGATGCCGTTGCTGCTCGAGCGCGCGGGCCTCGGCGACGTCCACGCCTCCTACGCCGGCGACACGGCACTCGCCGAGGAGACGGTGCAGGCGATCCGCTCCGACGGCCGCCGCGTCGGCGGCGCGGTCGTCGTCGTCAACCTGCTGCTGCTCGCGCTCTTCCTGCGGCGGGTCTGGACGCCCCTCTACCTGCTCGCCGCGAGCGTCCTCGCCGTGACGGCCTCGCTCGGCGCGCTCGCGTGGATCATGCGGGACGGCCTCGGCCACGAGGACGTGACGTACTACGTCCCCTTCGCCGCGGCGGTGCTGCTGCTCTCGCTCGGCTCCGACTACAACGTCTTCGTGGTCGGCCGCATCTGGCAGTCGGCGCGCGAGCGGCCGCTGCGCGAGGCGATCGCCGACGCGGCGCCGCGGGCGTCGTCGGCGATCACCACCGCCGGCGTCACGCTCGCCGGGAGCTTCGCGCTGCTCGCCCTCGTGCCGCTCCGGCCGATGCGCGAGCTCGCGCTCGTGCTGGCGCTCGGCATCCTGCTCGACACGTTCGTCGTGCGGAGCGTGCTCGTACCGTCCCTGCTCGCGCTCTTCCGACGGCGCGAGCAGGAACGGCCACAGAGCTCAGACGACCTTGAATGACCCCTTCATGATCGTCTTGTGGGGATCGCAGACGTATCTGTAGGTCCCCTTCGTCAGCGTCACCTTCCACGTCGTCGTCCCCTGCTTCGAGACCGACGTCTTCTTGTTCACGCCCGGCCCCTTCAGGCGGAAGTTGTGGAACGCCGACCTGTCCTTGACGGTGATGACGTACGTGCCGGCCTTCAGCGTCTTCACCTTCTTGCCGTTCTGGGTGACCGTGATCGTGAAGCCGGGCCCGACGGTGCCGACGAGCTTCGGCGTCCCCGCGAGCGCGGAGGGCACGGCGAGGGCCGCGACGGTCGCGGCGATTGCAACGAGCTTCAAATGACGTCTCCTCGGAGTCGAAGTTCCTGCCCGCCCCAGGATAGGCTCGATCGCATGGCACTCGCGGACCTCCTCCCGCCCGAGGCGCTCGCCCCGCCCGCCGACAAGTACCTCGCCGACCTGATGGGCCGCGGCGTGCAGGGTCGCGCCGACCACGTCGTCCTGCCGGCGACCGCCGAGGAGGTCGCGACGGTGATGCGCTGGTGCTACGAGAACGGCGTGCCGCTGACGGCACGCGGCGGCGGCACCGGGCTCGCGGGCGGGGCGATCCCAGTCGACGGCGGCGTCGTGCTCGGGTTCGAGCGGCTGAACCGGATCCGCCAGTTCGACCCGCTCCTCTGGCGGATGCACGTCGAGGCCGGCGTCACGACCGCCGACGTGCAGCGGGTCGCGCGCGAGAGCGGCCTGCGCTTCCCGCCGGATCCGGGCGCGGCCGAGCTGTCGCAGATCGGCGGCAACATCGCCTGCAACGCCGGCGGCCCGCACGCGTTCAAGTACGGCGTCACGGGGCAGTGGGTAACGGGGCTCGAGGCGGTCGTCCCGCCCGGCGAGATCGTCCGCATCGGCGGGCCGATCCGGAAGGACGCGGCGCCGTACGACCTGCGCAGCCTGCTCGTCGGCTCGGAGGGGACGCTCGGCCTGATCACCGCCGCCTGGCTGCGGCTCGTGCCGGCGCCGGAGCTCGAGCTGCCGGTGATCGGCCTCTACCGCGACGCCGACGCGGGCATCGCGGCGATCGAGCGCGTGCTCGCCTCGGGCGTCGTGCCGGCGGCGATCGAGTACCTCGACGGCGTCATGCTCTCCTACTGCGGCGGTGCCTACCCGTTCGGGATGCCCGAGGACGGTGCGTTCATGGTGATCACCGAGGCCGATGGCGCGGTCGCCGAGGCGCGGCGCGTCGCCGCCGAGCTCGAGGAGGCGCTCGGCGACGCGGCCGTCGCGGTGCACGCGCCGCAGGAGCCGTCCGACGTCGCCGACCTCTGGCGCTGGCGTGCCGGCGCCGCGTTCGCGATCCTCGCGCAGCGCGGCGGCGCCTACAGCGAGGACATCGCCGTGCCGCTCGACCGGCTGCGCGACGTCGCGCGCGAGACGCTCGAGATCGGCGAGCGCCACGGGGTGCCGGCGCTCTCGTTCGGGCACGCGGGCGACGGCAACATCCACTCGACCTTCCTCTTCTCGCCGGACGACCCCGGCGAGCAGCAGCGCGCCGACGCCGCCTGCCACGAGCTGTTCGACCTCGCGCTGCGGCTGGGCGGCACGGTGAGCGGCGAGCACGGCATCGGCTGGCTGAAGCGCGGCCAGCTCCGGCACCAGCTCGGCCCGCACGGCTACGCCCTGCACCTGAAGATCAAGCAGGCGTTCGATCCGAAGGGCCTCCTGAACCCGGGCAAGAAGCAGTAGATGAGGTTCGAGTCGCTGGGCGCCCTGCGCGAGCGGCAGTTCCGGCTGCTCTTCACCGGGCAGCTGATCTCGCTCATGGGCGATGCGTTCACGCCCGTCGCGCTCGCGTGGGCCGTGCTCGACCTCACCGGCTCGCCGACCGACCTCGGCTTCGTGATCGGCGCGAAGACGCTGCCGCTCGTCGTCTTCCTGCTCGTCGGCGGCGTCTTCGCCGACCGGCTGCCGCGCCGCGCGGTGATGCTCTCCGCGGACGTCGTCCGGATGGGCTGTCAGGGCGCGGTCGCGGCGCTTCTGCTGACGCACAACGCGCGGATCTGGCAGCTGATCGTGCTGCAGGCGCTCTCCGGCACCGCGACCGCGTTCTTCAACCCCGCCTCGACGGGCCTGACGCCGATGACGGTGAGCGTCGCCCGGCTGCAGCAGGCAAACGCGCTGCGCGGCATCTCGATGGCGGTGGCGGGCGTCTTCGGCTTCGCGATCTCGGGCGTCCTCGTCGCGACGATCGGGCCGGGGTGGTCGCTCGCGGTCGACGCGGCGAGCTTCGGCTGGAGCGCCGTCTTCCTCGCACAGCTCCGCCTCCCCGCCCACACGAGGCTGCCGCCGCAGTCGTTCCTCTCCGACCTGCACGACGGCTGGCGCGAGTTCACCGCACAGACGTGGATCTGGCTGATCGTCGTCTGCGCGTCGATCGGGAACATGATGTCCGCTGCGTTCGTCGTGCTCGGGGCCGTAGTAGCGCGCGACTCGCTCGGCGGCGCCGGCGCCTGGGCGGCGATCGTCGCGTCGAGCTCCGCCGGTGCCCTCGCCGGCGGCATGATCGCGCTGCACGTCAAGCCGCGGCGTCCGCTCCTCACCGCCTCGCTCTTCCTGCTCCCCGGCAGCTTCACGTACGCGACGCTCGCACTGCGCGCCCCCGTGTACGTCGTCTGCGCGACGGCGCTCCTCACCGGGATCGCGAACATGACGTTCAACACGCTCTGGGAGACGACGCTCCAGCAGCACGTTTCGCCGGCTGCTCTCTCGCGCGTGAGCGCCTACGACTGGTTCGGGTCGCTCGCCATGCAGCCGCTCGGCTTCGCGATCGTCGGTCCGATCGCCGTCGGGCTGGGGACGAACACGACGCTGTGGGCCGCCGGCGCGGTGAGCGTGGCGACGGCGCTCGCGATGCTCGCGTCGGCGAGCGTCCGCACGCTCCGGGCTCAGAGGCCTGCCGAGGAGAGCAGCATGTCGAGCGCCCTCGCCTGACCACGCATCTCGGCGCGGTCGTTCGCGACGCGGCCCTCGCCGCGAATCGCGGCGCAGAAGTCGTCGAGCTGCGCGCGGTAGTGGTCGCCGGCTTCGACGCGGTGCTCCTCGCCGTTCAGGACGACGAGCCCCGGCGGGTGGACGAACGCGTCCGGCACCCGCAGCACGCCGTCGCTGCCGACGACGGTGAGCGAATCCTCGAGCGCGGCGGCGAAGCCGCACTGGATCGTCGCGGTGAAGCGCTCGAAGCGGAGCGTCCCCGCGAACCGCTCGTCCACGTCGCCGCGCAGGTGCGCCTCGGCGTGCGCCGCGAGCGGCTCGGTGCCGGCGACGAGCCGGGCCGCGCTCACGCAGTAGCAGCCGAGGTCGAGGCAGGCGCCGCCGCCGAGCTCGCGCACCCAGCGCACGTCGTCGGGCCGCTCGAGCGTCGCCGTGAACGACGCGTGCACGGCACGTACCTCCCCCAGCGCCGGCAGGAGCTCGCGGACGAGCCGCGTCTGCGCGGAGAGCCGCCACATGAGCGACTCCGTCAGGACGAGACCGCGCCGCGCCGCCTGGTCCCACGCCTCGTCGACCTCTTCCGCGCGGCGCGTGTACGGCTTCTCGCAGAGGACGTGCCGGCCGGCGGCGAGCGCGCGCAGCGTCCACGCATGGTGGAGGGCGTTCGGCAGCGCGACGTAGACCGCATCGACGCCGGGATCCGCGAGGAGCTCGTCGTAGGAGCCGTGCGCCCGCGGGATCCCGTGCTCGTGCGCGAACGCCTGTGCACGCGCCGCCTCGCGCGAGCCGACCGCGACCACCTCGAACGGCGCGTCGTCGGCGCGCGCCCCGAGGATCGCCTCGTCGATCCGGGCGGTCGAGAGCAGGCCGAGGCGGACGCGCTCCATCGCGGCGCGTATTCTCGCGGCGTGGCAGACGACGCGCTCCGGCGGCGTGCGCGCGAGGCGCTCGCCTCGGGCCCCGAGCGCGCACCCGCGCGCGCGCACTTCCGCGCCATGGGCATCGACCCCTCGCGTCTCGACCGGCGGATCGTCGGGATCGCGTCGACGTGGACGGGGACGATGCCGTGCAACCTGAACCACCTCGAGCTCTCGGAGCAGGTCGCGCGCGGCGTCGAGGCGGCCGGCGGCGTGCCGTTGCCCTTCAACACGATCGCGGTCTCCGACAACCAGTCGCAGGGAACGCCCGGGATGCGCGCCTCGCTCATCTCCCGCGAGGTGATCGCCGACTCGATCGAGCTGATGACGCACGCGCACGACTTCGACGCGCTCGTCTGCATCGTCGGCTGCGACAAGACGGTGCCCGCCGCGCTGATGGCGCTCGCGCGCGTCGACCGGCCGGCGGTCGTCCTCTACAGCGGTCCGATGCGCGCCGGCAGGCTCGGCGCCAGGCAGGTGACGATCCAGGACGTCTGGGAGGCGCTCGGCGCCGAGGAGCGCGGCCGCATCTCGCGGGCGGAGCTCGACGAGCTCGAGCTCGTCTCGTGCCCCGGCCCCGGCACGTGCGCCGGTCACTTCACCGCCAACACGATGGCCGTGGCGCTCGACTGCCTCGGCATCTCGTGCCTCGGCGACGGTCTCGTCCCGGCCGCCGAGACCGAGCTGAAGGCGGCCGCGGCGAGACGTGCGGGCTCGCTCGCGGCGGCGCTCCGATCCCCGGCGCGCACGTTCCTCGACCGGCGCGCGCTGCTGAACGCGGCCGCGGGGATCGCCGCGACCGGCGGTTCGACGAACGGCGTCCTCCACCTGCTCGCGATCGCGCGGGAGGCGGGCGTGCCGCTGACGCTGGACGAGCTCGCGGAGGTGGGCGACCGGACGCCGGTGCTCGCGAGCCTCGTGCCCTCGGGCCGCCACGTGGCGGAGGACCTACGCACGGACGTCCTCGTCAAGGAGCTCGTGCGCGCGGGCCTCGTGGACGGCGGCGCGCCGACCGTGACCGGCGAGACGCTCGCCGCGGCCGCGGCGGGAGCCGGGGGGCCGGACGGCGACGTCGTCTTCCGCGCCGACGCGCCCTACAAGCCGACGGGCGCGCTCGCGGTGCTGCGCGGCAACCTCGCGCCCGACGGCTGCCTCGTCAAGGCCGCAGGCTCGGCACGGCGCGCGCAGACGGGGCCGGCGCGCGTCTTCGACAGCGAGGAGGCGTGCACCGAGGCGGTGCGGGCCGGGCTCGCGCGTCCCGGCGACGTGCTCGTCGTCCGCTACGAGGGGCCGGCGGGAGGGCCGGGGATGCGCGAGATGCTGAGCGTCACGGCGTCGGTGGTCGGCGCCGGGCTCGGCGACTCGGTCGCGCTCGTCACCGACGGCCGCTTCTCGGGCGCGACGCGCGGCCTGATGGTCGGCCACGTCGCGCCGGAGGCCGCGCGCGGCGGGCCGCTCGCGGTGGTGCAGGACGGCGACACGATCACGATCGACCTCGACGCGAAGACGCTGTCGGTGGACGCCGACGTTTCGGAGCGGCTTCGCTCGTGGGTTCCGCCTGAGCTGCCGTACGCGACCGGCGTCTTCGGCCGCTACCGCGCGCTCGTCGGCTCGGCGTCGGAGGGGGCAGTCCTCCGGAACGGCTGAGCGGGAGGGCCGCTCACGCCCACGTCGGCCACGTAGACGCGACCGTCGGGCGCCGCCGTCGTCACGAAGAGCGAGCGGCCGTCGGCGCCGCCGAAGCAGCAGGCGGTGACGTTCTCCGCCGGCAGCGCGAGCTCCTCGACGAGTGTTCCGTCGGGGTCGTAGCGGCGGACGCACGAGCCGCCGTAGAGCGCGAGCCAGACACCGCCCTCGTCGTCGACCGCGAGCCCGTCCGGAATCCCGTCGGCGCGGTCGACGCGCGCGAACGGGCGGCGGTTCGACGGCCGGCCGTCCCAGTCGAAGACGTCGATCCGCTGCGTGTTGGAGTCGACGTAGTACATCCGCTCGGCGTGCCAGCCGAGCCCGTTCGAGAGGCCGACGCCCGGGAGCACGCACTCGAGCCGGCCGTCGAAGACGTAGAGCGCGCCGCCGCCGTCGCGGAAGTCGAGCGCGGTCGTGCCGATCCAGAAGCGCCCGGCAGGATCGCACGCGCCGTCGTTGGCGCGCGTGTCGGCGCCGTGCGGGAAGCGCGCGAGCGTCTCGCCGCTGCCGGCGAGGACGAGGCCGGTCGCCGTGGCGACGAGCACGTCGCCGTCGTCGGTGGGCGCGGCCGAGCCCACGCGCTCGCCGAAGCCCGTCGTCTCGCCGCCGCGGTGCAGCTCGCCCCGCTCGACGTCGACCCAGAGCAGGCAGCCGGCCGCGGCATCCCAGCGCGGCCCCTCCCCCAGCTCCGCGCGTGTGCCCGCGTAGACAACTACGCTCACGGCCGGAGATTCGCAGATGAGGGCGCTCGTGACAGGTGGAGGCTCGGGGATCGGACGCGCGGTGGCGCACCGTCTCGCCGACGACGGCTACGACATCACGGTCGCCGACCTCGACCCGTTCGACGTCGCGAGCGAGCTCGGCGCGACGGCGATCGTGCTCGACGTGCGCGAAGAGGACGAGGTGGCGCACGCGATGAGCGGGCTCGACGTGCTCGTCAACGCGGCCGGGATCGGCTCCACGACGAGCGCGCCCGAGACCCCGGTCGAGGTCTGGGAGGACGTGTTCGCGGTGAACGCGCGCGGGACGTTCCTCTGCTGCAAGCACGCCATCCCGGGCATGCGCACGCGCGGCGGCGGCGCGATCGTCAACGTCGCCTCGGTCGCGGGGCTCGTCGGCCTCCGCAACCGGGCGGCGTACTGCGCGTCGAAGGGGGCGGTGATCGCGTTCACGCGCGCGCTCGCGGTCGACCACGTCGACGACAGGATCCGGGTGAACGCGGTCTGCCCGGGCACGGTGGAGACGCCGTGGGTGCAGCGGCTCGTCGAGGACGCGGGCGAGTCGCTCGACGCGCTGCGGGCGCGGCAGCCGCTCGGCCGGCTCGGCACGCCGGAGGAGATCGCCGACGCCGTCGTCTACCTCGTCGGGGCCGAGTTCGCGACGGGGACGATCCTCACGGTCGACGGCGGCCTGACCGCGGCCTGAGCGTGCAGGCGCTCGTCACGACGCCGGGCGAGGAGCACTCGACGCGGCTGGAGTCGGTGGGCTCGCCGCGGGGCGAGGGCGTGCTCGTGCGGGTGCTCGAGGTGGGCGTCTGCGGCACCGACCGCGAGATCGACCACGGCCTCTTCGGGGTCGCGCCGGAGGACGGCGGCGACCTGGTGCTCGGCCACGAGCTGCTCGGCGTCGTGGAGCGCGACGGCGGCGGCTTCGGAGCCGGCGATCTCGTGACGGCGACCGTGCGCCGCTCGTGCGGCCACTGTCTCGCCTGCGGCGAGGGCTCGCCGGACTCGTGCCTCACAGGTGACTACTCGGAGCGGGGGATCACGCGCCTCGACGGCTTCGCGCGGGAGCTCGTCCTGGAGGACGCAGCGCAGCTCGTGCCGGTCCCGCGCGCGCTCGGGCGCCTGGGGGTGCTCGCGGAGCCGACGTCGATCTGCGCGCGCGCGTTGCGGCACGCGCGGACGATCGGCGGCCGCCAGCCGTGGGAGCTATCGCGGGCGCTCGTGCTCGGCGCGGGGGCGGTCGGGCTCCTGACGACGCTCCTCCTGCGGCTGGACGGGGTCGAGACGTGGACGGCGTCGCTCGAGGAGTCGAACGAGCTCGTGACGGCGCTCGGCGCGGAGTACGTCTGCTCCGGGGAGACGGAGCTCGCGGCGCTCGGCCGCTTCGACCTCGTCGTCGAGGCGGTCGGGAACGCGCAGCTGATGGCCGACTCGCTGGGGCTGCTCGGGCGGAGCGGCGTCGCCTGCCTGCTCGGGATCGACGGCCGGGAGCAGCACGTGACGATCGACGGGCCGGTGCTGGGGGTCGACGCGATCCTCGAGAACCGCGTCCTCTTCGGCAGCGTCAACGCGCACCGGCAGGACTGGGAGGCGGGCGTCGACGCGCTCGACCGGGCCCGGGGGCGGTGGCAGGACGTGCTGGAGCGCTTCGTCTCGCTGCGGGTGCCGCTCGACCGCTTCGCGGACGCCTTCGCGCACCGGGGCGGCAAGGCGACGCTCGTCGTGTCCGACGCCTGAGGGCGCGGAACCGGTCAGCGGTACGCGATCGGCTCGCGCTCGCCGCTCTCGCCGGAGCGGGCGATCGCGTCGCAGATCTCGGACGCGCGGTAGCCGTCCTCGAACGTCGCGCCGTACGGGGCGATCTCGCCGTCCTCGGCGATCGCCCTCAGCACGTGGTGCAGCTCGTGCACGAACGTGTCGCCCCACCCGACGATGTGGCCCGGCGGCCACCAGTGCTCCCAGAACGGGTGATCCGCCTCCGACACGAGCACCGTCTTGAAGCCGCGGGCGCGGTCGCCGTCGGCGCGGAAGACCTGCAGCTCGTTCAGCCGCTCCATGTCGAACGCGAGCGACCCCTTCGTGCCGTTGATCTCCCACTGGAACGCATTCCGCCGCCCGTGGGCGAACCGCGTCGCCTCGAGCGTGCCCACGGACCCGTTGGCGAACGTCACCGCCGCCTCGACGGCGTCGTCCACCTTCCGCCCGGGCAGGAAGGTGTGCGTGAAGCCCTGCACCGAGTCGGGCTCGCCGTTCAGGAAACGCGCGAGGTCGACGACGTGCGTCATCAGGTCGCCCATGGCGCCCGACCCCGCCGCATCGGGATCGAAGCGCCACGTGTCCAGCGACGGGTCGTCACCCCAGTCCTGCAGGTAGCGGCCGCGGAAGTGCCGCACCTCGCCGAGCTCGCCGGCGTCGATCAGCTCCCGTGCGAGCCGTACCGCGGGCACGAAGCGGTAGTTGAACGCGCACAGGTGCTTGACGCCGGTCCCCTCGACCGCCTGCCAGATCTCCCAGCTCTCCTCGGCGTTCCGCCCGAGCGGCTTCTCGCAGACGACGTGCTTGCCGGCCCGCGCCGCCGCGATCGTCGGCTCCGCGTGCAGCGCATTCGGGCCGCCGTTGTCGAAGAGGCCGATGCTCTCGTCCTCGACGAGCCGCCGCCAGTCCGTCGTCGCATACTCGTACCCGTACCGCTGCGCCGCCTCCTCGACCGCCTCCTCGCTCCGCCCCGCGATCCCGACGAGCCGCGGCAGAAGCGGCGGCGGCCACGTCATGTACGCGATCTTCCTGAACGCGTTCGAGTGGGCCTTGCCCATGAACGCGTAGCCGAGCATGCCGACGCCGATCGTCTCCATTTCGCGATAGTAGGCAGATGGACTACAAGCCGGTCAACTGGGGGATCGTCTCGACCGCCGACATCAACCGGAAGGTGATCCCGGGCGCGCAGGCGTCGCAGAAGGTCGAGCTGCTCGCGGTCGCGAGCCGCGACGCCGCCCGCGCGCAGGCGTATGCGGCCGAGTGGGAGATCCCGCGCGCCCACGGCTCCTACGAGGAGCTGCTCGCGGACCCGGAGATCGACGCGGTCTACATCTCGCTCCCGAACACGCTCCACTGCGAATGGTCGATCCGGGCGCTCGAGGCCGGCAAGCACGTGCTCTGCGAGAAGCCCCTCTCGCGCCATCCGGAGGAGGTCGCGGCCGCCTTCGACGCGGCGAAGCGGGCCGGGCGGCACCTGATGGAGGCGTTCATGTGGCGCCACAACCCGCAGACGGCGCGCCTGACGCAGCTCGTCGCGGAGGGCTCGATCGGCGAGCTGCGCCTGATCCGCTCCGCCTTCAGCTACGGCCTCTACGACGAGTCGAACATCCGCCTGAAGACGGAGGTCGAGGGCGGTGCCCTGATGGACGTCGGCTGTTACAACGTCAGCGGCTCGCGCCTGCTCGGCCGCGGCGAGCCCGAGCGCGTCTTCGGCGAGGCGTGGTACGGCCCCACCGGCACCGACTGGGTCTTCACCGGGACGATGCGCTTCCCGGGCGACGTGATCGCCACCTTCGACTGCGGTACCGCGCTGACCGAGCGCTCCGAGCTCGAGGCGATCGGCAGCGAAGGCTCGCTCCACCTCCACGACCCGTGGCACTGCCTGAACCCCGGCATCGAGCTCCGCCGCGGCGACGAGGTCGAGCACATCGAGATCGAGCAGCAGGACTCCTACCGCCTCGAGCTCGAGAACCTGAGCGACGCGATCCGCGGGCACGGCACGCCGCTCCTCGGCCGCGACGACGCGCTCGGCCAGGCCCGTGCGCTCGAGGCGCTGCACGATTCGGCGACGTCGGGCTCTCCCGTCACGCTGTGACCGACGGCGAGGCGCGCGAGCGGGCCGCGGCGATGCTCGCGGCGGCGGGGATCGTCCTCACGCCGGCCGAGCGCGAGCGGATCGAGGTCGCCGACTTCGGGCTCGGCCGCCTCGAGGAGATCGGCCTGCAGATCGTCGTCTACGTGAACACGGAGCGCGTCTGTGCGAAGGAGCTCGTGCTCTTCCCCAACCAGACGTGCCCGGAGCACCGCCACCCGCCGGTCGACGGCGACCCCGGCAAGGAGGAGACGTTCCGCTGTCGCACCGGCACGGTTCACCTGCAGGTCGGCGGCCGGACCGTCGTGCTCGAGCCCGGCGACCAGTTCACGATCCCGCCGGACACCCTCCACTCGTTCCGCGCGGGTCCGGAGGGGGCGATCGTCTCGGAGTTCTCGACGCGGAGCCGCGACGAGACCGACGTGTTCAGCGACCCGCGGATCGTTCGATAGCGGCGAGCGCGAGACGCTCGTCGACCTCGCCGGGCAGCCCGCTCACCCCGACCGCGCCGATCCGGCGGTCGCCGTCGAAGACCGCGACGCCGCCGAGGAAGAACGTGAAGAAGGGGTCGAAGCTCGACCGCTCGACCGCGTCGTCCCGCACCTTCTCCGCCAGCTCGCGCGTCGAGCGGGCGTCGCTGCGGGCCGCGGTGTAGGCCTTGCGCTGCGCGTTCAGGCGCGTGTCGGGCGCGGCACCGTCCATCGTCGCGGCGGCGACCAGCTCGCCGTGCTCGTCGGCGACGAACACCGACACGGGCGACGGCGCCTCGGAGACGACGTGGTCGACGATCGCGCGCGCCCTGGCCAGATCCATGCGTCGAGTCTAGATTGATCCGCGATGGCCGCCGTGGCGATCCACGGGACGACGTACCCGATCGTCCTCCCGAAGCTCCGCGACCCGCGGCTCCACCTCGCGGCGACCATCACCTCGCTGCAGGTGCTCGGCCAGGTCGCGTTCTCGTTCCGCCTCTCGATCGCGCAGATCCTCGTCTCGCTGGCGACGTGCGCGGTGCTCGAGGTGGCGATCACGGCGTGGCGCCAGAAGGTGCTGATGTGGCCGGCGAGCGCGCTCCTCACGGGCAACGGCGTCGCGTTCATCCTGCGCGTCCCCGGCACCCACCACGGCGACTGGTGGAGCCTGCGCGGCTGGTGGATCTTCGTCGGCACGGCCGCGATCTCGCTGCTTTCGAAGTACCTCGTGCAGTGGCGCGGCAGCCACGTCTTCAACCCGTCGAACTTCGGGCTCGTCATCTGCTTCCTCGCGCTCGGCCGCACGCGCGCCGAGCCGCTCGATTTCTGGTGGGGCCCGATGTCGTGGTGGATGGCACTCGCGCTCGTGATCATCCTCACCGGCGGTTTCGCGATCCTCTCGCGCCTGCGGCTCCTCTGGATCGCGGTGGCGTTCTGGCTCTCGTTCGCGGCGGGGATCGCCGTCGCCGCGGCCGTCGGGCACACGATGACGGCGCGCTGGCACCTGGGGCCGATCACCGGCATCAACTTCTGGTGGGTCCTCCTCACCTCGCCCGAGGTGCTCGTCTTCCTCTTCTTCATGATCACCGACCCGAAGACGGCGCCGCGCGAGCCGCGGGCGCGGATCGCCTACGCGATCGCCCTCGGGCTGCTCGGCGCGCTCCTGATCGCCCCGACCGGCACCGAGTGGGCGGCCAAGGTCGGGCTCCTGGCCGCGCTCTTCGTCGTGTGCGCCGCCATGCCGCTCCTCGCCTACGTGCCGAAGCGGCGTCTCCTCGCGGCGACCGCCGCGGTCGCGCTCGCCTACCCGTTCGCGCTCGTCCTTGTCGACTCCGGCGGCAGCACGGCGACGGCGCGGCCGCTCCCCGCGGGGATGCTGCCGCCGATCACGATCCTGCCGTCGAAGGGCGTGCAGACGAAGCTGACGCTGCCGACGGCGCGGCAGATCGCGCAGGGGCTCGTCGCCTCCGTGCACGTCGGCGAGGGCGACCGCCTCCGCGTCCACCTGGAACCGGGCGCCGGCCAGGACCCGCCGGTCGCGGTGGCGCAGCTCGCGGGCCGGACGTACCGGCTGAAGCAGGTGCGCGGGCGCTGGACGCTCGGCGCGGCCGCGGCGCCGCTCGGCCCGACGCTCGCGCGCGTGCCGGTGCTCGCCGGCTACCGGCTGACGGACGTCGCACGCGACGTCGGGGTCGACTTCCGGCAGGGCTCGTTCCGCTACGGCGTCTCGACGGACACCCCGGCGATGATGGGCGGCGGGCTCTGCTGGCTCGACTACGACGGCGACGGCCGGCTCGACCTCTTCGTCGTCAACAGCTACGCGTCGGGCGACATCGGCGCCTACTACGCGCACGGCGGCCTGCCGCGCACGGCGCTCTTCCGGAACGAGAACGGCCGCTTCGTCGACGTGAGCGCCGCCTCCGGCGCCGGGCGGCAGGTGCGCGGCCAGGGCTGCGTGGCGGCCGACTTCGACGGTGACGGGCACACCGATCTCTACATCACGACCGCCCAGAGCGACGAGCTCCTCTGGAACGACGGACATGGCCGTTTCACGGAGGGCGCCCGCGCGAGCGGCGTCGTCTCCTTCGGCTGGCACACCGGCGCCGCGGTCGCGGACGTGAACGGCGACGGCCGCCCCGACCTCTTCGTCGCCGGCTACACGGAGGAGAACGGCGCCATCCCCGCCTCGGTCGCCGGGTTCCCGACGAACCACCTCGGCGTCCGCGACCTGCTCTTCCTCAACGAGGGACACCGGCGGTTTCGTGAGGTCGGCGTCGCGGCCGGGCTCGACCCGAAGCCGTACGACCACTCGCTCGGCGCGCTCTTCACGGACGTGAACGGCGACGGGCGGCCCGACCTCTACGTCGCGAACGACGAGGACCCGAACAAGCTCTACCTGAACGAGCCCGGCGGCCCGCTCGGCTTCCGGTTCGTGAACGTCGCCGCGCGCGCACGCGTCGCCGACCCGAACGCCGGCATGGGAATCGCCTTCCGCGGCGGCGAGCTCTTCGTCAGCAACTCGCGCGGGCAGACGCACGCGTCGTACCGACAGGTCGGGCCGGCACGGTTCGCCGCGACGAGCCTCGACGCGCCGAAGAACGTCACCGCAGGCTGGGGCGTGAGCTGGGTCGACCTCGACAACTCCGGGCGGCTCGCGCTCGCGCTCGCGAACGGCACGATCCCGGTGACGGCGCTGCGGAAGGACGCGCAGCGCCTGCAGGTGCTCGTCCCGCGCGACGGCAGGCTCGTCGACGCCGGAGTGCTGCAGTCGTTGCGCGTGAACGGCCGCGGCCTCGCGGCGGCCGACTACGACAACGACGGCCGCGTCGACCTGGCGATCAACACGGTCGGCGGGCCGCTGCTCCTGCTCCGGAACACCGGGCCGTCCGGGCACTGGCTCGAGGTCGCCCTCCCCCGCTTCGCGCCCGGCGCGGTCGTGACGGTGCGGCTGCCGGGCGGCCGAACGGCAAGCGAGGAGCTCCATGCCGGGTCGAGCTACCTCTCCTCGGAGGACCCGCGGGCGCACTTCGGTCTCGGCTCGGCGACGCGGGTCGCCGAGCTGACGGTGCGCTACCCGGGCGGCCGCACGGTCCGGCTGGAGAACGTGCGCGCCGACCGGATCGTCACTGCGCCGCGCTGATCGTCTGAAACGGACGGCCGGCGCTAGCGGCCGGAGCGCTGCTGCACGCGCCGCACGACCGTGTCGAACGTCACGGCGAGCAGCAGAATGAGCCCGGTGACGATGAAGATGATGCCGGTCGCGTAGCCCTTGATGAACATGCCGCTCTGGATCGTGTAGATCAGGGCCGAGCCGATCAGGGCGTTGCGCACCTCGCCGCGACCCCCGAACAGGCTCGTCCCGCCGATCACCGCGGCCGAGATGACGTCGAGCAGCAGCGTTCCGCCGCCCGCGTTCAGATCCACGCTCTGAAGTCTCGCCGCCAGCACGATGCCCCCGAGCCCCGACATCGCGCCCGCGATCATGAAGACGATGATGCGGATGCGCGGCACGTTGATGCCGGCCCGCCGCGCGGCCTCGGCGTTGCCGCCCACGGCGTAGACGTGACGGCCGAACGTCGTTCGCTTCGCGACGAACTCCAGCACGACGAGGGAGCCGACCATGAGCAGCACGCCGAGCGGCACCCCGCCGGAACCGGGCTTGTTGAGGATGTCGACGGTCAGGAACGCGACGACGGGCACGACCAGGAGCTTGAACACGAAAACGAGCCGGTCGCGGAGTCCGATCCCGTGGCGCCGCGCGGAGAACGCGCTCCACAGCATCCCCGCCACGTAGAGCACGCTCACGATCGCCGCGATGATCCAGCCGGCCCTCGTGCCGAAGAGGTAGTTGGAGAAGTCGTTGATCCTGTTGCTCTGGATCGTGATCACGCCCGGCAGCCCCTTGAAGATGACGCCGTTCCAGATTTCGTAGCCGGCGAGCGTGACGACGAACGAGGGGACGCCGACGAGGGCCACGATCGACCCCTGGAACGCCCCGATCGCGGTCGTCGCCAGGATCGCGAGGAGGACGCACAGCCACCACGACAAGTTGGCCTTGTCCGGGCGCTGGAGCTGCGCGACGACGACGCCGGCGACGCCGCTCACGTAGGCGACGGAGAGGTCGATCTCGCCGATCAGGAGCACGAAGACGACGCCGTACGCGATCAGCGTCGGCCCGGCCATCGTCGTGATGATGTTCTGGAAGTTCGCCGGCGACCAGAAGTTCTGCGCCGTGAACGCGAAGATCAGGACGACGGCGGCGAGCGCGATCAGCACCGGCGCCGGGCCGAGGTTGCCGGCGCGGACGTTCGTCCAGATGCGATCGCGCAGCGGCTCGAGCGGCGGCAGCGTCTCGGGCTCGGGTGCCTGCGCGGCCGCGGTCACGGCGTGCCGCCGGAGCTCGTGGCGGGAATGCCGGCCACCTTCGTCGGCTGGCCGGCCGTGATCGCGTGCACGACCTCCTGCTGCGTCGTCGACGCGCGGTCGAACATGCCCGCATTCCGGCCGAGCCGGAGTACGGTGATGCGCGTTGCCGTCTCGAAGATGTCGTGCAGGTTGTGCGAGATGAGGACAACGGCGAGACCCTGCTCGGCGAGCCGATTGACGAGTGCGAGCACCTGCTCCGTCTGCGCCACCCCGAGCGCCGCGGTGGGCTCGTCGAGGATGACGAGCTTCGAGTTCCACATCACGGCACGGGCGACGGCGACCGACTGCCGCTGGCCGCCGGAGAGCGTCGCCACCGTCTGGCGGATCGACTTGATCGTCGTCACGCGCAGGCCGGCGAGGGTCTCGCGCGTCCGCGCCTCCATCGGCGGCTCGCGCAGGATCTGGAACGGGTTCCGCTCCTCGCGGCCGAGGTACATGTTCTGGACGACGTCGAGGTTGTCGCAGAGCGCCAGATCCTGGTAGACCACCTCGATCCCGAGGCGCGCCGCGTCCTTCGGCGTGTGCACGGAGACCTCGCGGCCCTCGAACGTCATCGTCCCCTCGTCCATCCCGTGGATGCCGGCGATGCACTTGATCAGCGTCGACTTCCCGGCGCCGTTGTCGCCGACGAGCGCCATCACCTCTCCCCGGCGCACCTCGAAGTCGACGTCGGTCAGCGCCTGCACGGAGCCGAACGACTTGTAGACGTTGCGAAGCTCGAGGATTGGCGTGTCGCTCACGGAATGCGAGTTCTTACAGAGAAAAGGGGGCGGCCGCAAGGGCCGCCCCCGCTCGATCGGCTGCTACTTGCAGTACTGCGTGTACTTCCCGTTGCAGATCTGCGCGCGCTTGAACCAGCCGCTCGTGATCAGCTGCTTCCAGTTGGCCTTCGTGATCGGCTGAGGCTTGATCAGGTAGGCCGGCTCCTTGCTGCGGCCCTTCGTGGTTACGAAGCCGGTCGTCGGCGGCTTCTGGCCCTTGACGATCTTGACGGCGGCGGCCGCCGTCTTCGTCGCCAGGATCCGGACGTCCTTCCAGACCGTCATCGTCTGCCAGCCCGAGATGATGTTCTGGACGCCCTGCGTGGTCGCATCCTGACCGCTCAGCGGGAGCGGCTTCAGGTGGTGCTGCTGCAGGTCGACGACGACCGCGTTCGCGATGCCGTCGTTCGCAGCGACGACGCCGTCGATCTTGTTCGCGGTCTTGATCAGCATCTGGTTGAAGATCGTGCCGGCCTTCTGGTTGTCCCAACCCGGGACGAACTGGTCCGGGCCCTTCTTCAGCGCGCCACTCGCGTACAACGGCTTCAGGACCGAGTCGTACCCGCCCTTGAACAGGAACGAGTTCGCATCCTCCTGGCCGCCGTTCAGCTCGGCGACGACCGCGCCCTTCTTGCCCTTGAGCGCCTTCGCGACGAGCGAGCCCTGGAGCACGCCGACCTGGTGGCCGTCGAACGACGAGTACAGGACGGCGTTGCCACCCTCGACCTGGCGGTCGTAGTCGATCGACTTGACACCCTTGGCGGCGGCAGCCTTCTCGATCGCCGCGGCGGAGCCCGAGTCGATCGGCGCGATGATCAGCACCTTCGCACCGTCGGCGATGCACTGGTCCGCCTGCGTCTTCTGCTTCTGCGCGTCGCCCTGGGCGTTCACGACGCGCGCGGCGACGCCGGCGGCCTTGAATGCCTTGACGAGGTACGGCTTGTCGAACTGCTCCCAGCGGACCGAGGTCTTCGTGTCGGGCATCAGCCCGCAGGCGAGGATGCCCGCGTGCTTCTTGCCCGCGCTCGCCGTCGCCGATGCGACGACGATCGTTCCCACGACGGCCACTGCTGCGAGGAGCAGGACCGGCGTGCTGCGAAGAAATCTCTTCAAGATCTCTCTCCTTCGTCTGCTCACGGGGGGTCGGTTGAAGAGTCAAGTTCCCCTATACGGGCCCCGGAGTCAAGTCGTGAGCGGTTAGGCTCGCCTCATGAAGACGAGTCTCGGCATCTGGGCGTTCGGCGGCATGGCGACGCGGTTCAACCCCGGCGGGTACAAGCCGGAGCTCGCGGGGACCCCGACGGCGGCGAAGGTCCGCACGGCGGTCGAAGGTCTCGGCGACCTGATGGACGACTACGAGTTCCACTACCCCCAGGAGCTCTCCCCCGCGAACCTCGACGAGGTGCGGGAGGCGCTCGACGGCCACGGCATCTACTGCGTGGCGAGCGGGCTCCACCTCGACCCCCGCTTCGGCAAGGGGGCGTTCTGCTCCCCCGACGACGCGACGCGGGCGGAGGCGCTGCGGCTGACGCGCGAGGCGATCGACCTCGCAGCGGAGGTCGGCGCGCAGATGATCATCTGGCCCGGGGTCGAGGGCTACAACTATCCGTTCCAGACGCCGTACGCGGAGTCGTGGGCACGGTTTGTCGACGGCGTCGGCGAGTCCGCCCAGCACGCGAAGGACCGGGGCGTGACGATCTTCCTCGAGCACAAGAACTCCGAGCCGGCGATGAAGATCCTGATGCGGAACATCGGGATGACGCTGCACGTCATCCACAAGCTGCGCACGCAGGGGATCGAGAACGTCAGCGTCAACATGGACTGGCAGCACCTGATCATGAACGGCGAGAACCTCGCCGAGTACGCAGCGATGCTCGCGGCCGAGGGGCTGCTCGGCCACCAGCACGCGAACTCCGGCTGGGGCACCTTCGACGACGACAACATGGTCGGGGCCACCGCGTTCATGGAGACGCTCGAGCTCGCCGTGGAGCTGCGGCGCGCCGGCTACGGCGAGCGCGGCGAGCGGCTCGGGTTCGACCTCTACCCCTACACGGAGGACGCGGTCGGCGCCGTGAGGCGGTCGGTGCTGCAGTGGCGGTTCATCGACGGTGTGGCGGCGAAGATCGACGACGCCGCGCTGCGGGAGGCGCAGCAGGCGAAGGACGCGGTCCGCGCGTACGAGCTCGTGTACGCAGCACTGGGTGCCTGACGCGCTCGTCGGCCTCGACGTCGGCACGTCCGGCGTCAAGGGGATCGCGATCTCGCCCGACGGGCGGCCGCTCGCGACCGCGGAGGCGGCGTACCCGCTGCACACGCCCCATCCCGGCTTCGCCGAGCAGGAGCCCGAGGACTGGTGGCGCGCCGCGCAGGACGTGCTGGCGCGGCTCCCGCGCGGCCCCGTCGGCCTGTCGGGGCAGATGCACGGGCTCGTCGTCCTCGACGACGGAGATCGCGTCCTTCGGCCTGCGATCCTATGGAACGACCAGCGCACGCGAGCCGAGTGCGAGGAGATCGAGCGGGCCGTCGGGCTCGACCGGCTGATCTCGCTCACCGGCAACCGCGCGCTCACCGGCTTCACCGCACCGAAGCTCCTCTGGCTGCGCGGGCACGAGCCGGAGACCTACGCGCGCATCCGGCGGATCATGCTGCCGAAGGACTACGTTCGCTTCCGCCTCACCGGCGAATGGGCCATCGACGTCGCCGACGCGTCGGGCACGCTCCTCTTCGACGTCGCGCACCGGCGCTGGTCGGACGAGGTCTGCTCGGCACTCGACATCCCGCTCGCCTGGCTGCCGCCCGCATACGAGTCGACCGAGATCGCCGGCGCCGGCGACCAGGCGGCCGCCGCACTCGGGGTCGGCATCGCCGCGCCGGGGCCCGTGTCGGTCGTGCTCGGCACGTCGGGCGTCGTCTTCGCGGCGCTGCCCGGCTACGCCCCCGACCCGCAGGCGCGCGCGCACGTCTTCTGCCACGCCGTGCCGGACACCTGGCACGCGATGGGCGTCATGCTCAGCGCCGCGGGGTCGGCGGCGTGGCTGCGCACGGCGCTCGACGCGCCGTTCCCCGAGCTCGACGCCGAGGCCGCGGGCTGGGCGCCCGGCTGCGAGGGGCTCCTCTTCGCGCCCTACCTGGCGGGCGAACGCACCCCCCACCCCGACCCGGACGTTCGCGGCGCCTTCGTCGGGCTCTCGCTGCGCCACGACCGCGGAGCCCTCTGGCGGGCGATGCTCGAGGGGGTCGCGTTCGGGCTGCGCGACTCGCTCGAGCTCCTGCGGGCGCTCGGCGTTCGCCCGGAGGTCGGGCGCGTCTCGGGCGGCGGCGCCCGCAGCGAGCTGTGGCTGCGGATCGTCGCCTCCGCTCTGCGCCTGCCGCTCGAGCGGACCGAGTCGGAGGAGGGATCCGCCTTCGGCGCCGCGCTGCTCGCCGGCGTCCGCGCGGGCGTCTTCGTGGACGCGACCGACGCGGTCGCGCGCTGCGTCCGCACACGCTCCCGCGTCGAGCCCGAATGGGACTACGAGCCGCAATACGCGCGTTACCGAGCCCTCTACCCCACGTTGAAGGAGCTGCCATGAGCCTGCAAGGCAAGACCGCAGTGATCACGGGCGCGAGCCGCGGCATCGGCGCCGCGGTCGCGCGCATGCTGCACGAGCGCGGCGTCAACCTCGGCCTCGCGTCTCGGAGCGGGGACGACCTCGGACTCGCCGGTGTCGTCGCGCAGCCGTGCGACGTACGCGACCTCGACGCCCTCATCCGCCTCTGCGACGCGACCGCGGAGCGGTTCGGCGCGATCGACATCGTCATCCCGAACGCGGGTGTCGGCTCGTACGGCCCCTTCCTCGACGTGCCGCTCGAGCACCTCGACGAGATGCTCGACGTGAACCTGAAGGGCACCGTGTACGCGGTCCGTGCGGCGCTGCCACACATGCTCGGCCGCGAGGGCGACATCGTCACGCTCGCGTCTGAGGCGGGTCGCCGCGGGCTGCCGAACGAGGCCGTCTACTGCGCCTCGAAGTTCGGCCAGGTCGGGCTGACACGCGCGCTCGACGGCGAGCTGCGCGAGCGCGGGATCCGCTGCACGAACATCTGCCCCGGCGGCGTCGCCACCGACTTCGCCCTCGAGGAGGGACGCGGCCGCCCGCGCGACGTGCTCGCCGGGATGATGACCGCCGAGGATGTCGCCGAGATCGTCGTCTTCGTGCTCGAGCGGCCGCGACGCTTCCGCATCCTCGAGACGGCGCTCCGGCCGATGACGGAGGCGAGCTGGGGCTAGTCAGCGCCTGCGCGCGGCCTCGCACAGGACGACGCCGGCCGCGACGGCGACGTTGAGGCTGTCGGCCGGGCCCGGCAGCGGGATCGCGATCCGCTCGTCGGCCGTCTGGAGCCACGTGTCGGAGAGGCCCGACCGCTCGCCGCCGAGGACGACGGCGACGCCGCCGTCGTAGGGCACGCGCCAGTAGGGCGTCGGGCCGCCGGGCGTGGTCGCGAGGATCCGCGCACGGCGTCCGCGCAGCCAGGCGATCGCGTGATCGGTCGTCGTGACGGCGATCGGGATGCTGAAGACGGTGGCGACGGAGCCGCGGACGACGTCCCGGTGGAAGACGTCGGTGCAGGGGTCGGCGACGAGGAGCGCGTGCGCCCCGACGCCGCACGCCGTTCGGACGATCGTGCCGAGGTTGCCCGGGCGCTCGATCCCCGAGGCGACGACGACGAACGCGTCGCCCGGCGGCGAGAGTTGCGCGAGCGTGAGCGGCGGCCGCGCGACGAGCGCGAGCACGCCGTCGGGTCGGATCCGGCCGGCCACGGCCTCGAACGCCGCGGGCGAGACCTCGACGACGCGCGCGCCCCGCAGCTCCGCCTCGCGGACGAGCCGGGCGTCGTCGCCGCCGAGGTGCAGCGCGGGCGCCGCGAAGACCTCGCGGACGTCCGCCCTCGCCTCGAGCGCACGCCGGAGCGCCTGCGCTCCCTCGACGACGACGAGCTCGCGCGCGCGGCCGCGCGCGAGCCGGCGCACGGCCTTCAGCCGGGCGTTGGACGAGCTCGCGATGAACGGACGTCGTGTCACGAAGACCTGCTTCGAGAGATGCGCATGCAGGCGAGGCGGTCCGCCTCGCCGGGAACTCACGGATGCGCGCGCTACCTCGACACGACGACGGTGACGGTACCAGAGGGCGGCGGCGGGCTCGGAGGCGGCTCAGACGAAGCTCAGAGCCGGCTCACCTCCGAAGTGCAACGAGAGCGTCACCGAAGTGCAACGGCGGCCGCGGAAACCCGCATCGGGAGCCGGCGCGGGCGCGACCGTCCCCCGCGGACACCTCCCGTCCCCCCGGAGCGCCCCCCGCGCGACCGCGGGGCTCAGACGCGGCTCGGACGCAGCTCGGACGCGGCTCGGACGCGGCTCGGAGCGGAGTCAGAGTCGGCTCGGAGCAGGCGGGGGCGGCGGCTACCGCTTGGAGATCGCGGTCATGACGTAGCCGCCGTCGAGCATCGCCGGGGCGCGCTGCAGGAGGCGCTCCCACGTCGGCACGTCCCAGCCGAAGGAATCCGCGAGGCGGACGATCATGTTGAAGAGCGCCGAGACGCGCGCCGCGTCGCGGAGCGCCTGCTTCGAGACGCCCGCCGCGTACGCCGCCTCGGCGTCCGCCGCCGTCAGCTCCTCGGGGCGGAGCGTCTGCTTCTCGATGAACGCGAGCGCCGCCCGCAGCTCCTCGCGCACGGGCGCCGTGCGCCAGTCGGCGACCACCGCGTGCCAGACCTCCTCACCGAGCGCATACGACGCGACCGCGCCGTGGGAGCCCGCTCAGAACAGACACTGGTTGAGGTGCGAGGCGAAGCCCGCGAAGAGCTCCCGCTCGCCGGGACTCCAGTCCGACGGCCCGCGCATGACGAGATCGAGCTCCTCGGAGAACGGCCGCCCGAAGAGCTCCGGCCGGTAGAGGAGCGTCTTCACGACACCGAGCGGCTCCCGGCCGCTCCGCTCGCGGATCTCCGCCAGCATCGCCGCCTCCGCCGGCGCGTGGCCGCGGTCGACGCAGTCGAGCCTCATCCGATCACCCGCTCCGCCGCGTCCAACCGGCGCAGCCCCTCGGCGATCGCGACGACCACCGTCTGCTCGAAGATCGTGTCCTCGTCGACGCCCGCGTCCTTCAGGCCCTGCACATCAGCATCCGTGATCTCGTACGCACGCCGGTGCACCTTCTGGAGGTACGAGGCAAGCCGCTCGTCGGGCGGCGTCCGCTCGACGACCGCGCGCAGCTCCTCGATCGGCTCGCTCACGAGCCCGAATCTACAGCTCCCTGGCGCCGCCGCAAGCTCGCGTCACCCACGAGGCGCCGGGCATGCGGGCGGCGAAGGCGTCCGCATCCTCCGCGGCGACGAGCGCCACGATCGCGCCGCCGAAGCCGCCGCCCGTCATCCGCGCCGCGACCGCTCCCTCCGCGTACGCGAGCTCGACCAGACGGTCGAGCTCCGGCACGGTCGCCTCGAAGTCCACGCGCAGGCTCTCGTGCCCCGCGCGGAAGAGCTCGCCGACACGCGGCAGGTCGCCGCGCGCAAACGCATCGACGACACCGCGCACCCGCCCGCTCTCCGACTCGACGTGCCGCACCCGCGCCGGCATTCCCTCCTCCAGCTCGCGCCTCCGCAGCACGTAGCCCGACTCGGCGTTCCGGCGCGCGACGCCCGAGTGGACGACGACGATCGCGAGCCCCTCCGGCAGCGGGACGAGCTCGTGCCGCAGCGTCGCGAAGTCGAGCAGCACCGCGTGCCCGTCGGCGCCGAGCGCCGAGGCCGCCTGGTCGAGGATCCCGCACGGGACGCCGAGGGCGCGCCGCTCGGCGCGCTGCGCGACCTGCGCGAGCTCCAGCCCCTCGAGGCCGCCGAGCGCGAGCGCGAGCACGACGTGGACGGAGGCGGACGAGCCGAGCCCGGCGCCGGCCGGGAGCGTCGAGGAGAGCGTGCCGCGCACCGGCTCGGGCGGCCGGCCGAGCTCCGCCACGACCGCCTCGACGGAGCGAGCGAGGTCGCCCAGCGGCGAGCGCAGGTCGAGCTCGTCCGCCGGCTCGACGGTGAGCGTCACGCCCAGGTGGATCGCCGCCGGGAGCGCGAGCCCGCCGGCGAGATCGGTGAACTCGCCGATCAGGTTGACGCGCCCCGGCGCGAAGAAGCGGCGGATCACCCGCCGGCGGCGCCCGCTTCGGCCTCGTCGTCCTCGTCGAGCGCGTGCCACGGCTGGAAGGTGACGGTCAGCCGGTCGATCCGCTGGCCCTCCATCGACTCCACCTTGAAGCGCAGCCCGTCGTGCTGCACCTCGTCGCCGGGCGCGGCGGCACGGCCCAGCTCGCCGAAGACGAAGCCGGCGAGCGTGTGGTAGTCCTCGTGCGGCAGCCCGCAGTGGAACTGCTCGTTGAAGTCGTCGATCGGGAACGTCCCGTCGATGCGGATCGTGTCGTCCGAGACCCGCTCGACGGTCTCGTCCGGCAGGTCGAACTCGTCCTCGATCTCGCCGACGATCTCCTCCAGCAGGTCCTCGAGCGTGACGATGCCCTCCATCGAGCCGTACTCGTCGATCACCACCGCCATGTGCTGGTTCGTGCGGCGGAACTCGGTCAGGAGGGCCCCCAGGTCCTTCGTCTCCGGGACCATGTACGCGGGGCGCACGAGCATCTCGAGGTTCACGGCGACGATCCCGCGGTCGTGCATCGCCTCGATCAGGTCGCGGATGTGCAGGATGCCGACGACGTCGTCGAGCGTCTCGCGGTAGACGGGGTAGCGCGTATAGGGCGACTCGAGGACGGCCTTCAGCGCCTCGTCCGCCGGGAGCCCGATCGAGATCGCGACGACCTCCGGCCGGGGCACCATCACGTCCGCGACCTCCTTGTCGGCGAAGTCGAAGACCTTGTAGAGCATCTCCTGCTCCTCGTGCTCGATCTCCCCCTGCTCCGCCGAGGTCGAGAGCAGCATCCGCAGCTCGGCCTCGGAGTGCGCGTCGTGCTCGGCCCCCGGAGGCTCGAGCCCGAGCAGCCGCAGGATCAGCGCGGTCGACTCCTGGAGCAGCCAGATGAGCGGCCGGAAGGCGAGGAAGAAGAAGCGCACCGGGGCCGAGACCCAAAGCGCCATCCGCTCGGGATGACCGAGCGCGATCCCCTTCGGCACGAGCTCGCCGAGGACGACGTGCAGGTACGTGACGACGAGCAGCGCGAGGATCACGGCGAGGAACGACGCCATCACCGTGTCGAAGTGGTGGGCGAGCACCTGCTCGCCGAGGGCGCCGATGGCCAGGCTCGTCATCGTCACGCCGAGCTGCATCGCGGCGATGAACCGCGGCGGGTCGCCCGTGATCCGCAGCACCGCCCGGGCGCCCTTGTTCCCCTCGTGCTCGAGCTCCATGATCCGTGTCCGCCGCGACGTGACGAGGCCGTACTCGGCCGCCACGAAGAACGCGTTCAGCAGGATCAGCCCGAGCAGGGCAAGGAGCTGGAGAAGGAACGTCACGCGCCGCTCTCCGGCGCGTGGGTACTGGGCGGCAGATCGTCGTCCACGCGAATCAGTCGCCAGAGTATAGCCGCGTCACCGCCGGATCGAACACATGTTCTATCATCGCCGGATGCGGGTGCACTACCGTGAGGAGCCGTGCAGGGTCGCGCTCAACCGCGTCAAGGGGATGCCGTTCGAGTGGTCGCTCAACCCCTACATGGGCTGCGTCCACCGCTGCACGTTCTGCTACGTCCGCGCGTTCGAGCGGCGAGCGGACCGGCCGTCCGACGACCGCTACGGCACCTCGATCCGCGTCAAGGTGAACGTCGCCGAGGTGCTGCGCGCGGAGCTGGCGCGGCCCTCGTGGCGCCGCGGCGACGGGATCGCGGTCGGCGCCGCCACCGACCCGTACCAGCCGGCCGAGGGCCGCTACCGGCTCACGCGCTCGTGCCTCGAGGTGCTGAGGGACGCGGCCCAACCGTTCGGACTCATCACGCGCGGCCCGATGATCGTGCGCGACGCGGACGTGCTCGCACAGGCGGCGAGCCGCGCCGAGGTCTCGGTGACGTTCTCGGTGCCGACGGTCGACGACGACGTCTGGCGCACGACCGAGCCGGGGACCGCCCCGCCGCGGCAGCGCCTGCGGGCGCTCGCGACGCTCGTCGAGGCCGGGGTACGGGCGTCGGTCGGGATGGCGCCGCTCCTTCCAGGCCTCTCCGACGAGCCGGGCTCCATCGAGCGTGTCGTCGCGGCCGCGCGCGAGGCGGGCGCGTGCGGGATCTGGGCGAACCTCCTCTACCTGCGGCCGGGGACGCGCGAGCACTTCCTGCGCTGCCTCGAGCGCGACTGGCCGGAACTGCTCCCGGAGTACGACCGGCTGTACGCGCGCGGCGCCTACCTCTCGCAGGCGCGCGCACGCCCGGCGAAGGATCTCGTACGTCGCCTGGCGAAGGAACACGGTGTCCGGGACCGCCGGGTCGTGAAGCTGCGGCCCCCGGAGCCCGACGAACAGCTCAGCCTGCTCCCGGCGTAGACTGGCGCTTCCCATGGCAGACGAGATCACCACACTGATCGTCGACGACCACGAGGTCGTTCGCGAAGGCCTGCGGCTGTCGCTCTCGCGCGCTCCGCACATCCGCGTGATCGGCGAGGCAGCCGACGGCGCCTCCGCCGTCGAGCTGACGGAGCGGCGCAAGCCGAACGTGGTGATCATGGACGTCCGCATGCCCGGGATGGACGGGCTCGAGGCGACGAAGATCCTCACCGAGAGGGTTCCCGAGTCGAAGGTGCTCATCTTCACGGCCTACTCGGAGCGGTCGCTGCTCGGCCGCGGGCTCGAGTCCGGCGCGACGGGCTACATCCTGAAGGAGGCGCCGCACCAGACGCTCGTCCGCGCGATCGAGAAGGTCGCCCAGGGGGAGGGCTACGTCGACCCTGCCCTGATGCCGGCGTTCCTCTCCGGCAAGGACCAGACCGACATGCTGACGACGCGCGAGCGGGAGATCCTCCAGCTGCTCGCCGACGGGATGTCGAACGCGGACGTCGCAGGACGGCTGTTCATCTCGCAGGAGACGGTCAAGAGCCACGTGCGGCACATCCTCACGAAGCTCGAGGCCGACACGCGCACGCACGCCGTCGCCATCGCACTGCGCGAAGCCATCATTGACTGAAGAGGCCTTCGAGCGACTGATCGCCGCGGAGCAGGACGAGCGCCGCCGGCTCGCGCTCTTCCTGCACGACGGGCCGGTCCAGAACCTCTCCGGGATCGCGCTGATGATCGACGCGGCGCTGCACGCGGTCGAGACGGGCAAGATCGACGCCGCCGTGCCGGTGCTCCGCTCGGCCCTCGACCGGCAGCGCGCGACGATCCGCGAGCTCCGCGACCTCTCGTTCGTGCTCGAGCCCGTCGTGCTCCGCGACCAGGGGTTCACGCCCGCGCTGCGCGCTCTCGCCGACCAGCTCGGCCGCTCGCACCGCGTCGGCATCGAGCTCGAGATCGACGACGCCGAGCAGGCGGGCCCCGCCGCGCAGGTCGCGATCTACACGATCATCCGCGAGCTCCTCGACCAGGCGGTCCGCCGGGGGCCGCCGACGCGGGCGTCGGTGGAGATCCGGCGGACGGCCGACGGCGGCCTCGAGACCTCGATCTTCGACGACGCCGAGCCCGAGCGGCGCCGGCGGTCGTTCGAGGCGATCGAGGAGCGCGTGAAGCAGCTGCACGGCCAGATCGAGGTGGAGCCGGGGAACGGCGGCACGCGGGTCTGCGTGACGCTGCCGCCCTACGCCGCCCGGCGCTAGTCTCCCCGCCGATGGACGGCAGCGGGTACCTCCTCTTCGTCTGGTCGCCGACCGGCTACCTCCTGCGGGAGGTCGAGGGCGAGCCCCCGCAGGTGGGGCAGGAGATCGAGGACGGTGACCTCCGCCTCGTCGTGAACAAGATCGGCGCCTCCCCCCTCCCGGGCGACTCGCGCCCCTGCGTCTACTCGGTCGGCAAGACCTAGGACGCGGCCGCGTCCTCGGCGGCGGCGAGGCCGAGCACGAGCGCCTGGGCGAGACCGCTCGCGTAGCCGCCGGCGGCGACGCCGCCCGCGTCGACCCCGGCCGCCCACAGCCCCTCGATCGGCGTCCCGTCCTCGCGGAGCACGCGGGAGCGCCCGTCGACGCGGACGCCGCCGACCGTGTGCGTGATCGACGCGATCACCCGGACGGCGGCGACGGTGCCCGGCGGCGGGTCGAACGGGAGGTCGCCGGGCGCGACGTGCGCCTCCGGCGGCGCCGTCGCGACGATCTGGCGCACGGCCCGGTCGCGCACGCGCTCGTCGAGGGCCGCCTCGTCGAGCAGGTAGAACGCCTTCGCGTCCCGCCGCTGCGCGGTCGCCTGGACGACGTTCGCCTCGGACCACGACACGTCCTCGCGGGCGTAGAACTCGACCCCGTCCTCGTCGAAGATCCGGGCGAAGCGCGCGTAGAGCTGTGAGTGCGAGACGAGCTGCGTCTCGTCCCACGGCGCGTCCGGCATGTTGCGCCCGTAGAACTCCCCCATCCCCTGCGTGAGCGCCGCGCCCCGGTCGACGGCGTGGCAGAGGCCGTCGCCCTCCGACCACGGGTTGCCGCGCAGGCGCAGCGAGCCGGCCGGGCGCACGTAGCGCGTGACGAGGTCGGACGAGGCGGCGAAGCCGCCGCTGCAGAGGATGAGCGGCCCGTCGCCCGGGATCCCGTCGCGGCCGAGCTCGACGTCGCCTGCGAGCGCCGCCGCGAGCCCGCGCGGGTCGAAGCGCTTGCCGACCGTACGCGGATTGCCGGTCTCCTCCCAGACGACGGGAGCGCCGCGCGCGCGAAGCCAGTCGAGCGCGTCGTCGAGCCGCTCCCAGACGAGCCGCTGCAGGCGCTCGTCGCCCGCGGGGCACTCGGCGCGGAAGTCGTCCCACGACCGGTGCCGCCAGATCACGCAGGAGGAGAGCAGCATCGAGCCGCCGATCCTCGTTCCCTTCTCGCGCACGACCGTCTCGCGGCCGAGCTCGCGGAGTCTCGCCGCCGCCACCAGCCCGGCCATGCCGGCGCCGGCGACGCGGATCACGTCAGCGAGAACGTGGGCTTGTGCTCGACGTACTCGATCCGCACGCGGTCGGGGCCCCAGAGGAACGCCGCGTACGTGTTCGCCGCGTCGACCACCGACTCGACCTCGATGCCGAGGTCGCCCGCGTCGGCGATCACCTCGTCGGCGGAGTCGACCAGCACCGCGATGTGGTTGAGCAGCGGCCGTTCCGGGATCGCCGGGTCGCCGTCGTGGAACTCGACGAACGCGCCGCCGACCTCCACCCGCCGCTCGCCGGCCGGCACGAAGCCGTACCGCTCGTACTCGCGCGCGCTCGCCACCGGCGCCGCCGACCAGAGTGCGATGTGGTCAAGGTCGTACTCGACGTCCGTCGGCGCCTCGACGAGCGTCAGGTGGACGCCCTCGCCGACGTCGAAGACGTCCGGCGTCCCGTCCGGGAGCGCCGCCCGCGCCGCCGCGAGGTCGGAGACACGCAGGGCGACGTGCTTCAGCGCCCCCCGCTCCCGCGGCCCCTCGGCGTCGAAGAGCGTCAGCTTGCCGCGGCGGGCGTCGCTGCCGAGGAGGGTGAAATTGGCCTCCCGGGTGATCACGTGCATGCCCAGGTGGCGCTCGAGGAACTGCGCGACCGGCTCGCGGTCGGCGAGCCAGAAGGCGACGTGATCGAGGGTCTTCGGCTGCATCGGCTGGAGGGTATCGAGCGGCCGGTGGGTGACGACGCACCCGGGTGCCCGGCACGAGGCCGGGCTCCCGGGTCACGTCGCCCCGGTTACCGCGAGCTGCGCTTGCGGGCCGTGGTCTTCTTGCGGCCGCCCGAGCTCGACTTGCGGGCCGAGCTCTTCTTGCTCGTCGACTTGCGGGCGGACGACTTCTTCGCCGAGGACCGCTTCGCAGAAGACTTCTTGGCCGAAGACCTCTTGGCCGAGGACTTCTTCTTCGCCGCAGACTTCTTCTTCGCCGTCGAGCGCTTGGCGGTGGACTTCTTCGCCGTCGTCTTCTTGCGAGCCGTCGTCTTCTTGCGAGCCGTCGTCTTCTTGCGCGACGTCGTCGACCTCCGGGCGGTCGTCTTCTTCTTCCGGGCCGTGGTCGACTTCCGCGTCGTGCCGGCCTTGCGAGCCGACGACGACTTCTTGGCGGCGGTCTTCTTCTTCGCGCCTGACTTCTTCTTGGCGCTGGACTTCTTCGCACTCGCCTTCTTCGTCGTGGACTTCTTCCGCGACGAGCTCGAGCGCGAGGACCCCGAACGGGACGAGCGCGACGAGGACCGTGTGCGCGCCGGGATGACCCGGGACGCCTCGGCACTGTCGTCGGCCGTGGTTTCGCCGATGGTGGCGGCGCCCCACGTGTCGTCGGCCTCGGCCGACGGTTCGCTCCACGAGCCGACGGCGGACGTCGTCGACGTCTCGTCGGTCCCGCTCCAATCCTCTTGGGTCATCAATTGACCTCCTGGTCGGATTGCGCGTGCACGATTCCCTACCACGTTCGTTTCTAACGTGCAACGCGGACGGACAAGTTCCTGCGCACGTTGCTGGAAAGGAAAACGCATCGTGCGGACGGCATTGCACCCGCACGATGCGTCGCGGTCCTCTCGACGCGCTACTTCGACTTCGTCTCGCCCGACTTCGACCGTTGCTTGTTCACGGTCCTCGCGGCGATCTCCTTCGCGCGCTCGGTCGAGCGCCCCTGCTTCTGCTCCGACTCCTTGATGTGCTCGTACTGGCGCTCGCGCTTCTTGTTCCACGCCTTCTGAGGCATCTCGGCAACCCTCCTCGTGGGTTCACTGGGCTGAAAACACATGCCCGCTCCGCGTGTGCGTCAATCGCCGCTCAGACCTGCACGGCGAGCAGCGGCTGCTGGGTCGGCGCGTCGACGCCGCCCGAACGCTCGACCGTCACCATCACGCGTGCGCCCGGCCGGACCCGCTCCGTCAGCGTCAGCGTCCGGCCGTCGAACTCGCCGGCGCGGCGCACGGACGGGTCCGCGACCCACGCCTCGTAGGTCTTCCCCCGCGGCGGCTTCGGGAGCGCGAGCGCGAGCACCGCCTCGCCGGAGGGGGCGACGACGAGCTCCCCCGTCCGGGAGGGGATGCGCAGGTGCCGGGACGCCGGGTTCGCGAGCACCCGCGTCGCCGTGCGCTCGCGGTCGAGCGACCGGTGCAGCGTCGCCGACCACACGCCGAGCCCGACGGCGGCCGCGGTCGCGGCGACCGCCACTGCGGCGGCGATCGAGGTCGCGAGCGAGCGCCGCGGGCGGATCGGGACGACGTTCTGCGGCTCGGCCCGGGCCGCGGCGAGGATGCGGCCGCGCAGCGCCTCAGGCGGCGGCGGCCCCTCGACGGCGAAGGCGAGCGCCGTCCCCGCCTCGCGGAACGACCGGAGCCGCGACCGGCAGTCGTCGCACTCGTCGAGGTGCTGCTCGAACCGCTCGCGGTCCGGGCCGGTCAGCGCGTCGAGCGCGTAGAGGGCGGAGAGCTCGTGGACGTCTTCGGCCATACGGATCCAGCTCGGATTCGCCCGGTCGCGCCGGGTGGTTCGGCTCCTGCCTACTCGAGCGGCTGGTTCTGGACGTTGTGCTCCGTCGCGTACTCGTTCGTGAGGCTGTTCACGACGGCGAAACCGTCGTTGTACGCGTAGTTGATCCGGACGAACGGCTGCCACTTGTCCGGCAGCGCGTCCTCCGGGAAGATCGCCTCGACGGGGCACTCCGGCTCGCAGGCGCCGCAGTCGATGCATTCCTCGGGATCGATCACGAGGATCCGGTCGGCCTCGTGGATGCAGTCGACCGGACAGACGTCGACGCACGAGCGATCTTTGATGTCGATGCAGGGCTCCGCGATGATGTACGTCACGGCGCCCTACTCTACCGACGCGATCAGACCCTCGATCAGTTCCCTCGGGCGGTCGAAGAGCGCCGATTTCGCCACCACGCGGTCGAAGCCGGCGGCGTGCGCGCGGCGGAGCCCGGACGTGTCGGTGTGGTTCGTGAACCCGAGGATCGGGACGTCCGGGTAGGTGTCCACGACGTCGTGAGCATCGATCCGCGCGATGTCGGCGATCACCAGGTCCGGCGGCTCGACCCCGTCGTGAGTCTCGAACCGATGGTCCGGGAGGAGCGCCTCGAGCTTCCCCCGGATGAAGAGATCGACCCCACACAGCAGGATCGTCGCCATGTCAGCGCCCGACGTTAGCACCGTCGACGCGGCGTACCAACTCGGGCTCCGGCTCGTCCGGCGGGGCGAATGGTTCGAGGCGCACGAGGCGTTCGAGACGGCGTGGCGCGCCTGCGCGGCCGAGGAGCGGGATTTCTTCCAGGGCCTCGTGCACGTCGTCGTCTCCGCCTACCAGCGCGGCCGCGGCCGCCCCGTCGCCGCCGAGTCGCAGCGGCAGAAGGCGCTGCGCCGGCTCGCGGCGTACGCGCCCCGGCACCGCGGCATCGACGTGTCGGCCGTCCTCGCCGCGCTAGAGCGAGCCGAGCCCGATCCGCGTGAACACCTGGTCGAGGGCGACGCGCAGCCACCAGTCCCGCCCGAAGAAGAGCAGTAGGCCGAGCGTGACGAGCGTCGCCCCCGAGAGCATCTGGACGACGCCGTAGTGGTTGCGCACCCAGCGGAACGCCCGCATCGCGTGCGCGAACGCGACACCGGAGACGACGAACGCGGCGCCGAGGCCGAGCGAGTACGCGACGAGGAGGAAGATGCCGCGGACGATCGTGCCGGAGCTCGAGGCGAGGACGAGGATCGACGCCAGCACCGTGCCGATGCACGGCGCCGCGCAGACCGCGAACGCCCCGCCGAGCAGCGCCTTCGACCCCCGCCGGCGCGCGCGCTGGACGAGGCCGGGCGCGACGGCGCGCTCCGGCCACGGGAGGAGCCCCGCGAAGGCGAGCCCGAGCACGACGAGCACGAAGCCGGCGATCTTGAGCTGCGTCTGCTTGTCGACGGCGCTCCCGACGGCGGCCGCCCCCGCGCCGAGCACGACGAAGACGAGCGTGAAGCCGGCGATGAACGGCAGGCTCGAGACGACGATCCGGCGCGCGACGCCGCGCTCGCCGAGCCGGTCGACCTCGACCGCCGAGATCGCGGACAGGTAGCCCGGGACGAGCGGCAGCACGCACGGTGTGACGACGGACGCCAGCCCGGCGAGAAACGCGACGGGCAGCTTCTCGATCATTCGAAGCGGGCGAGGGCCTCGTCGACGCGCCGCTCGTCCTCCGGCGAGAGGCCGCCGCCCCCGCCGCCCGGTTCCGGCGGTCCGCCGCGGCCGCGCGACCACGCGCGCGCCCCGAACGCGAGCCCGGCGGCGCCGGCGGCGATGCCGCCGAGCGGCAACACCCACGCGATCAGGTCGAAGCCGTGCGTCTGCGGCGTCGAGAGGATCGTCCTCCCCCACTCGGCGACCATCGCGTCCAGGATCTGCTGCTCGGTCATGCAGCGGGCGATCATCCTCTTCAGCTCCGCGCGGATCTCGTTCGCCGCCGGCGACGTGGACTCGTCGAGGGTCGTGTGGCACGACGGACAGACGAGGAGCGTCTCGAGGTGCCCCTGGCTCGCCGGCTTCGCGCAGGCGGCCGCGGGCGCCGCGACGACGAGCGCCGCCGCGAGGACGGCGAGCAGCCTCACGCCGACTCGCGCGCGCGCTTGATGCCGTCTTCGAGGTCCTGCCGGGTCGCCGGCCCCGCGATGTGCGGCGGCACGACGCGGCCGTGCCGGTCGACGAAGAACGTCTCGGGCACGCCGGTGACGCCCCAGTTCGGGTACTGCGTCGCCACGGCGTCGCGCACGTTCGGGTAGTCGACGCCGTACCGCTTCAGGTAGGCGCGGGCCGCGCTCTTCGTGTCGAGCGCGTCGACGCCGACGAAGACGACTCCCCGGTCCTTCCAGGCACGGGCCGTGGCGGCGAGCGTCCGCGCCTCCTGCTTGCACGGCAGGCAGGAGGACTGCCAGAAGTTCACGACGACGACGCTGCCGCGCAGCGAGGCGAGATCGAGGCGGCCGGCGAGGTCGAGCCGCGGCAGGTCGAGCTTCGGCGCGGCCACGATGCGACCCTTGTCGACCTTCTGCGCGACCCCGGGCCCGTGCCGGTGCGCCACCTGCCACACGAGCAGCGCCAGCAGGGCGACGACTCCGGCGGCGGAGAGGACGCGCAGGATGCGCATCAGACGATGTGGACCGTGGTGCCGATGTCGACGTGGTCGAACAGCCACTCCGCGTCTGGCACCTGCATCCGGATGCAGCCGTGCGACGCGCTGTAGCCGATCGATGACGGCTCGTCGGTGCCGTGGATACCGACGCCGGGCGCGTCCAGACCCATCCACCGCGTCCCGAGCGGGTTACCCGGCCCGGGCGGGACCGGCTTCAGCCCCTTCGCCCAGGCGCTCGTCGTCGGCGGATACCACCACGGGTTGCGCCACTTGACGACGATGTGCCAGGTGCCGGCGGGTGTCGGGTAGATCGCCTGACCGGTCGCGACGGCGAAGCTGCGCTCGAGCTTCGCGTGGTCGTAGAGGTAGAGGCGATTGAGCGGCCGGTTGATGACGATCGTCTCCGCGAACGCGTCGGCGGTCACCTCCGGCTCGACGGCCTTCGTCCGCACGCGGACCGGCAGCCGTGAGTTCGCCTTCAGCGCGGCGACGATCCTCTGGGTGAGGCGCCGCGCATCGAGCGTGCGGCCGACCCGCTCCTTCGTGATGACGGGCCTGCCGTTCCGGAACGTCAGCGTGGCGTCGACGGCACGGCGCGCGAAGCGCCGCTCGACGGCGGTGACCCACGCCCGGAGCGGCGCGCCCCGCACGGCGACGACGAGGTGGACGTTCTCGCCGGCCTCGGCGAGCCGCGCGCGGGCGACGGCGGTGGCGGCGTACGCGACGGCGGTCCTCTGCGGGTCGAAGACGAGCCTGCTGCGGTCGACGATCACGGTGAGGGGGCGGGCGAACGCCGCCTGCACCGTGGCGACCGCCTCGGCGGGGGCGAGGCCGCCGACCCGGATGCCCGCCACGCGAACGCCGGGCGGCACCACGTTCGCCGGCGGGGGCGGCGCCGTGGTCGTGGTCGTCGTCGCGGCGTTCGTCGTCGGGGCGGTCGTCGTCGCCGCCGTCGAGGTCGACGTGGAGGTGGTGACGTCGGCGATCACGGCGCCGGAGAACGCCCCCGCCGCCGCGAAGCCGAGCACGAAGAGGACGACCGCGTGCAGGCGCTTCACTGCCGCCGAAGTGTAGCCACGGCCATTCCCGGGTCGTCCGTCACGATCGCGTCGACGCCTGCCGCCTCGAGCCGCAAGACGCCCGCGGGATCGTTCGCCGTCCAGGCGACGACGGGCGCGCCGAGGCGGTGCGAGACCGCGACGGCCGCCCGCGAGCAGAGCGCGTGGTGGAGCGAGAGGGCGCCGGCATGCGCCCAGCGGACGAGGACGGGGACGCGAAGCGGCATCGCCTGTCGCAGGGCCGAGGCGCCCGCCGCCGACAGCGTCGGCGGCCACGGGAGCCGCGAGACGCCGAGGCGGTCGCGCGGGTAGCCGATCGCGACGAGCGTCGACGGCGAGAGCGCGGCGACGCGCCGCGCGGTCGCTGCGTACGCCGTCGAGAGGTAGCTGCGCTCCTCCACCCCGTGCCGCCGCACCGCCGCGAGCACGTCCTCCTCGTACCCGGGCAGCTTGACGTCGAGGTGCAGGCCGATCGGGTGCGCGCGCAGCTCCTCGAGCGCCTCGTCGAGCGTCAGCGGCTCGTCGGGCAGCTCGTCGAGCGAGTGCCCGACGCGCAGGCCGGGCGAGACGTCGAGCTCGACGACGTCGGCGCCGGCGGCGACGGCGAGCGCGAACGACGCCGCCGTGTTCTCCGGGGCGAGCGCCGCCGCTCCCCGGTGCCCGACGACGAGCGGCGGCCCGTCGCACCGGCGGAGGTTCACGCGCGGCGGATGACGACGACGGCGCAGTCGTCCGGGAGATCGGCGCCGGCGTACGCGCGCGTGGCGGCGACGACGGCATCGGCGAGCGGCTGGGCGCCGAGGGTCGCGTTCGCGGCGAGCACCTCGTCGAGCCGGTCGACCCCGAAGAGGTCGCGGCCGGAGCGGGCCTCGATCACGCCGTCGGTATACAGGACGACGGCGCCGCCGGGGGGCAGGCCGACCTCGACCTGCTCGTATGTCTGCGGCGCGTCGATCCCGAGCGCGAGGCCGCCGCACGAGAGCGGCTCCACGCTCCCGTCCGGGAGCACGATCCTCGGCTCGGGGTGCCCGGCGCTCGCACACAGGACGCGTCCGTCGCCGTCGATCGTCACGTACGCCATCGTGATGAACTTGCCGACCGCGATCTCGCCGACGACGACGTCGTTCGCGTACGCGAGGAACTCCGACGGATCGGGGTGCTCGCGCGCGAGCGACCGGAACACGAACTTCGCCATCGCCATGTCGGCGGTGGCGTCGATCCCGTGTCCGGTCACGTCGCCGAGGACGACGGCGAGCCGGCCGTCGGCGAGCTCCAGGAAGTCGAACACGTCGCCGCCCACGTCGACCTGGGCCGCGGACTCGTAGACGGTGCCGACCTCGATTCCCGGCACGTGCGGCAGCTCGCGCGGGAGCAGCGACTGCTGCATCGTCTCGGCGAACGCCTTCTGCTGCTGGTAGAGCCGGGCGTTGTCGATCGCGAGCGCCGCCTGCTGCGCGATCGTCCCCGCCGTCGCGAGCGTCTCCGCTGCGATCGGCGCCGCCGGGTCGAGCGAGAGGATCGTCAGCTGCGCGAGCAGCTCGGTCGCGTTCACGATCGGCAGCAGCGCCGCCGTCGATCCCTTCTCGAGGAACGGGACGAGCAGCGCGTGCGCGCCGCCGAGCCGGGCGGCGGTGGCGGCGTCGAGCGGCAGCGGCCGCGTACGTCGCGGCGGCCGCGGCTGCGGACGCTCGAAGATCGCGCGCAGCGCCTCCTCGAGCCGCGATTCCGCGACGTGGACGCTGCGCGTGACGAAGAGGTCGCCGCGCTCGTCGGGCACCCGGACGGCCGCCGCATCGACGCGGAGCAGCTTCACGATCGTGCTCGTGACCGCGTCGAGCGTCGCGTCGAGGGTGAGGTTCTCGGCGAACGAACGGGAGATCTCGTAGAGCGCGCCGATCCGCTCCGACGCCTGCCGCTCGGACTCGAGCACCTCGCGCAGCGTCTCTCCCAGGTCCCGGGTGCGCTCGTGCAGCTGCGCGTTCTGGACGGCGACGGCGAGCTGCGCCGCGAGCGACGTGAGCAAGGTCAGGTCGTTCTCGGCGAGCGAACGCCCGGCTGGGTAGGCGACGAGCAGGCCGATCGCGTCGCCGCGAACGGACAGCGGCACGCCGACGACGCGCCGCTCGCCCGTCGCCGCGAGTGCGGAGCGCGCGGGCGCGAGGGCCGCATCGCGGGCGCGCGCCTCGACCTGGATCGCGGCGCGGGCGCGCAGCGGCCCGTTGAAGGCGTCGAGCAGGCGCGCGGCGACGTCCTCGTGGCCGGCGGCGAGGTCGCGGCCGGCGGCGGCGGCGAGCGCGCCGTCCTCGAGCAGATAGACGCCGACCCGGTCGACCTGGAGCAGCTCGGAGATGCGCTCGACCGCCGTCTCGAGCGTGTGTGCGAGCGAGAGCCGGGCGATCGCCTCGCCGATCACCTCGACGAGCGCACGCGTCCGGTCGAGCTCGAGCTCGATTTCCCGTGCCTGGTCGCCCGAGCGCAGCGCATGCGCAGCCCGCGCGGCGAAGCCCGCGAGCGCGGGCAGGTCGGCGCCCGCCGGGGCGGCGGCGTCCTCGTAGAAGAGCTGCAGCGCCGCGAAGGGCGGCTGGCCGAGCGTGAGCGTGGCCACGTGCGACGCGCCGGCGGGAAGCCCTGCGTCGTGGGTGACGGCCGCCGGCCGCCACGACTCGACCGCGTCGCGGACGAGCTCCGAGGCTCGGTCGAGACCGCTCTCGACGGCGCCGCGCGAGGCGACGAGCTCGAGCGGGCGTTCGCCGTCGACGCGCCACATCGCGCCGCCGCTCGCCCCCGTCGACTCGACGGCGATCCGGAGCGCCTGCTGCGCCGCGCGGCGTGCGTCGCCGCCGGCCGCGAGCGCCTCCCCGGCGAGCTCGAGCCAGCGGGCGCGGCGGTCGCCGGCGGGCCCGCCGTCCGGAGAGAGGGTGCGCACCGCGAGAGCGAGCTGCGCGGCGACGAGCTCCGCGACGGCCCGCTCGTCGGCGGTGAACTCCTCGGCGACGCGCACGAGCTCGACGGAGCCGACGACCCGCCGCCCGGAGCGCGCGGGCACCGCCAGCACGCCGGCGGCGCGGACGCGCTCGGCCGCGCGGGCGGTCGGCTCGGGCACCCGGCCCTCCTCGACCGGCGGGAACGCCGTCCGGCTGCCGGCGAGCTCGGCGGCGAGCGCCGTGCCCTCCGGCGCGACGGCGCGCGCGGCGAGCAGCCCGTCGGAGTCGACCACGCGCAGGACGACGAGGTCGGCGGCCGCGGCGTCGGCCGCCGCGGCCGCGATCGCGTCGAGCGCGGTGCGGAGATCCTCCGTCGCGGCGACCTCGGCGGCGGCGGCGGCGAGCCGCGCGACGGGCAGCACCTGCGGTCCGGCGACCATGGTGGAGACAGATAGTGCCTACAATCCCCGCGATGGCAGAGCCCGCCCGCACGATCCGGCCCGTCCGCGACGACGCGCCGTCGCTCGACCCGGATGCGATCGAGCGGAACTACCGCCGCGAGCGCGCGCGGCGGCGGGCGCGGACAGAGCGGCGGACGGAGGCGCGCCGGTCGGACGTCCGCTTCTGGGTGACACTGCTCGCGCTCTCGTTCCTGACGGCGTTCGCGATCCTCGCCGCCTGGCACGAGCTGCAGACGCTCTTCGGGGTGTAGCTACTGGAGCGGGCCTGGCCTCGCGTGCGGGGCGCCGCCCGCCGCCTCCCAGGTCGTCCCCGCGCACATCGGGCACTGCGGCAGCGCGGCCTGCACGGTGATCCCGTAGCCGCAGCCCGAGCAGTAGAAATCGCCCTGGGCGTCGGTGCCGGCACGGAGAAACTGGACGAAATCACCGTCGCCGGGGTCGAGCATCCGCCCCTCGTCGAGCATCTCCAGACCCCCTTGCCGAGCAGTTCGACCGCTTCCGACCGGAGTCTTCCCCATACTACTCTCCGTGGAAACGCCCGACTTCTTCGACCTCGATCCGCCCGAGCCCGGCGCACCGACCCCCGCAGGCTACGCGCGAACGGCCACCGGCGGGCTGTGGCAGGCCGGCCAGCGGGCCACGTGGGTGGCGGGCCTCGTGCTCGCGCTCTCGTCGTTCATGGACTGGTACGCCGGCTCCGGCGTCGGCGTGAAGCTCTCGGTGATCGGTTGGCACACCGGCGTGCTCGGGAAGCTCGTCTTCTTCGTCGGCCTCGCAGTGGTCGCCGTGGTCGCTCTGCGCGAGGCGGGCTTCGAGCTGCCGCCGACCGTGCCGGAGAGCCTGCTCGTGCTGGCGCTCGGCGCGCTCGCGACGATCTTCGTCCTCATCCGGGTCATCTCGATTCCGGACGCGGTGCTCCCGGCCGACGGGCGGGGTATCGGCATCTGGATCAGCCTGCTCGCGGCGCTCGGCGTGATCGCCGGCGGGTTGCTGACCGCGGCCGAGGAGCTGTAGGTGGCGTCGCTGTGGGCGCGGGTCGCACGGTTCGAGGGCGAGCCCGCGGACGTCGACGCGCGGATCGAGCGGCTGCGCGGCCTCATCGACGCGGGCAACCTCCCGCCTGCGATGGAGGGGGCGAAGCTGCTCCTGCTCGTCGACCGCGAGTCGGGGAGCGCGCTCGGCATCACGCTCTTCGAGAGCGAGGAGGCGCTGCGCCGCGGCGACGAGGCACTGAACGCGGGCCCCGGCCACGCGGGCAGCCGCTCGGGCGTCCAGTTCTACGAGGTACCGCTCCACACGCTCGACGCGTAGAGCCGGACGTCGAGTCTGACTCGTGTCTGACGCTTACCTCGCCCGGCGCGCGATCTGCGCGCGGTCGAGGACGATCGTCCGCCCGCGGCGGAGCTCGACGGTTCCCCGTTTCGCCTCCTCGCGCAGAACGCGGTTGACGGTCGCGCGCGTCGTGCCGGCGAGCTCCGCGAGTTGCTCCTGCGTCAGCGGCACCTCGCCCGCCCCCTCGCTCGCGGCGCCCGCCGTCAGCTCGCAGAGACGGCGCAGCACCCGCCGCTCGACCGGCAGGTAGAGCGCCTCGAGGAGCCGCTCCTCGAGCATCCGCACCTCGCCGACGAGGTACGAGAAGAGCAGCGCGTCGACGGACGGGTGATCGCGGCGGAGCTGCTGGAAGTCCTCGTGGTAGACGGCGAGCGTCTCCGTCTCCTCCAGCGTGAGCACCGTCGCCGTGCGCCGCGACGCACCGACGAGCGCCATCTCGCCGAAGCTGTCGCCGGGGCTGCGGACGGCGACCGTCACCGTGTTCCCGAGCGGCGTCATGATCCGCACCGCCACGCGGCCCTTCACGAGCAGGTGCAGGGAGTCGGCCGGGTCGTCCCGGTGGAAGACGATCTCGTTGCGGCCGAACGTCCGCCGCCGCGAGAGCGAGATCAGTCGCTGCACATCTGCGTCGTCGATCCCCTCGAGCAGGTGCCACCGCACGAGCCGGATCGTATGTGACGGCCGACACACTCCGAACGTGCTCGCGACGAACGACGCGCGGGCCGGCGCCTCGTAGCGTCCATCTCGTCCACATGGATCGGAGGAGGATCGAGATGACGTCCCGGCACACCACCAAGACCACCAGGCGGATGCTTCTGACCCTGGCGACGGCTGCGACGGTGCTCGGTGCCTTCGCCTCGGCGACCGCGGCGCGCGTAGCTCCGCCGGACGGCGAGAGCGGCGGCAGCGTCCTCGTGCAGAAGCTGTCGGGCCTCTCGCGCGTCAGCACCTCCGGCGTCCTCTCGTCGGGCGGCGTCTTCGCGAGGGTCGACGGCACAGGCCACGTCGTGAACGCGAAGGGCGCCCGCGTCGGCGGCATGACCGTCGAGCCGTAGAGCTAGAACGCGAGCTTGACGAGCAGGACGATCACGACCACCGTCACGGCGAGCAGGACGAGTGCCGCCGCGGCGACACCGAGACCGCCGAGGGCGAGCCGTGCGGGGATCCGCGGCTCGCCCTCGCCCGAGAACGCCTGCTCGAGCTGCCGCTCGACGTAGTCCTGGATGCGTTGCTCGAACCGCTCGGCCATCGCGTCCGCACGTGACGAGCCGCCGCCGGCCTTTCCGGCCGGCGGCCGGTAACCCCGGGCGCGTCCGTCGACCGACACCTCGTAGATGTGCTCGTGCTGAATGTCCTTCAGGTGCTGCGCGCCGAGGTCGAGCACCGCGACGCCGTCGGGGAGCACGTTGCCGAGGAGCGCGCGCGTCGTCTCCGAGATGAGGATCTGGCCGCCGGCGCCAGCCGAGGCGATCCGGGCGGCGCGGACCACGTCGATGCCGAGGTAGCCCTCGTCCCCCACCTGCGGCTCGCCGGTGTGGATGCCCATGCGCACCCGCACCTCGCGGCCGTCCGGCCACTCGTGGTCGCGCAGCGCACGCTGCGCCGCGACGGCCGCGGCGACGGCGTCGCGAGCGCGGGCGAACGAGAAGAAGAACGCGTCGCCCTGCGTATCGATCTCGGTGCCGCCGCCGGCGCCGAACGCCTCGCGGACGATCCGGCGATGGTCGCGCGAGACGACGCCGTACCCGTCGTCGCCGAGCTCCTGCAGGAGCTTCGTCGAGCCCTCGATGTCCGTGAACGCGAACGTGACCGTTCCCGCATGCAGGCTGCTCAAGACGCGCCCTCCGAGACGCCGTACAGCTCCATCCGTGCGACCCACGCCGGCGCCGGGCGGTGCCGGTCGGGACCGGCGGCCCGGCGCTCGCCGACCGCGGCCGGCGCACGCTCGTACGCGGCGTCGTCGTCCCCCACGATCACCGTCAGGCGCCGGCCGGCCCAGAGGTAGGCGTCCGACTCGTTCTCGAAGGCGATCACCTGCGCGTTCACGACGGCTCCTCCTCTCGTTGCTCCTACACGGCCGGCCCCATCATCCCGGATCACCGCCGGTTTGCACTGCACGCCCCTGCCCGCGGGCGTAGAGTCGCCCCGCGAGGGAGTACGACCGTTCGTCGACACAGAGGGGGAACACACGTGCATGCACTGAAATCGCTGCGGCGCTCGCGCCGCCTGGCGGTCGTGACCGCGATTCTCGTCATCCTCACGGCGGCCGCCGTCGCGTACGCGGCCGGCCCGGCGATCCAGACGACGACGCCGGTCCACGCGGACGACGTCACGAATCTCGACGTCCTGCGCCAGCAGCTTCGCAACTACTACGGCGACCCGCTCGGCACGGGCACGTTCGCGCCGGACAGCAACTACGCGAAGGAAGCCGCGGGCGTCGCCGCCACGGGGACCGCGTTCCTCGGCACGCGCGGGAACATGCTGCTCGTGCCCGGCCGGAAGGCGATCGTGCTGGACGTCGACGACACGACGCTCACGACCTGGAACTACGAGATCTTCAGCAACTGGGCCTTCAACCCGGCGACGAACGCCACCTACGTGACCGGCCAGCTCTTCCCGGCCACGCCGGGGATGGTGCAGATGGCGTGGTACGCGAAGACGCACGGCTACGCGATCTTCTGGATCACCGGCCGTCCGGCCACGCAGGAGGCGGCCACGCTCGGCAACCTGACGAGCGACGGCATCGGCGTCGACGCCGGCTACCCGACGCCGACGCAGCTCTGGGACGGCGAGGACGGGCTCTTCACGAAGCCGACGCCGGCGAACTACCCGCAGTGGCTGCTCGACGGCGGCTGCGTGACGACGTCGTCGTGCCCGACGGTCGTCTACAAGTCGGCGACGCGGGCGCACATCGAGGCGCTCGGCTACCACATCGTCGCGAACTTCGGCGACCAGTTCAGCGATCTGATCGGCGGCCACGCCGACCAGACGTTCAAGATGCCGAACCCGAACTACTTCCTGCCGTAACGACCCTGCGGCCGGGCGGGAGGCGCTCCCGCCCGGCCGCCCAGCATGCGGCGCAGCACGACGGCGACGAGCGTGCCCAGCACGGCGCCCGCGAGCACGTCGGTCGGGTAGTGGACGCCGTTGTAGAGCCGCGAGAACGCGATCAGCACCGCGAGCGCGTACAGCGGCACGCGCAGGCGCGGGGCGAAGGCGGCGAGCATCGTCGCGCCGGCGAACGACGTCGACGCGTGGCCCGACGGGAACGAGTGCGTGCGCTCCGACGGGCCGATCTGGTGCTCGAACGGGCGGTGCCGGTGCACGAGCAGCTTGCCGAGGCTCGCCAGCAGGTCCGCCGACGCGACGGCGGCGACCACCCACGCGGCGATCCACGGCCGCCGCCACACGAGGGCGAGCGCGATGCCGATCGCGACCCACACGAGCCCGAGCGTGCCGATGCGCGAGAGGTCGCGGAAGAGCCAGTCCAGCGAGCCCACGCGGTGGCCCGCGATCCAGTGCTCGAGATGCCTGTCCGCGCTAAGCAGGAACGAGTTGCTTCGCGCGGTCGATCAGCTGCTGCGGGTCGAACGGCTTGCCGATGAACCCGCGGGCGCCCCGCTGCTCCGCGTCGGCGGTGCTCGAGTCGACCTGGCCGCTGAACATGATCACGGGGATGGAGCCGTGCCGCTCCTGCATGCGCTGCAGCATCTCCCAACCGTCGACACCCGGCATGACGACGTCGAGCAGCACGAGCTGCGGCGCCTGGTCCTCGATCGCGGCGAGCGCTTCGTCGGCGCTGCCGGCCTCGCGGACCGTGTACCCCTCGACTTCGAGGCTCGCGCGCATGAACTCGCGCAGCCGCGGGTCGTCGTCGACGACGAGGACGAGCGGGCCGCCCGTCCTGCCGCCCGGCCCGGAGCGGTCGAGGAACGCCTCGAGGTCGCGGCGCCGGTAGCGGCGGTGGCCGCCGGGGGTGTAGAACGCCGGCACGCGCCCCTGGTCCGACCACTTGCGGATCGTGGACTGGGCGACGCCGAGGAACTTGGCGGCCTGGCCCAGCGTCAGCCAGTCCGGCTCGGTCGTCGGTGCTCTGCGACCCGGAAACCCCACGGGAGCAAAAGTAGCCAAACCTCCCGTTACCTAAACGCGATTACGGCTTTTGAACGGTAACCGTGATGGTTTCGCGTGCGGCGGGCGCGATCGGCAGCGGACGCAGCGTCCGGACGAGCGTCTGCGTTCCGCCCGGCGAGGGGTTGTCGTGGAGGGCCTCGCCGAGCGCGACCCCGACCGCGAACACGACGGCGAGACCGACGAGGAGGAGCGCGACGCGGATCACGGGCGGTAGTCCGACGCGCCCCGCGCGTAGACGTGGAACGCGGCGTCGGCGACGGTGCCCGGCTCGAGCGCGGGCGGCGCCTCGGGGTCGAGCTCGTCGATCACCCCGCGCGCCCAGTCGTCGGCGCCGTCGTAGGCGTCCGCGAGCTCCTGCAGCGTGAACACCTGCCCGACACGGCGGCGGAGAGCCGCGACGACGTGGTCGACCTGCGCGTTCAGCTCCGCGTAGCGGCGCCGGTCGTCGCGCGTGCGCTCGACGCGCCGCGCGCCGTCGTGCCAGTGCTGGCGAGCGAGCTCCAGGTCCACGGCCTCAGGGAGTACAGCAGGAGTCGGGCCAGAGCGAGGGGAGCTCGGCGAGGATCCGGTCGCCGAGCTCGTAGCCGGGTCGCGCGAGCGCGAACGCGCCGTGGGCGTGCAGGCACTTGAGGCTGCCGGAGCGCGTCGAGCCGCCGATGCCTGCGTCCAGCTCCGGCCGCAGGCGCCGCTGCTCCGCCTGCGCGTCGGCGAGGCTGCGCGCCAGCTCCGGGTCTCCCTGCGCGGCGGCGGTCCACCGCTCGACGCCGCCCGCCGCCTCGAGGCGCGAGATCGCAGCGACGAGCTGCGGGCACGTGACGTAGAACTGCGTCGGGAACGGCCGGCCGTGCTCGTCGAACGGCGCCTGCTCGGTGACGGCAGGGCGCCCGAACGGGCAGCGGACGGCGACGCCCCGGAAGGCGCGCGGCCTGCGGCCGAGCTGGCGCTCGACGATCTCGGCGTCCCGCATGTCCCGACTAATGATGCTTGCGCCACTGGGAGATGCCGCGCACGATGAACAGCCGCTCGCCGGGCTTCACCCAGCCGAGCTGCCGCGCCTCGCGCACGAGCTCCCGCTGCGAGCCCGCGTCGGCGATCTTCTTCTGGAGCTTCGCCCGCTCGACGAGCAGCGAGGCGACCTGCAGGCGGCGCACCTCGAGCTCGTGCTTCGTGCGGAAGTACGAGTGCGTCGGCTTCCAGTAGAAGAACGCGAGCAGCACGACGCCGCCGAGCGCGAGCAGTCGCGTGGGCTTCATGCGGGGCATCGCCCGCTCCTTCGGCGGCGCCGGGCTAGGTCCTGCGCACGGCGACGACGCAGGCCATGGCAGGCGTGACGAGGAGCTCCGTCGCCTCGACGCGGGGGTCGAGGAGGAGCGCCTCCCGCGTCGCGTCGCCGGCGACGGCGCGGCCCGGGGTCAGGTCGTCCTTGACGAGGATCCCGCCCGGCGCGAGCAGATCGATCACCCGGTCGTAGCCGACGCCGCCGTCGGCGAAGACGAGGTCGAACGGCGCCCGCTGCGGCAGGTGGTCGCGCCAGTCGCCCTCGAGCACCTCGGCCGCGGCTCCGGCGAGCCGCTCCCGGGCGGCCGCCGCACGCGCGGGGTCGAGCTCGACCGTGACGAACGTCGCGCCCGCGGGCAGTGCGGCCGCGATCGCGGCGGCGCCGTCGCCGTAGGACGTGCCGATCTCCGCGATCCGCCCGCCCGGCTTCGAGGCGACGAGCGTCGCCACGAGCCGCTGCACCTCGGGAATCGAGTAGGAACCGGCCGTCACGCAATGTCGACCTTGATGACGTTCGTCGAGCCCGGCAGGTTCACCGCCGTGCCCGCGGTCGTCACGACGCGGTCGCCGCTCTCGATCACGCCCGCCTTCAGCGCCTGCTCGAGCGAGCGCGACCAGAGATCCTCGACGTTCTCCGTCTGGGGCATCATCACCGGCGTGATCCCCCACTCCAGCGCCATCTGCTGGAGCGCGGTCTGATGGTGGGAGAGGCCGACGATCGGCCGGTGTGGACGCAGGCGCGAGACTGCCGAGGCGGTGCGCCCCGTGAAGGTCGGCACGAGGATCGCGCTGGCGCCGAGCGCCTCCGCGAGGTCGCAGGCGGCGTTGGACATCGCCCGGCCGACGGTCGTCTCCTCCCCCGGCTCCGGCATCTGGTGCCGGTAGCCCATCTCGGGCTCGACCGCCCGTGCGATCCGGTCCATCGTCTGCACGGCCTCGATCGGGTAGTTGCCGGTCGCCGTCTCCGCCGACAGCATCACGGCGGAGGTGCCGTCGAGCACCGCGTTCGCGACGTCGCTCGCCTCGGCGCGCGTCGGCTCCGCATGCTCGACCATCGACTCGAGCATCTGCGTCGCCGTGATCACCGGCTTCCCCGCCTCCAGGCACTTCGCGATGATCTTCTTCTGCAGGAGCGGCACCGTCGCCGCACCGATCTCCACGCCCAGGTCTCCGCGCGCGACCATCACCGCGTCGGCCTCCTGCAGCACCTCGTCGAGCACGGCCACCGCCTCCGACTTCTCGATCTTCGCGATCACGCGCGCGGGCGAGCCATGCTGGCGGATGATCGCCTGCAGGTCGCGGACGTCGGCGGCGGCCCGGACGAACGAGAGCGCGACGAAGTCGATGCCGAGGCCGAGCGCGAACTGGAGGTCGTCGAGGTCCTTCTTCGTCAGCGACGGGATCGGCACCGGGACCCCGGGGAGGTTGACGCCCTTGTGCGACTTCACCTCGCCGCCGACGACGACGCGGCAGCGGGCGCGGCCGTGGTCCACCTCCTGGACCGACAGGCGCACGAGGCCGTCGTCGATCAGCACGTCGTGGCCGGGTCGCAGCACCTCGCCGATCACGGCGGGGGCGACGGGAAGCTCGCCGTCCGAGGCCTGCTGTTCGCCGACGACGACCACCTCCTCGCCCTTCAGCAGCACCCGCGGCGCCGGGAGCTCGCCGACGCGGAGCTTCGGGCCCTGCAGGTCGGCGATCAGCGCGAGCGGCTTGCCGGTCTCCTCCTGAACCTCCCGGACGGCGCGGGCGCGGTCGGCGTGGTCGGCGTGCGATCCGTGAGAGAAGTTGAGCCGGGCCGCGTCGACGCCTGCGTCGACGAGCGCGCGCAGCACCTCGGGCGTCGACGAGACGGGCCCGATCGTTGCGACGATCTTCGTCCTGCGGCGCTCCAACGCCATCCTGGAGGACAGTAGCGGCCTGGTCGTCCTCGCGAACGACGGAAGATCGTCCGCGACGACGACGACGCGCGCGCGCGGCGGCCCTAGGCTGCCGCCCATGATCACGCAAATCGGAACAGCAGCCGCCGCCCTCGCCGCGGACGCGTTCGTCCGGGGCGAGAAGCGCCGCCGGATCGAGCTCGCCGAGCTCCGCGGCTCGTGGGTGGTGCTCGCGCTGGGCGCGCGCCAGGCCGACGTGCTCGAGCTCGCCGCCCTCGAGGAGGCGTTCGCAGCCGACGGCGCCGTCGTCCTCGCCGCCACGCCGGACGACTGGCACGAGGTCGCCTCCCGCTACGCGGACGAGCCCGTCCGGTTCCCGATCCTCACCGGGGTCGCGGAGGGCCGGCGCGTCACGCTCGTCGTCGACCCCGGCGGCGTCGTCCGCCACATCGGGCTCCGGCGCAGCGCGCGCGAGACGCTCGCGGTGCTCGAGGCGCAGCTCGTGCCGTCCGCGCTCGCCGCGTAGCTCAGCGGCGGGCGCGCGGGAACGCCGCCCACCCCGGGTACGCGGCCCTGCCTCCCAGCTCCTCCTCGATCCGGAGCAGCTGGTTGTACTTCGCGACCCGGTCGGAGCGCGCCGGCGCGCCCGTCTTGATCTGCCCGGTGCCCAGGGCGACCGCGAGGTCCGCGATCGTCGCGTCCTCCGTCTCGCCCGACCGGTGCGACATCACGGCCGAGTAGCCGTTCCGCTGCGCGAGCCGCACGGCCTCGATCGTCTCGGTCAGCGTCCCGATCTGGTTCACCTTGACGAGGATCGCGTTGGCGACGCCGCGCTCGATGCCCTGCTGGAGCCGCTCCGGGTTCGTGACGAACACGTCGTCGCCGACGAGCTGCACGCGGTCGCCGAGCTCCGCCGTCTGCGCCTGCCAGGAGTCCCAGTCGTCCTCGGCGGCACCGTCCTCGATCGAGACGACCGGGTACCGCTCGACGATCTCCGCCCAGAAGGCCGGCATCTCGGCGCCCGTCTTCTCGCGCCCCTCGAAGCGGTAGACACCGTCCTGGAACACCTCGCTCGTCGCGGGGTCGAGCGCGATCGCCACCCTGTCACGCACGCCCGCACGCTCGGCCGCCTCGAGGATCGCCTCGATCGCGGCCTCGCTCGACGGGAGGTCGGGGGCGAAGCCGCCCTCGTCGCCCACGCCTGTCGCGAGCCCGCGTTCGGACAGCACCTTCTTCAGCGCGTGGTAGACCTCGGTGCCGATCCGCAGGCCCTCGGCGAAGGACTCCGCGCCGACCGGCACCACCATAAACTCCTGCAGGTCGATCGAGTTCGCCGCGTGCACGCCGCCGTTGATCACGTTCATCATCGGCACCGGCAGCGTCACCGCGCCCTCGCCGCCGAGGTGGCGGTAGAGCGGCACGCCCGCGTCCGCCGCCGCAGCCTTCGCAACCGCGAGCGACACGCCGAGGACGGCATTCGCGCCGAGCCGGCCCTTGTTCGGCGTCCCGTCGAGGTCGACCATGGCGCGGTCGAGTCCCTCCTGGTCCGCGGCGTCGCGGCCAAGGACGAGCTGTGCGAGCTCGCCGTTCACGTTTGCGACCGCACGCGCGACGCCCTTGCCGCCCCACTCCGCACCGCCGTCGCGAAGCTCGACCGCCTCGTGGACGCCGGTCGAGGCGCCGGAGGGAACGATCGCCCGGCCGGCCGCGCCGGACTCGAGCCGCGCCTCCACCTCGACGGTCGGGTTGCCACGGGAATCGAGGACCTGGCGGCCCCGTACGGCGGCGATGGCGGTCACTGGCCGGTCTCCTTTGCGTGGTCGTAGTAGCGGTCCTGCTCGTCGAGCGGGAGCTGCGCCCAATCCTTCCCGTCGGCCGCCGCCAGCGCCTCGGCAGTTTCCACCCGCGCGCGGAAGCGCTTCGCGGCAGCGCGGAGCTCGAGCTCGGGATCGACGTTGAGGCGGCGCGCGACGTTGACGGCCGCGAAGAGCACGTCGCCGAGCTCCGCGGCGAGCCTCGGGTCCGGCTCCGTCTCCTGCGGCGGGTCCGCGTCCGGCAGCTCGGCGTGCAGCTCGCGCACCTCTGACTCGAAGTCCGCGAGCGCAGCCGCGAGATCGGGATACTCGAAGCCGACCGAGCGGGCGCGAAGCTGGACCTTGCGCGCGTAGAGGAGCGCGGGCAGACCCTCGGGCACGTCGTGGAAGATCCCGGACCGTCCCTCGTCCTCCCGCTTGATCTCCTCCCACCGCTCGCGCACGCGCGACGCCGTCTCCGCCTCCGCGTCGCCGAACACGTGCGGGTGCCGCGAGACGAGCTTCGCGTGCAGGCTGCGCGCGACGGACGCGAGGTCGCCGGACCCGCGCTCCTGCAGGAGCAGCGCGAGGAAGTACGACTGGAAGAGGAGGTCGCCGATCTCGTCGTGGAGCTTCGCGTCGTCGCCTGCGAGGGCGGCGTCGGCGACCTCGTAGGCCTCCTCGACCGTGTGCGGCACGATCGTCCGCGCGGTCTGCTCACGATCCCACGGACACTCGCGGCGGAGCCGCTCTGTCAGCTCCTGGAGCTCGACGAGTGCTCGGCCTAGCCCGTCGTGGTCGCGTTCGTCGTCGTGGTCGACGCGCACGGATCCGGGCTCGGCACGTAGCCGGGCTGGTACTTGATCTTCTTGCCGGAGCAGAAGCTCTTCGTCAGGCTCGAGACCCAGTCGGTCATCGCCTGGTTCTTCTTCTGCGTGAGGAGCTGCTGCTTGATCGCCGAACGAACCTGCTTCTCCGGCGTGACCGACCGCGGCTTGATGGTGCCGAGCGTCTGCATCACGAACCAGCCGTACTGCTTGCTGTGGATCGGCGCGTGCAGCCCCTTGGTCGGGCTGAACAGGACGGCGTTGAACTCGGGGACGGTCTGGTTCTTCGAGAACGTCGCCCTGCCGCACTTGTCCTTCGACGCCGGATCCTGCGAGTACTTCTTCGCCAGCGTGCACCACGTCTTCGACGTGTTGGAGCTCTTCAGCTGGTTGTAGAGGTCGTCGGCGCGCGACTTCGTCTTCACGAGGATGTACTGCACGTCGCGCGACTGCGGCAGCGAGTACAGCGTCGAGTGCTGAAGGTAATAGTCGTGCACCTCGCCGTCGGTGACGGTGATGCCCTTCGTCACCTTGTTGTAGATCTTCTCCGAGATCAGCTGGCTGCGGATCGAGTCGCGCACCTGCGCGTCCGTCAGCTGCTGCTTCTTCAGCTGCGCCTCGTACTTCTTCTCGTCGCCGCCGAAGTACTGCTTCTTGATCTGGTCGAGACGCTTCTGGACATCGGAGTCCGTGATGTCGATCCCCATGTCCTTCGCCTTCTGCGCGCGCTCGGACTGCTGGACGAGCAGCGTCACGGCCTGCGACTTGATGCTCTCGTAGTTCGGCGTGCCGACCTTGGGGAACTTCCGGCCCTGCTGCGAGTAGCTGCGCTTGGCCTGCGTGATCAGCGAGTCGAACTGGTCCTGCGTGACGTGCACCGAGCCGACCGTGGCGACGTCGCCGCCCTTCAGGCCGGCGCCCCCGCCGCCGCACCCTGCGAGCAGGGCGGCCGCGAGCGTGATGAGACCGATGTACGTGACCTGTTTCATAGAAATGCGCCGCGGCTAGGCCGCTTGGCGCGCCGCCAGCATAGCATCGACCAGATCGAGCGCCTCCTTGAATTCATTCCCTCTTAACGTCACCTCGCGGTTCCCGGTCGAGTAGACGGCGGTGTCCACCTGGGTCCGGAGCTCGCGGAGCTCACCGGAGCCGAGGACGACCGGGCCGACGGCCGCCCGGCCGCCGCGGAAGACGAGGTAGTCGGCGCCGAGGCGCGCAAGCTTCAGCTTCGCCTCCTGGATCGCGAACAGGTGTCCGACCGGCTCCGGTACCGGGCCGTAGCGGTCCTCGGTCGCGACCCGCAGCTCGTGCAGCTCGTCCTCGCTCTCCGTCAGGGCGATCCTCCGGTGCAGGTCGATCTTGAGCGCCTCGGCGGCGATGTACGACGCGGGGACGTACGCGTCGACGCGGGCGTCGACCCGCACCGGCCGCGCGGCGAGGCGGCGCTGGCCGGACAGCTCCGCGACGGCCTCGTGGAGCATCTCGACGTAGAGCTCGAAGCCGAGCGCGGCGACGTGGCCCGACTGCTCCGCGCCGAGCAGGTCGCCGGCGCCGCGGATCTCGAGATCGCGCATCGCGATCGCGAAGCCGGCGCCGAGCTCGGTGTGGTCGGCGAGCGTCGCGAGGCGCGCGCGCGCCTCGGCCGTCAGCTCGTGCGCGTCGGGGTAGAAGAGGTAGGCGTGCGCGAGCACGTCGCTGCGGCCGACGCGCCCGCGGATCTGGTAGAGCTGCGACAGCCCGAGCTGGTCGGCGCGCTCGACCACGAGCGTGTTGGCCTGCGGGATGTCGAGGCCCGACTCGATGATGGTCGTCGACACGAGCACGTCCGCGTCGCCGGAGAGGAACGCCAGCATCTTGTCCTCGAGCTCGCGCTCGGCCATCTGCCCGTGCGCGACGAGGAAGCGCAGCTCCGGGCAGAGCTGCTCCAGCTTCGCAGCCGCCTCGTCGATCGTCTCGACGCGGTTGTGGAGGTAGAACGCCTGGCCCTGACGCTGCACCTCGCGCTCGAGCGCCTGCTTGATCAGATCCTCGTCGTATTCGCCGACGAACGTGCGGATCGGCCGGCGGCCCTCCGGCGGCGTCTCGATCACGGAGATGTCGCGCAGGCCCGAGAGGGACATGTGCAGCGTCCGCGGGATCGGCGTCGCGCTCATCGCGAGCACGTCGACCTCGAGTCGCAGCTGGCGCAGGAGCTCTTTCTGCGCGACGCCGAACCGCTGCTCCTCATCGACGATCACGAGCCCGAGCTCCTTCGGAATGACGTCGCGCGAGAGCACGCGGTGCGTCCCGATCAGCACCTCGACCTTCCCCTCGGCGAACTCGGCGAGCACGCGCTTGACGTCGGCGGGCCGGCGGAAACGCGAGACCATCTCGACCCGCACGGGGAAGTCGCGGTAGCGGTCGCGGAACGTGTTCCAGTGCTGCTGGGCGAGCACGGTCGTCGGGACGAGCATCAGCACCTGCTTGCCGTGGACCGCGACCGCGAAGGCCGCCCGCAGCGCCACCTCGGTCTTGCCGAAGCCGACGTCGCCGCAGACGAGACGGTCCATCGGGTGCGGCGACTCGAGATCCTCCTTCACCGCCTCGATCGCCGTCCGCTGGTCCTCCGTCTCGCGGTAGGGGAACTCGCTCTCGAGGCGCTCGACCCACTCGTGGTCGACGTCGTAGGCGACGCCGGGCTGCGTCTGTCGCTGCGCGTACAGCTGCAGGAGCTCGCCGGCCAGCTCGCGGAGGTGCTCCCGCGCGCGCGTCTTCAGGTTGTCCCAGGCCTTGCCGCCGAGCTTCGAGAGCGCCGGGGCCTTCGAGTCGGCGCCGATGTACCGGCTGACCTTGCCGATCTGCTCGTGCGGCACGTAGACGCGGTCCTCGCCGCGGAAGGCGAGCAGCAGGTAGTCCCGCGTGACGCCCGCCACCTCCTTCGTCTCGAAGCCGAGGAGCTGCGCGATCCCGTGGTCCTCGTGCACGACGAAGTCGCCGGTGCGCAGATCGGAGAAGCTCTGCAGGGCGCGCCCGGGCGCCGCGGCCGCGCGCGGCGGACGCTTGCGGAAGACCTGCGTGTCCGGGAGGAGCGCGAGCCCGAGTTCGCGCCAGACGAAGCCGCGGCGTGCAGGAGCGACGGCGAACGCCAGGCCCTCGGGCGCCTGCCCCGGCTCGAGCATCCGCGCCTCGCTGCGCCGCAGGAGCTGCTGCTGGCGGAGCGCCTCGCCGCGGTGTGGGAACGCGACCACCACGTCGAGGCCCTGCCGGAGGAGCCCGTTCAGCTCGTTCTCGGCCTCAGCGAGGCCGCGGGCGGAGAGCGCCGGCCGCTGAGCGTCGAACGTGAACGCCTGGCCCTGCGGCAGCGCAGCGAGCTCCGTGGCACCCGCGAGCTCGACGGGCGGGAGCGCGTCCTCCTCCCACACGGCGCGCACCTCGTCGACCGACCAGACGACGTCGACGGCGCGATCGAACGGCGCGACGAGGTCGTCGGGCTCGGCCCGCGGCTCCTCGTCCGCCTCGTCGGGGCCGAGGTCGAGCTCGACGAGCTCGCGCCGCCGCTCGGCGGCCGGGTAGACCGTCGCTTCCTCGACCTGCCGGAGCGCCCGCTGGGTGAACGGCGAGAACACCCGGATCTGCTCGATCTCGTCGCCGAAGAGCTCGATGCGGAGCGGCTCGCGCCCGGTGGTCGGGAAGACGTCGACGAGCCCGCCGCGAACGGCGAAGTGGCCGCGCTCCTCGACCCGCTCGACGCGTTCGTAGCCCGCCGACGCGAGGCGCTCGGCGAGCACGTCGATCCCCGGCTCGTCGCCGACGGCGAGCCGGAGCGGCGCGGGGCGCGCCTGCGCCGGCGGGAGGCCCTCGGCGACCGCGGTCGCGGAGGCGCAGACGAGGCCGCCTCGCTCGAGCACCGCGAGCGCCCGCGCGCGCTCGCCGACGAGGTGCGGCGGCGGCTCGAGCCCCGAGCCGTGGCGCACGCCCCGCGAAGGGAAGAGCGCGACGGCCTCGTCGCCGAGGAACCAGCCGGCCGCCTCGGCGGCGTCGCGGGCGTCGGCGTCCTCGGGCAGGAGGACGACGAGGCCCCGCCCGAGCTCGTCGTGGAGCGCGGCGAGGAGGAGCGGCAACACGGGCTCCGAGACGCGGGCGCGCGTCGGCAGCGCGGCCGCCAGGTCCTGCAGGCGCTCCTCGGCGCGGAGGCGTTCGACGAGGGTGTAGAGCACGGGGCGGTCCATGACGATGGGCCGAGCTCGCCGCTCGGCCGGGTGGTCATGGTACGCCCGGGCTCAGTGGTGGTGCGGGTGGTGGAAGATCCGCCAGCCGGCGCCGACGACGATCAGGAGTCCGAGGATCACGTACGCGAGCGTCACGGCGACCCACAGAGCTGTCATGCACGCCTCCTTTCACCGGAAGCGTCGGCGGGCGCCGCGGCGACGGCATCGGGGTTTTCCCTACAAGAGCCTCCGCGCGCCGTCGTAGCGCCCCGCGTACCAGCCGGCGAGCGGGTCGATGGTGACGCGGGTGCCCGTGTGCGGCGCGTGGATGAAGCGGCCGCCGCCGACGTAGATACCGACGTGGCCGAGGCCGTCGAAGAAGACGAGGTCGCCGGGGCGCAGGGCCGCGCGCCCCACCCTTCGGCCGATCTGGAACTGGCCGCCCGAGTAGTGCGGCAGCTCGACGCCGAAGTGGGCGTAGACGAAGCGGGTGAAGCCCGAGCAGTCGAAGCCGCTCACGGGCGAGGAGCCGCCGTAGCTGTAGGGGACCCCGAGGAACCGGCGGGCGAAGCGGACGATGCCGGACTCGCGGTCGACCGCGGTCGGCACGCGCTCGCCGCGCACCGTCGCGCCGAGCGCTCCACCGGCGCGCGCGGCGACGCAGGCGAGGACGACGAGCACGAGCAGCGCAAGGCGGATGCGGTCGGTCACGGGTGGCTCCCTTCGGCAGGGGCGGCGCGCAAGGAGGCGCCGCGCTGTCGTTGGCGAGCGCAGTGAAGCCGCCCTCGTCGCGGCCGGGCATCACCCGTTCGGGGGGACGCGCCTCCCCCGTTCGGGGTAGGCCGCCCGGGCCCGCCGCACCTGGGTCGGCCGGGCGAAGCCGCCGGACGATGCACCCTCGCAGGGCGACGCGCACGCCGCGGGCTCCTCGTGGCACGGGTCACGAGCGGCGGTCGTTGATCGTCCGCTGCGCCGCCTCGAGCCCCTCGGCGTCGAGCAGCTCGACGGCGTCGGCGGCCGAGGCGACGAGCCGCTCGGGGTCCTCGTGCGGCGCGAAGTCGGAGAGCACCCAGTCGGCGAGCGGCCGCGGGTCGCCCCGTTCGGGGCGGCCGACGCCGACTCTCAGGCGCAGGAAGTCGGGCGTCCCGAGGTGCTCCTTGACCGAGCGCAGCCCGTTGTGGCCGGCGAGGCCGCCGCCGAGCCGCGCCTGCAGGCGGCCGAGCTCCAGGTCGCTGTCGTCGTGGACGACGAGCACCGCGTCGGGCTGGAGCTTGAAGTACTGCATCGCGGCCCTGATCGGCCGCCCCGAGAGGTTCATGTACGTCTCCGGCTTCAGGAGCGCGACCTTGTGCCCGTCGATCCGCACCTCGGCGACCCGGCCGTTGAACTTTCCGCGCCAGGTGCCGCCGTGCCGGTGCGCGAGCTCGTCGGCGACGAGCCAGCCGACGTTGTGGCGGTTGTTCGCGTGCTCGCGCCCGGGGTTGCCGAGACCGACGACGAGCAGGTCGTACGACGTCCCGTGGCGCCGCGGCCACAGGCGCACGGGTTAGCCCTCCGCGGTGCCGGGCTCGCCGTCGCCGCCGGAGCCGGCGTCGGCCTCGCCCTCGGCTGCCGCCTCCTCGGCGGCGGCCTCGCCCGCGGCCTCGCCCTCGACGGGCTCCTCGGGCTCCTCGACGCGTGTCGGCAGCGTCACCGTCGCGATCACCGTCTCGTCGGCGTCGTCGAGGAACGTGACGCCCTCCGGGGCCGCGACCGCCTCGAGCCGCAGCGAGTCGCCGATCCCGATCGCCGACACGTCGACGTCGATGTGCTCGGGGACGTCCATCGGCAGCGCCTCGACGTTCAGCTCGACGGTCACCTGGGAGAGGACGCCCCCTTCCTTGGTGCCGGCGGCCTCGCCGACGAGCGAGACCGGCACGGTCGCGTGAATCGGCTGGTCGAGGCGGACCTCCTGGAGGTCGACGTGCGTGATGACGCCGCGGACCGGGTCCTGCTGGTACTCCTTGAGCACGGACGAGTGCGCCTTCCCGCCCTCGACGACGACGTCGAGGACGGCGTTCAGGCCGCCCTTCGAGGTGAGTGCCGTGCGCAGGGCGCGCTCCGGGATCGTGATCGCGACCGGCTCGTCGCGCCCGTAGAGGACGCCCGGGACGAGCCCCTGTCGGCGCAGCCGGCGCGCCTCGGCGGAGCCGAGCACCGACCTGTTCTGGACCACGAGCTTGACGCGCTCTCCCGCCACGACGCGGGAGTGTAGCCCGGAACCCGGCCCGCCCGCGGACGAACCGGGTTCCGGCGTTCTCAGTAGCCGCCGCCGGAGCCGCCGGAGCCGCCGCCGGCGTAGAGCACGAGGAGCGCCACGACGATCGCGACGGCGATCAGGGCGGCCGCGAGCACGAGCCAGCGGGTGCGGGTCCAGCCGCCCGTCGCCCGCCGCCGTTCGGACTGGTAGGTGCCCAAAGCCTGCACCTCCCTTCGTTTCGGTCGGTACCAGTACCTACCCGAAGAAGGCGGAATCGGTTTTTCGCGCTAGAAGAGCTGGTTCTCGCCGCCGAAGATCGCCGAGACCGAGTCGTCGGCGAACACGTTCATGATCGTCTCGGCGAGGAGCGGCGCGACGGTCAGCACCGTCATGTTGTCGGGCTTCGCGATCGGGTCGATCGGCACCGTGTCGGTGACGACGATGCCCGCGAAGCCGGCCTCGGCGAGCTTCTGCAGGCCCTCGGCGTTCAGGAGCGCGTGCGTGACGAACACCCACACGTCGGTGGCGCCGTGCTCGCGCAGCGCCTCCGCGCCGGCGATCAGCGTGCTGCCCGTCGTCGTGATGTCGTCGCCGATGATCGCGACCTTGTCCCGCACGCGGCCGGTGACCTCGGTGACGGAGACGACGTCGTGCGCCGGGCGCGTCTTGTGCATGATCGCGAAGTCGGCCTCGATCATCTCGGCGAAGCGGACGGCGTGCTTCGCGCGGCCGGCGTCGGGCGCGACCGAGACGACACCGGGACCGTGTAGTCCGAGGTCGCGGAAGTGGCGCGCGAACAGCGGCAGCGACGTCATGTGGTCGACGGGGATCGTGAAGAAGCCCTGGATCTGGCCCGCGTGCAGGTCCATCGTCAGGACGCGGTCGGCGCCCGCGAGCTGGAGCATGTCGGCGACGAGCCGCGCCGTGATCGGCTCGCGCGGCTTCGCCTTGCGGTCCTGGCGCGCATACGGGAACCAGGGGATGACGGCGGTGATGCGCTTCGCCGACGCGAGCTTCGCCGCCTGGATCATCAGCAGGAGCTCCATGAGGTTCTGGTCGACCGGTTCGCAACCGGTCTGGACGAGGAACAGGTCGGCGCCGCGAATCGACTCGTCGAACCGGCAGTAGGTCTCTCCGTTCCCGAACGTGTGCAGCTCGATCTCGCCGAGCTCGACGCCGAGCTGCTCGACGATCCGCTGCGCGAGCGGCTGGTGCGAGCGCCCCGAGAACACCATCAGGCGCTTCTGCGGGCCGCGCTCGATCCAGTGGCCGACCTGGGGCTGCGTCACCGTCTCTCCTCCGGCCTCGAGACCGGGGAGCACGAGCTCAGGACTCGCCGCGCTGCCGGGCTGCATAGCCCTCCTTGTTCTCCTGGCGCGCGCGGGCGATCGCGAGCGCATCCGCCGGGACGTCCTTCGTTATGACCGATCCTGCCCCGATCCACGCCCCGTCTCCGATCGTCACCGGTGCGACGAAGGAATTGTGGATCGCGGTCCTGACGTCGTTGCCGATCGTCGTGCGCTTCTTCGGCTCGCCGGGCCGGTGCGCGAAGTTGGCGGTGATCGCGCCGGCGCCGATGTTGGTGTCGTGGCCGATCTCGGCGTCGCCGATGTACGAGAGATGCGGCACCTTCGTGCGGTCGCCGATGCGTGAGTTCTTGATCTCCACGAAGGTGCCCGCCTTGGAGGAGTCGCCGAGAACGCTTCCGGGGCGAAGGTAACAGAAGGGGCCGATCGTCGCGCTCGCGCCGATGTGGGCGTCGATCGCGACCGTGTTGGCGCCGATCGTCGCGCCGGATGCGACACGCGTGTCGCCTCTCAGGTACGTGAAGGGCTCGACGACGGCGTCCGGATCGATCCGCACGGTCGGCTCGATCCACGTCGTCGCCGGGTCGAGGATCGTCACACCGGCGAGCATGTGCGCCTCGTTGATCCGGTCGCGCAGGGCGGCGGCGGCCGCGGCGAGCTCGGCGCGGGTGTTCACGCCGTCGGTCTCGCGCGCGTCCGCGGCGACGTGGGCAGCCACCCTGCCGCCGCCGGAGACGAGGATCTCGACCACGTCGGTCAGGTACAGCTCGCCCTGGACGTTCTTCGGCTCGAGCCGCTCGAGCGCCGGCCACAGGGCGGCGGCGCGGAACACGTAGATCGAGCTGTTGATCTCCCGGATCCGCCGCTCCTCCTCGTCCGCGTCGGTGCCCTCGACGATCCTGCGGACGGAGCCGTCCGGACCTCGCACGATGCGGCCGTAGAGGCGCGGGTCGTCGGGCTCCGCGCTGAGGATCGTCGCCTCCGCCCCCTCCCGGCGGTGTGTCTCGACGAGCTCGCGCAGGAGCGACCCCGTCAGGAGCGGCGTGTCGCCGGAGAGGACGAGCACGTCCCCGTCGTACGCCCCGAGCGCCGCGCGCGCGGAGCGGACCGCGTCCCCCGTGCCGAGCGGCTGCTCCTGGACGGCCACCGTGACGCCCGTCTCGGCGAACGCGTCCTGCGCCGACGGCGACGCGACGACGACGACCGGATCGGCGCCGGCGTCGCGCCCCGCCTCGACGACCCAGTCGACCATGCGCCGGCCGAGGATCGGGTGGAAGTGCTTCGGGACGGCCGACTTCATCCGGGTGCCGAGGCCGGCGGCCATCAGCACGGCTGCGAGGGGCTGCATACGGAGGACCTTACTGGGGCGCCAGGATTCGAACCTGGGATCGCGGGACCAAAACCCGCTGCCTTACCGCTTGGCTACGCCCCACGGCGCCCGCATGTTAGGACGGGCGTTCGGTGAAGAGGAAGATGAGCGCCGCGATCGCGAGCAGCGCGATGATGCCGATCGCGAGCGCGCTGACGATGGTGAGCGCGATCGGGACGCAGAGCACGAGCAGCTGGGAGGCGGCGAAGATCCAGCCTGCCTGCCGCAGGACGTCCGAGCGGTGCGAGCGCGCGACGTACCACCAGAACGCGACGGCGACGATCGCGACGGCGACGGCGAGCCACCAGTGGAGGACGTGGAAGAGGTAGAGCAGGCCCTCGATCGCCGCGATCCACAGCGTGAACCTGAGGCGGCGCTCCCTCAGCCAGCGCCCGGCCCGCGTCGACCCGTGCTCGAGCGCGTGCGAGTACATCTCGGTTTCAACCGTACCACGCTGGTGCGGCAATCCACGTGCGCCCGAGTCCGCGCAGCGCGCGCGCTGCGCGCGCCGCGTCGGCCCGCCGCGTGAAGAGGCCGTAGAGCGCGGGACCGGCGCCGCTCACGTCGGCGCGGAACGCGCCGTGTTCGACGAGCCGGCCGGCGAGCGGCGACGACGCGAGGTCGTTCGCCGGCAGCCGCGCGAGGTCGCGCGGGCGGGCGACCGAGGCGAGCGCGTCGCGCACCGCCGCGGCGCGCGCCTCGAATCCGGCGGCGCCGTCGCGCGCGTCGAACGCGGCGTAGACCTCGGCGGTGGACGGCTTCACCGCCCCGTCCGGGAGAAGCAGCAGCACCCAGAAGTCCTGCGGCAGCTCGAGCGGCGCGAGCGCCGTCCCGTCGCCGGTGCCGAGCCGGGGGCCGTCGTGGAGGAAGAACGGGACGTCGGCGCCGAGCCCGGCGGCGAGCTCGTGCAGCTCTGCCGCCGACCGCGGCTGTGCGAGCTGCGCGTTCGCGAGCCGCAGCGCCGTCGCCGCGTCGGAGCTGCCGCCGCCGAGGCCCGCCGCGACGGGGATCCGCTTCTCGACGCGCGCGAGCCACCCGTGCGGGGCCGCAAGCGCCTCGAGCGCGTCGCGGACGAGCGTGTCCCCGGGGAAGCCGGTCACCGTCGTCTCCGGCGCCGGCCCGACCGTGATCCGGTCGGTGACGTCGACGCGCTGGTAGACCGTGACGAGCTCGTGCTTGCCGTCGGGGCGCACCGGGCCGACGACGAGCGCGAGGTTGATCTTCGCCGGCGCCGGCCCCGTCATCGGAGGGCACCGGAGAGCGCGACGAACTCGTGCGGCTCGAGCGCCTCCGCGCGCACGGCCGGGTCGCGCCCGATCGCCGCGAGCGCCTCGACCGCCTGCCCGCGCGACGCGACGCCGCCGAGCGCGAGCGCGTTCGCGAGCGTCTTGCGGCGATGGCCGAAGGCGGCCTCGACGACGCGCTTCACCTCCGGCCGCGCGCCGGACGCGACGCGACGGAAGGCGACGAGCGCGGATTCGACGTTCGGGCGCGGGCGAAAGACCTCGCGCGAGACCGGGTGGAAGCCGGTGCGCTCGGCCGCCAGCTGCACGAGCACCGAGACGGCGCCGTACGCCTTGGTCGACGGAGAGGCGAAGAAGCGGTCGGCGACCTCCCGCTGCACCATCACGCACCAGAGCTCGAGCTGCTCGAGCGCGAGGCTCTCGGCCACGAGCGGCGTCGCGACGTTGTACGGGAGGTTCGCGACGAGCTTGTGCGGCGGCGGCTCGAGCGTCGCGGCATCGATCCGCAGCGCGTCGCCCCAGTGGAGCGTCGTCCGCTCGATGCCCGCAAGCTGCTCCTCGAGTCGGCGGTCGAGCTCGACCGCGTGCACGTGCGCGACGCGGGCGGCGAGGAAGCGCGTGAGCACGCCGAGCCCCGGGCCGACCTCGAGCACGACGTCCTCCCGGCCGAGCTGCGCCAGGCGCTCGATCACGCGCAGGATGTTCTCGTCGACGAGGAAGTGCTGGCCGAGCGACTTGCGAGGAGCGACGCTCATGCGAGCGAGAACAGCTCCTCGGCGTTCCGCACGATCTGCGCGCGGATCTCCTCGCCGTGCAGGTCGGCGAGCAGGTCGTAGGTGTGCGCGACGTACGCGGGCTCGTTCCGCCTCCCCCGCACCGGCTGCGGCGCGAGGTAGGGGCTGTCGGTCTCGGCGAGCAGCCGCTCGGCCGGCACGCGCCGTGCCGCCGCGCGCAGCTCGTACGCGTTCTTGAAGGTCACGTTGCCGGCGAAGGACACCCACCAGCCGCGCGCGAGCGCCGCGTCGAGGAGGGGCGGCGAGGAGAAGCAATGGAGGACGACGGGCCCGTCGTGTGCGAGCAGCTGCTCGCGGGTGTCGTCGTCGGCCGCGCGCGTGTGGACGACCACCGGCTTCCCGAGCTCGCGGGCGAGCGTGAGCTGCGCCTCGAACACGAGCTGCTGCGCGTCGCGCGGCGCGTAGTCGCGGAAGTAGTCGAGGCCGGTCTCCCCCACCGCGACCGCCCGCGGGTGCGCGAGCAGCCCACGCAGCTCCTCGAGATCGCCCGGAGCAGCGGCCTCGTGCGGGTGGACGCCGATGCAGGCGTAGACGCCCTCCTCGCGGTCGGCGCGCGCGAGGCTCTCGCGCGCCGCCGCGAGGGTGGTAGCGACGTCGATCACGCGGGTCACGCCCGCGGCGCGCGCGCGCTCCAGCACCTCGCGCGCGTCGTCGCCGAGGTGCGCGTGCGTGTCGATCACGGGCCGTCGATGCCGACGGCGGCTTCGACGCGCGGGAAGAGCGGCGCCGCGGGTGCGACGCCCTGCGCCGGCTGCAGGCATCCGGGCGCGACGAGGGCCCAGTCGACCGAAGCGGGCTGGCCGAGCGCGGCGAGGATGCGCGGGGACGTCTCGGGCAGGTAGGCGGCGAGCGCGACCGCGGCCGAGCGAAGCCCGTCGGCGAGGTCGTAGAGCACGCGGTCGAGCTCGCCGGCCCGGGCGACGTCCTTCGCGAGCGTCCACGGGGCCTGCTCGCTGACGTACCGGTTGAGCTCGCGGACGAACGCCCAGACGCGGTCGATCGCTCCCGTGATGTCGAAGCGGTCGAGGTCGTCGGGAACGAGCGCGTGGAGCGCCGCCATCCGCTCCGCCAGCGCGGCGGAGCCGGGCGTATCGGCCGCGACGCAGCCGTCGCGGTACTTCGCGATCATGGCCGTCGTGCGCGACAGCAGGTTGCCGAGGTCGTTGCCGAGCTCGCGCTCGTACCGGTCGGCGATCCCGGACAGCGACGCGCTGCCGTCCTGGCCGAACGACACCGCGCGGGCGCACCAGTAGCGAACCGCGTCGGCACCGTACGTGTCGATCAGCTCGAGCGGGTCGATCGCGTTGCCGAGCGATTTCGAGATCTTGAGCTCGTCGAGCAGCAGGTATCCGTGGACGAAGATCTGCCTCGGGACGCTGTAGCCCGCGGACAGGAGCATCGCCGGCCAGTAGACGCAGTGGAAGCGAAGGATGTCCTGCGCCATCAGGTGTCTGACCTCCGGCCAGAATGCGTCGCGGAGGTCCTCTCCCGGCCGCGCGTACGTGAGGGCGCTCAGGTAGTTGACGAGGGCGTCGGCCCAGACGTACGCCACCTGCGAGTCGTCCCACGGGAGCGGGATCCCCCACGGCTGGCCGGCGCGACTGATGGAGAAGTCGCGGAGACCGCCCGCGACGAAGCTCCTGACCTCGTTGCGCCGGAACGCGGGCTGGATGAAGTCGGGTCGCGCGTCGTACAGGTCGAGCAACCGGTCCTGGTACGCCGACAGCCGGAAGAAGTAGTTCTTCTCCTCGATCCACTCTGGCTCGACGTTGTGCAGCGGGCACTTCCCGTCGACGAGCTCGTCCTCCGTCTTGAACGCCTCGCAGCCGACGCAGTAGAGGCCCGCGTAGACGTCTTCGTAGACGTCGCCGTTGTCATGGACCCGCTGCAGGAACTCGCGGACGAACTGCTTGTGCCCCTCGTCGCTCGTCCGGATGAAGAAGTCCGTGGCCGCGTTCAGCTTCGACGGCAGCTCGCGCCACACGGCGGCGATGCGGTCCACGTAGTCCTGCGCGGCGAGCCCCTGCTCCTCGGCGACCCGCCAGACCTTCGTCGCGTGCTCGTCGACGCCGGTCAGGAAGAACGTCTCGTCGCCACGCTGCCGGTGGTGCCGCGCCAGGATGTCCGCTGCGATCGTCGTGTACGCGTGGCCGATGTGCGGTCGATCGTTCACGTAGTAGATCGGCGTCGTCACGTAGAACCGCATGGCGCACCATCATAGGGACGCTCCTGCGGAGGTCCGTCGCGGCGCCGCGTCCGCGTCTCAGCCTTCGCCGAGCATGCGCCGGTGCTCCTCCGCGACGACCGACTCGTCGAGCTTGCGGAAGAGCGGATGCGGCTCGCGCAGCGGCCGGCCGGGCGGAAGGTCGCTCGGCCGCCAGCGACCGCCCCACGAGGCGTAGTCGCCGGTGAGCACCTCGTGCGTGACGCCGTCCTCGTCGACCTCCCGGAACTCGAGCGGCCCGGCGATGAACCCGTCGTAGCCGAGCAGCTCGTGCAGCGCCTGCGAGGTGTGCGGCAGGAACGGCGTGAAGACGATCTTCAGGCTGTCGACGGCGCGCAGCGCGACGTACAGCACCGTCGCGGCGCGCGCCCGGTCCGTCTTGACGAGCGCCCACGGCGCCTGCTCGCTGACGTACTGGTTGACCGTCGAGGCGAGGCGCATGGCCTCCGCCAGCGCCGCACGGAAGCGCCCGGCCGCGATGTGGCCGCCGACCGCGTCGAAGCCCGCCGCGACGCCGTCGAGGAGCACCCGGTCGGCGGCCGTGAGCTCGCCGGGCTCCGGCACGGCACCGAAGTTGCTGTGCGCGTTCGTGAGCGTCCGGTTGACGAGGTTGCCCCAGTTCGCGAGCAGCTCGTCGTTGTTGCGCCGGACGAACTCGGCCCAGGTGAAATCGGTGTCCTGCGTCTCGGGCCCCGCGGCCACGAGGTAGTAGCGCAGCGGGTCCGGGTCGTAGCGGTCGAGGAAGTCGCGGAGGTAGATCGAGTACCGGCGGCTCGTGGAGAACTGCTTGCCCTCCATCGTCAGGTACTCGGTCGCGATCACGTTGTCGGGCAGCTCGAGCGGCGCCTTGCCTGCGCCGACCGTTCCCCCTTTGCCGTAGCCGAGCAGCATCGCCGGCCAGATGACGGTATGGAAGACGACGTTGTCCTTGCCCTGGAAGTACGCGTGCTCGGCGTCCTCGTTCTGCCACCACTTGCGCCACGCATCCGGGTCGCCCGTCATCTGCGCCCATTCGATGCTCGCCGACAGGTAGCCGATCACCGCGTCGAACCACACGTAGATCCGCTTGTTCGGGTCCTCGGCATACCCGGCGACGGGAATGCGCACCCCCCAGTCGAGATCGCGCGTGATCGGACGCGGCCGGATCTCGTCGAGCAGTCGCAGGGAGAAGTTGCGCACGTTCGCGCGCCACTCGTCGTGGCTCGAGATCCACGTCCGCAGCGCGTCGGCGAACCTCGGCAGATCGAGGAAGAGGTGCTTCGTCTCGCGGAACTCGGGGACCGAGCCGTCGATCCGCGAGCGCGGCTCGATCAGGTCGGTGGGATCGAGCTGGTTGCCGCAGTTGTCGCACTGGTCGCCGCGTGCCTCCGGATAGCCACAGATCGGGCACGTGCCCTCGATGTAGCGGTCGGGCAGCGTGTGCCCGGTCGTCGGCGAGAACGAGACGAGCATCGACTGCTCGAGGATCGCGCCGTGCTCGTGGAGCGTCTCGAAGATGTCCTGCGTGACCCGCTCGTGGTTGCGCGTCGTCGTGCGCGAGAAGCAGTCGTAGGAGAGGCCGAGGCGGCGGAAGTCCTCGCGGAACGCCTGGTTGTAGTAGTCGGCGATCTCACCGTACGGCTTCCCTTCTCGGTCCGCGGCGACCATGACGGGGGTCCCGTGCTCGTCCGTCCCGCTGACCATGAGGACGTCGTTGCCGAGCAGCCGGTGGTAGCGCGCGAACACATCCGACGGCACCCCGAACCCCGCCACGTGCCCAAGGTGCCGATGGCCCGCCGCGTACGGCCACGCCGGCGCCACGAGGATCTTCTTCGGCGCGCCCGACACGGCGGCCAATGATACGAGCGGCTCCGACTGCGCCCGCCGCGAGCGCGACGCCGAGCACGACGGCGAGGAGACCGAACGGGACGGCCGTCGCGGGAGCACCGGCGTGCCGGAGCGGGGACGCGGCCCGCGGGCGACGCGAAACGCTCCGTGCGGCGGGAAGCGCGAAGCGCTCGTCGTGCAGCGACCGTGGCCGCGGCGCGGCCCGGGCCGCCACGCGCTGCGACGCGGGGGCCGCGGCGGCGTGCCGGGGCGCCGCCGCCGGATCGGCCGCCGCGCGCGGTGCGGGCGCGCCGACGGTCCGCGCACGGGCGGCGGCGGACGCGGCCACGGCGCGGCGAGGCGGACGGTGCCCGGGTCGAGCGGGTGCGACGGACGACGGCGCCGCCGACGTCGCCGTCGCGGGCCGCGCCGCGCCGACACGCGATGAGGCCGGCGCCGCACGAACTGCACGGGCGCCGGCGACCGGCGCCGCGCTCACCTCGGGCTCCGCGGCGGCCGAGACCGGCGCCGGCAGCGAGGCGACGACCGCGGGCGCCGCCGGCGCGGGGGCGGGCGGCGCGGCGGGCGCCGGGCCCGCCGGCGGCGCAACGGGCACCGCCCCGGCAGCCGGCTCGGGCGCCGCGGCCTGCGACGGAGCGGGCGCCGGTGCGGCGGGCGCCGCCGTGCGCGCCGGGAGCAGGGAGAGCGGGTCGAGGTAGCCCTGCGCCTCGCCGGCCCGGCGGACGCCGAGATGCAGGTAAGGGCCCGTCACCTCCGCGTCGCCGCTCGCGCCGGCGCTGCCGACGACGTCGCCCTCGGAGACCGCATCGCCCTCGGCGACGGCGATCGCGCCGAGGTGCGTGAGCGTCACCGCGTAGCCGTCCGGCGTCGTGATCGTGAGCGACCGGCCCGACGAGGGAACGCTGCCCGAGAACGTGACGGCGCCGGCGGCGGGAGCGAGGACGGACGCGCCGGCCGCGGCGCCGACGTCGATGCCGCGGTGCTGCCCGCCGGCGTACGGGTGCGCGGGGTCGAAGACGAACGGCTGCAGGACGGCGCCGTCGACCGGCCAGGTCCACGCGCGCGCGGCCGGTGCGAGAGCGAGCGCGGCCGTGACGACCGCGAGGACGAGTCGACGCATGGGACCACCCCTGTGAGAGACGAGGACGACATGCGTTCACGCCCCGTCGACGGTGCCGGCGCCGCCGATGCCGTATGCCTTGCTGCGGCTGGTCGCGACGCCCGAGGGAGAACGCGGTTCCACGGTAGGGGCGGGCGCCCGCCGTTGTCAAACGAGGTTACAAAGTTGTCACAGAGTGCTGCGGTAGAGGTCGTTCTTGGGCAGGTCCGTGAGGCGCGCGACGACGTCGGCGGCGACGCGGCGCGGCGTCCCGGCGGCGACGAGCTCGGCCACCGCCGCGCGGGCGGCCGCGCCGTCCACGCCGGGAGCGGCGGCCACGGGGCCGACGACGACCGTGATCTCGCCCCTCGGCGGCTCGCGGAAGCGATCGGCGAGCTCCGCCGCGGTGCCGCGCGCCACCTCCTCGAACCGCTTCGTCAGCTCGCGGCAGACGGCGGCCTCGCGGCCCGCGTCGAAGGCGGCGAGCGACCGGAGGGAGGCGGGCAGCCTCCTGGGCGACTCGAACGCGACGGCCGGCCACGGCGACGGCGCGAGCTCGCGCCAGAGCGCGTCGAGCTCCCGCGCCTTCCGCGGCAGGAAGCCGAGGAACGTGTAGCGCCCGCCGCCGTGCCCGCTCGCGACGAGCGCCGTCTCGACCGCGGACGGCCCCGGCAGCACGGCCACGGGCACGCCCGCGTCGAGCGCGGCCCGGACGATGCGCGCCCCCGGGTCCGAGATGCCGGGCAGCCCAGCGTCGCTGACGAGCGCGATCCGCTCGCCCGCCTCGAGCCGCGGCAGGAGCTCGGCGACGCGCGCCGCCTCGTTGTGCTCGTGGTAGGAGAGCAGCGCCGCACGGATACCGTGACGCTCGAGGAGGCCGCGGGTGTGGCGCGTGTCCTCGGCGAGGACGACGTCGCAGTCGCGCAGTTCGGCGAGCACGCGCAGCGTGATGTCGTCCATGTTCCCGATCGGCGTCGCGCAGACCGCGAGCGGCACTACGACGCGCGACCCTCGAACGCGATCAGCGCCGCGCCGATCAACCCCGCCTCGGTGCCGAGCTGCGCCCGCTCGATCTCGAGGATCTGCCCCGACGGGGCGAGCGCCTCACGCAGCACCGCCCGGCGGGCGGGTGGCACGAGGTGGTCGAAGGCCGCGATGCCGAAGCCGCCGCCGATCACCGCGCGCGTCGAGCCGAAGACGTTGACGAGCGAGCCGATCGCCACACCCAGGTGGTGCCCGATCTGCTCGAGCGCCGGATGCTCCTGCTCGACGAGGTCACGCGCCGTCGCGTCGGGGCCGATCACCCGCCGCGCGACGCCCGTCGCCGCCGTGCCGGAGCAGTAGGCCTCCACGTGCCCGCGGCCCGAGCACGCGCCGAGGCACGGCTCGCCGTCCTCCACGATCACGATGTGGCCGAGCTCGGTGTACGCGCGGAAGAGGCGGCCGCCCGAGACGACGCCGCCGCCCACGCCGGTGCCGAGCGTCAGCGTGAGCAGATCACGCGTGCCGCGACCGGCGCCGAACCCGAACTCGGCATAGGCGGCGCACGTCGCGTCGTTCTCCATCTCGACCCGCAGGCCGAGGCGTCCCTCCATCTCCTCGATGAACGCGACGTCCTTCAGCGGGATGTTCACCGCGCCGAGGGCGATGCCGCGCGCGTGGTCGATGCGCGAGGGAATGCCGAAGCCGACCGCGTCGACCCCCTCGAGCGGCAGCTCCTGCACCAGCGCCGCGAGCTCGTCCAGGAGCGCCGCCTGCGACGTCGTCACCGTCGGGCGTTCGACCGTCTGGTGCACCGTCCCGTCCGCGTCGACGATCCCCGCGAGCGCCTTCGTGCCGCCGAGGTCGACCCCGATCACACGGTTAGCGGCCATCCCGGCGGGTAACCTACCCCGCCGGATGGCGCGCGAAGAGAAGCCCTACCGCGTCTACCGCGGTGGCCGCGCGAAGGGCGACGTCCCGCTGAAGCGGCGGCAGGGGCGGGCGCAGCAGGCACCGGCGCGGCCCGGCGGCGCCTCGGGCGACGGGGCGCGCGTCGACTACCGCGGCCCCGGCGCGCCGAAACCGAGGCGGAACGTCCGCTGGGGCCGCCGCGTTGGCCTCGCGCTCGTCGTCCTCTTCCTGCTCTTCGTCGTGTGGGCGGTCACGAGCTGGTTCGCGTTCAGAAGCGGCGTCTCGGACGCGAACAAGCGCCTCGACCCGAACGCGCGCCTCGCCCTGACGAAGCAGAGCGGCCTCCTCTTCTCGCACTCGACGACCATCCTGCTCCTCGGCACCGACAACGCGCAGATCGGCGGCCGCACCGGCGACCGGCACTCCGACTCGATCATGCTGCTCCGCACCGATCCGTCCCACCACCGCCTCTACTACCTGTCGATCCCGCGCGACATCGTCGTCCCGATTCCCGGCGCGGCCACCCAGAAGATCAACGCCGCGATGCAGATCGGCGGCCCGGCGCTCGCCCTGCGCACGATCCACCAGTTCACGGGGATCCCGATCAACCACGTGATCGTCGTCAACTTCGCCGACTTCAAGGATCTGATCGACGCGGTCGGCGGGATCGACGTGAACGTCCCGAAGCCGATCCGCTCGAACCGCTTCGACTGCCCCTACGCCACGCACACGCGCTGCCAGCAGTGGCAGGGGTGGCGGTTCGCGAAAGGGAAGCAGCACATGAACGGCCAGCGCGCGCTGATCTACTCGCGCATCCGCGAGAACATGCTCGACCCGTCGGAGACGGACGTCACGCGCGGCGCCCGGCAGCAGGCGGTGATCGACGCGCTCGCCTCGAAGCTGACGTCGCCGGGGACGCTCATCGGCGCGCCGTTCCACGGCGGCTCGTATGCGAAACCGCTCACGACCGATCTCAGCGCCGGTCAGCTCGTCCAGCTCGGCTGGGTCAAGTTCCGCGCGTCGTCCGGCTCGTCCGTCCACTGCCGGCTCGGCGCCGACCTCGGCGCCGGCGGCACGGGCAGCCCGAGCGAGGACAACCCGGCGACGATCGCGATGTTCCTCGGCAAGTCGGCGCCCCAGCCGCCGACCGGCCAGTTCGCGCCCGGCTGCGTGACCGGTCACACGCTCCAGTAGGCCCCGGGGATCCGCCCACACCCGATCGGGCGAAGTGTCCCCGTGTGGAGCCCGTCAGGCCTCGGCGGCCTTCTTGGCCGTCTCGCCGCCGCCCGAGCCCTCCGACGGCGTCGAGGAGCCGCCGGAGTCGGAGGCCGCGCCGCCCTCCTTCGGAGGCTGCTTCGACTTGCGCCCGTAGTCGGTGCTGTAGAACCCGGAGCCCTTGTAGTGGACGGCGACCGGGTGGAGCACGCGCTGCAAGGGGGCCTCGCCGCACACCTCGCAGGCCGAGGGGCCCGGCTCCGTCATGCCGTGGATGACCTCGAACAGGTGCCCGTTCGGACACTTGTATTCGTAGAGCGGCATCGGAGGCGCAAGGCTACCAGCGTGGTTCCGCGGCTAGGCTCGCGCCGCGTGAGGCGCCTCGCCCCCCTGCTCGCGCTGCTCGCCCTCGCCGTGCCCGCCTCGGCGTCGGCGCACGCGACGCTGCTCCGCACGACGCCCGAGAACGGAGCCGTCCTGCAGCGCGCGCCCGCCGCGGTGCGGATCGAGTTCGACGACACCGTCCGCGTCTCGTCGGGCAACGCCGTCGTCGAGAACCTGACCGGGCGCTCCGTGCTCGATGGCGAGGCCGCCGCGCGCAACAGGGTCCTGACGCTGCCGCTCCGCAGAAGCCTCGCCGACGGCGACTACTCCGTCCGCTGGAGCATCGTCTCCGACGACGGCCACCGGGAGCAGGGCGTGCTCGCCTTCGCGGTCGGCGCCGGCCGCGCGTCGCCCCACCCGGTGCTCGGCGCGGCGGCGACGCTCACCTGGAACGACGTCGTCTTCCGCACGCTCTACTACCTCGGCATCCTCGCCGGCGGCGGCGCCGCGGTCTTCGGTCTCGCGACGCGGCGGATCCTCCCGCCGACGGCGCGCCGGCCGCTCGCCCATCTCCTCTTCTTCGCGCTGCTCGCGTGCTTCCTCGGCGGCAGCGGCATCCTCCACGCGGCCGCGCCGGGGACGCGCTACGAGACCGTGCTGAAGGCGGCGCTCACGGTCGCGCTCGCCGGCGGCGCCGCGGCCGCGCTGGCGCCGACGCTGCCCGCGCTGCTCACGGTGGCGGGTGCGGCCGCGCTCGCACTCGTCGCCGCGCCGACCCTCGGAGGCCACGCCCTCGACCGCAGCCAGCCGACGGTGCTCGCACCGCTCGTCGACGTCGCGCACATGGCCTCGGCCGCGATCTGGTTCGGCGGCCTCCTGGCGCTCGCCTTCGTCGTGCCGCGCGCCGCCGGGGACGACGCGACGCGGCTGCGCGCCGCCCGCCGCTTCTCGGCGATCGCACTCGCGTCCGTCGCCGTGCTCGCGGCGACGGGCCTCGGCCGGGCCCTCACGGAGCTCTCGGCCGTGCATCAGGCCTGGTCGACGTCGTACGGGCGCGCGCTGCTCGTGAAGACGGCCCTCTTCGTGCCGCTGCTCGCCCTCGGCTGGCTGAACCGCTCGCTCCTGATCCGCTTCTTCGCGCGGCTGCGGCGGTCGGCGCTCGTCGAGGCGGTGCTGATCGGCGGCATCGTCGTCGGCGTCGCGGTGCTCACCGAGCTGCGGCCGGGCACGGAGGCGCCCGCGCGCGCGGCCGCCCCGCCCGTCGGCGCGAAGCCGCCGCCGCTCCCGCCGGCGAACGCGGTCGTCGACGCGCGGGCGCTCGGGACGACCGCCGTCGGCCTCGCCCGCGTGCCGGGGGCGGCGACGGTGACGCTGCTCGGGCCGGACGGCACGGGGCTCGACGGCCGCAGCGTCGCCATCGACGGCACCGAGGCGTCGCGCTGCGGGCCCGGCTGCTACCGCGGGCCGACCGCGAGCGCGGGGCCCGTGCGCGTCGTCGTCAACGGCAGGGCGCTGCGGTTCGACGTGCCCGAGCGCGCGCCGGCAGCGGCGAAGCTCGTGCGCGCGCTGACGCGGCGCTACCGCTCGTCGCGCACGATCGTCTTCGACGAGACCCTCTCGTCGGGCGTCGGCAACGCGACGGTGACGCGCTTCACGGCCGTCGCGCCGGACCGCCTCGCCTACCGCATCCGCGGCGGCCCGTCGGCGATCGTCGTCGGCACGAAGCGCTGGGACCGCGACTCGGCCACCAACCCCTGGCAGGCGTCCGGGCAAACGCCGATCGCGGTCACCGAGCCGTACTGGAGCGACCCGGTGAACGCGCACCTCGTCGCGCCGAACGTCGTGACGTTCCTCGACCGGCGGATCCCGGCGTGGTTCCGGGTCACGTTCCGCAGCGGCCGGCCGACCGTCTCCCGCATGACGGCGGCGGCGCACTTCATGGTCGACCGCTACGTCGGCTTCGACGTGCCGGCAGGGGTCTCGCCGCCGCCCGCCTCCCGGTAGCGGAGCGCCTCCTCGCCGACGATCTCGAGGTAGCAGGGCGCGTCCTCGAACGCCGCGAGGCCCGCCGGACCGTGGCTCGGCCGCCGCGACCGGCGGCGCGGCCGGCGCGCGGTCGCGAGCGCGCCGACGACGCCGACCACGCCGCCGATCGCGAAGTCGCGCAGCCTCCCGCCGCGCCTCGGCGGCCCGTCCATGCGAGCATCGTACGGTGAGGATCACCACCCTGGGCGACCTCCTGCTCGACGTGATCGTGCGCCTCGACGCGCCGCTCGTGCCCGGCGACGACCAGACGGCGCACACGAGCACCGGCCCCGGCGGGCAGGCGGCGAACGTCGCGGCGTGGGCCGCGGCGCTCGGCTCCTCCGCGCGCTTCGTGGGCCGCGTCGGGAGCGACCCGGCCGGCGAGCTTGTCGCCGGCGCCCTGCGCGAGCGAGGCGTCGAGGTCGCCGGGCCGTCGGGCGGGCGCACCGGCGTCGTCGTCTCGATCGCGGCCGCCGGCGACCGGACGATGGCATCCGACCGCGGCACGGCCCCGGAGCTCGCGCCGCGCGACCTCGAGCAGGCGTGGTTCGATTGCGACGTGCTGCACCTCTCCGGCTACTCGCTCCTGCTCGAGCCGATCGCGTCGGCCGCCGCGGAGGCGGCGCGCCTCGCGCGCGGCCACGACGCGCAGGTGGCGATCGACCTCTCGACGTTCTCGCTGATCGACGACGCGTTCCGCGGGCGTGTGCGTGCGCTCGAGCCGGACATCGTCTTCGCGACGGAGCGCGAGCAGGAGGCGCTCGGCGACCTCGCTGCGCGCTGGGTGCTGAAGCGGGGCGCGCGCGGGCTCACCGTCGACGGGCGCGACTACCCGGCCGCCGAGGGGGAGGTGGTCGACACGACCGGCGCGGGCGACGCGCTCGCGGCCGGCTTCCTCGTCGGCGGCCCCGAGCTCGGACTCGCGACCGCCGCGCGTTGCTGCGCCCGGATGGGAGCGATGCCGTGATCCGGATCGCCGACGAGGTGCTCGAGGCGACCGCCGTCGTCGGGCTCGAGACGACCCTCGTCGCGCACGGCTTCCCTCCGGGCGAGGGCGTCGACGTGGGGCTCGCCTCCGAGCGCGCCGTGCGCGAGGCGGGCGCCGTGCCCGCCACGATCGGCGTGCTGGACGGCGAGGTCGTCGTCGGGCTGACCGAGGACGAGCTGCACCGGTACGACGGGAGCGCGCGCAAGCTCGGCCCGCGGGACGTCGCCGCCGCCGTCGTGCAGCACGCGGTCGGCGCGACCACCGTCGGCGGCACGCTCGCCGTCTGCCGCGCCGCCGGCATCCGCTTCATGGCGACGGGCGGCCTCGGCGGCGTGCACCGCGGCTGGCCGACGCCGCCCGACGTCTCCGCCGACCTCGACGTGCTCGCCCGGACGCAGGCGCTCGTCGTCTCCTCCGGGATCAAGTCGCTGCTCGACGTGCCCGCGACGGCCGAGCTCCTGGAGTCGCTCGGGGTGCCCGTGCTCGGCTGGCGCACGAACGAGCTGCCGCTCTTCTACGCGGCGCGCGGAGGGCCCGCCGTGTCGGCGCGGGTCGCCTCCGCCGGCGAGGCGGCGCGGATCGCGGCTGCGCACTGGCAGCTCGACGGCGGCGGGCTCCTGCTCGGCCGGCCGCCGGACGAGAGCCTCGACGACGTCGAGCCGCTGATCGAGCGCGCGCTCGCCGAGGCCGCTGACGCCGACGTGCACGGTCAAGCGGTGACGCCGTTCGTGCTCTCGTTCCTGCACCGCGAGAGCGGCGGCCGCACCCTCGCCGCGAACCGCGAGCTGATCGTCGGGAACGCGCGGCTCGCGGGCGAGATCGCCGTCGCCGCGTCGTCGTGAAGACACGACGGAAGAGCCCCCCGGGGATAGCCCCTAGTCGAGCAGCCAGCGGCCGTTCTCCTGCACGAGCCGACCGTCCGCGTAGATGCGGCCGTCGGTGCGCAGGTCCTTGACGATGTCCCAGTGGATCGAGCTCGCGTTCCGGCCGCCGGTGAACGAGTACGAGTTGCCGACGGCGAGGTGGACGGTGCCGTCGATCTTCTCGTCGAAGCCGACGTTCTTCATGAACCGCTGGATCCCCGGGTTGCAGCCGATCCCGAGCTCGCCGAGCCGCCGGGCGCCCTCGTCGGTGTCGAGCGTGCGCACGAGGAACTCCTCGTTCGAGCGGGCCGAGGCGTCGACCACGCGCCCCCGCTCGAAGACGAGCCGCACGCCGGTCACCTCGGTGCCGTAGTAGACGGCCGGGAACTCCGAGAACTCGATCACACCCTCGGCCGAGTCCTCGACCGGCGAGTAGAACACCTCGCCGCCCGGCATGTTGACGTGGCCGTCGTCGACGGAGCCGGTACGCCCCGCAAGCGAGAGCGACAGGTCGGTACCCGGGCCGACGATCCGCACCTCGTCCGCCGCGTCGAAGCAGTCGGCGATGCGCCGCATCCGCGCACCCTCGGCGTCCCAGTCGAGCAGCACCGCGTCGAAGATGAACTCCTCGTACGCGGAGAGCGTCATGCCCGCCTCCTGCGCCAGCGAGACGACCGGGAACTCGGCGATCACCCACGGCACCGCCATCGCCATCGTGCGCTCCCGTAGGGGCGCCGTCGCCTCCTGCACCGCCGCCTGGCGCTCCTCGCTGAGCTCGGAGCCCTCGCGGGCGTTCTCCGGGCTCCAGATCGAGATGATCCCGTCGGCCTCCTCCCAGATCCGCCGCTGCAACGGCGCCGGCTCCCGTAGCAGCTCGAGCGGCGCCTCGCGCGCGAACGGACCGCCGACCTGCTCGAACGCGAGCTGGAGGATCGCGTACGCGCCCTTGCGCGCGATCTGCTCCACGAGCGCCTCGACGAGCGGCCGCGCGAGGTGGTTCGCGCGGATCACGATCTGCTGGCGGGCGCGGACGCCGATCGACCGCTCTACGAGCAGCCGCGCGTAATCGTCGAGACGCTCGTCACGCACAGACGTGATTTAGCCGGGCCGCAACGGCTTGGACATCGTCCGGATGGACTATTCGAGCGTTCGGAGGAAGTCCTCGATCTCGAGTGCAGGCAGCGTCTCGATCCGGGTCGAGCCGCGCGCCCCGAGCGCGACAGACACCTTGGCCACGGTCGCGACGTCGGGCGCCTCGACCACGTTGACGAAGTCGAACTCCCCCAGCGTCGCCCACTGGTGGAGGACGCGCGCGCCGAGCTCCTCAACGTCGTGGTTCACCTGGCGCAGACGCTCAGGATTCGACTTGAGGGTCTGGACGCCCTGCTGGGTCAGAGTCGACAGGAGGATGAAGATCGGCATGACGGGCGGAGCCTACAGCGCGCGCTGCCTGGTCGACGTAGAGGAGCGCACCGCCGAGGAAGAGGAGCGGCCCGAGCACGACCTCCGACAGGAACAGCGCGACGCGCTGACCGTTGTTCACCTGGGTGTGCAGGAGCGCGCCGAGGACGAGCGAGGAGAGCGCGACGACGATCACGAGCGTGGCGAGCGAGCCGAGCGCGTGACCGTAGTCGGCCGTGCCGAGCTCGCGGCCGCGCTGGAGCGACGCGCGGAAGCTTCTCCGCTCCACCATCGCGACGGGCACGGCGAGACCCATCAGCGCGAGCCAGGCGAGCCCGGGCAGGACGAAGAACGCACGCAGGGCCGGGAACGGCAGGTAGACCAGCACCGCGACGCCGGCGGCGACCCGGTTGACGGTACCGCCGAGCACGAGGTTGCACGCGCGCAGGTAGCCGGCCACGAAGAGGGGCAGCGTCCCCCAGTAGACGAGCATCTGGATCCCGATCGAGTGGCCGACGCTGAGCTGGTCGGCGATCGCGAGCGGCAGCCCGAGCGGCAGCACCTGCCAGAACCTCCCGCCGTAGAAGCGGATCGCCTCGGCGACGAGCTGGCCGACGGTGCGCTTCTCCGGCGGTAGCGGCGGCGGCAGCTCAGGCACGGGCGAGCTCCTCGACGAGCGCGGGCAGCGCGGAGGCGAGGAGCATCCGGGCCTCCTCGAAGCGCCACCGCCCGCGGTCGGGCTCGTCGATCTCGTTCGAGACGGCCCGCACCTCCACCGCGGGCACGCCCGCGAGGGCCGCCGCGCGGAGCACGGCGAAGCCCTCCATCGCCTCGACGTCGCAGCCGCTCGTGCCGCCCACGCGCGCCGACGTGCCGATGGGCTCGACCCGCGCGTCCGGGAGTACGCGGCGCACGCGCTCGACGAGCGTCTCGTCGGCCGGCGTTCGCAGCACGACCCAGCGCGGATCGTCCGCGTCGCAGTAGACGGCCTCGGTGCCGACGACGAGCGCGGCGCCGTCGAACGTGCGCGCTCCTGCGATCCCGACGTGCAGGACGGCCGAAGGCCGCGTCTCCGCGAGCGCGGTCGCCGTCCGTGCCGCGGCGTCGACCGGGCCGACGCCGCAGACGAGCGTGCGGGCGCCGTCCGCGCCCGCGAGCTCCCGCTCTTCCGCCGCGACGACGAGAAGCACGCGAGCACGGTAACCGGCGGCCGCCGCGGGCGTGGCCCGAACGGCCGCGTCCCGGGGACAGTCCCCGGGACATGTCCGGTTTGTACGATCGTCGTCGGCATGGGATACCGCTGGGTCTCCGCCGACGACCTCACCTACGAGGAACGGCCGCCGAAGCCCGGCGAGGAGCCGCGGCGTGCCGCCGACCTGACGACGGCGGTCGAGCTGAAGCAGTCGCGCGCGCGGATCTGGCGCTACCCGCCCCACTCCACCGGCCGCCGTCACCGCGACCACGCGCAGGAGGAGGTCTTCGTCGTGCTCTCCGGAAGGCTGACGATGCTCCTCGGCGACGAGCCGGAGCGCGTCGACCTCGGCCCCGGGAGCGTCGTCGCGGTCGAGCCGATGACGGCGCTGCAGATGCGCAACGAGAGCGACGACGAGCTCGTCGTCTTCGTCTACGGCGCGCCGCCACTCCAGGAGGGCGCCGACTTCCTCGACGACGTCGAGCTACCGCCGGCACCGGCACGGTAGAAGCCCCCAGCGGCCCATCCGACAATCGCCTGACGCCGTCCGGCGACCGCGCAGCCACGCTGCGGACGTGGTCCACACGCTCGCGTCGAACCCGACGCTCTTGCTCTTCGTCGTCATCGCGTGCGGGTTCGTGCTCGCCCGCGTGCGCGTGGGCGGGTTCGGCGTCGGCCCCGCGGGCGTCCTCTTCGCCGGCCTCGCGATCGGTGCGCTCGAGCCGACGCTCCGCATCGGCGAGGCGGTGTGGGCGCTCGGCCTCTCGGTCCTCGTCTACTCGATCGGCGTCGCGAGCGGCCCCTCGTTCCTCGCAGCGCTACGCCGGCGCGGCGTCGCGCAGAACGCCACGGTGCTCGCCGCGATCCTGCTCGCGAGCGCCGTCGCCGCGCTCACCGCGTGGGCGGCGTCGCTTCCGGCGGGGACGGCGGCCGGAATCTTCGCGGGCGGGCTGACGAACACGCCGGCGCTCGCCGCGGTGCTCGACTCGCTGCAGGGGCTCGCGGGAGCGAGTCGCTTCCACGAGGTCGCCGGAGAGCCCGTCGTCGGCTACTCGCTCTCGTACCCGCTCGGCGTCCTCCTGCCGCTCGTCGCCGCGTACCTCGTGCTCCGCCGCCGCGAGCCGGCGCTCCGGCCGCTCCTGGCCCGGACCGCGGAGATCGAGCGCGCCGGCCTGCCGCCGCTCCGCGAGCTGGCGCACGAGCTCGACGACACCGTCACGTTCGGCCGGCTCGTCCGCGACGGCCACCCCGTGCCCGCGACGCCGGACCTGCGGCCGCGCGAGGGCGACCTGCTGACGGTCGTCGGCGCGCCGGCGAGCGTCGCGCACGTCATCTCGGCCGTCGGGTTCGAGAGCGAGGAGCAGGCGCAACTCGACCGCCACGACGTCGACTTCCGGCGTATCACCGTCTCCGACCGCTCGGTCGCCGGCCGGCACCTCGCCGAGCTCGAGCTCGACCGTCGCTTCGGCGCAGCCGCGACGCGTGTCCGCCGCGGCGACGTCGACCTCGTCGCCGACCCGGCCATGACGCTCGAGCTGGGCGACCAGATCAGGATCGTCGCGTCGCAGCGGCGCATGCAGGACGTGGCGGCGTTCCTCGGCGACTCGCTGCGCGCGCTCGGCGAGATCGACGTCCTGACGTTCAGCCTCGGGATGAGCCTGGGGCTCCTCCTCGGGACCCTCTCCGTCCCGGTTCCCGGCGGCAACCACTTCTCGCTCGGGATCGCAGGCGGGCCGCTCGTCGCCGGGCTCCTCCTCGGCGCAGTCGGACGCACCGGGCCGCTCGTCTGGCAGATGCCGTACACGGCGAACCTCACCCTGCGCCAGATCGGCACGGTCACGTTCCTCGCCGGCATCGGCACCGTCGCGGGCAGCGCGGTCTCGCATACGCTCGTCTCCCCCGCCTCGGCGAAGATCGCGGCGGCGGGCGCGCTCGTCACCCTCGCGCCGCTCGTGCTCGTCGTCGCCGTCGGCCGGCGGGTGCTGCGGCTGCCGCCCGCGGTGCTCGCCGGAGTCGTCGCCGGGCTGCATACGCAACCGGCGGTGCTCGCGTACGCCGGCGAGGCGACCGACGACGACGTCGAGGTGAGCATCGGCTACGCGACCGTGTACCCGCTCGCGGTGGTCGCGAAGATCGTCGTCGCGCAGGCGCTGCTCGCGCTGCTCTACTAGGCCGCGGCAGCCTCGGCCGCCGCGCCCCGCGTGAAGACGAGCCCGCCTTCCCTCGCGTCGGCGCGGATCGTGTCGCCCTCCCCGAAGTCGCCCTCGAGGAGCCGCAGGGCGAGCGGGTTCTCGAGCAGCCGCTGGATCGAGCGCTTGAGCGGGCGCGCACCGTAGGCGGGATCCCAGCCCGCTTCGGCGAGCGCCTCCTTCGCGCCGTCGGTCAGCTCGAGCGAGAGCCCGCGCTCCGCGAGGCGCGCGTGCAGCCGCGCCAGCTGCAGGTCGACGATCTCGGAGAGCTGCTCGCGCGAGAGCGCACGGAACTCGACGATCTCGTCGATGCGGTTCAGGAACTCCGGCCGGAAGTACTCGCGCAACGCCTCGGCGCTGCGGATGTTCGAGGTCATGATCAGCACGGCGTTCCGGAAGTCGACCGTGCGGCCCTGGCCGTCGGTGAGGCGCCCGTCGTCGAGCACCTGCAGCAGCACGTCGAACACCTCGGCGTGCGCCTTCTCGATCTCGTCGAGCAGCACCACGCAGTACGGCCGGCGGCGCACCGCCTCCGTGAGCTGACCGCCCTCGTCGTAGCCGATGTACCCGGGCGGGGCGCCGACGAGCCGCGAGACGGTGTGCCGCTCCTGGTACTCGCTCATGTCGAGCCGCACCATCGCCTTCTCGTCGTCGAACATGAACTCGGCGAGCGCCCGGGCAAGCTCGGTCTTCCCGACACCCGTCGGGCCGAGGAACACGAACGAGCCGATCGGCCGGTCCGGGTCCTGCAGTCCGGTGCGCGAGCGGCGGAGCGCGTTCGCGACCGCGGCGACCGCCTCGTCCTGGCCCACCACCCGCCGGTGCAGCCGCTCCTCCATGTGGATCAGCTTCTCCGTTTCGCCCTCGAGCAGGCGGTCGACCGGGATGCCGGTCCAGCGCGCGACGACCGCCGCGACGTCGTCCTCGTCGACCTCCTCCTTCACCATCGGGTTCGCGACCGTCCCGTCGCGCTCCGCGAGCTCCTTCTCGAGCTGCGGCAGCTCGCCGTAGCGGATCTCCGCGACGCGCTGCAGGTTGCCTTCGCGCTCGGCGCGCTCCGCTTCCATGCGCAGCTCGTCGATGCGGCGCGTCGCGTCCTTGACGCGCTCGAGCGCCTCCTTCTCCTTCGCCCAGCGCGCGGCGAGGCCGTCTCGCTCCTCCCGCGCCTCGGCGAGCGCGCGCTCGACCGGCTCGCGCACCTCGGGCGACTCCTTCGCCATCGCAGCAAGCTCGATCTCGAGCTGCACGACGCGGCGGTTCGCCTCGTCGAGCTCGAGCGGGCTCGAGTCGATCTCGATCCGCAGGCGCGAGGCGGCCTCGTCGACAAGGTCGATCGCCTTGTCGGGGAGGAACCGGTCGGCGATGTAGCGGTGGCTGAGCACCGCGGCGGCGACGAGCGCGGCGTCGCGGATCCGCACGCCGTGGTGGGCTTCGTAGCGCTCCTTCAGGCCGCGGAGGATCGCGATCGTGTCGGCGACGGTCGGCTCCCCGACGTAGACGGGGGCGAAGCGCCGCTCGAGGGCCGCGTCCTTCTCGATGTGCTTGCGGTACTCGTCGAGCGTCGTCGCGCCGATGCAGCGCAGCTCGCCGCGCGCGAGCAGCGGCTTCAGCAGGTTCGCGGCGTCGACCGCGCCCTCTGCGGCGCCCGCGCCGACGATCGTGTGCAGCTCGTCGATGAAGAGCACGATGCGGCCGTCGCTCGACCTGATCTCGTTCAGCACCGCCTTCAGACGCTCCTCGAACTCGCCGCGGTACTTCGAGCCTGCGAGCAGTGCGCCGATGTCGAGCGCCCAGACGCGCCGGTCCTTCAGCCCCTCCGGCACGTCGCCGGCGACGATCCGCTGCGCGAGCCCCTCGGCGATCGCCGTCTTGCCTACCCCAGGCTCTCCGATCAGCACCGGGTTGTTCTTCGTGCGGCGCGAGAGGATCTGCACGACGCGTCGGATTTCCTCGTCGCGGCCGATCACCGGGTCGAGCTTCCCCTGCTCGGCGAGCTCGGTCAGGTCGCGCCCGAACTTGGCGAGCGCCTGGTAGGTGCCTTCGGGGTCCTGCGAGGTGACGCGCTGGCCGCCGCGCACCTTCTCGATCCACGCGAGGATCTCGTCGCGCGGCACGGGCTCGAGCGCGAGGAAGAGGTGCTCGGTGGAGAGGTAGTCGTCCTCGAGCTTCGCGCGCTCCTCGTCGGCGCGGTCGAGGACGCGCGCGAAGGCCGCCGAGGCGTTCGGCTGCTGCCTGCCGCCCTGGACGGCCGGGAGCGCCGCGACCTTCCGCTCGACGTCGGCCCTGAGCCCCTGCCAGTCCGCGAAGAGCTCCTGGTCGAGGAGCGCGAGCAGCAGGTGGTCGGGCGTCACCTCCGGGTTGCCGCGGCGGCGCGCCGCGTCCTGCGCGGCTGCGACCGCCTCCTGGCTCTTGATGGTCAGCTTGTTGAAATCCATGGTCCTTCCTAGGTGCGGCGTGTCGGTGGCTGCGGCGGGCGGTAGACGACGAGATCGCGCCGGTAGCGGCGGTGCACCTCGGCGAGCGCCTCGTGCATCTCGCGCTCCAGCCGTTCGAGGCGGCGACGCATGCGCTGCAGCTCGTCCTCCATCTGGAGCACACGCTCGACGCCCGCGAGGTTGAGGCCGAGCTCCGTCGTCAGGCGCTGGATCAGGCGCAGCCGCTCGACGTCCTTGTCGGAGTAGAGGCGGGTGTTGCCCGCCGTGCGCTGCGGGCGCACGAGACCTTTCTGCTCGTAGATGCGAAGCGTCTGCGGATGCATGCCGACGAGCTCGGCCGCGACGCTGATCATGTAGCGCGGGCGGTCGTCGGTCATTTCACCGTCTTCCGCAGCTCCTCGAGGAGCTCGCGCTGCTTCTTGTTCACGCGCTTCGGCACCTCGATCCGGATCCGGGCGAGCACGTCTCCCTGCCCGCCCCCCTTGAGGCGCGGCGCGCCGCGCCCCTTGATGCGCAGGAGCTTGCCGTCCTCGGTGCCGGCCGGCACCTTCAGGGAAACCGGGCCCTCGGGCGTCGGCACCTCGACGGTGCCCCCGAGCGTCGCGGTCGGGAACGAGACGGGCACCTGCACGACGAGGTCGTCGCCGCGCCGTTCGTAGATCTTCGACGGCTCGACGCGCACGAGGACGAAGAGATCGCCGGCCGGCGCGCCGCCGTAGCCCGCCTCGCCCTTCCCCTTCAGCTTGATCCGGGTGCCGTCCTTCGCGCCGGCCGGGATGCGGACGGTGAAGCGCTTCGTGCGCCGCTCGCGGCCCGAGCCCCGGCAGGTCGAGCACGGCGTCTCGACGATCGAGCCCATGCCGCGACACCGTGGACAGGGCTGCTGCAGCGCGAAGAGGCCCTGCGACGTCGCGACGACGCCGGTGCCGGAGCACTGCGGGCACGTCGTCGGCGTCGTGCCCGGCGCCGCACCGGTGCCGTGGCAGGTGTGACAGGCGAGCTCGAGCTGCACGGGAACGGTCGTCTGCACGCCGCGCAGCGCGTCCTCGAACGAGACGCGCACCTCGACCTCGACGTCGTTGCCGCGCTGGCCCCGCTGCGGCTGCTCTGCACGGCCGCCGCGGTTGAACAGCCCGCCGAAGATGTCGCCGAGGTCGAAGTCGCCGAAATCGAAGGTCGTGCCGCCCGGCCCGGTGCGGCCGTTCGCGGAGCCGAGCACGTCGTACTGCTTCCGCTTCTCGGGGTCGGAAAGAACGTCGTAGGCGCCCTGCACCTCCTTGAAGCGCTCCTCGTTGCCCGGGTTGCGGTCCGGGTGCACCTCGCGGACGAGCTTGCGGTACGCCTTCTTGATCTCGTCCTGCGAGGCGTTTTTCGACACGCCGAGCGTCTCGTAGAGCGACCTAGCCATTCTCCCCCGCGCTGATCACGACCCGCGCCGGCCGCAGCACGCGGTCGCCGAGCGTGTAGCCCTTCTGGAGCACCTGCAGCACCGTGCCCTCGGCCTCCGCCGAGGGCTGCGCGAGGAGCGCCTCCTGCGTGTGCGGGTCGAACGCGCCGGTCGTGTCCACCTCCGCGAGGCCCTCCTTCGCGAGGGCGTCGGCGAAGGAGCGGTGGACGAGTCGGACACCGTCCTCGAGCTGCGCCTCCTCGTGCGCGGCGGCGAACTCGAGCGCCCGCTCGAGGTCGTCGAGCACCGGCAGGAGCTCCTTCACGAGCCGCTCCGCGGCGCGCGCGACCAGGTCCTGCTGGTCGCGCGCGACGCGCTTGCGGTAGTTGTCGAACTCGGCCTTCAGCCGCTGGAGCGCGTCGAGGTAGTCGTCGCGCTCCTTCTGCGCGGCCGCGAGCTCGTCGACGGCCTCCTCCGTCCGATCCTCCTGGACGTTCTCGTCCGTCATTACTCGTCGACCACCTCGTACTCCGCGTCCTCGACGACCTCGTCGTCGGACGGCGTCGACGACGTGCCGCCGCCGTTGCCCGGCTGCGACGCCGACGCCTGCGCGTAGAGCGCCTGCGCCGCCTGCGTCCACGCCTCCTGCAGCGCGTCCGTCTTCGCCTTGATCTCGCCCACGTCGCTCGACTCGAGCACGCCGCGGAGCTCCATGATGCGACCCTCGACGGTGGACGCGAGCCCCTCGTCGAGCTTCTCGCGGTTCTCCTTCAGCGACTTCTCGATCTGGTAGGCGAGCGCCTCCGCGTTGTTGCGCGTGTCCGCGAGCTCGCGCAGCTTGTGCGCCTCGTCGCGGTGCGCCTCCGCCTCCTTGATCATGCGGTCGATCTCGTCCTGCTTCAGCCCCGAGCCGCCCTCGATCCGGATCTGCTGCTCGTTGCCGGTGCCGAGGTCCTTCGCCGAGACGTGGATGATCCCGTTCGCGTCGATGTCGAACCCGACCTCGATCTGCGGGATGCCGCGCGGCGCCGGCGGGATGCCGACGAGCTCGAACTTGCCGAGCGTCTTGTTGTACGTCGCCATCTCCGACTCGCCCTGGAGCACGTGCACGAGCACCGACGGCTGGTTGTCCTCGGCGGTCGAGAAGACCTCGGTCTTTCGCGTCGGGATCGTCGTGTTGCGCTCGATCAGGCGCGTCATCACGCCGCCCTTCGTCTCGATGCCGAGCGAGAGCGGGGTGACGTCGAGCAGGAGCACGTCCTTGACCTCGCCCTTGAGCACACCGCCCTGGATCGCGGCGCCGACGGCGACGACCTCGTCCGGGTTGACGCCCTTGTGCGGGTCCTTGCCGATGAGCTCCTTCACCTTCGCCTGCACGGCGGGCATGCGGGTCATGCCGCCGACGAGCACGACGTGGTCGATGTCCGACGGCGAGAGGCCCGCGTCCGTGAGCGCCTGCTTCGTCGGCGCGACCGTGCGCTCGAGCAGGTCGTGCGCGAGCTCTTCGAGCTTCGCGCGGGTCAGCTGCAGGTCGAGGTGCTTCGGCCCCTCCTGGGTGGCCGTGATGAACGGCAGGTTGATCTGCGTCGTCATCGTCGACGACAGCTCGATCTTCGCCTTCTCGGCGGCCTCGTACAGGCGCTGGAGCGCCATCGGGTCGGCGCCGAGGTCGATCCCCTGGTCCTTCTTGAACTCCGCGATCATCCAGTCGACGACCGCCTTGTCGAAGTTGTCGCCGCCGAGGTGGTTGTCGCCGTTCGTCGACTTCACCTCGAAGACACCCTCGCCGAGCTCGAGCACCGACACGTCGAACGTGCCGCCGCCGAGGTCGAAGACGAGAATCGTCTGGTCCGCGCCCTCCTTGTCGAGGCCGTACGCGAGCGCGGCCGCCGTGGGCTCGTTGATGATGCGCAGGACGTTCAGGCCGGCGATGCGGCCGGCGTCCTTGGTCGCCTCGCGCTGGGCGTTGTTGAAGTACGCGGGGACGGTGATCACCGCGTCGCTGACCGGCTCGCCGAGGTACGCCTCCGCGTCGGCCTTCAGCTTCTGGAGGATCATCGCGCTGATCTCCGGCGGCGCGTACTCGTTCCCGCCCGCCTGGACGCGGACGTCGTCGTTCGGGCCCTTCACGACCTTGTACGGGACGATGGTCATCTCCTCGGTGACCTCGTCGAACTTCCGGCCCATGAAGCGCTTGATGGAGAACACCGTGTTCTCCGGGTTCGTGACCTGCTGCCGCCGCGCCGGGGCGCCGACGAGCCGCTGGCCGTCCTTCGTGAAGCCGACGACGGACGGGGTCGTCCGGCCGCCCTCGGCGTTCGCGATCACGGCCGGCTCGCCGCCCTCGAAGACGGCCATGCACGAGTTCGTCGTGCCGAGGTCGATGCCGATGGTCTTCGCCACGTTGTGCGTCTCCTTCTGGTGGTACTGAGAGAAAATCTAAGCCGGAGGATAGCAGATCTTGGACGGCGGCGTGTGCCATAGTCCGCCCGTGGATCCCGACGTGCACCGGGAGCTCGAGGCGACCCTCGCGGCGCGCCGGGAGCTCGGGCCGGCGCACGACCCGGAGCTCGTCGCGGGGTTCCTCGAGCGGATCGAGAAGGAGATCGACCGGCGCGTCGACGAGCGGCTCGCGCACCGGCAGGGCGGCCGGCACGGCGGCATCGGGCCGCAGATCGGCGTCTTCGTCCCGATCTTCCTCTTCGCAGGCATCTTCGGGCACGCACTCGGGATCGCCGCGGCCGCCGCGGCGCTCGTCGTCGTCTTCCTCGTCAGCGAGCTGCGCCGATGAGCGCACCGCCCGCGACGACGAGCAGCGCACCGACGGCGAGCCTCCGCCCCATCCCCTCCGTGTGGCGGATCAGGAGCGCGGAGAGGGCGACGCCCCAGAGGGACTCGGTGGCAACGAGCGGCGAGACGACGGTGACGCGGCCGCGAAAGTAAGCCTCGAACAGGCAGACGTACGAGAGCCCGAAGAGCACGCCCGCCGGCGCCAGGTGCCGCAGCTCCCGGCCCGTCGGCGCGCGCCGCGTCCACGCCGCGGCCGCCACGGTGCCGGCGACGAGCGTCGCCGCGGCGGCGGTCCCGGGCGTCGCGTGCGTGTGGAGCGCCCGGGCGAGGTTGTCGCGCGTCGCGAACAGCACCGCCGCGGCCGCCGCGTAGAGGAGCCCGAGGCGCCGCAGGTGGTCCGGGCGGTCGCGCTCGGCCGCGAGGAGCGCGCCGCCCGCGACGATGCAGACGGCGCCGACCACGAGCGGCGCGCGGAGCGGCTCGTGCAGCGCGACCAGCGCGATCGCGACCGCGACGAGCGGCGCACCGCCGACCATCACCGACGTCCGCGACGCGCCCACCTCCCGCACGGCGAGCGTGAAGAGGAGCTGCGACCCGCCCGGCGCGAGCAGGCCCGCGAGGAGGAACGGCCATGCGCCCCCGACGTCCGGCTGCGCGGCCGCTGCGACGAGCGCGACGCAGAGCGCCGGCACGATCGTCGCGAGCGCGGCGCCGCCGGCGTTCGGCACCGCCCGCAGCCCGAGTCGCAGCGCGACGGTCATGCCGCCGAACAGCGCCGCGGAGGCGAGCGCGAGCAGAACCGCCGTCAATCCCGCTGCCTCTGCACGAGCCCGAGGAGGACGGCGGCGGCGGCCGGCTCCGCGAACGCGATCCCGCCCATGATCAGCAGCGCGCCCAGCCAGGCGGTCGGTCCGAGGCGGTCGCCGGCGAGCCTGAACCCGAAGAACGCCGCCCACACCGGCTCGAGGGAGAACGCGAGCGCCGTCTGCGTCGCGCTCGTCCGCTGCTGCGCCCACGTCTGCGCGAGGAACGCGAGCGCGCTGGCGAAGACCCCGGTGACGACGAGGGCGCCCCAGACGGTCCAGCCGCGGGGAACCTCGAGCTGGCCGAGGGCGAGCGCGATCGCGAGCAGGCCGCCGAACGCAGCGGCCATCTCGACGAGGGTGAAGGCGATCGCGTCGTACCGCGGCGCGTAGCGCTCCATGAGCACGATCTGCAGCGAGTACACGGCAGCACCCGCCAGCACGAGCAGGTCGCCGGCGGGCGAGCCGGCGTGCACCCCGGCGAGGAGCGCCAGCCCTCCGGTCGCGAGCACGACCCCGGCGGCGGCGGCGGCGCCGACGCGGACCCGGAAGAGAAGCAGTGCGAGGAGCGGCGTCAGGACGACGTACATCCCGGTGACGAAGCCGGTCGAGGAGACCGACGTCCGCTCGAGGCCGGCCGTCTGCAGGGCGTAGCCGCCGCCGAGGAGCGTCCCCGCGAGCACCGCGGCGCCGCCGCCCGTGCGGCCGAGGGAGGCGAGCCGCGGCGCCCCCGGGACGCCGAGCACGAGGCTCGCGATCAGAAACCGCAGCGCGAGGAACGCGAACAGCGGGTAGAGCGCGACCGCGTCCTTCACCTGCACGAACGTGACGCCCCAGACGGCGGTCACGGCGACGAGGACGGCGAGCGCGCGCATCCGCGCGGTTCTACCGGACGAACGGGACATGGCCGGGGGACTGTCCCCCGGCCATGTCCGGAAAGGCTCAGTCGCCGAGCTTCTTCTCGGCCGCGTCCTTGGCGTCGCCGGCCGCGTCCTTGGCCTTTCCCCAGGCCTCCTGCGCCTGGCCCTCGGCCTCGCGGCCCTCGTCGCCGGTCAGCTTGCCCTCGCCTTCCTTGAGCTTGCCTTCGAGCTGGTCCTTGTCCATCTCAGGCCCCTTCCTCGTCGTTGTCGTCGTCTCCCAGCGCACCGCCGATCGCGCCGTCGTCGCCGCGATCCTCGTCCTCCGGAACGACCTCGCTCATGGCTCCTCCTCCCAGGGCGCGTCGACGGGCACGTCCTCCACGCCCTCCTCGTCGAGGCGCTCCTGCGTCTCGTTGCGGCCGTCCTCCTCGCCGCGTTCGGTTTCGACATCGCTCATAGGAGCTACCGTCTCCGCAATGGACGCGCTCGACACCTTCGGCCGGCCGCTGCACGACCTGCGGATCTCGGTCACGGACCGCTGCAACTTCCGCTGCGTCTACTGCATGCCGAAGGAGGTCTACGGGCGCGACCACGCCTTCCTCGAGCGCAGGGAGCTCCTCACCTTCGAGGAGATCGCGCGCGTCGCGCGCGTGTTCGTCCGCGCCGGCGTGCGCAAGCTGCGCATCACCGGCGGAGAGCCGCTCGTGCGTCGCGACCTCGAGCGCCTCGTCGCGATGCTCGCGGAGCTCGACGTCGACCTGACGCTGACGACGAACGGGTCGCTGCTGCCGCAGAAGGCAGGCCTCCTCGCACGAGCGGGGCTCCGGCGGATCACCGTCAGCCTCGACGCGCTCGACGACGCGAAGTTCCGCGCGCTGAACGACGTCGACTTCCCGGTCGACCGGGTGCTCGCAGGGATCGAGGCGGCGTCGGCGGCGGGCCTGCCGGTGAAGGTGAACGCCGTCGTCAAGCGCGGCGTCAACGAGGATCAGATCGTCCCGATGGCCGCGTTCTTCCGCGAGCGCGGGCACACGCTCCGGTTCATCGAGTACATGGACGTCGGCCACACGAACGGCTGGCGCCTCGACGACGTCGTCCCGGCGAAGGAGATCGTCGCGTCGCTCGACGCGGCGTTCGGGGTCGAGCCCGTCGACGCGGCGTACCGCGGCGAGGTCGCCCGCCGCTACCGCTACCGCGACGGCGCCGGGGAGATCGGCGTGATCGCCTCGGTGACGCAGCCCTTCTGCGGCGACTGCACCCGCGCCCGCCTCTCGGCCGAGGGGAAGCTCTTCACCTGCCTGTTCGCGCTCCGCGGCCACGACCTGCGCGCCAAGATCCGGTCGGGCGCCTCCGACGAAGAGCTGGAGGCGTCGGTGCGGTCCGTCTGGGGCGACCGCACCGACCGCTACTCCGAGCGCCGCTCCGAGGCGACCGCGGGCCTGGACCGGGTCGAGATGTCCTACATCGGCGGCTGACGGCCCCTTCGCGCGGGCGCCGGAGCGCGGAGTAGAATCCACCTCGATGACTGCCGTGGTCGCAGCTGGGCGGCGCGTACTTCCGCGCGGCTACACGGATCTCGGGCGGCAGCTTGCGATCTGGTTCGGCTTCGCCGTCCTCTACCAGCTCGCGCGCGGCGCCGCCGACCGCAATCCGACGAAAGCCTTCGACAACGGCTACCACGTCGTCGCCGTCGAGCAGCGGCTCGGGCACCGGCTCTACGAGCTCACGTTCCAGAACTTCGTCGACCAGCGGCACCTGCTGCACGTCGCCGTCTCGTGGACCTACTGGCTCTCCGAGTTCGCCGTGCTCGGGATCGCGATCCTCTGGGTCTACCTGAGCCGACACGACGCCTTCCTGCGCTTCCGCAACTCGATCCTGCTCGCGAACCTGATCGGTCTCGTCGGCTACGTGTTCATGCCGACGGCCCCGCCCCGGCTCCTCGGGATCGGCTTCTCGGACCAGCACCGCGACGGGCTCGTCAGCCTCGCCGCGAACCCGTACGCGGCGATGCCGAGCCTCCACGCGGCCGACGCGCTGATCGTGGGCGTCGTCATGGCGGTCGTCTGCCGGCGCCCGTGGGCGAAGGCCCTCTGGGCGCTGTGGCCGGCGTGGGTCTGGTTCGCCGTGATGGCGACCGGCAACCACTTCTGGCTCGACTGCCTCGCCGGCGTCGCGGTCGCCGTCCTCGCCATGACGGTCGTCTACAACGAGCGCATCCGCCGGTCGTTTGCCGCTCGTCGGGCGTAACCGACCGTCTGCCGACCCGAGCCCGACCGAGCGCACGGACGCTGCTACGGTCGGACCGGTGAGCAGAGCGGCCGCGATCAAGCACGGCTACACGTCCGGTGCCCGCACCCTCGCCTCTCGCTCCGTGATCGGCCTGACCCGCACGCGGATCACGCCGAACGCGCTGACGGCGAGCGGCGTCCTGCTGTGCGGGGCCGCGTCGATCCTCGTCCTCTTCGAGGACCGGAGCGAGCTCCTCTTCTACTGGGCGGCTGCGCTCGTGTTCGTGGTGGGGTCGCTACTCGACATCCTCGACGGCGCGCTCGCCCGCGCCGGCGGCAAGACGACGCCGTTCGGCGCCTTCCTCGACTCGACCACCGACCGCGTCAGCGAGGGATTCATGCTCACGGCGATCGCCTACGTGCTCGCGCGACACCACCACCCGGTGTTCGTCGCCGTCGCGATGGCCGCGGTCGCCGGCTCGTTCCTCGTCTCCTACACGCGCGCACGGGCCGAATCGATCGGCCTCCGCGGCGACGTCGGGATCGGGTCGCGCGCGGAGCGCGTCGTCGTGATCACCGCGGGTCTCGTTCTCGCACCGTGGGGCGTGCTCCCGTGGGCGCTCGTGCTCCTCGCCTGCACGGCGTGGCTCACGGTCGCCCAGCGCGTCCTGCACGTCCGCAAGCAACTGATGGAGGCACATGACGATGAGTGACAACGACGCGCGCGGGCGGCAGCAGGACAAGGTCCGCGTCGCGATCATCGGCGTCGGCAACTGCGCGAACTCGTTCCTGCAGGGGCTGACCTACTACAAGGACGCGAAGCCGGAGGAGTTCGTCCCCGGTCTCATGCACGTCGACCTCGGCGGCTACCACATCCGCGACGTCGAGGTGGTGGCGGCGTTCGACGTCGTCAAGGGCAAGGTCGGCGTCGACCTCGCCGAGGCGATGTGGGCGCACCCGAACGACACGATCAAGTTCGCCGACGTCGCGCCGACCGGCGTCAAGGTCTCGCGCGGCATGACCCTCGACGGGATCGGCAAATACCTCTCGCAGGTCGTCGAGAAGGCGCCCGGCCAGACCGACGACGTCGTCGGCATCCTGCGCGACCGCGAGGTCGACGTCGTCGTCAACTACCTCCCGGTCGGCTCGGAGGACGCGACGAAGTGGTACGCGGAGCAGATCATGGCCGCCGGCTGCGCGATGGTGAACTGCATGCCGGTCTTCATCGCACGCGAGGACTACTGGAACCAGCGCTTCCGCGAGGCGGGCGTGCCGATCATCGGCGACGACATCAAGTCGCAGGTCGGCGCGACGATCACGCACCGTGTGCTCACGTCGCTCTTCCGCGAGCGCGGCGTCCACCTCGACAAGACGATGCAGCTGAACGTCGGCGGCAACTCCGACTTCCTCAACATGCTCGAGCGCGAGCGCCTCGAGTCGAAGAAGATCTCGAAGACGAACGCCGTGACGTCGATGCTCGACTACGACCTCGGGGAGAAGAACGTCCACGTCGGCCCGTCCGACTACGTCCCGTGGCTGACCGACCGGAAGTGGGCGTACATCCGCCTCGAGGGCTCGAGCTTCGGCGACGTGCCGCTGAACGTCGAGATGAAGCTCGAGGTGTGGGACTCGCCGAACTCGGCCGGCATCGTGATCGACGCCGTCCGGCTCGCGAAGCTCGCGCTGAACAACGGCATCGCCGGCTCGCTCGAGGGCCCGAGCTCGTACCTGATGAAGTCGCCGCCGCGGCAGATCCCGGACGACGACGCCTACGAGCTGGTCGAGGAGTTCATCGAGCGGAACCGCCGTCAGGTGACGGCGCCGTCGCCGGCCGAGGTCTGAGAACCCGGAACCTGGTTCGCCCCGGCGAACCAGGTTCCGTACCCTTCGTTCATGCGCATCTGCCTGGTCACGCCGTTCGCGTGGTCGCAGCCGCACGACGTGAACGACCATGTCGCAGGCGTCGCGGAGGCGCTGCGAGCGCTGGGCCACGGCGTCACGGTGCTCGCGCCGTCCACCCGCGCGACCGACCTGCTCGCCGGCCGGCGGGCGCTCCTCCGCGGCGAGGCCGCCGACGTGATCGCGGTCGGCGCCGCGGTGCCGGTCTCTCGGCGCTCGCAGCTCGGCGTGCCGGTTGGGGTGCAGGCGAACCTGCGCCAGGCGCTCCTCCAGGGCGAGTTCGACGTCGTGCACGGCTTCGAGCCGGCCCTCCCGTCCCTCTCCTACCTCGCGCTCCGGGACGCCGACGCCCTCGCGGTCGCCACCTTCGTCTCGCCGGCCCGCCTCGGCTACCCGCCCGCGAGATCCCAGCGCGAGAAGCTGCTCGCCCGGATCGACGCGCTGCTCGCGCTCTCCGAGGAGGTGCGCGACGCCGCCGAGGAGCGCTTTCCGGGCGACTACCGCGTGCTCTCGCCCGGCGTCGACACGGCCCTCTTCGCGCCTGCGCGGAAGACGAAGACGATCGTCGTCGAGCTCCGCCCGAACGAGCGGATGGTCGCACGCGGCGTGCTCCACACCTTGCGGGAGCTGCCGGGCTGGAGCATCGTGCTGCTGCGCACGCGGCCGCTGATCGGCCGCCCCGCGATCCCGCGCGACCTCGCGACGCGCGTCCACGTCCGGACGGCGCGCGACGCGCTCTCGCGCGCGGCGATCCTCAACGAGGCCGCGATCTTCGTCCCGGGACTCGCCGGCGTCCGCCGTGTCACGCTCGAGGCCGCGGCGGCCGGCTGCGCGATCGCGCGCCCGCGGGGCGTCGAGTCTCAGCCGGAGCTCGCGGCCGCGGCTGCCGCACGGCTCGCAGAGCACGACGAGCTGAGGACACGGGAGGCCGCTGCCGCCCGCGCGCGGGCGGAGGGGCAGACGTTCGATGCCGTCGGCGCCGAGCTCGCCCGGCTGTACGAGTCGCTCGGCGGCCGGCGGAGGCGGCGCCGCCACGCGGAGCCGCTCGCCGAGCGGCCCTGGATCGTCGCCGACCTGCACATGCACACGTCCTGGTCGCACGACTGCTCGATCGACCCGGGCGAGCTCGTCGACCACGCGGAGGCGGAGGGCCTCGGCGCGATCGCGGTCACGGACCACAACGTCTTCGGCGGCGCGCTCGAGGCGGCCGACCTCGCCCGCGGCCGCGACCTCGTCGTCATCCCCGGCGAGGAGGTGAAGACGGACGGGCAGGGCGAGGTGATCGGGCTCTTCCTCGAGCGCGAGATCCCCCGCGGCCTCTCCTTCGGCGACACGGTGGCGGCGATCCGCGAGCAGGGCGGGATCGTCTACGTGCCGCACCCGTTCGACCGGCTGCACGCGATCCCCGACCCGCGGACGCTGCACCGTCACCTCGCCGACATCGACGTGCTCGAGGTCTACAACGCGCGACTCCTCTTCGAGGCGTACAACGACGAGGCTCTCCGCTTCGCCCGGAAGTACAACCTGACGATGGGCGCCGGCTCGGACGCGCACGTCCTGCAGGGCGTCGGCACCGGGGCGCTCCGGATGCGCGCCTTCCGGGATCCGGAGGAGTTCCTCCTGTCGCTGCGGACGGCGGAAATCCTGCGTCGGCCCAAGTCGCTGGCCTACCTGCAGTCGCTCAAGTGGGTCGCCCAGGTCCGCGAGCGGGTCCGCTAGGAAACGGTCCCCGAAAGCCGAAGGACCCCCTGCCGCGTGGCCTCCATCGTGACGACAGACGAGATCTACGAGCGCTACCTCCGCAAGGCGATCACCGAGATCAATCGGCTGTCGCACGAGATCGCACAGGCCGCCGACGGCGCGCCGACGGCGCTGCCGACCGGGCATCCGCTGGCGAACGTCTTCCTCGTCAAGTACGGGCCGCAGGCCCAGGAGCTGCAGGAGGGCGTCGCCTTCCACGGCCGCGCCGGGAACGCGCTGATCAAGTCGCTCCAGCGCCTGCACGTCGACCCGATGGAGGTCTACGGGACGAACTGCGTCAAGTTCGCCGGCTGCGACCTGAAGCTCGCCGCCGAGTGGCTGCGGCGCGAGCTGCGCATCGTCGAGCCCAAGCTCGTCGTCGTGATGGGCGAGGACGCGCTCGAGTTCGTGAACGGGATCGCGTTCCCGCTCGCCTCGGCGCTCCAGGCGACGCCGGGCGAGCTGCAGCGGTTCACGCCGACGATCGAGGCGCTCGTCGTGCCGGACATCGACTCCTCCCTCGACGAGGCTCCCGCGAAGACCGCATTTTGGAACGCCTTCAAAGCCGTTGGCCCCTGGTGGGCCGAGCTCCCGCCCTACTAGCCGGCCTGACGCTCGCCGCGCTCGTCGTCTACTACGAGACGTCGACGCACTGGTGGAACGCCGGCCTCTGGTGGGACGTCGCCTGGATCGCGCTCGTCCTGATTCCGGCGGTCTTCCTGCTCGTCATGCTGGCGCTGCCGCTCGAGCGCGCCCGCGGCCTCCTCCCGGTCGGCGCCGCGTTCGCCGTCCTCGCTGCCGTCCTGACGGCGGCCGACGCGAACGTCTTCGCGAACTTCGCGCGCCTCGCCGCAGCGACGTTCCTCGCGTGGTGGTTCCTCGGCTTCTTCGAGGAGCTCTCGTGGGTCGTGATCGTCGCGGTGATCATCCCGTGGGTCGACGCGTACTCGGTCTGGCGCGGGCCGACGAAGCAGATCGTCGAGCACCACGAGCATGTGTTCACGGTGCTCTCGTTCGCGTTCCCGATCCCCGGCGAGCACAACGCGGCGAACCTGGGGGTGCCGGACCTCCTCTTCTTCGCGCTCTTCCTGGCCGCCGCGCGGCGGTTCGGGCTGCGCGTGGGCGCCACCTGGGTCGGGCTCGTCGCCGCGCTCGGCGCGACGATCGCGCTGACGGTGTGGCTCGAGCTGAGCGGCCTCCCCGCGCTGCCCGGGATCGCGCTCGGCTTCCTCGTGCCGAACGCGGACCTCCTCTGGGGCCGCCTACGAGGGCAGGCCCGGCTCCGTGACCGCCCGGACGTACCGGTCGGCTGAGCGCCGGACGACGGCCGAGCCGTCCGCCTCCACGACGCTGTCCCACCAGCCGCCGTGGATCGTGTCGAACTCGAACGGCGCGAGTGCGGCCGCGATCGCCTGGACCCGCGACGGCGGCAGCGGCACGAGGTTCGGGTACGAGTAGAGGAAGCCGACGTAGCGGCGATCCGGCACGACCTGCACCGTGTCGCCGACGAGCAGGGCGCGGCGCGCCGCCCAGTGGAGCGCCTGGCTCCCCTCGAAGTGGCCGCCGCAGCGGACGAGCGTCAGCCCGCCGCCGAGGTCGCGGGTCTCGCCCTCCCAGAACCGCACGGACGGGTCGGGCCGCATCACCCACTTCCGCTCCGCCTCGTGCACGAACACCGGGCACGCGAACGCGTGCGCCCACTCGACCATGGCGGTGTAGAAGTGCGGGTGCGAGATCGCGATCGCCGCGAGGCCGCCCTCCGCCGTCACGCGCGCGACGATCTCGTCGTCGAGGTACGGGATGCAGTCCCAGAGGACGTTGCCGGCCGTGCTCCGGACGAGCAGGGCCCGCTGGCCGATCCCGAGGTGCGGCGTGCAGCCGATGCCGAGGATGCCGTGGTCCTCCCGGATCTCCGCCTCGTACCCCTCGAGCACCTCCGCCCAGGAAAGCCACACCTGCCCCGCGCCGTACGGGACGTACTGGCGCGGGTCCTCGCAGATCGGGCACGCGCCGGGCGGCTCCTCCGCCGCCGGGTACTGCGTCCCGCAGGCCTTGCAGAGGAACGAGCTCATCGCTCGAGGAGCGCGACGCACTCGACGTGCGGCGTGTGCGGGAACATGTCGACGGGCCGGGCGCGCACGAGCCGGTAGCCCCAGTCGTCCCCGAGCCGCTTCACGTCGCCGGCGAGGGTGGTCGGGTTGCAGGAGACGTAGACGACCCGCGGGGCGGCGAGCTCGCCGAGCCGTCTCAGCGCCTTCCCGGCGAGACCGGCCCGCGGCGGGTCGACGACGACCACGTCCGGGTCGCCCGCACGGTCGCGCAGGTCACGCAGCACCTCGCCGACGTTGCCGGCGAAGAAGGCGGCGTTCCCGATCCCGTTCAGCTCCTGGTTCTCGATCGCGCAGGCGACCGACTCCTCCGAGATCTCGATCCCCCACACCGTGAGCGCGTCGGCGGCGAGCGAGAGGCCGATCGTGCCGATGCCGCAGTACAGGTCGTAGACCGTCTCGCCGCCCTGCAGGCCCGCGAACGCGCGGGCGAGCTCGTAGAGCCGCGCCGCCATCGCCGTGTTCGTCTGGAGGAACGCGTTCGGGCGGACGCGGAAGCGCAGGCCCCCGATCTCCTCCTCGATCGCGTCCTCACCCCAGAGGAGCTCGGTCGGCAGGTTCGTCACCTCGGCGACGCCGCGGTTCACCGACCAGTGAATCGACCGCACCTCGGGGAACTCCGTCAGCACCTCGATCAGCCGCTCGCGGTCGAACCGCTCGCCGCGCGCCGTCACGAGCTGGACGAGCGCCTGACCCGTGTTGCGGCCCTCGCGGACGACGAGGTGCCGCAGGTAGCCCTCCTGCGTCCCCTGGTCGTAGGCCGCGAGCTTCTCCTCGCGCGCCCACGCCCGGATGCGGTTGCGGATCGCATTCCCGAGGTCCGTCGTGAGCCAGCAGCGCTCGACCTCGAGCACCTCGTCCCAGCGACCCGCCTTGTGCAGGCCGAGCGTCGGTCCGTCCTCGAGCTCGGCGAACGAGTACTCCATCTTGTTGCGGTAGCGAAACTGCGACTCCGCCGGGACGATCTCCTCGAGCGGGAGCTCGTCGAGTCCGGCCAGGCGCTGCAGCGAGTCCTCGACCCAGCGGTGCTTCGCCTCGACCTGCGCCTCGTAGGCGAGATCCTGGAACCGGCAGCCGCCGCAGGCGGGGTAGTGCGCGCAGGGCGCGTCCACCCGCCGCGGACCCGGCCTCACGACCTCGGTCGCGAGCGCCTCCGCGTGGCGGCGCTGCACCTTCGTCACGCGCGCGCGGACGGTGTCGCCGGGCAGCCCGCGGCGGACGAAGACGACGAAGCCGTCGAGCCGCGCGACGCCGTTGCCGCCGTAGGCGAGCGAGTCGATCGTGAGCTCGAGCTCCTGGTCGCGCTGGACGGGGGCGGCCATGCCGACACGCTACTAGCGGGCGGGAAACGGGGAATCCCCCGATGGCCGCTCCGCGGACCGTCCGACGTTCGGCCTCCCTCGGGCTTCTACGGTCGAACCAATCCCGACCGGAGGGCTCGATGACGACCCATAGCCTGGAACTCGGGCGCGACGCCGCCCAGACGACGTCGCGTACCGTCGAACGCCTGCGCGAGGCGAACGTGGTCCTGCCCACCTTCGCCCAGCTCGCAGACCCGCAGACGATCCCGCCGCGGATCCAGGCCGCCCTCGCGGCCGTCCCGGCAGACGCGCCGCATCCCCTGAACCTCTTCCGCGTGCACTGGCACAACGACGCGGCCCGCACCGGCCTCGTCGACGTGCCCGAGCACGTCGTCCTCCCACCCGAGCTGACGGGCGTCGAGGCGACGATCGTCGTCGCGCTCGGCGACCGGTTCCCGATGATTCGGGCGCACAAGGTGCTGGCCGCCTACGGCTGCCTCGCCCCGCGCCTCGTCGCCGGGACGTTCGACCCGACCCGCCACCGCGCCGTCTGGCCGTCGACCGGCAACTACTGCCGCGGCGGCGTCGCGATCTCCCGGCTCCTCGGCTGCCGCGGCGTCGCGGTGCTGCCCGAGGGCATGAGCCGCGAGCGGTTCGACTGGCTCGCGGATTGGGTCGGCGACCCCGAGGACGTGATCCGCACGCCGGGCACGGAGTCGAACGTCAAGGAGATCTACGACCGCTGTCGCGAGCTCGAGCGCGACCGGTCGAACGTGATCCTCAACCAGTTCGCCGAGTTCGGCAACCACGTCGTCCACTACCTCGCGACCGGCCGCGCCCTCGAGCGCGTCTTCGACCACCTGCGCGAGGAGCGTCCCGAGCTGCGCCTCCACTCGTTCGTCTCCGCCACCGGCTCCGCCGGCACGATCGGTGCGGGCGACTACCTGAAGGAGCGGCACGGCTCGCTCGTCGTCGCGGTCGAGGCGCTCGAGTGCCCGACGATGCTCGAGAACGGGTTCGGCGAGCACAACATCCAGGGGATCGGCGACAAGCACATCCCGCTCATCCACAACGTGATGAACACGGACGTCGCCGTCGCGGTCTCCGAGCGCGCGACCGACCGGCTCGGCCTGCTCTTCGGCACCGAGACCGGACGGACGCTCCTCGAGCGCCGCGGCGTCGCCGCGGCCGTCCTCGACGCGCTGCCGTCGCTCGGTCTCTCGAGCATCTGCAACGTCGTCGCCGCGATCAAGGTGGCAAAGCACTACGGCCTCGGCGCCGGCGACGTCGTCGCGACGGTCGCCACCGACGGCGCCGCGATGTACGACAGCGAGCGCGGGCACGCGCTCGCGCGCTTCTTCCCGGACGGCTTCGACACGGTCGGTGCCGCCGAGATCGTCGGCGAGCACCTGCTCGGGATCGCCACCGACCACGTGCGCGAGCTGACGCACGAGGAGCGGACGCGGATCTTCAACCTCGGCTACTTCACGTGGGTCGAGCAGCAGGGGACGCCGCTGCCGGAGTTCGAGGCGCGCCGTGCGCAGTCGTTCTGGGTGCGCGAGCGGGCCCGCGCCGCCGAGTGGGACGCCCTGATCGACGAGGTGAACGAGCGCACGGGCGTGCTGGAGCGCGTATGACGCCGCGGTCGCAGCTCGTCTGCGCCGGCTGCGGCGCGGAGGCGCCGCCCGGCGACCCGTACCCGTTCCGCTGCCGGAACGCGGACGGCGACGACATCGACCACGTCCTGCGCCGCCGCCTCGACACGACCGGGCTCGCCTTCCCCGACGGCACGGAGGCGGGCCCGTTCCTCCGCTACCGCACGCTGCTGCACGCCTGGCACGTCGCCCGCGACGCCGGCGTCTCGGACGCCGAGCTCTGCGAGCTCGTCAGGCGGCTCGACGCACGCGTCGCCGAGGTCGACGGCCACGGCTTCGCCGTGACGCCGTTCACCCGGGCCGACGCGCTCTCGGGCGCGCTCGGCTTCTCGGCCGAGGGCGGCGTGTGGGTGAAGGACGAGACCGGCAACGTCGCCGGCTCGCACAAGGCGCGGCACCTCTTCGGCGTGCTCGTCTGGCTCTCGGTGATGGAGCTGCTCGGCCGCGTCCGCACGCCGCGGCCGGAGCTCGCGATCGCGAGCTGCGGCAACGCGGCGCTCGCGGCGGCCGTCGTCGCCGCGGCAGGGCGCCGCAGCCTGCGCGTCTTCGTCCCGGTGGACGCCGACCCGGTCGTGCTCGAACGCCTGGAGGGGCTCGGGGCGCTCGTCGAGACGTGCCCGCGCGTGCCCGGCGAGACGGGCGACCCGACGGTGAAGCGGCTGCGCGAGGCGCTCGCCGCGGGGGCGCTGCCGTTCACGTGCCAGGGCGACCTGAACGGCCTCGCCGTCGAGGGTGGGCACACGCTCGGCTGGGAGCTCGCAGCGACCGGCGTCCCGCTCGACCGTGTCGTCGTGCAGGTCGGCGGCGGCGCGCTCGCCTCCGGCGTCGCGGCCGGCCTCGCCGAGGCGGTCGCGCTGGGCGCGCTCACGCGCCTGCCGCGGATCGACACCGTCCAGACCGCCTCTGCCTGGCCCCTGAAGCGCGCGTACGACGCGATTCGCGACTACGACGTCGATCTCGCGTACGCGCGCCGCCACCGCGCCACGTTCATGTGGCCGTGGGAGACGGAGCCGAGCAGCGTCGCGCACGGGATCCTCGACGACGAGACGTACGACTGGGCGGTCGTCGTCGAGGCGATGCTCAAGACCGGCGGCACCCCCGTCGTCGCCTCCGAGGAGCGGCTCGCGGCGGCGAACGACGCCGCGCGCGAGCGCACCGATATCCCGGTCGACCCGACCGGCTCCGCAGGCCTCGCCGGCCTGCTCGAGCTCCGCGAGCGCGGCGAGGTGGACGACGACGAACGCGTCGCCGTCCTCTTCACCGGGGTCGACCGCACATCCACAACCGACACGAAGGGATCATCCGATGAGGAGCTTTCTGGGACGCGACATCCTGTCGCTCAAGGACTTTGAGCGCGCCGACTTCGAGCGCGTCTTCGAGGCGTGCGACGAGCTGGCGCCGATCGCGAAGAGCCGCCGCAACACCGACATCCTCAAGGACAAGACGCTCCTGACGGCCTTCTACCAGCCGTCGACGCGCACACGGATGTCGACCGAGGCCGCCATGCACCGGCTCGGCGGGCACGTGCTCGGCTTCTCCGACGCGAAGATGACCCGCGCCGGCGACTTCTACCAGGAGTCGATGAAGGACACGATCCACATGCTGGAGTTCTACGCCGACGTCATCGCGATGCGGCACTTCCAGCAGGGCGCTCCCGCGGAGGCGGCGCACTGGGCGTCGATCCCGATCATCAACTGCGGCGACGGCTGGGGCGAGCACCCGACGCAGGTCCTCACCGACCTGTACACGATCAAGAAGGAGCTCGGCGCGATCGACGGGACGACGTTCCTCCTCGTCGGCGACATGCGCATGCGCACGATGCACTCGATCCTCTACGCGCTCTCGCAGTTCGACGCGAAGGCGTACCTCGTCGGCCCGCCGGAGATGGCGCTGACCGAGGAGTTCATGTTCGAGCTCGACGCGCGCAACGTTCGTTACGAGCAGGCCGAGTCGACCGAGGACGTGATCGCCGACTGCGACGTCATCTACATGGAGCCGGTCGTGCAGGCCGACTACACGCAGTCGCGCGTGGAGCGCGGCGACGGCGGCCTCGCGGTCACCGCACCGCCCTACCGCGTCACGCGCGAGCTGCTCCGCGAGCGCGCGAAGACCGGCGCGATCATCCTCCACAGCCTGCCGCGGATGGACGAGCTCCCCGTGGACGTCGACGAGACGCGCCACGCGCGGTACTGGCAGGAGGCGTTCAACGGCGTCGTCCTGCGGATGGCGCTCCTCTCGCTCGTGCTGGGGGCGCTCGAGTAATGCGGTTCACCCTCAACAGCCGCGAGTTGGAGGTCGAGCTCCGCGAGGGGCAGAGCCTGCTCGAGCTTCTGCGCGAGCAGTTGGGGGTCAGATCGGCGAAGGACGGGTGCGCCCCGGAAGGGTCGTGCGGGGCGTGCACCGTCCTCGTCGACGGCCGCGCCGTCGTCTCGTGCGCGCAGAAGGCCTCGCGCGTCGAGGGCAAGTCCGTCGTCACGCACGAGGGCCTCGGAGAGGCGACGCGGCAGCGGTGGGCGGACTGCTTCGCCGTCGCCGGCGCGTCGCAATGCGGGTTCTGCTCGCCCGGGATCGTCATGAAGGCCGAGGCGCTGCTTGCGAAGAACCCCGCGCCGAGCCGCGAGGAGATCGCGCACGCGCTGCTCGGGAACCTCTGCCGCTGCACCGGCTACGTCAAGATCGTCGACGCGATCGAGCTCGCGGCCGGGGCATGGCGCGGCGAGCCGCTGCCGGAGCCGGAACGCGGAGCCGTCGGCGCGCGAGCGCTTCGCTACCGCGCCGCCGAGCTCGCGCTCGGCGACAAGCCGTTCGTCGCCGACCTCGTCGAGCCCGGGATGCTGCACGGTGCGCTCGCGTTCTCGGCGCATCCGCGGGCGCGCGTCGTCTTGATCGACACCTCGAAGGCGGAGGCGCACCCCGGCGTCGTCGCGGTCGTCACCGCCGCCGACGTGCCCGGCGAGCGCGCGCTCGGGACGCTGACGCAGGACTGGCGCCAGTTCGTCGCCGTCGGCGAGGAGACCGCATACGTCGGCGACGTCCTCGCCGCCGTCGCGGCCGACTCGCGCCACGCCGCGCGCGAGGCGGCGGCGCTCGTCGAGGTCCAGTACGAGGTGCTCGAGCCCGTCACGAGCCCCGACGGGAGCGACCGGATCCTCTCGACCTCGGTGGTGAGACGGGGGGACGCCGACGCGGCGCTCGCGACCGCGGCCCACGTGGTCTCGAAGACCTTCCGCACGCAGTTCATCGAGCACGCGTTCCTCGAGCCGGAGGCGGCGCTCGCCGTCCCCGGCGAGGCCGGCACGCTGCACGTCCACTCGCAGGGGCAGGGCGTCTGGGACGACCGCCGCCAGCTCGCGCAGTTCCTCGCGGTCCCGGAGGCCGACGTGCGCGTGACCCAGGTGTCGTCCGGCGGCGCCTTCGGCGCGAAGGAGGACCTGAACGTCCAGGCGCACGCGTCGCTGCTCGCCGTCCGGACCGGCAGGCCCGTGCTGCTCCAGCTCTCGCGGCGCGAGAGCATGCGCTTCCACGCGAAGCGCCATGCGATGTGGCTCGAGTACACCGTCGGGTGCGACGAGGAGGGCCGGCTCGTCGCCGTCCGCGCGCGCATCGTCGGCGACACGGGCGCGTACGCCTCGGTCGGCGACAAGGTGCTCGAGCGCGCGGCCGGTCATGCGTGCAGCGCCTACCGCGTGCCGAACGTCGACGTCGAGGCACGCGCGGTCTACACGAACAACCCGCCGTGCGGCGCGATGCGCGGGTTCGGCGTCAACCAGTCGAACTTCGCGATGGAGGGCGTGCTCGACGAGCTCGCGGCGACCGTCGGCCTGGACGGCTGGGAGATCCGCTGGCGCAACGCGCTCGACGTCGGCGAGCGGACGACGACGGGCCAGGTGCTGGGGCCGGGCGTGGGCCTGAAGAAGACATTGCTCGCCGTACGCGACGCGTACCGCGGCGCCCGCTACGCCGGCATCGCCTGCGGCCTGAAGAACACCGGCATCGGCAACGGCGTGCCCGAGCACGGACGCGCGATCCTCCGTCCGGAGCCGAACGGGCGGCTGACGCTCTACCACTCGTGGACGGAGATGGGCCAGGGCGTGCACACGGTCCTGCGCCAGATCGCAGCGGAGGAGCTCGGCGTCGACCCGGACCTGATCGACGTCCTCGTCGACACGGAGCGCGAGCTCGAGACCGGCCAGACGACGGCCTCGCGCTCGACCGTCCTCGGCGGCAACGCCGTCCTCGCAGCCGCCCGGCGCCTCCGCGAGGCGAGGCGCGACGGCACACCCGAGGAGCTGATCGGCCGCGAGTTCCTGGGTGAGGTGCTCGTCGACTGGACGACCGCGAACGAGGCGGACGAGCCGGTCACGCACCTCGCCTACGGCTGGGCGACGCAGGTCGTGCTGCTCGACGACGACGGCCGGCTCGAGAAGGTGATCGCCGCCCACGACGTCGGCCGCGCGATCAATCCGACGCTGCTCGAGGGGCAGATCGAGGGCGCGGTGCACATGGGCCTCGGCCAGGCGCTCTCGGAGGAGTTCGTCGTACGCGACGGCGTCCCGGTCACGGAGACGCTCAAGTCGCTGCACATCATCCCGCCGACGGGAATGCCTCCGGTGGAGGTCGTCCTCGTCGAGGAGCCGCAGCCCGAGGGGCCGTTCGGCGCGAAGGGCGTCGGCGAGGCGGCGCTCGTGCCGACCGCGGCCGCGGTAGCGGGCGCGCTCCATGCATTCGACGGACGGCGACGCACGGAGCTGCCGATGAAGGACTCGCCTGCGGCGCTGCACGCCGTCCCCCGCCTCGTCAGCAGGAAGGAGGCGGTGCCCGCATGACCATCCTCACGGGTGGGATCGTCGTCGAGTCGCTCGACCCGGTCCGGGTCTCGACGGCGCCGCTCCACGTCGCGTCGGGCCGGATCGCACCGGAAGGCGCCGCAGCTCGGACGCACGACTGCTCGGGCTGCCTCGTCGTGCCCGGCAACGTCTGCGCCCACACGCACCTCTACTCCGCCCTCGCGCGCGGCATGCCGTACCGGCTCGACCCGCCCGAGGACTTCCTGCAGATCCTGCAGCGGGTCTGGTGGCGACTCGACCGCGCGCTCGACCTCGACGGCGTCGGGGCGTCGGCACGTGTCGGCGGGCTCGAGGCGCTGCTCTCGGGGACGACGACGCTGATCGACCACCACGCGTCGCCGTGCGCCGTCGACGGCTCCCTCGACGTGCTCGAGGGGGCCCTCAGCGGCCTCGGCGTGCGACACGTCCTCTGCTACGAGACCTCCGACCGCGACGGCGCCGCGGTCGCGCGCGCCGGCCTCCAGGAGAACCGCCGCTTCATCGTGCGCGCCGCACGCGAGGCCCTGCCGCTCTCGCGCGGGCTCGTCGGCGCCCACGCCTCGTTCACGCTCTCCGACGACACGCTCCGCGCCCTCGTCGAGGAGGCGCTCGATCTCGAGTGCGGGCTCCACGTCCACGCGGCGGAGGACGGCGTCGACGCCGGCGCCGTCGAGCGGCTCGCGGCGTGCGGCGCGCTCGACGCGCGCACGCTGCTCGCGCACGGCGTCCACCTCGACGAGCACGAGCTGCGGCTCGTCGCGGAAGCGGGCTCGTGGCTCGCGCACAACGCGCGCTCGAACATGAACAACGCCGTCGGCCGGGCGGAGGCCGCGGCGCTCGACGTGCGTGTCCCCCTCGGCACCGACGGGATCGGCGCCGACATGTTCGAGGAGTCGCACACGGCGTGGTTCCGGCTGCGCGAGGACGGCGCCGGCGGCTCGCCCGACTGGCCGCTGCGACGTCTCGCCGACGGCGCGCGGCTCGCCGGGTCGCTCTTCGGCGAGCCGCTGCTCGGCACGCTGGTCGCGGGCGCACCCGCCGACCTCGTCGTCCTCGACTACGACGCGCCGACGCCGGTCGACCCCGCGACGGTCGCCGGCCACTGGGTCTACGGGCTCGGCGCCCGCCACGTCCGCGACGTGATGGTCGCGGGCGAGTGGGTCGTGCTCGACCGCCGTCCGGTCCGCATCGATCCCCACGAGCTCGCGCACGACGCGCGGCGCGAGGCGGCGCGGCTCTGGCACCGCCTCGACGGCGTCGAGGCGCATCCCTTCGCACCGAGAGGAGCACGCAGATGGCAGCCGACGGGCGTGTAGCGCTCTACCTGCAGGACAAGCACCCGATCCGCGACGGCATGCACTACGCGCAGCTCGCCGAGGCCCACGGCTTCGAGGCCGTCTGGCAGGCCGAGTCGCGGCTCGTCCGCGAGGCGACGGTGCCGATGGCCGCGTTCGCCGCGGTCACGGACCGGATCGCGATCGGCTCGGGCGTCGTCAACAACTGGACGCGCAACGTGGGCCTGCTGGCGGCGACCTTCTCCACGCTCGACGACCTCGCACCGGGCCGGATCCGGCTCGGCATCGGCGCGTGGTGGGACCCGCTCGCCGCGAAGGTCGGGATCGAGCGGCGCAAGCCGCTGACGGCGATGCGCGAGACGGTCGAGGCGGTGCGGCGCCTGCTCGCGATGGAGCGCGTCACCTACCACGGCGAGTTCGTGCACCTCGACGACGTCGAGATCGACATCGTGCACGGCGACCGCTCGCCGAAGGACGTGCCGATCTACATCGGCGCCACCGCGATGAAGATGATGGAGCTCGCGGGCGAGATCGCCGACGGCGTCGTCCTCAACTACCTCGTCGGCCCCGCGTACAACAGAGAGGCGATGGAGCACCTCGCGCTCGGCGCCGCCCGCGCCGGCCGGACGGTCGCGGACGTCGACCGGCCGCAGCTCGTCGTGTGCTCGCTCGACGACGACCGGTCGCTCGCGCTCGACCGGGCACGCGAGCTCGTCACGCAGTACCTCGGCCAGCAGCCGCACATCATGAAGGCGAGCGGCGTCGCGCCCGAGCTCCTCGAGGAGATCGGCGCGATCCTCACCTGGCCGGCGACCGCGGCGCAGATCGAGCAGGCGATGTCGCTCGTGCCCGACGACGTCGTGCAGCTGATCACGGCCTCCGGGACGGCGGACGAGTGCCGCGCGAAGGTCGACGAGTACGTCGACGCCGGCTGCACCTGCCCGGTCCTCTACCCGCTCGGCGACGACGTCGAGGCGATGATCGAGGCGTTCGCCACGGTCGCGGTATGAGCCTCACGCCGTACGCGCTCGACGAGGCGCTTGCCCTGCGCGCGGCCGATCCGAGCGCGACCGTGGTCGCAGGCGGCACCGACGTGATGGTCGGGGTCAACCTCGGACGCCTCCACCCCACCTCGCTGCTCGACCTCTCGCGCGTCTCCGCGCTTGCCGAGTGGCGTCGCGACGCGGATCGCCTCTCCGTCGGCGCCGGCGTGACCTTCGCGCGCCTCGCGCGCGAGCTGCCGGAGGCGGAGGCGCTCGCCGCCGCCGCCGCGACCGTCGGCTCGGCCCAGGTGCGGAACCGCGCGACGCTGGGCGGCAACCTCGTCACGGCGTCGCCTGCCGGCGACGGGCTCGCGGCGCTCGCCGCCTACGACGCCGAGATCGTCCTCGCCTCGGCGCGCGGGACGCGCAGCCTGCCGTGGCGCGCGTTCCTCACGGGCCCGAAACGGACGGCGCTCGCGCCCGACGAGCTCCTGATCGCGGCCGAATGGCGGCCGGCCCGCGGCCGCGGCGTCTTCCTGAAGATCGGGCCGCGCAGCGCGATGGTGATCGCGGTCGCGAGCGTCTGCCTGCAGCTCGACGAGGACGCCCACACGGCACGCCTCGCCCTCGGCTCCGTCGGGCCTACCGTCCTCCGTGCGCCGGCGGCCGAGGCGCTCGCGGCGACGCTGGACTGGGACGCGCCGGACGACCGGGCGCTCGAGGAGCTCGGCCGGCTCGCGGCGCTCGCGGCACGGCCGATCGACGATCTGCGCGGCAGCGCCGCGTACCGCCGCCGCGCCGTCGAGGTGCTGACGCGACGCGCGTTCGCCGCCGCGTTCGCCGGCCGCGCGCTCGAGGCCGCCGCATGATCGTCTCGCTGACCGTCGACGGCGTTCGCCGGGAGGCCGAGGTCGCCGCCGCGACGAGCCTCCTGCGCGTGCTGCGGGAGGACCTCGGCGTCACGTCGGTGAAGGACGCCTGCGAGCAGGGCGAGTGCGGCTCGTGCACCGTGTGGCTCGACGGCGCGCTCGTGAACGCCTGCCTCGTCCCCGCCCTCCAGGCGGACGGCGCCGACGTGCGCACCGCGGCCTCGCTCGCGAACGGCTCGCTGCACGTCGTGCAGGAGGCGTTCCTCGACGCGGGCGCCGTCCAGTGCGGCTACTGCACGCCCGGCTTCCTCGTGGCGGCGGCCGACCTGCTCGAACGCGTACCGCACCCGACCGACGAGGAGGTGCGCGAGGCGCTCGCCGGCAACCTCTGCCGCTGCACCGGCTACCGGAAGATCCTGGACGCGGTCCGTCTCGCCGAGGAGCGCGCGTCGTGAGCTCGCCCGCGAGGACGTACGGCGGCGTCGGCGTGAGCGTGCGCCGGATCGACGGCGAGCCGAAGGTGCGCGGCGAGTACGTCTACGGCGGCGACCTCGTGGCGCCGGACATGCTCTGGGGCGTCACCGTGCGCAGCCCGCACGCGGCCGCGCGGATCCTGCGCGTCGACACGCGCGCCGCGGCCGAGGCGCCGGGCGTCGCGGCGGTGATCACCGCCGCCGACGTCCCCGGCCGCCCGACGTTCGGGCTCGAGATCGCCGACCAGCCGGTGCTCGCGGACGAGCTCGTCCGCTACGAGGGCGAGCCGATCGCGGTCGTCGCGGCGGCCACCCGCGACCAGGCGCGCGCGGCCGCGAGGCTCGTCGCCGTGGATTACGAGCTGCTCGAGCCGCTGTCCGACATGGAGGACGCGCTGCGGCCCGACGCGCCGCCGCTCCACCCGTACGGCAACGTGCTCCGCCACGTGCACATCGAAGACGGCGACGTCGACGCGGCGCAGGCCGACGTGTGGGTCGACCGCTACTACGAGACGGCGATGCAGGACCAGGCGCCGCTCGGCCCGGAGGGCGGCCTCGCGGTGCCGGCGGGCGACGGCGGCGTCGACCTCTACGTGACCACGCAGTGGCTGCACGTCGACCGGCAGCAGCTCGCGGCGTCGCTCGCGCTGCCCGAGGCGCTTGTCCGCGTCCACCTCGCCGGTGTCGGCGGGGCGTTCGGCTCGCGCGAGGACATTCACGTGCAGGTGCACGCGTGCCTGCTCGCGCTGCGCACCGGACGGCCCGTGAAGATGGCGTACGGGCGCGAGGAGTCCTTCCACGGCCACGTCCACCGGCACCCGTCGCGGACGTGGATCCGCTACGGCGCGACCCGCGACGGCCGTCTCGTCGCAGCCGACGTCCGCCTGCTGCTCGACGGCGGCGCCTACGCGTCCTCGTCGCCGGCCGTGCTCGGCAACGCGGCGACGTTCGCGGCCGGCCCGTACGAGGTGCCGAACGTCCGCATCGAGGCGACCGTCGTCTACACCAACAACCCGCCGTGCGGCGCGATGCGCGGGTTCGGCGCGCCCCAGGTGTGCTTCGCGTACGAGAGCGCGCTGGACGACGTCGCCCGCGAGCTCGGGATCGACCCGGTCGAGCTGCGCCTCAGGAACGCGGTCCGCCACGGGTCGCGGCTCCCGACGGGACAGGTGCTGTCCGGGAGCGCGCCGTTGCGCGAGGTGATCGACGAATGCCTCCAGATCCCGCTGCCGCCGGACGACCGGCTCCACGACCCGGCCGTGCGCCGCGGCGTCGGCTTCGCCGTCGGCTTCAAGAACGTCGCCTACAGCGAGGGGTTCGACGACGCGTCGGAGGCGACGGTGACGCTCGGCGAGAGCCCGGAGGGCTTCGCGCTGGCGGTCGTCACGACGGCGGCGGTGGACTACGGCCAGGGGCTCTACACCGTGCTCGACCAGATCGTGAGGACGGAGCTCGACGTCGACGAGGTGGTGATCGCGCCGCCGTCGACGGACGTCGGGTCGGCGGGCTCGACGTCGGCGTCGCGGCAGACGACGATGACGGGGGGCGCAGTGCTCGCCGCCTGCAGGGCGGTGCGCGAGGAGCTCGAGGCGCGCGGCGGAGAGCTCTCGCGCGGGTCGATCACCTGCACGCGCGAGTACCACCACCGGCCGACACAGCTCCTCGACGAGCGGGGCCACGGCGACGTGCACGCGAGCTTCGCCTTCGTGGCCGAGCGGGCGGTCGTCGACGTGGACGTCGAGCTCGGGCTCGCGCGCGTCGTGCAGATCGCGGCGGCGCAGGACGCCGGCCGCGTCGTCAACCCCCAGGGCGCCGAAGGACAGGTCGAGGGAGGCACGGCGATGGGTCTCGGCTTCGCGCTGATGGAGGAGCTGCAGGTCGACCGCGGGATCATCCGCAACCCGTCGTTCACCGACTACCTCGTGCCGACGATCCTCGACGTCCCGCCCATCGTGACGCGCTTCGTCGAGGACCCGGAGCCGGGCGCGCCGTACGGCGTGAAGGGGATCGGCGAGCTGCCGACGGTCGCCGCCGCGCCGGCGATCGTCGCCGCGCTGCGCGAGGCGACCGGCCGGCCTCTGAACCGCGTGCCCGTCCGCCCCGACGATCTCGTCGGCCTCTCCCCGACCGCGCCCGTTCCGCCCCGCGCGCCCGTACCCCATGTCCCCGGCCAGCAGCCCGTGCCCGAGTACGCCGGGCTCGACCTCGGCCAGCACCACCTCATGAGCTGAGAGAAAGGACCGCGAATGACAGCGACACAGGCAAAGGTCGACCGCACCGCACTCGTCGGCAAGGACTACATCGAGACGTTCGACTGGACCACCGACGAGCTCGACGAGGTCGTGGCGACCGCGCTCGAGCTGAAGGAGCAGCGCAAGCAGGGGATCCCTCACCTGCTCCTGCAGCACAAGACCATCTACCTGCTCTTCCTCGACAAGTCGACGCGCACGCGCAACGCCTTCGAGACCGGCATGACGCAGCTCGGCGGCCACGCGATCTTCCTCGACGCGGACAAGACGCAGGTCTCGCACGGCGAGGCGCCGCGCGACACGGGGATCATGCTCTCCCGCTACGGCGAGGGGATCGCGATCCGGCACGACCTCGCACCGTACGAGGGCTCGAAGTGGATCCGTGCCATCGCGGAGAACGCGGACATCCCGGTGATCAACATGCAGTGCGACGTCGACCACCCGACACAGACGATCGCCGACCTGATGACGCTGCGCGAGCACCGGGGCGAGAACCTGAAGGGGCTGAAGGTGGCGATGACGTGGGCGTACGCTCCCTCGTACGCGCGGCCTCTCTCCGTGCCGCAGGGCGTGGCGACCCTCTTCCCGCGCTACGGGATGGACGTCGTGCTCGCATTCCCGCCGGGCTTCGACCTGATGCCCGAGTCGATGGAGAAGGCGCGCAAGGCGGCCGAGGCGGGCGGCGGCTCGATCACGGTCGTCGAGACGATGGACGAGGCGTTCGAGCACGCGGACGTCGTCTACCCGAAGTCGTGGGGCAGGCTCGACGCCTTCGCGGAGGGCTCGACGGCGCTGCAGGAGTCGATCGCGTTCGAGGACTGGATCTGCGACGAGCGCCGCATCGGGCTCGCCTCGAGCGAGGTGCTCTACATGCACTGCCTGCCGGCCGACCGCGGTCGCGAGGTGACGGACGCGGTGATCGACGGCCCCCACTCGGTGGTCTGGGACGAGGCGGAGAACCGCATGCACACCGCCAAGGCCCTGATGGCCCTCACGATGGGCGGCTACCGCTCGTAGACGCGGCCTCGCGGGCCATGTCGCGGGGACAGTCCCCGCGACATGGCCCCTTCGGCCGTGTCGCGCTAGTAGAGGTCGCGCCTGACGATCGTCCCGGCCTCGCCGAGGACGATCTGGGGGGCGTCGTCGAGGGCGCCGATCGCGGCGGTGCCGCCGGTGGCCTCGACGAAGCGGCAGGCAGCCTCGACCTTCGGACCCATCGAGCCCGACGCGAACGTGTGGCGGCGGAGCTCGTCGGGGGTCGCCCGGTGCACCGTCCGCGCGTGCGGGGTGCCCCAGTCGAGCTGCACCGCGGGCACGTCGGTCAGCATCAGCAGGAAGTCGGCATCGAGGCTGCGCGCGAGCAGCTCGGCGGCGAGGTCCTTGTCGATGACCGCTTCCACGCCGCGCAGGCGGTAGTCCGGGTCGCGGACGACCGGGATGCCGCCGCCGCCCGAGCAGATCACGATCGCGCCGAACTCGACAAGGTGGCGGATCGACTTCAGCTCGAGGATGCCGCGGGGCTCCGGCGACGGGACGACGCGCCGGAAGTACTTGCCGTCGGGCTTGATCGTCCAGCCACGCTCGGCGGCGAGCCTCTCTGCCGTCTCCTGGTCGTACACGGGGCCGACGAACTTCGTCGGGTCCTCGAAGCCCGGATCGTCCTCGTCGACGAGGATCTGGGTCAGGAGCGTCGCGATCGGCCGGCCGGGGAGCTGGTTCTCGAGCTCGAGCTCGAGGACGTAGCCGATCATCCCCTCGCTCTCGGCGCCGAGGACGTCGAGCGGGTACGGCGGCACCTCGGTGTACGCAAGGGACTGGAGGGCGAGCAGGCCGACCTGCGGGCCGTTGCCGTGCGTCAGGACCAGGTCGTACGTGTCCGCGAGCTTCGCGATCTCGGCGATCGCCTCGGCTGCGTGCCGACGCTGGACCTCCGCGCTCGCGGGCTCGCCGCGCTGCAGCAGCGCGTTGCCGCCGAGCGCCACCACGAGCTTCTGTCTCTTCACGCGCGGCGCCGGGCGCCGCTCCTCAACGTGTGGCTGCGGCGAGGGCATCATCCGCGCGCACCTCCTCTCCGGCCATCAGGAGGCCGATCGTCTCGATGTTGGTGTCAGGCGCCTCGGTGAGACGTCCCTCGTACATCACGACCACGCGGTCGTGGAGCGCGAGGATCTCGTCGAGGTCCTCACTGAAGAGCAGCACGCCGGCGCCTCGCTCGACCGCCTCGACGAGGTGCGCGTGCACGTTCTCGACGGCCGCGACGTCGAGGCCGCGGGTCGGAGAGGCGGCGACGACGAGCTTCGGCTCGCCCGCGAACTCGCGGGCGATCACGACCTTCTGGAGGTTGCCGCCGGAGAGCGTGCCCGCCTTCGTCGCGACGGTCGCGCCGCGCACGTCGTAGTCGTCGATCGCGCGGCCGGCGACGCCGCGCATCTCGCGCAGACGCAGCATCGGCCCGAGCGACTCGTGCCGGTACGACTTCAGGGCGAGGTTCATCGCGAGCGGCAGGCCGCCTGCGACGCCGGTGCCGACCCGGTCCTCGGGAATGTGAGCGATGCCGGCGTCGATCGCCTCGCGCGCATCGCCGCCGTGCAGGCGACGCCCTGCGAGGAGGACGCGGCCGCGCGAGGGCCTGCGGAGTCCGGTGATCGCCTCGGCGAGCTCGCGCTGGCCGTTGCCGGCGACCCCGGCCACGGCGACGATCTCGCCGGCACGCACCGTGAGGTCGACGCCGCGCACCGCGGGCGCGCCGCGGTCGCCGTCCACCCACAGCCCCTCCACCTCGAGCACCGGCTCGCCGGGCGACGTGCCGCCCTCCCGGTGCACGATCTCGACGTCCCGCCCGACCATGAGCGAGGCGAGCGAGCGCGGCGTCGCGTCCGCGGCGTCGACCGTGCCGACGTTGCGGCCGGCCCGCAGCACGGTGACGCGATCGGAGACCGCGAGCACCTCGTGGAGCTTGTGGGAGATGAAGATCACGGTGCGGCCCTCGTCGGCGATCCGGCGCAAGGTCTCGAACAGGCGTTCCGCCTCCTGCGGCGTGAGCACCGAGGTGGGCTCGTCGAGGATGAGGATCCGCGCCTCCTGGTAGAGCGCCTTCAGGATCTCAACCCGCTGCTGCTCGCCGACGGAGAGCTGCCAGAGGGAGGCGCGCGGATCGACGTGGAGCCCGTAGCGCTCGCCGAGCTCGCGCACCTGCCGCTCGACCCGCGCCGCGTTCAGCCAGAGCCTGCGGCTCACGCCGTTCCGGTCGCAGAGGACGACGTTCTGCGCGACCGTGAACGGCGGCACGAGCAGGAAGTGCTGGTGCACCATCCCGACGCCCGCGTCGATCGCGTCGCGCGGCGACGTGAACGAGACGGTGCTGCCGTACAGCTCGATCCGCCCCTCGTCGGGGCGGTAGAGGCCCGTAAGCACGTTCGAGAGCGTCGACTTGCCGGCGCCGTTCTCGCCGAGCAGCGTGTGCACCTCGCCCGCGGCCGCGTCGAAGTCGACGTGGTCGTTCGCGACGACGCCGGGGAACCGCTTCACGATTCCGCGCAGGGCGACCGCGGGCGAGGCGTTCGTCACCGTTATCCCTTCGCGCTCCCGACGATGCCCTTCACGAGCCAGTTCATCGCGTAGAGCTGCTTGACCGTCAGGCGGTCGCCCTTCTGGACCCGGAGCTTCCCCTTCTGGTCGTAGAGCGGGCCGGCGAACTCGTAGAAGGTGCCCTTCACGAGCGCGGCACGCTTTGCCGCGATCGCCGACCGCGTCTCGGCCGAGACCCTCGGGCCGAACGAGGCGAGCTTGATCATCCCGTCCTTGATCGTCCCGTAGTAGAAGCCCGTCTTCCAGGTGCCGTTCATGGCCGCCTTGACGCGCTTCGTGTAGTACGGCCCCCAGTCGTAGACCGCCGCGGTCAGCCACGACTTCGGCGCGAACTTCTTCGCATCGGAGTCGTACCCGACCCACGGGATCCCCTGGGCCTCGCAGTACTGCCCGGCGGAGGGGCTGTCGACGTTCTGGCCGATCACGTCCGCGCCTGCGGCATGCAGGCTCTCGGCCGCCTTCTTCTCCTTCTCGAGCGAGAACCACGTGTTGGTCCACAGGAGCTTGACCTTCACGGACGGCTTCACCGCCTGCGCGCCGAGCGCGAAGGCGTTCGCGTGCCGGATCACCTCCGGAATCGCGAACGGCACGATGTAGCCGATCAGGCCGGTCTTCGTCGCCGCACCTGCGGCCATGCCGGAGAGGTAGATCGCGTCCTCGCCGGCGCCGAAGTACTCGGCCATGTTCTTCTTCACGATGTTGCCGGTCGCCATCTCGAACTTGACGTCCGGGTGCTTCGCGGCCGATGCGGCCATCGCCGGCTGGAAGCCGAACGACGTCGCGAAGATGATCTTGTTGCCGTCACGGACGAGCTGCTCGATCACCTGCGAGACCTGCGGCCCCTCCGGGACGTTCTCCTTGTACGTCGTCTGGACCTTCGAGCCGAGCGCCTTCTGGACGGCCAGCCGGCCCTGGTCGTGGGCCTGCGACCAGCCGCCGTCGTTGTGCGGCCCGACGTAGATCCACGCCGCCTTGAACGGCGCGGCCTCTCCGGTCGGGCGCGCGGACACGGTCGCGGCGAGCGCCACCGCCGCACACGCGGCGACGAACAGCGTCGACGCGAGCATGCGCTTCCTCATCTCACCCCTCCTGATCTTCCTGCTGCAATGCGGGGTACCCCTCCTTCGGGGCGGTACGGGCACCGTCGCTGCGCGGGACCGTGGTTTCATCGGTGCCCTCCCCCTTTCGCTACGGGGGTGACTACGGATGCGCCGCCGACGCGCTAACGTCGGGTCCATGACGACACTCGAGCACCGCCCGAACACCGCTGTTCTCGTGATCGACGTCCAGAACGGCGTCGTCGACGGCGCCTACGAGCGAGACTCCGTCGTCGCGAACGTCGCCACCGTCGTGGAGAAGGCTCGCGCCGCGGAGGTGCCGGTCGTCTGGGTGCAGCACTCGAGCGACCACCTCGCACAGGGAAGCGAGGAGTGGAGGATCGTCCCGGAGCTGAGCCCGGACGAGAGCGAGCCGCTCGTCCAGAAGCGGTATCCCGATTCCTTCGAGGAGACGACGCTCGAGTCCGTGCTCGCCGGCCTCGCCGTCGGGCGGCTCGTCGTCGTCGGCGCGCAGACGGACGAGTGCGTCCGCTCGACGCTGCACGGCGCACTCGTGCGCGGGTACGACGCGACGCTCGTCAGCGACGCCCACACGACCGAGGATCTGTCGACCTGGGGCGCTCCCCCGCCCGAGCTCGTCATCGCGCACACGAACCTCTACTGGGAAAACCACGAGGCTCCGGGGCGGAGCGCCGGCACCGTCGAAGCGAAGGACCTCGACTTCACCGCGTCCTGACGAGCCGCCACGGCGACCGATGATCCCGGGGGCGCCCGCCGGTCCTACGAGCATGTCGACCGAGGAGGACCGATGAGCAAGCTCAAGCTGAACATCACGATGTCGATCGACGGCTTCGTCGCCGGCCCGAACCAGTCGCCGGAGCATCCGCTCGGGATCGGCGGTGAGCGCCTCCACGACTGGCTGGTCCCGCTCAAGGCGTTCCGCGAGAGCCACGGCGAGGAAGGCGGCGAGGTGAACGCGAGCACGCCGTTCGCCGAAGAGATCCTCGGCGGCGCGGGTGCGTCGATCATGGGCCGGAACATGTTCGGGGGCGGCCCGGGCCCGTGGGACGAGTCGTGGCAGGGATGGTGGGGAGACGATCCGCCCTTCCACCATCCCGTCTTCGTTCTCACCAGCCATCCGCGCGAGCCGCTGGAGCTGCAGGGTGGAACGACGTTCCACTTCGTCACGGACGGGATTCGATCGGCACTCGAGCAGGCGCGCACGGCAGCCGGAGAGAAGGAGGTGTCTCTCGCCGGCGGGGCCTCCGTCGCGCAGCAGTACCTGGCAGCAGGGCTGCTCGACGAGATCGTCGTCTCGGTCGTCCCGGTCCTGCTCGGCGGCGGCACACGACTGTTCGAGAACCTGGGAGCTGCGAAGCTCGAGCAGGTCGAGTCGGTCGAGGCGCCGGGCGTGACGCACATCAGGTACGCCCGGTCGTAGCTCTTCGCCGCGTGCCGCAGTGCGCGCCCTCGACGGGCCCTAGGATGACCTCGTGCCGTTCACGCTCAGGAACATCAAGGAGGATCTCGAGGACATCGGTTCTCGGTTCGACGGCGCGCCGGACCTGGAGTTCCGCGCGGCGACCAAGGCGCTCGAGCTCGAGCACTCCGCTCTGAGCTACCAGCGCGTCCCGCCCGGATACCGCTTTCCGTACGGCCATACGCACGTGACGCAGGAGGAGGTGTACGTGGTCGTGCGCGGCGGCGGGCGGATGAAGATCGACGACGAGATCGTCGAGCTCGTGGAATGGGACGCGGTGCGGGTCCCGGCCGGCGCCTGGCGCGGCTACGAGGCCGGACCGGAGGGCCTCGAGATCCTCGTCGTCGGCGCGCCGAACCTCGGCGAGGATCCGCGCGAGGACGTGGACGGCCGGCGCAACTGGTGGGCCGACTAGCCGAGCTGCGCGGGGCTAGGCCTCGACCGGTTCCGTCCGGGGGCGGGTGACTTCGAGGGCCGCCCCTGCGCTCGCAGTGACGACGAGGCCGATCGCGACCCATGAGCGGGCGCTGAGGTGCTCGTGCAGGAAGAGCGAACCCATCAGCGCGGCGATCACCGGCTCGAGCGCAAGGACGACACCGAACACGTTCGTCGGCAGCCTGCGTAGCGCTTCCAGCTCGAGAGACCACGGCAGCGCCGAGGAGAGAAGCCCTACACCCGCGGCAGCGCCGACGAGCTGCGGGTCGCGGAGGCCGGCACCGGCGCTCGCGATGCCCCACGGGGTGATCAGGATCGCGCCGAGCAGCATCGCGGGGGCGAGCCCGCTCGCGCCCGGGAAGAGACGCCCGACCGGGACGCTCAGCGTGATGTAGAAGGCCCAGCAGAGACCCGCGACCGCCGCGAGCACGAGGCCGAGCGTGTGAACGTGGCTGCCGATGCCCTCCGCAAGCAGTGCGACGCCGATTCCGGCAAGGGCGACCCAGACGAGGTCGAGCTTCCGCCGCGAGCCGATCGTCGCGACGGCGAGCGGTCCGAGGAACTCCACCGTGACCGCGATCCCGAGCGGGACCCGATCGATCGACTCGTAGAACGACACGTTCATCGTGACGAGCACGATCCCGAGCGCGACGATGAGGCGCAGCTCGCCCCACGGTCGGCTCCGAAGCTGGGGTCGCGCTGCGACCCAGAGGGCAATGGATCCGAACAGGAGACGCAACCACACGACTCCGGGCGCGCCGAGTGTCGGAAACAGCGACTTCGCGACCGACGCCCCGGCCTGCACCGACGTCGCCGCGGCGAGGACGAGCAAGATCGCCTTGAACCGCTGCACCGGGCGACCGTACACCGCCGGTTTCCGGCGTCAGTTGCTCGAGATCGATCGTGCCGGGGTTCCGGATTGAATCCGGGAACGCTCGCGCCGATCCCGGATCATGGCCGGCGTTCGTTCCTCCGCGCCTGCGGATGTACCGTCTCGCCGCGCGCGAGCATCGCGACGAACTCCGCGATCTTGCGGGCGCGAGTCTCGGGCCGCTTCACCGCCTCGATGCGATGGAGAATCGCGTAGCGATTCTGGCTGGTGAGGGCTCCGAACATCGTCTTCGCCTTCGGCTCGGCCGCGAGCGCAGCTGCCAGGTCGTCGGGCACGCTGGCCGTCGCGGGGCCGGCGTAGGCAGCCTCCCAGCGCCCGTCGGCCTTTGCGCGCTCGACCTCGGCGATCCCGGAGGCGTGCATCCTGCCCTCGCCGACCAGCCGCTCGGCGAGCGTCGTGTTCCGCTTCGACCAGCGGCTGCGGGCCCGCCTCGGCGTGAAGCGCTGAAGGTACGTTCGCTCGTCGCGACGGCGAACCTGACCGTCGATCCACCCGAAGCAGATCGCCTCCTCGAGGGCCTCGTCGTAGGTGAGAGTGGTCGGGGAGGTCGTGCCTTTCTTCGCGAGTACGAGCATGACGCCCGCCCGCTCGGCGTGGTTGCGCCCGAGCCACTCACGCCACGCGCGCGCGTCAGGGACAACCAGTTCGCCGTCCTCACCGCTGATCCAGTACTTCTAGCATCCCTCGGTGGATGCGATTCTTCCGCGCACCTCGCCGCCGTGTCCTAGCGTCTACGCGGTGAAGAGGGAACTGGCAGTCCTCGCACTAGTCGCGGCCATGGTCGTTGCGCCGACGGCGTCCCTAGCCGCGTCGCGATTCATGCCTCCTAACTGGCTCCCGGTTGCGAAGCGATCGCTGCTCGTGCAGACGTTCGGCGGCGCGAAGCCGGTTCGTACCTACTACATCTCGTATCCGAAGAAGATCGCCGTCGTCTTCGAGTTCAACCACGTTGTGGTCTGCGGAACGTGCAGTTCACCCACCGCCGGGTCGCAGCCGAGAGGGAGAGTTATCCGCGTCAGCTTCGACCGGCGCACACATCAACTCAGCGGCGCGCCAGACGGATGGGCGATGCGATTCTGCGAAGTCAGAGGCGGCAAGCCTCCGAAGAGCCTCTGTCTTCGTCACTGAGCGTCGGCTGCGCCGGCCTGTTGGGCGCTCGCATGCGCGAGCGTCCTCTCTCCTGACGATCCACGACACGCGCCGCCCGACAGGACGCCGTTGCGGGTTCCGCCTACGCCAGCACGGAGACGTAGACGGAGCGTGTGCGCGGGCCGTCGAATTCGCAGAAGAAGATCCCCTGCCACGTCCCGAGGGCGAGCTCGCCGTCCCGGAGCGGCACGATCACCTGCGGCCCCATGAGCGAGGCGCGCGGGTGCGAGGGCGCGTTCTCCTCGCCCTCCTCGAGGTGCTGCCAGCCCCAGTCCTCGCCGACGATGCGCTCGAGCGCCATCTCGAAGTCGCGCGCGACCATCGGGTCCGCGTGCTCGTTGATCGTCAGCCCTGCCGTCGTGTGCGGCACGTAGACGAGGACGGCCGCGCCGCCGGCGCCGCGCACGGCCTCGCGCACCTGCGCCGTGATGTCGATCAGCTGCGTGTGCCGTTCGGTCGTGACGGTCAGCTCGTGCACGGGGCCGTATCCTAGGGGTTCGTGCCACCCGACCCGCGAACGATCGACACGTTCCGCGACGAGGCGGACCGCTTCATCGCCGAACTCGACGAGGAGTACTACCTCCACTACGCGGGGCTGAAGGAGACGCTCGACGTCGAACACGTCTACGAGCGGCACTCGGAGCTGACGAAGCTGGAGACCGCCCGCGGCATGGAGGGCGGGCCGACGGAGCTGTGGCGATTCGCGTGCGAGGGCTTCCTCGGCAACCTGACACGCGAGCACCAGGAGCGCGTCGCGCGCGTCGAGGCCGAGCTCGAGGCGACCGTCGACGGGCGCACCGTCCCGTACCGGATGCTCCGCGTCGTGCTGGCGAACGAGGTGGACCGCGACGCACGCGAGCGGCTGGAGCGCGAGCGCGTGCGACTCCTCGACGAGCACCTGAACCCGGTCTACCTGGAGGCCGCCGAGATCGACCGCCGCGCGGTGAACGACCTCGGCGCGCCGAACTACTACGAGCTCTACAAGGGGTTCGGCTTCCGGCTCGACGAGCTCGCCGAGGAGTGCCGGGCGCTGCTCGACGAGACGGAGAAGCTGTGGGAGCGCGAGGGCGACCGGCTGTTCCGCGCGCGGCTCGGCCTCGGTCTCACGGAAGCGCGCCCGTGGGACGTGAGCCGGCTCTTCCGCGCACCGGAGCTCGACGAGCTCTACCCGCAGGACCGGATGCTGCCAGCGCTCGAGGCGACGCTGTCGGAGCTCGGCGTCGACCTCCGCGCGCAGGAGAACGTCCACCTCGACCTCGAGACGCGCCCATCCAAGACACCGAGGCCGTTCTGCGCGCCGATCGAGGTGCCGGACCGGGTGATGCTCGTGATCCAGCCGATCGGCGGCAAGGACGACTGGGAGGCGCTCTTCCACGAGGCGGGGCACACGGAGCACTACGCGCACACGAGTGCCTCGCTCGACGTCGAGGCGCGGCGGCTGGGCGACATGGCGGTCACCGAGGGCTGGGCGGCGCTTTTCGAGCACCTCGTCACGGAGCCCGCGTGGCTGAACCGGCGCCTGGACGTGCCGCGTGTGGACGATCTCGCGCGGGACGGCGCGGTCACCCTCCTCTACTTCGCCCGCCGCTACTCGGCGAAGCTCCTCTACGAGATCGAGTTCTTCCAGGCGGACGACCTGAAGACGATGCGACCGCGCTACGCGGAGCTCCTCGGCGACGCCCTGAAGCTACCGGTCAACCCGGAGAGCTACCTCGACGACATCGACGGCAGCTTCTACGTGATCGGCTACCTCCGCTCGTGGGCGTTCGAGGCCCAGCTGCGCGAGTTCCTCCGCGGCGAGCTCGGCAACGAGTGGTTCGCGCGCCGCGACGCCGGCGACCTGCTGCGCGAGCTCTGGTCGCTCGGGCAGGGCCCGACCGCGGACGAGCTCCTGAAGGACGTGACGGGCGCAACGCTCGAGATGGCGTCCGTCGCGGAGCGGATCCGCGAAGGCCTCGGGCGCTGACGCTCGCACTCCTGATCGCGGGCTTCGCCGCCGCGTCGGCCGCGGTGTGGGTCGCCGGCGTGCGTCTCTCGAATGCGACCGACGTGCTCTCGCACCGGCTCGGGATCGGCGAGGCGGTCGGCGGCGCGGTCCTGCTCGCGTTCGCGACCAACCTGCCGGAGATCGCGATCGTCGTCACGGCTGCGATCGCGCACAACCTGGGGATCGCGACCGGGAACATCCTCGGCGGGATCGCTATCCAGACGGTCGTGCTCGCGGTGCTCGACCGCTTCGGCGTCCGCGACGTGCCGCTCAGCTACCGCGCCGCCTCCCTCACGCTCGTCGTCGAGGGCGCGCTCGTCGTGGCGCTGCTCGCGATCGTCGTGGACGGGACGCGCCTCTCGCCCGGGGCGATCTACTTCCGCCTCACAGGGCCCGCCGTGCTGATCGCGGCCGTGTGGGTCGCCGGCCTCTGGCTCGTCGCGCGCGCGCAGTCCGGGCTGCCCTGGCACGAGCAGGGGAACCCGCCCGACGGGCAGGAGCGGCCGATGGGCCACCGCAGGGCGACGATGGAGCGGCGCGGGCCCTCGACGCGGCGGGCGGCCGTCGAGTTCGCCGTCGCCGCCGTCGTCACGCTCGGCGGCGGTGTCGCGCTCGAGCGCGTCTCGGAAGGGATCTCGACGCGCGTCGGCCTCTCCGGCGTGCTCTTCGGCGCGACCGTGCTCGCCGCAGCGACTGCGCTGCCCGAGGTCTCCACCGGGCTCCAGTCGCTGCGGCTCGGCGACTACCAGCTCGCGGTCTCCGACATCTTCGGCGGCAACGCGTTCCTGCCGGTGCTCTTCCTGCCGGCGACGATCATCTCGGGGAGCGCAGTGCTGCCGCAGGCGCACTCGACCGACGTCTACCTGACGGCGCTCGCGATCGTGCTCACGGTCGTCTACCTGTGGGGGCTGCTCTTCCGGCCGCGGCGCCAGTGGTGGGGCTTCGGCCCGGACTCCGTCGCCGTGGTCGCGCTGTACGCGCTCGGGATCGCCGGGCTCGCGTTCGTCTCGCACGGCTGAGCGACCGAACCGGTCCGCCGGGCCGTGCGAATCAGGCGCGTTCTGCACCTCAACTTCCCTTCAGGAGGATCCAGCATGCGCAAGATCGCAGTCGCTCTCGGAGCGGCGGCACTCGTGACGCTCGCCCTCGCGGCGGCGCTGCTCCGCGGGAGCGGCCCGACCACCGCGGGCGCGTCGAGCCACCGCGAGGCACCGCTCATCTCCGAGGACCCGTCGGCGGACAACACCGACCTGTACGCGTTCCGCTCGCCGGACAAGCCCGACACGCTGACGATCGTCAGCAACTTCATCCCGGGCGAGGACCCCGCGGCCGGGCCCAACTACTACACGTTCTCGCCGTCGGCGCGCTACGACATCTACGTCGACCGGAACGGCGACGGCCGGCCGGACGTGTCCTACTACTTCCGCTTCCAGCGGAAGACGGGGCCGTTCTTCCTCGGCGACACGTCGCAGCCGTATACCGTGACCCGCGTCGCGCGCGGCAAGGCCGAGGTGGTCGCACGCGCGACGACGCCGCCCGACAACATCGGCCCGCGCTCGACGCCCAAGTACCACGAGACCGCGCTGAACGCGGTCGCGAAGCTGAAGGGTGGCGGGCTCGTGTTCGCCGGCCAGCGCGACGACCCGTTCTTCGCGGACGTCGGCGACATCTTCGACCTGCTCGCGATCCGCAAGGGCACGGGCAACGAGGGCGGCGGCAAGGACTTCCTCGCAGGCTACGCCGTCCATTCGATCGCCCTGCAGATCCCGATCTCGCAGCTCGACACTGCCTCGCACACGATCGGCGTCTGGTCGGCCGCCGACCGTCACCGCACGACGGTTGCGGGCAGGGGCGGCGCCGGGCCGTGGGTGCAGGTGTCCCGCCTCGGCAACCCGCTGATCAACGAGGTCGTGATCCCGACCGGGCTCAAGGACAAGTGGAACGCGACGAGCCCGGCGCACGACGCGCAGTTCGCGTCGTACTACCGCACGCCGATCCTCGCCGCGGTCATCAACAAGCTCTACAAGCTCGGCGTCCCGACCGAGAAGCGCGACGACCTCGTGCAGATGTTGCTGACCGGGATCCCGAAGGTCACCTTCACCGGGAAGACGCCGGCCGACGAGCTCCGCATCAACCTGGCGGTGCCCGTCACGCCCGCCGCGAAGCAGTCCCGGCTCGGCGTCCTCGGCGGCGACAACCAGGGCTGGCCGAACGGCCGCCGCCTCGGCGACGACGTCGTCGACATCGCCGAGCAGGCGGTCGGCGGCTTCCTGGTCGGCCACAAGCTGCCGCTCGGGGACGGCGTCAACGCCGACGACCGCACGCCGATGGCGCAGTTCCCCTACGTCGCCGACCCGCTGGCCGGGGCCGACGACACGCACGGGGCGCAGAAGTAGATGCGCCGCGCACGCCTCCTGGTCACGGCGTCCGCGATCGTCGTCGCGGTCGCCGCGGTGACCCTCGGCGGCGTGTTCGCAACGGACGGGTCCGGCGGCCTCGCCGCCGGGCCCGCCCGGAGCGGGCAGCTCGCCGACGGCTTCGCCGCCGGGGACACCCGGGCGCTCGTCGCGGCGCTGCAGCACGGGCTCCGCTCGCGTCCGGACGACGCGCGCGGCTTCGCCCTCCTCGGGCTCGCCTACCAGCAGCGGGCGCGCGAGACGGGCGACCCGACCTACTACGCGAAGTCCGAGGGCGTCCTGCGCCGCGCGCTCCGGCTCGCCCCGCGGAATCTCGAGGCGACGAGTGGTCTCGCCTCACTCGCCCTCTCCCGCCACCGTTTCGCACTCGCGCTGACCCTCGGCCGGCGGGCGCTCCGGCTGTCGCCGTCGACGGCGCGAAACCACGGCGTCGTCGGCGACGCGCTGCTCGAGCTCGGCCGCTACCGCGCGGCGTTCCGCCAGTTCGACGTGGAGGCGCGGCTGAAGCCGGGCGTCTCGTCGTATGCACGCATCGCCTATGCCCGCGAGCTGCAGGGACGCCTGGACGCAGCGCGCTCGGCGCTCCTCCTCGCGCGGGACGCCGCCGCCGACGAGCCGGAGCCGTTCGCGTGGACCGAGTGGCAGCTCGGGAAGCTGGAGCTCGGCCGCGGCCGCCTCCGCGCCGCCGAAGCGCACCTGAACTCGGCCCTCCGCGCGTTCCCCGGCTACGTCTACGCCCTCGACGCTCGCGCCCAGGTGGAGCTCGCCCGCGGCCGCCTGCACCGTGCCGCCGCACTCGAGCGGCGTGCCGTGGAGACGATCCCGCTGCCGCAGTTCGTCGGGCTCTACGGCGACCTGCTCGCCGCGACCGGCCACGGTCGGGCGGCGCGCATCCAGTATGCGACGGAGGCCGGGATCCGGCGGCTGCTCGCGGCGAACGGCGTGCGCACCGACCTCGAGACCGCGCTCTTCGACGTCGACCACGGGCTCCGGCTGAAGGCCTCGCTCGAGCTCGCACGGCGCGCACAGCGTGCACGGCCGTCGATCGACGGCGACGACGTCCTCGCCTGGGCCCTCGCGCGGAACGGGCGCTGCGGCGAAGCGCTGCGCTACTCGCGGCTCGCCCTTCGGCTCGGCACGCTCGACAGCGCCAAGCTCTTCCACCGGGCGTTCATCGAACGCTGCCTCGGTCGCGACCCGCGCCCCTTCGCACGGCGCGCGGAGTCGCTCAACCCGCGCTTCTCGGTCCTGTGGACGCGCACGCTCCGGGAGCTCGCATCATGAGACGGCTGCTCCTCGTCGTCGGGGCGTGGTGCCTCGTCGCCCCTGCGCTCGCCTCCGCCCATCCGCTCGGCAACTTCACCGTCAACCGCTTCGCGCGCGTCGAGATCGCGGGCGACCGGCTCTACGTCCGCTACGTCGTCGACATGGCGGAGATTCCGACGCTGCAGCGGGTGCCGCTTCGCGTCGAGGGCCTCCACGTCGCGCTCGACGGCCGCCGCGTCCGGCTCCGCGTCGAGCGGACGGCGCTCGCGCACCCGCGCGGGGCCGCCGGGCTGCGCACGACGCGCTTCCAGGCGATCCTGGTCGGGCCGAGGGTCACGGAGCGGACGGTCGTCGCCGTCGACGACCGCAACTACCGCGGCCGGATCGGCTGGAAGGAGATCGTCTTCGGCGCGACGACGCCGTCACGGTCGAGCGAGCTCCGTGCCTACCCGAAGGATCTCCTGTCGAGCCCGCTCGACGTCACGCGGGCGACCGCGGCGCTGGCGCCGACACACGACGCGCCGCCCGCGCTGCTCGCCGGAAGTGCGCTCGCCGCGCCGGACCGGGTCGCGGACGGCGGCTTCGCCTCGCTCGTCGCGCGCCGGCACCTCTCGACGCTCGTCGTGCTCGGCTCCCTCGTGCTCGCGCTCTTCTGGGGCGCGGCGCACGCGCTGTCGCCGGGCCACGGCAAGACGATCGTCTCCGCGTACCTCGTCGGGTCGCGCGGCACGCCGTGGCACGCGGCGCTGCTCGGGCTGATCACGACCGTCACGCATACCGTCGGGGTGTTCGCGCTCGGCGGGGTCACCCTGCTCCTCTCGCAGTGGATCGTCCCCGAGACCCTCTACCCCTGGCTCGACCTCGGCGCCGGCCTGATGGTCGTCGGGGTCGGCGCGGCGGTGCTCGCGCGGCGGGCGCGCCACGCGCACGCCCACGCGCACGGCCACGACCACCACCATCACCACCACGACGACCGGCGCGGCCTGCTCGCGGTGGGCATCTCCGGCGGAATCCTCCCGTGCCCGTCGGCGCTCGTCGTCCTGCTCGCGGCGATCTCGCTGCACCGTGTCGCGTTCGGCCTGTTGCTCGTCGTCGCGTTCAGCGTCGGCCTCGCGGCCGCGATCACATGCGTCGGCCTCGTCGCCGTGCTCGCGAAGTCGGCGTTCTCGCGCTTCGACGGCAACGGGCGGCTGCTCGCCGTGCTCCCCGCAGTGAGCGCACTCGCGATCGTCGTCGCGGGCGTGGCGATGGTCGCACGCGCGCTGCCCAAGGTGAGCGTCTGATGCTCGGCCTCGACCACTGGCTCGTCCAGCTCTCCGACGGCACGACGCTCCTCGTGGTCGTCGGGGTCGCGATCCTGCTCGGGCTGCGCCACGCGGGCGACCCGGACCACCTCGCCGCCGTGACCACGCTCGTCGCGAACGGGCGCGGCGGCGCGACCCGGCTCGGCCTCGCCTGGGGCGCCGGCCACGCCTCGTCGCTCCTCGTGCTCGGTGCGCCGATCGTGCTCTGGAAGGCGTACCTGCCCGAGCGCGTCGAGCAGAGCGCCGAGGTGACGATCGGGTTCGTGATCGTCGGCCTCGCCCTCTGGCTGCTCCTCCGCTGGCGGCGCGGCGCGTTCGCGCACGGGCACACGCACCTCCGCGTCCCGCCGTCGCGGACGCCGTGGCAGGCGTTCGCGATCGGCCTCCTGCACGGGATCGGCGGCAGCGGCGGCGTGGGCGTCCTGCTGCTCGCGGCGATCCACAGCCACGTGCTCGCGCTCCTCGCGCTCGCCCTCTTCGCCGCCTGCACCGCGCTCTCGATGGCGATCCTCTCCACGGGCTTCGGCCTCGCGCTCGGACGCCCGCGCGCCCGGCGCGCCTTCGGGCGGCTCGTGCCGGTCTTCGGCGCGTTCGGCGTCGCCTTCGGGACCTGGTACGCGCTCGGCGCGCTCGCCCTGCTGCCCTACGTCTTCTGATCGTAGGCTTGCCGTGTGCCGCCGACGGACGAAGAGCTCGTCGTCGCCCTCGCCGCGGGCGAAGACGGAGCGCTCGCCGGGCTCTACGACCGCTACGGGCGCGTCGCGTACGGGCTCGCCCTGCGCGTGCTGCGCGACCCCGCGCTCGCGCAGGACGCGGTGCAGGACGCCTTCCTCGCCGCCTGGCGGACGGCGGTCGGTTTCGACGCCCGGCGCGGCAGCGCGCAGACCTGGCTGCTGACGCTCGTGCACCGCCGCGCCGTCGACGTGGTGCGGCGCGAGGAGCGGCGGCGCGGCGACCCGCTCGAGGACGCGCCGGCCGCCTCGGGCGAGGCGACGGACGAGTCCGCGGAGGTGCGCGAGACGCGGCGGCGCGTACAGACGGCCCTCGCGGGGCTCCCGCCCGAGCAGCGACGGCTGCTCGAGCTCGCCTACTACGGCGGGCTCTCGCAGTCGGAGCTCGCCGAGCGGCTCGACCTGCCGCTCGGGACCGTCAAGAGCAGGATGTTCGCCGGCCTCGCCCGGCTGCGGGAGCTCCTGGGCGAGGCCGGCGTCGATCCGTAGCTACTTCGTCTCGCCCTCGATCGTCGGCTGCACGCCGTCGACCGAGATCTCGATCCGCTTCGGCTTCTGCTGTTCGGGCTTCGGGACCGTGATCTCGAGCACGCCGTTCACGTACGACGCCTTGATCTCCGACTCCGAGACGCCCTGCGGCAGGCCGACGGTGCGGGTGAACGAGCCGTGCCGGCGCTCGAAGCGGTGGTAGCGGTCGGTGTCGACCTCGTGCTTGCGCTCGCGGGTCGCGGACACGGTCAGCGCGCCGTCCTCGACCTCGACGGAGATCGCCTCCTGCGGGATGCCCGGCAGGTCGAACGCGTAGACGACCGAATCGTCGGTCTCCCAGACGTCGAGCGTCGGGACCCACGCCTGCGTCGCGCGCCCGGGGCCCTCGAGCATGCCGTTCATCAGGCGGCTCAGCTCCGTCTGGAGCGAGGCGACGTCGCGCAGCGGATCCCAGCGGACGAGGGTGGTCATGGGGTACCTCCTTGCCGTTCTCATATCTGATTCTGACGCCAGAATAAAACCTGAGCGGTCGATTGTCAAGTCATCCGACCGCGTAGACTCGCGCCCGCGTGCTGCCGCTCTTCGACACGATCCCCGTCCGCCGCTTCCCGCTCGTCACGTACGGGCTGATCGCGGCGAACCTCGCCGTCTGGCTCTGGGAGCTCGGCCAGCGCGGCTCGCGGATCGACGACTACGCCTTCTACCCGTGCGCCGTCAGCGGCCCGTGCGAGGGCGCGGCGCGCGGCCACCTCCCCTGGCCGGAGGGCGTGCTGACGTCGATGTTCATGCACGCGGGCTGGCTGCACGTGCTCGGGAACATGCTCTTCCTCTGGATCTTCGGGAACAACGTCGAGGACGCGATGGGCCGCCTGCGCTTCCTCGCCTTCTACGTCGCGGGCGGCTTCGCCGCCGCGCTCACGCAGACCTGGCTGACGCTCCACTTCGCCGGCGCCCACGCGGCGAGCGTCCCGAACGTCGGCGCGAGCGGCGCGATCGCGGCGGTGCTCGGCGCGTACCTCGTCCTCCTCCCCCACGCCCGCGTCGTGACGCTCCTCTTCGGGTTCCTCCCCGTGCCCCTCTCGGCGTTCGTCGTCCTCGGCGTCTGGTTCCTGCTCCAGCTCCTGCAGGCGAACTTCTCGCTCACGCATCCCGACCAGGGCGGCGGCGTCGCCTTCGGCGCCCACATCGGCGGCTTCCTCTTCGGGATGCTCGCCGTGAAGGCGTTCCAGGTGCGGGCGCCGCTGCGGGCGCGATGACGTTCGAGGAGCGGGTGCGCAACGCCCTCGACGCGCTGCCGCCGCGCTTCGCCGCGGCCCTGAAGAACGTCGCGGTCGTCGTCGAGGAGGAGGACCCGGAGGACCCCGACCTCTTCGGCCTCTGGGAGTCGCACGAGTACCTGCCGGACAAGATCACGATCTTCCGCAGGCCGCTCGTCGAGGCGTTCCCCGAGCCGGCCGAGCTCGAGGCGGAGATCCGGATCACGGTTCTCCACGAGCTCGCCCACTACTTCGGGATCGACGAGGATCGCCTCGACGAGCTCGGCTATTCCTGAGCGCACAAAGGCCGGAAAGCCCCTCGAATCCGCTGGCGCCGCGCCTGGGTCCTGCGGTGCCGGATCAGTAGGAATAGCGGTGCCCTGTCCGGCGTTTGTACGGACATGCGAACGCTGACCGAGATCAGACAGGAGATCGACCGCCTCTCCGATCGCCGGGGTGAGGTCATGCGGGCGCTCTCCGAGGGCTTCGACGCCGCGCTCAAGGCCGAGCACACCTCGCTCGACGAGCGGCTGGACGAGCTCTGGGAGGAGCAGCGCCACGCACGAGCCATGCTGCGGCACGGCGACCGCGACCTGATCATCCAGAGAGCGCGCCACGAAGAGCGCCTCTCCCGCGCGGCGTAGGCCCGCGCCTTCCTCAGAGACGAGCGTCCCCGCCCCGCGAGGCGGGGACGCCGGGGCTCAGGCGACCTTGACGGTCAGCCGCGGCCGGTTGTCCGGCCCGAGCGTCTGCAGCCCGGCCTCCTCGGAGGTCTGGAGGTTCGTCGCGCGCAGCACGTACGTCCCCTTCCGCGCGAACCGGATCGTCCGGACCGTGCCCGTCTGGAAGACGGGATCGCCGAGGGCGAGCCGCGGCCCCGAGAGCTGCTCGACGCGGAAGTCCATCGGGCACGTGACGCGGATCTTCAGCGTCGCCCCGCGCGCCAGCTTGACGGTCGCGTTCGGGCCGAGCGAGCGCGAGGCCGACTGCCAGACGTGGCAGCCGCTCACGGTGTGGACGAGCTGGAGCGCGAGCGTCTTCGGCGGTCCGCCGACGGCGAGCGCGGCGAAGGCGACGGCGAGGAGCTTCATGCCGCCACCGTAGAACGCCGAGCCTGCCGCGAGATCCGTAGAACACCGTGGTTAGGGTGGGTCGCGTGCTCGAGCGGTGGGCCCTCCTCGTCGTGCGCTTCCGGGTCGCCGTCGTCGCGCTGTGGCTCGTGCTGCTCGTCGCCGGCGCCGGAGCCGCTTCGCGGCTGACGCCGCTCCTCGCGAACTCGTTCTCCGTCCCCGGCACCGATTCCGAACGGGCGCGGGTACTGCTCGAGCGTCACTTCGGCGAGCGCCCCGACGGGACGTTCACGCTCGTCGAGCGCACGCGACACCCGTCGCGGGAGACGGTCCAGGCCGCGTTTGCGCGGCGGGTCGCGCGGGCCGCGCGCGCGGTGCCCGGCGGGAGCGCCGGGAAGGTGAGGACGGGCGGCGGGATCGTCTTCGCCGACGTCACGACCTCGCTCGACCTCCAGCACGCGAAGCGCCACACGCACGCGCTGCGGCAGGCAGTGCGCGGCGAGCCGCGCATCGACGTCACCGGCCAGCCGGCGATCCAGGCCGACCTCGACCCGATCTTCGACGAAGACCTGCACCGCGGCGAAGCTTTCGCGCTGCCGCTGACGTTGCTCGTGCTCGTCTCGCTGCTCGGCCTCTCGCTCGCGGTGCTCGTGCCGTTCGCCGTCGCCGCGTGCACGATCTTCACGACGCTGCTCCTCGTCTACGCGATCGCGCACGAGGTCTCGATGGTCGCGTACGTGCGCAACCTCGTCGAGCTGATCGGCCTCGGCCTCGCGGTCGACTACTCCTTGCTCGTGGTGCATCGCTTCCGCGAGGAGGTCGCAGATGCCCCGCGGGTCGAGGACGCCGTCGCGCGCACGCTCGCGACCGCGGGCCGCGCGGTGTCCTTCTCGGGCGGCGCGGTCGCGCTCGGGCTCGGCCTGCTGCTCCTCGTGCCGGTGCCGTTCATCAGGTCGATGGGGATCGGCGGGCTGCTGATCCCGCTCGTCTCGGTCGCGGCCGCGCTGACGCTCTTGCCCGCGCTCCTCTCCCTGGGCGGGCGCCGATTCGGCCGCGGCGCGCGCGCGGACACCGGCCGCTGGGCCGCGTTCGCCCGGACGGTGATGCGCCGCCCGCTCGTCTTCCTCGCCGCCGGCGTCGTCGTGCTCGGCGCGCTGGGGCTGCCCGCGCTCGGGCTGCGGCTGACGCCGGGATCGCTCACCGGCCTCCCGTCGTCGACCGAGTCGGTCCGCGGCTTCGACCTCCTGCGCGACGGGCTCGGCGGCGGCATCGTCACGCCGACGCACGTCGTCGTCGCGGGTGGCGGCGAGGCGTCGGCGAGCGCGGCGCGACGACTCTCGAATCTGCTCGTCCACGACCCCGAGGTGCTCGCCGTCGGCAGCGGGCGCAAGCCTCCGTACGTCGACTCGACCGGCCGCTACCGCCGGGTGATCGTGGCCGCTCGCCACGACTGGGGCGACGTGGCGACGCGCAACCTCGTCGAGCGCATCCGCGACCGCTACGTGCAGGAAGCGCGGTTCCCGCCCGGCGCGCGCGTCGTCGCCGGCGGTGCGCCGCCGCAAGGCGTCGACTTCCTCGAACGGACGTACGGCGCGTTTCCGCTGGTCGTCGCGCTCGTGCTCGCGCTGACGTTCCTCGTCCTCCTCCGGGCATTCCGTTCGCTGCTCCTGCCGCTCAAGGCCGTCCTCCTCAACCTGCTCTCCGTCGCAGCCGCGTACGGCGTGCTCGAGCTCGTCTTCGACCGGCCGGTGGAGGCGTGGATCCCGATCTTCCTCTTCGCGGCGCTGTTCGGCCTGTCCATGGACTACGAGGTGTTCATGGTCTCGCGCATCCGCGAGGCGCACGACGCCGGCGAGGGCGACCGGGAGGCCGTCGCGCACGGCCTCGAGCGGACCGGGCGGATCGTCACGGCGGCGGCGGCGATCATGGTCGCCTCTTTCGGCGGCTTCGCGGTGGGCCGGATCGAGGGCCTGCGCGAGTTCGGCGTCGGCCTCGCGGCGGCGGTGGCACTGGACGCGACGGTCGTGCGCGCCCTCCTCGTACCGTCGCTGATGGCCGTCCTCGGCCGCTGGAACTGGTGGCTCCCGACGGGCACCTCGCCGCCGTAGGCTCGACGGAGGCGGCCAACTTCCGCACCACCGGCTTCGCCGGCGGTGCGGAAGATGAGAGGGCGTGAAGGAGGGGCGCCGGTCGCCCCTCCTTCACGTGCCGGGACCACCTACTTGACGACCGTGATCGCCAAGCGCATCGCCGGCAACTGGTAGCCGAGCGCGAGCCCTGGCATGTCGCTCACGTACGAGAGCATCGGAATCATCCCGTACGGCGTGTTCGCGTAGTTCGGCTGGTTCGTGTAGAGCAGCGGATACATGTCGATCAGGTGCGTGCCCGGCGCGCCGGACGCGGTGAGGTCGAGCACGACGTCGCCCTGGCTGTTGAACCCGCAGCCGTAGCCGACGTACGAGTTGTCGTAGTCGACTGCGATCGTGTTGTCGAGCTGGGTCCAGCCCAGGCCTTTCAGGTGGATCGTGAAGTGCTGGCCCTGGCGCAGCGTCAGGTCGGAGACCGGCTGCTTCGAGGCGAAGCTCCGCTTGACGTAGAACGGCACCTGCGCCTTCACGTCACCGCCCTGCACGAGCTGCACGGCGTGCCAGCCGCCGAGGCCGTCGGGGACGGTGATCTTCGACTGCAGCGAACCGTCGCCGGCCGCCGTCGCCGTCCCGAGCGGGACGGTCGAAAACGCCCAGCAGGTACCGGTGCAGTTGACGCGGTTGCCGACGACGGTGCCCCACTGGAGGACGACCGGTGCGTTCGGCGTCAGGTTCGACGCGGAGACGTCGACCTTCGTGAGCACCTCGCCGCTCGTCACGCTGAGCTTCGCCGTCGCCGCGGTCGACGCGGCACTGAATTTGACGACGTTCAGTGTCGTCGTCGGCGAGACCGTCTGCAGGCTCATCGGCCAGTCGAGCTGCGGTGCCGGCCGGCCGGCGTCCTTCGTCACGGTGAACACGAACTTGTGGCCGACCGTCCACGGCAGCGGCGACTGCGGCACGTTCAGGTAGCCGAAGTTGAGCGCGTTGTCGAGGTAGATGACGTGCTTGCCGACCGGGCCGGAAGCCCGGAGGTGCGCGACGGCGACGCCGCGCGACCAGTTCGCCGTGATCTGGCCGGCGAACTTGTTGTCGTAGAGGACGGCCGCGGAGCTCTCGTAGAGCGAGGAGCCGAGGCCGGAGTAGACGATGGTGATCGGGGTGCCGATCGGCCCCCGCTTCGGCGTCATCGTCGCGTGGCGTGCGATCAGGAAGCCGCCCTTCGCGACCTGGACGCCGTTGACGACGGCGTAGATGTCGTGCAGCCCGCCCCAGTCCTTCGGAGCGTCGACGGTCGCGGTGAACGCACCGTTGGCGTCGGTCTGCGCCTTCGCGAGCAGGACGGCGAACTTCGTCGCCTTCCGCCCGAGGTAGTCGACGCTGTCCGGCCGCGCGTCGACGAGCCAGTCGACGGTCGCGGTGCTCCAGGTGAGCGTCACGTCCTTGTTCGCCGGGAGACCGGCGCCGGCGATCGTGATCGCCGTGCCTGCGACGGCGATGTCGGGCTTCGTGGTGAGGACCTGCATGGTCGCCGCGGGCTTCCCCGGGTCGACGACCGGTCCGGGGAGCCCAGCGGCTCCGTAGACGGTGGGCGCGGCGACAGGTCCCGGCGTCGCCGACGCGGTGGCCGGAACGAGCAGCGCGAGGCTCGCGACTGCCGCACCGGCGATGCGCTTGAGGGTGGTCATGACGGTGGTCCCTTCCCGAGTCACGGGATGATCGTGATCGTGTGGTCGTAGGTCCCCGTCTTGCCGCTGTCGGTCTTGAACTCGACGTGAATCGTCACGTCGCCGAGCGGATAGTCGACGGGAATGTTCCAGTACATCGCCCAGAACCAGACCTTGTTGCCGACCGCGCCGTGGGCGCCGTAAGGCAACGTCACCGGCGCGAGGCCGGCGATGGTGAAGGTCGCGGTATCGACGTTGTCGGTGGTGAGCGTCTGGCCGGTCGAGAGGTCGAAGCCCCACGTGCGGAGCACGAGCTGCTCGCCGCGCTTGTAGACATTCGTCTGCGTGCAGCCGATCGCGCGCTTCGGGGCGGCGACCGGCGAGCTGCCGTTGACGGTGTCGGCGTAGAGCACGATGTCCGGGCTCGAGATCGCTGCGGCCGCGGCGCCGGGCGCCGGACCGTTGCCGAGCACGGCCGGGGCGGTCGCCGACACGTTCAGCTGCGCCGACGCGACCGGCATCTGGACGAACGCGCCGACGCGCTTCGCCGTCGTCTTGACGAGGATCTTGAAGTTCACGAGCCCCGCCGGATACGTCGACGGAATCGTCCACGTCCCGACCCACGGCATCGTCTTCGACGCTGCGGGGTCTGACGGCTTGTACGCCAGCTTCACGTTCGGCTGGTTCGGGATCGTGACGTAGAAGTACTTGACGTCCTTCGCCGCGAGCACGGTGTGCTTCTTCGCCTTCGTGTCGACGGCGTACGCGCGGAAAACGACCTGCGAGCCCGGCTTGAACCAGCTCGCCATTGCCCCCGTCGGCGTCGCTGTCTGAGCCGCGATGAAGATCGGCCCGACCTTCGCCGCCGGGAACGGCACGACTACGGGCGGATCGGCCGCCTGCGCCGCACCGGCGAGGACGAGCATCGCGAAGCACGCGACGGCCGCCCCGAGCACGAGGATTCTCTTCATGGTTCCTCCTTGACTGGGCACGCGCATCGCTACTTCGTGAGCGCGCCGCTGAACTTGACGGAGAAGGCGCCGCTCGACCGGTCGTAGGTGCCGGTCATCTTGAGGGTGCCCTTGGCCTTCGCGAGCTTGCCCGTCGCCTTGACGACGACGACCTTCCCGCTGATCGAGAACAGGTTCCCGGAATCGTCGCCGCAGCCGCTCGAGGCGGGCTTGACCTTGAAGACGATCGCGCCGCCGGCTCCGCTCATCTTGCCGGTGCCGAGGAACGGCACGCACGGACGCTGGGTGCTGTCGGCCGTACCGGCGCCCGTGACCTTCCCGGAACCGACGAGCGTGCCCTTGCCCGTCCCGTTCGCGGTGATCGTCACGTTGGCGTCCTGGCCCTGCGTGGTCGCCGTGCCGGTGTACTTCCCGACGAAGGCGATCGGCTTCTTCGCTGCGGTCGCGACCGTCGCGGCGAGCGCCACGGCGAGCAGCGCGACGAGCAGGATCGAGAGCTTTCTCACGGTTTGCCCCTTTCGGTGGTCCCAGGTAATGAGCCTGATGCTGGGTCCCACGGGGCAATCAGGCATCAGTAGGGCCGCGGCGACGGGGTCCGGGAATACGCCGACCGTGGTACCGGGCAGATACGGCTTCCCCGCCCGCCGATACACTTCTCGTGCCCGGGGCGTTAGCTCAGCTGGGAGAGCGTCGGCTTTGCAAGCCGAAGGTCACCGGTTCGATCCCGGTACGCTCCACTGCGAACTCGGCGCCGGCCGAACCTGAGGCGGTCGATCAGCCGAGGTCGAGAACGAGCTGCAGCGCGTCGTCGATTGACCGCATCTCGTCGAACGTGAGGTGCACGATCTGCTTCCCTAGCATCCGCGCATCGACGGCTCCGACCAGCTCGCACATGACGCGTGTCGTCTCGTCGGCCACCTTGACCTCCGGGTGGAAGCTCGCCGGCGGAGTCGAGGTCGACGTCGGACAGACGACGATCGTCGAGAGGCGCGGAGATCGTCCGCCTGGACGATCACTGCGAATCGGCGTTCGGGTTGCACATGACCGCGACCGCGCGGAAGCGTGATCGTCTGAACGCCACCGCGGACCACGAAGCTGCTCCATGAGGGTTTCCACCTCACGTGCTTCGCGGACCTTTGCCGGGTCCTTCGCAAGCGCCGCCGCCTCCGCAGCGAGGTTTCTGCACCAGCGCTCCCGCTCGGCGGTCTCGGCGATGGCCTGTCGTGCTGCCTCCGCGCGGGTCACGCCACGCCGCCGCGCAATCTCGTCGAGGGCGCGCCTTCCCTCAAGACCGAGCGCAGTGAAAGAGGCGGTAAGGACGACATGCGACGTCGTAGCGCGTTTCGCACTACAGAAGCTCAGTCGAAATCCGAGGGGTCCTGCCTCGGCAAGAACGTGGGTTGCGCACCGCGCAGTAACGCCCATCATCATTGCTTCGCAAGAAGCGGGAGAATCCTGAGCAATGCCCGCTGAGGAGCGGAAGCTCGCGACGGTCCTCTTTGCCGATCTCGTCGGCTCGACGGAGCTCGCCAGCGATCAGGATCCCGAGCGGGTGCGGGCGGTGCTCGATCGCTTCTACGACTCGATGGCGGCCGAGATCGAACGGGCAGGCGGCACGGTGGAGAAGTTCGTCGGCGACGCCGTGATGGCTGCCTTTGGCGCGCCCGCAGCGCACGAGGACGATGCCGAGCGCGCGCTCCACGTCGCCGTCGCGATGCAGCGGCGGTTGACGGAGCTGTTCGGGGAGCGCCTCGCCCTCCGGATCGGCGTGAACACCGGTGACGTGGTCGTCGGCCGTCCACGCGAGGGGAGCTCCTTCGTGACCGGCGATGCAGTCAACGTGTGCGCGCGCCTCGAGCAGGCTGCCGCGCCGGGCGAGATCCTCGTCGGGGAGCGGACCGTCGCCGCTGTCCGCGGCGCGTTCGAGTTCGCCGGGCCGGCGACGATCGAGGCGAAGGGCAAAGCGGAGGGCGTCGCCTGCCGCCGGCTCGTGCGCCCGCTCTCGCTCATGCGTCCCCGTGGCGTCGGCGGCCTCGAGGCGGTCTTCGTCGGCCGCAGGGACGAGTTGCGCGAGCTTCAGGAGGAGTACGAATGCGTCGTCGCCGGCGGCGAACCTCGCGCCGTCGCGATCGTGGGCGACGCCGGCGTCGGGAAGACGACGCTCGTCCGAAAGCTGTGGCAGTGGCTCAGCGACCGCTCGACACGGCCGGTCCTTCGCACCGGGCGCTGCCTCTCGTACGGCCAGGGCGTCACGTACTGGCCGCTCGGCGAGGTCTTGAAGGAGCACTTCGCGATCCTCGACAGCGACCGCCCCGAGTCGATCGGGGAGCGGCTCGACGGGCGGCAGGGACTCGGCTACACGCTCGGCCTCGCGCCGCCCGTGGACATGCACCCGCTCCTCGTTCGCGAGCGGCTGCAGGAAGACTGGGTCGAGTTCCTCCAGGATGTCGTCGCTCGACGGCCGGTTGCGCTCCTCGTCGAGGACCTGCACTGGGCCGAGGAAGAGCTGCTCGGCCTGCTCGACATACTCATCCAGCGTGTCCGCGGGCCGCTCCTGCTCCTCACGACGGCCCGGCCCGAACTGCCCCACCGCCGTCCCGCTGCGGCAGCAACCGTCATCCATCTCGACGCCTTCGGCGCAACCGACACGGCCGCCCTGATCGACGCGCTCCTCGGCCCCGAGTGTCCCACGGACGTGCGCGAGCTGGTCACGATGCGGGCCGAGGGAAATCCGTTCTTCGTGGAGGAGCTGATCGCAACGCTCATCGACCGCGACGTGATCGCCCATCTCGACGGCGGCTGGGCGTTTGGTGAGCTGCCGGCCGGGTTCTCGGTGCCGGACACGGTGCAGGCCGTCCTCGCCGCCCGCATCGATCTCCTGCCCGAGACCGAGAAGGCGGCGCTGCAGGCAGCGGCCGTGATCGGCCGCGTGTTCTGGACCGGCGCGGTCTCCCACCTCCTCGAAGGCACCCTGCCCGACTTCGCCGTGCTCGAGGAGCGCGAGTTCATCCACCGCCGGGCCGGCTCGGCGCTACGCGGCGAGCAGGAGTACGTGATCAAGCACGCCCTCACGCGCGAGACGGCATACGCGAACCTGCTCAAGGCCAAGCGCGGCCCCCTCCACGCCGGGTTCGCCGAGTGGCTCGAGCGGACCGGCGAGGGCGCGGACGAGTACGCGGCGCTGCTCGCCCACCACTGCTTCGAGGCGGTGCGCCCGGAGGATCGCGATCTCGCCTGGTCCGGGCGGGGTAAGGACGCAGAACGCCTCAGCGCGAAGGCGGTCCACTGGTGCTGCCGCGCCGCCGAGCTCGCGGTCGGCCGCTACGAGATGGACGAGGGCATTGCCCTGTATCAGCGCGCGGTCGAGCTCGAGCCCGACCGCCGCCGCCAGGCCGAGCTCTGGCAGCGGATCGGTCAGGCGAACGCGCTCAAGTTCGACGGCGACGCCTTCTGGAAGGCGATGCAGAACGCGATCGAGCTCGGCGGTCCCGAGGCGGACCTGTACGCCGAGCTCGCGTACCAGTCCACCCGGCGCTGGGGGATGTGGAAGCGGCAGCCTGAATCGGAGCTGATCGTGGGCTGGATCGACCGTGCGCTCGAACTCGCCGAGGAGGGATCGCGCAACCAGGCGCGCGCGCTCTATGCACGCTCCGGCTGGGACGAGGAGCCGACGGCTGCACGGGCACTCGCCGCCGTCGCAGAGCGCCGCGGCGAGCCCGACCTCCGCGCGCTCGCACTCGAGCAGCTCGGCGCGATTGCCTGGCACGCGGGGGACGTCGAGGGCGCGAGGGCCCACATCCAGGAGCTCTTCGAGCTTGCGCCGCGTCTCGCCGATCCCGACGACCGGACGAGGCCGCTGCTCGACGTCGTCATCCTGAAGCTCAGCCTGGGCGACCTGGAGGGCGCGGCCCGGGCGGCCGCTCTGAACACGGAGCTCGCCCGCGGGCTGACGCCTCACCACCGCATGCACGGCGCGGCGATGCAGGTGCTCGTCGAAGCGCTGTGCGCGCGTTGGGACCGAGTTCGCGAGCTGAGCAGGCAGACCGAGCGGGCAGTGGACGAAAACGACACGCCGTGTCCGCAGAACGTCGCCGCCCTTCTTCACTGCGCGCTCGCGAGCACGTACGCGGGCGACGACGAGGAGGCGCGCCGGCTCGAGGCGAAGGCGGAGGCGATCGGGATGGAGGGCTGGCGCTTATGGTTCGACGGACCGCGGATCCGGCTCGCGCTCGCGCGCAACGACCTCGCTTCGCTGCCGCCGCTCGTCGAGGACGCGCAGCTCGAGATGGAGCCCCCCTCCGCGTACCTCGACGCGCTCGTCGTGCTCGGCGAGGGCGAGCGGATCGAGGCCGAAGCGCCCAGATGGTTGCGGCAGGGAACGTTCGGCGAGCCGTTCGCGCTTCGCGCCCTTGGCGTCGCGCGCGGCGACCGGGTACTACTCGCCCTCGCACTGGAACGATTCGCCGCACTCGAGTTGTCTTGGCACGCCGAACAAACCAGGCGCTGGCTCTAGGCTCAGGACGACGGCCGGTTTGTGGGGCTGGTCCGGCCGACGCCGTCATCGCGACGGATCAGGCTGCGCCGGCACCCGCCAGAACCGCCGCGCCCACAGCGCGACGTAGACGAGCGCGACGAGAACCGGCACTTCGATCAGCGGGCCCACGACGCCGGCGAGCGCCTGGCCCGAGGTGGCGCCGAAGACGCCCACCGCGACGGCAATCGCAAGCTCGAAGTCGTTCGAGGCGACGGTGAAGCCCATGCTGGCCGTCTGCTCGTACGGCAGCCCCACCAGGCGGCCGATCGCGAACCCGGAGACCCACATCACGGCGAAGTAGGCGAGCAGCGGCAGCGCGATCCGCGCGACGTCGACCGGCTCGGCGGTGATCTTCTCGCCCTGGATCGCGAACAGCAGGACGATCGTGAACAGGAGCCCGTAGAGCGTGATCGGACCGATCGCAGGTAGGAAGCGATCGTCGTACCAGTCGCGGCCCTTTCGCCTGAGGCCGATGCGGCGGGTGAGGAAGCCGGCGGTGAGCGGGATGCCGAGGAAGATCAGCACCGTCTTCGCGACCTCCCAGATGCCGACCTCGAATCCCTGCGTGTCGAGGCCGAGCCAACCCGGAAGCACAGTCAAGTAGAAGTAGCCGAGCAGCGAGTACGCCGCGACCTGGAAGAGCGCGTTGAAGACGACGAGGAGCGCGGTACGGTCGCGGTCGCCCTGCGCGATGTCGTTCCAGATCAGCACCATCGCGATGCAGCGGGCGAGCCCGACGATGATCACGCCCGTGCGGTAGGCGGGCTGGTCGGCGAGGAGGAGCCAGGCGAGCCCGAACATCAGCAACGGACCGACGATCCAGGAGAGGAAGAGCGACCAGCCGAAGAAGACGCGGTTCGAGACGCCGTCGTGCCGGGCCCGGCCGAGCTCCTCGTAGCGCACCTTCGCGAGGACCGGGTACATCATCAAGAGCAGCCCGAGCGCGATCGGCAGCGACACGGTCCCGACCTGGAGCTTGTTCAGGCCGTCGTTCAGCGACGGGATCAGCCGGCCGAGGCCGAGGCCGGCCGCCATCGCCAGCCCGATCCACAGGGGCAGGAAGCGGTCGAGCGTCGAGAGCTTCTTGAGGACGGCCGCCTCCTCGACCGGGACGACGACCGCCGGCGGCGGCCGGTGCTCGGCGACGGTCATCGGGCGCCGCTCCGGTCGCCGGCGCCGTCGAGCCCCTCGGCGAGCTCGCGGACCCGCCGGTCGATCTCGTCGCGGATCTCGCGGACGCGCTCGAGCGGCCGGCCGTGGGGGTCCTCGAGCTGCCAGTCGACGTACCGCTTGCCCGGGAGGTACGGGCAGGCGTCGCCGCAGCCCATCGTCACGACGACGTCGGCCCACTCCGCATCGGCGCGCTCGAGCAGGTGCGGAACGCGCCCGGAGAGGTCGACGCCGAGCTCGGACATCACCTCCACCACCTCCGGGTGCACCCGGCGCGCCGGGCTCGAGCCGGCGGAACGAGCCGCGTGCGCGCCCGCGGCGGCGCGGTCGAAGAGCGCCGCCGCGATCTGCGAGCGGCCGGCGTTCTGGACGCAGACGAAGAGGACGTTCATGCCTGGCCGACGACCTCGCTTCGCCGCTCGAGCAGGAGCACGTCCCGCCAGGCGCCGTCGAGCTTCCCGAGGCGTTTGCGGCGGCCGACGATCTCGAAGCCGACCCGCTCGTGCAGACGGACGCTGGCCTCGTTCTCGGGGAAGATCCCCGTCTGGATCGTCCAGATCCCGGCCGCCTCCGTGGAGGAGACGAGCTGCTCGAGCAGCAGGCGGCCGACACCCCGTCCGCGCATGCTCTCGTCCACGTAGACGCTGTTCTCGACCACGCCCCCGTAGACGCAGCGATCCGAGACCGGCGAGACGGCCGTCCAGCCGACGACGGCGCCGTCGCGCAGCGCCACGAAGCGGTGCGCGGCCAGGTGCGACGCATCCCATCGCTCCCAGCCCGGCACCTCGGTCTCGAACGTCGCGTTCCGGGTCGCGATCCCGTCCGCATAGATGCGCGCGACCTCCGGCCAGTGCTCCGGCCGGAGGTCGTCGAGCGTCACCTTCTGCCCGGTCGCCGCCATCTAGCAGCAGCCGGCCCCTGCCGCGGGCTGGATCACCGGCAGTCCCTTCCGTGCGGGCTCGCTCGTCCTCACCGCCTTGACGATCGCGCTGTGCATGCCGTCGGCGACCGGGTGCGTGAAGTCGATCGAGACCTGCTCGAAGCCGGCCTCGTCGAGCAGCGCCTCGAACTCCCCCGTCGAGAGGGCGCCGGCGATGCAGCCGACGTAGCTGCCGCGCTCGGCCCGCTGGGCGGCGGTGAGGCGATCCTCGGCGACGATGTCAGTGATCCCGATCCGGCCGCCCGCCTTCAGCACGCGCGCCATCTCGGTGAAGACGGCGGGCTTGTCGACGGATAGGTTGATCACGCAGTTGGAGATGATCACGTCGACGCTCGCCGCGGGCAGGGGGATCTGCTCGATCACGCCTTTCAGGAAGTGCACGTTCCGCGCGTCTGCGTCGCGCGCGTTCTGCCGGGCGAGCGAGAGCATCTCGTCGGTCATGTCGAGCCCGTACACGGTGCCTTCCGGACCGACGCGCTTCGACGAGAGGATCACGTCGATTCCGCCACCGGAGCCGAGGTCCAGCACCGTCTCGCCCTCGTGCAGCTCAGCCACGGCGGTCGGGTTGCCGCAGCCCAGCGAGGCGAGCACGGCGGCGTCCGGAAGCTCGCCACGCTGCTCGGCGTCGTAGAGCAGCGCGCCGGGCGCGTCGCCGTCCGAGCAGCACGAGCCGCTGCCGCAGGAGCCCGCGCTCACCGCCCGGGCCGACTCGGCGTACCGCCGCCGCACCTCTTCGCGCAGCTCGTCGGCTGTCGTCGTCATCAGCAGCACACTCCTTTCAGATCGGCGACCGCCGCCAGCTTGTCGACGGCGTCGCGCTTGAGCGAGAAGTAGGCCCACTTGCCGCGCTGCTCGCGCTCGAGCAGGCCGACGTCGGTCAGCTTCTTCAGATGGTGGGAGACCGTCGGCTGCGAGAGGCCCACCGGGTCGTACAGCTCACAGGCGCAGACAGGCCCGCTGCCGCGCGCGATCAGGTTCACGATCCGCACGCGCGCCGGGTCCGCGAGCGCCTTGAAGAGCTCGGCGGTCGCCTCCGCCTCCTCCTCGCTCAGCGTCGATGCGCCGAGCGGTGCACAGCAGGCGACCGGCTCGAGCGTCGCGCTCATGCGCTCCTCCGGCCGTGCAGCAGGGTCTCCATGGTCCTCTCCTCGTATCGACATGCCTCAATATATCGAAGCATGTCGATGTGTCAAGCACCGCGGCTGCGGGCCGGCACGCTGCGGCTCGTCGAGCGTGCGCTAGGCAGCCTCGAGTAGCTCCGCCGCGCCGGGAAAGAGTGCGCGCGCGTCCTGCGACGCGGCACGCCGGTCGGCGGCGCCGATCACGCCCGTCGAGCGGGAGCCGCGCCGCTTGAGGTGCGTCGTGACCTCGCGCAGGCGGCGGCCCGCGCCCGCCTCGGCGGCATCCACGTCGACGACGAGCCGCGACCCCGGGACCGGGACCGCACGCGCGAGCACGAACACCTCCCCGTAGGAGGCCGCCCGCTCCAGCACCTCGGAGGAGGGCGTCGCGCCGCCGAGGACGAGGATCGCGCGTTTCGTACGGTTCATCGACTGCTCCTTTTCGTCGAACGTCGGAACGCCACGGTACGGACGCGCTCCCAAAGAGCGGCCCAATCCGGCGTAAAGACTCGGTTCGGCGTCTTCCTGTCTTGACAGTCGGGTCGATCCGTTCGTAGCGTCGGGTCATGGCCGACAAGTTCCTGAGCCCGTTCGACGTCGAGACACCGGCGGGCGCCGAGGGCTGGGAGGAGATGTACCCGTACTACCTCCTCTTCGACCCCGACCGGCGCGAGCAGGAGGAGAACCGCTTCTGGTTCTACAACGGGATGCACTTCCCGGAGCCGATGCCGCCGTTCGACATGATCACGGCGGAGTCGTGCTACCTCTCGATCGGCCTCTACCAGGGACGCGTGTTCACGATCCCGACGGTGCTCGGGATCGAGCACCGCGTCGTCAACGGCTACGTCTACATCACCTCGAACGAGGTCTCGGACGAGGCGGAGATCGCACGACGGCTCGAAAACTTCCTGCCTCGCATCGGCTTCTACTACGAAAACTGGGACACGCTGGTCGCGCGGTGGCAGTCCGAGGTCGACCGGCGCATCGAGGAGCTCGACGCGCTGCAGGTGCCCCGCCTGCCCGAGGTCGAGGACGAGCAGGAGCTGATCCACGACCACCGCCTCGGCTCGAACTACCGGCTGATGGCGGCGTACGACCGCGCCCTCCAGCTCTACAACGAGCTGAACCAGCTGCATTTCGAGCTGCTGCTGCTCGCGTACGGGGCGTACCTCACGTTCTTCCAGTTCTGCCAGACCGCGTTCCCCGACATCGGCCTGCAGGCGATGGGCCAGATGATCGCGGGCTACGACACGACGATGATGCGGCCCGACGACGAGCTGAAGGCCGCCGCCGCGAAGGCGCTCGAGCTCGGCGTCGACGCGGCGTTCGTCGACGGGCGCCCGCACGACGACGTGATCGCCGAGCTCGGCTCGAACGCCGCGGGCCGCGCGTGGCTCGACGACTTCGAGCGGCGCAAGCACCCGTGGTTCTTCATGTCGACCGGCGACGGGTTCTACCACCATCACCGCGCGTGGGCTGACGATCTCGCCCTCCCGTTCGCGGCGATCACCGGCTATGTCTCCCAGCTGCGCGAGGGCGCGTCGCTCGACCGGCCGCTCGCCCAGCTCCGGGCCGAGGGCGAGCGGATCGCCTCGGAGTACCGCGACCTCCTCGGCACCGACGAGGAGCGCGCGCAGTTCGACCAGATGCTCGGCCTCTGCCGCCACGTCTTCCCGCACGCAGAGAGCCACAAGTTCTTCATCGAGCACTGGGGCACGTCCCTCTTCTTCAACCGGATCAGGGAGGTCGGCGCCGCGCTCGCGGAGCAGGGCTTCCTCGAGGACGCAGAGGACCTCTTCTTCCTGAACATCCACGAGGTGCACGAGGCCCTGTCGGACGTCGGCCTCGCCTGGGCCGGCGGCGCGCCCGGCCGCGGCACCATCTACTGGCCGAAGCGCGTCGCGCGCCGCAAGGAGATCCTCGCGCGGCTCGCGGAGTGGACGCCCCCGCCTGCGCTCGGCGTCGTGCCGGAGGTGATCACCGACCCGACGGTGCAGCTTCTCTGGGGTGTGACCGCGGAGCGGCTGCGCAGCTGGGCGGGCGGCTCCGTCGAGAGCGGGATCAGCGGCTACGCGGCGTCGCCGGGCGTCGTCGAGGGGACGGCGCGCGTCGTCCGCGACGTCAACGACATCGGCACGGTGCAGCAGGGCGAGGTGCTCGTCTGTCCCGTCACCGCCCCGAGCTGGGCGCCGGTGTTCCCGAAGATCGCCGCCGCCGTCTCGGACATCGGCGGGATGATGTCGCACGCCGCGATCATCGCCCGCGAGTACGGCATGCCGGCGGTCGTCGGCACCGGCCACGCGACCAAGACGATCCAGACCGGCGACCGGGTGCGCGTCGACGGGAACAGCGGCACCGTCACGATCCTCCGATAACCCGATGCTCGTCGTCCCGTTCCAGGAGCTCGGCATCGAGCACGTTCCGCTCGCGGGCGGCAAGGCGGCGCACCTCGGCGACCTGCTGCAGGCGGGCTTCCCGGTGCCGCCCGGCTTCGCCGTCACCACGCGCGCGTTCGACCTCGTCGTCGGCCACCACGCCGACGCGCTCCTCGCGGAGGTCGACACCGCCGACGTCGTCGCGCTCGAGACGGCGGCGGCGCGGCTGCGGGCACTCGTCGAGGCGCTGCCCGTGCCGGACGAGGTGGAGCGCGACGTCCGCGCGGGCTACGCGCGGCTCGGGCGCGAGATCGGTCTCGCGGAGCCCGCGGTGGCGGTCCGCTCGAGCGCCGTCGCCGAGGATGCCGCGGACGCGAGCTTCGCCGGGATGCAGAGCACCTTCCTCTGGCTGCGCGGCGCCGACGAGGTGCTCGAAGGCGTGCGCCGCTGCTTCGCGAGCTACTTCAACGCGGAGGCGCTTGCCTACCGCGCGGAGCACGGCGGAGCAGCGGGCATGAGCGTCGCGGTCCAGTACATGGTGGACGCCCGGGTCGCCGGCGTCATGTTCACCCTCAATCCGCTCTCCGGCGACCGTTCGGCGATCGCGATCGACGCGAGCTACGGCCTCGGCGTGACGGTCGTCGGCGGCGAGGTCACGCCGGACTCGTTCCTCTGGTCGAAGGTGGCGCGCGAGCTCGTTCGCACCCGGATGGGGACGAAGGAGGTCGAGGCGGTCGCGGCGCCGGACGGCCGCGGCACCGTGCTGCGGGAGGTCCCCGAGGAGCTGCGGACGCGCCCGTGCCTCGAGCCCGCCGAGGTCGCGCGCCTCGCGGAGCTCGGGCGCGAGGTCGAACGCCACTACGGGCGGCCGCAGGACGTCGAGTGGGCGATCGACCGGACCCTTGGGGAGATCCTGCTCCTGCAGACCCGGCCCGAGACGGTGTGGACGCCGAAGCGCACCGCCCTCGAGCCCGCGACGCCGACGGCGCGCATCGCCGCGCTGTACCTCGAGCGGAAGCAGCTGCGGCCTTGACGGACGGCCCCGAGCTCACCCCCGAGGACGTGCGCGAGATCCTCCGCCTCGTCGACGAGGCCGGCTACGACGAGTTCGAGCTCGAGACGCCGCGCCTCTCGATCCGGTTCAGCCGCGGCGGGGCCACCGAGCCGTCCGCTGCAGCGTCGAGCGCCGGCCTGGTCGACGTGACGGCGCCGATGGTCGGCACCTTCTATCGCGCGCCCGCGCCGGGAGCGCCGCCGTTCGTCGAGGTGGGAAGCGACGTCGAGGAGCGCACGCAGGTCTGCATTCTCGAGGTGATGAAGCTCATGAACTCGGTGCACGCGGGCGTCCGCGGGGTCGTCGCCGAGGTCTGCGTCGGCGACGCCTCACCGGTGCAGTACGGGGACGTGCTCTTCCGGATCCGGCCCTCATGACGCGCATCGGACTCGTCGACACGACGGTCCGCGACGGCCACCAGAGCCTCTGGAGCGCGAACGCGCTGACGACGGAGATGATCGCGGCGGTTGCGCCGGTGACGGCGCGCGTCGGTTACCGCGCGCTCGACTTCACGAGCTCGACGCACATGGCGATGACGGTCCGCTGGCACCGAGAGGACCCGTGGGACCGGATCCGCGTCGTGCGTGCGCTGATGCCCGACACGCGGCTCGGCTTCATCACCCCCGGGATGCGCTTCATGGCGTGGGAGCGCGCGCCGCTCGACGTGATGCGGCTCGCCCTCGCCTGCGTGATCCGCAACGGGATCGACCGCGTGTGGGTCGCCGAGTCGATGAACGACGTCGAGACCGACCTGACGATCGCGCGGATCGCCAAGGACGAAGGCGCCGCCGAGGTGCTCGTCGGCCTCGTCTTCAGCGTGAGCCCGGTGCACACCGACGCGTACTACGCCGAGCGCGCCGCCGCGGTCGCCGCCGACCCGAACGTCGACGTCCTCAACCTCAAGGACCCGGGCGGCCTCCTCACGCCGGAGCGCGTGCGAACGCTCGTGCCGGCGCTGCGCGGGGCGGCGCCGTCGCTGCCCCTCGAGGTGCACACCCACAACACGGTCACGATGGGCGGCCCCACCTACCTCGAGGCCACGCAGCTCGGCGCATCGTTCGTGTGCACCGCGGTGCGACCGCTCGCCAACGGCACGTCGCAGCCGTCGGCCGAGGCGACGCTCGCGAACCTCCGCGGCGCCGGGTTCGAGGTCGAGCTCGACGAGGAGGCGCTCGCCGAGCAGGCGCGGTACTTCGCCGAGCTCGCCGACCGCCTCGGCCGCCCGCAGGGCGCGCCGCTCGAGTACGACGCGTCCGTGTACCGGCACCAGTTGCCCGGCGGGATGACCTCGACCCTCCGCCGGCAGCTCGGCGAGGTGGGCATGGCCGACCGCTTCGACGAGCTGCTCGCGGAGCTGCCGCGCGTGCGGGAGGAGCTCGGCTGGCCGATCATGGTCACGCCGCTCTCGCAGTTCATCGGCGTCCAGGCGTTCCTCAACGTGACGACGGGCGAGCGCTGGTCGCAGATGCCGGACGAGATCGTGAAGTACGTGCTCGGCCACTACGGCCCGCCGCCCGGCGAGCTCGACCCGGAGGTGGCGGCGAAGGCGCTCGCCTCGCCGCGGGCGGAGGAGTTCGCGCGCACCGAGCACCGGCTCGACCTCGGGGAGGCCCGGGCACGGTACGGAGACGCGATCTCCGACGAGCTCCTGCTGCTCCGGATGATGCTGCCGCCCGCCGAGGTCGAGGCGATGCTGGCCGCGACGCCCGGCGCCGCCCCGTCCGCGCCCGCGCCCGCGCCCGCGCGGCATCCGCTCGTGCAGCTCGTCGAGGGGATCGCACGACGGCGGCCGGCGGAGGTGGAGCTGCGCCATCCCGGCGTGCGGCTCCGCGCCCGAAGGCGCGCCGCGTGAGCCTCCCGGCCGGGATCGACGGCGTCGTCTTCGACGTCGACGGGACGCTGCTCCACGCCGACGACCCGGGCGGGGTGCACGGCGCGCACCCGATCCCCGGCGCGATCGAGACGGTCGCCGCGGCGCGGGCGAGCGGGCGGAGGCTGCTCTTCTTCACGAACGGGACCGGCCGCCCGCCCGCGCAGTACGCCGACGACCTGCGTGCGCTCGGCTTTCAGCTCGAGGACGAGGAGTTCATGAACCCCGCGGTCGTCGCGGCCCGGTACGTGGCGCGGCGCTTCCCGGGCAGGAGCGTGCTCGTGCTCGGCGGCCCGGGCGTCGTCGCGCCGCTGCGGGAGCTCGGCATCGAGACCGTGGCTGCCGCGCCCGCGGACGTGGTGCTCGTCGGCTGGGACGATTCGCTCACGTACACGGCGCTGCGCGCCGCCTGCGACTCCGTCTGGGCCGGCGCGCCGCTCCTCGCCACGTCGACCGCGCCGGTCTTCTCCGTCCGCGGCGGTCCCGCCCCCGGCTGGTCGGGCGCGATCGTCGCCGGGATCCGCCGCACGACCGGCGCGCGCGCGGTCACGGTCGGGAAGCCGTCGCAGATCGCGCTGCGCGAGATGTGCCGCGCGCTCGGCTCGCCCGCCCGCCGCACGCTCGTCGTCGGCGACGACCTCGACCTCGAGCTCGAGATGGCGCGGCGCGGCGGCGCGCCGACCGCGCTCGTCCTGACGGGGATCTCCTCGCGAGAGGACCTCGTGCGCCGAGCGCCCGAGCGGCGGCCGGCCATGGTGCTCGAGTCGGTCGCGGACCTTCGCTTCTAGCGCTTCGCGCTGCGCGCGTGGTGCGAGCCGAGATCGAGCGCGACGACGAGGATCAGCGTCCAGGCCCACGCGTTCACCGGGTGGAAGAGCAGCGGCTCCCGGTCGCCGATGCGGTCGGAGACGAACCAGGTCACGAACCAGATGAGCATCATCGGGGGTTACCTCCTTGTGTCGTCGTCCAGCGGTCCGCGCAGGACGATCTCCTCGTACAGCGGCCGGTAGCCGAACCGCCGGTTCAGGTCGAGCATCGACGCGAGCCGCGCCTCCGTCGCCGTGCGCAGCCGTTCGACCGCGTGCTCCTTCGCCCACGCGACCTCGGCGCGCTTGATCGCGCCCGCGACGCCGCGGCCGCGCGCCGCCTGCGCGACGGCCATGAAGCCGTTCCACCACTCCTCTCCGCGGCGCTCCAGGTACCCGTAGCCGAGGAGCTCGTCGCCGTCGAGCGCGACGAAGTACGCCTCCGGCGGATGCGCGTGCAGCCCCCACTCGCGCCACGACTCGAACTCGAAGCTCGTCCCGGCACGGCCGGGCTGGTCGGCGTAGGCGACGCGCGCGAGCTCGAAGAGCGCGCGCTCGAGGTCGGGCCGCTCCGCGAAGGTCGCGAGCGGCAGGCGCGGCGGCCCGAGGTCGGCGGCCTCGTCGAGCTCGAGCTCCGAGATCACGTAGCGGCGAACCTCCTCGTAGCCCCGGCTGCGGAGGAAGTCGGCGACGTCCGGCGTCCGTGTCGTCGTCCACGCCTCGAGGCCGGTCTTGCCGAGCGCCCGCGCCCCGTTTGACGCGTCGCGGAAGCGCGCATCGTCGATCTCGTGGAACCACGTCTCGGCGTACGGCAGCTGGCCGAGCCCCGGGATCTCGCTCACCTGCTGCATCTGGCGGGATTGTCGCTCGTCCTGCTGCTCGCGGCGGCCGCTCCGGCGCACGGCGGCGCGCGCTCGCCGCGGGTGACGATCGTCGCCGACTCCGTCGGCGGCGCGCTCGCGGCGCCGGCGGCCCGGCGGAAGCTCGGAGCCGGGCTCGACGTCGACCTGGAGGCCGTGGTCTGCCGCACACTCGCCACGCCCGGCTGCCACGCTCCGGGCGCGCCCGCGCCGCCGAGCGCGCTCGACACGATCGAGCGGCTCGGGGCGCTCGGGCAGGTGGTCGTGGTCGACGTCGGCTACAACGACCCCTCGACGGGCTACGCGGCGTCGCTCGACCGTGTGATGGCGGCGCTCGTCGCCCGCGGCGTCCGCCACGTGGTGTGGGTGACGCTCGCCGAGACGCAGGGCGTGTGGGTGCAGACGAACGCGCAGATCCGTGCCGCCGGCGCCCGGTGGCCGCAGCTCGCGGTCGCCGACTGGGCGCGGGTCGTGACCCCGGACCTGCTCGCCGACGGCCTCGCTCACCTGAACGAGCAGGGGGCGGTCGCGCTCGCACGGTTCCTCCGGCCCGTCGTGACGCGCGCGTGCGGCGACGCGTGCGCGGCCTTCTGCGGCCTCCTGCGCACGCCGAACGGGTTCGACCCGGTGTCGGCGTACGGCGTCGACTGCACGGAGGCGCGGGCGGCCGTCGCGGGCGTCGAGCGGGGCGCGCCTGGCGCGTGGACGTGCTCGCGCTCGACCGACGGGGTCGTCGAGCTGGACTGCGTGGACGGCGACGCGCACGCGCGCGTGCTCGAGCGGGCGCCGGTGCCGGTGAGACGCGCGGGCGGCGTGGTGGTGCTTGCGAACTGGTCGTTCCGGTTGCACCGCGGACTGCTCGAGGCACGGGAGGCCCGGCGCGGCTGGCTGCCGCTCGGCCGCGGCCCCTGGTGCGTCCCCGACGTCCCGCGCGAGGCGCTCGTCGCGCTTCGCCTGCGGCCGACGACCCGCCACGCCGGCTGCTTCCGGGAGGGCAGGTGACCGCAGCCGCCGGCTAGCCCTCTCCCGTCGGACCGATCCACCTCGAGGAGGACGGCGAATCATCCGCGGCGCCGATGTGCGCCGGTACCTCGCCCCCTAGATTCGGAGCCATGAAGAAGCGACTCCTCTTCCTCCTCGTCGTCACCGGCCTGATCGTGCTCGCGCTCGGCGGGTGGACGGTGCAGGGCCTGCGCTGGGCCGTCTCCGGCGGGTTCGCCCGCGGTCTGCCCCAGCCCGCCTGAGCGACCGCGGCCGTTAACCAGGTTAAGGGGTTCGGGTAGCCTGCGGTGGTGAGCAGGCGCTTCCTCTCCGTCGATCCGCCCGACCTCGGCCTCTGGCCGACGGCGAAGGGGCTCGCGCGCCTCTGGCGCGAGCAGGCGCACCTCGTCCTGCTCGGGCTCGCGTGTGCGCTCGTCTACTCGGGCCTGTCGCTCGCGATCCCGATCGTGATCCGGCACGCGATCGACGACGCGATCGCGCCGCGGAGCGGCCACCGGGCGGCGATCTGGCCGTACCTCGTGGCGGTGCTCGGGCTCGCGCTCGTCCGCTTCGGCGTGAACTTCACGCGCCGCTACGCGACCGCGCGCACCGGCATCCGCGTCGAGTGGCGGATGCGGGAGCTGCTCTACCAGGCGTACCTGCGCTACCCGCGCGCGTTCTACGACCGGCACGCGACGGGCCAGGTCGTCTCACGCGCGACGAACGACCTCTACCCCATCCGCTACTTCATCGGCTGGGGGATGACGCAGGGGATCCAGTCTCTGATGATGATCGTCGGGATCGCGGTCGTCCTGTTCCTCGTGAACGTGAAGCTCGCTGCGTTCGCGCTCGTCTCCATGCCGGCGGTGTTCGTGCTCGCGTTCACGTTCGCCCGCAAGGTGATGCCGATCTCCCGCGAGGTGCAGCAGCTGAAGGCCGACGTGACCGAGGCGGCCGACGAGGCCGTGGTCGGGATCGAGATGGTGCAGGCGTTCGGCCGCGAGGACGACGTGCAGGCGCGCTTCGGGAAGAAGGCCGAGGCGGTCCGCGACGGGGTGCTCCGCCAGGCGCGCGTCGAGGCCGCGTTCCTGCCGGGGCTGCTCTTCCTGCCGACGCTCTCGATCGCGGCCGTCGTCCTCTTCGGCGGCCGCGAGGTGATCGGCGGTTCGCTCACCTACGGCGAGTTCTTCCTCTTCTACCAGCTGCTCCTGCAGCTCGTCTGGCCGCTCGAGGCCCTCGGCTGGATCCTCTCGCTCGCGCAGCGCGCGACCGCGTCGGCGTCACGCAGCTTCGCGTGGCTCCAGGGGATCGAGTCGATCCCGGAGCCGCGCTACCCCACCGAGCTGCCGCCCGGCCGGCTCGGCGTCCGCTTCGAGAGCGTGCGCTTCTCCTACGGCACGGGCTCGGAGGTGCTGTCGGGCGTCGACCTCGACGTCGCGCCCGGCGAGGTGATCGCCGTCTGCGGCCCGACCGGCGCCGGCAAGACGTCGCTCCTCAACCTCCTGCCCCGCTTCTACGACCCGACGGACGGACGGGTGTCGATCGGCGGCGTCGACGTCCGCGACGTGCCCCTCGAGGAGCTCCGGTCGGCGGTGGCGATCGTCACCCAGCGGCCGATCCTCTTCTCGATCCCGCTGCGCGACAACCTCCTCGCGGCGCGTCCCGACGCCGAATGGGACGAGGTGGTCGCGGCGTGCGAGGCGTCCGGCGTGGCGCACTTCGCCGTCGACCTTCCGGACGGCTACGACACGCTGATCGGCGAGCGCGGGGTCAACCTCTCCGGCGGGCAGCGCCAGCGTGTCGCGCTCGCGCGCGCACTGGTCGCCGGCGCGCGCGTCGTCGTTCTCGACGACCCGATGTCGGCCGTCGACACGCAGACCGAGCGCCACCTCGTCGAGAACCTCCGCCCCGCCCTCGCCGGCCGCACCGTGCTGATCGCCACGCAGCGGCTCTCGACGGTCGAGGTCGCGGACCGCGCCGTCGTGCTCGACGACGGCGTGATCGTGGAGTCCGGTCGCCCGCAGGACCTGCTCGCGCGCGGCGGCATCTTCTGGTCGCTCTTCGGTGAAGAAGTTGGCGCCGCGGCATAAGCGGACCGGGCTCACCCGGCTGACGCGGTACCTCCGCGGCCGCGGGCTGCGCGTCGCGCTGCTTTCGGCGATCGGCATCTGCTCGGCCGCCGCGCCTGTGACAGCGCTCCTCGTCGTTCAGGACGCGATCGACCACGGCATGCGGACGCACGACCGGGGCCGGCTCGCGTGGGACGTCGGCATCTACCTGTCGATCAACGGCCTCGCCTGGATCCTGCAGACGACGCTCGTCCGGGGCCTCGCGAGCGTCGGGCAGGACGTCGTCCTCGGGCTACGCGAGGACCTGTTCGATCACCTGACGACGCTCTCGCTCCGCTACTTCTCTCAGCAGAAGGCGGGTTGGATCATCTCGCGCCTCACCTCGGACGTCGACGCGCTCTCCGACGTCCTCTCGCAGGGGCTGACGACGCTCGTCGTGAACACGCTGACGCTGCTCGCGGCGATCGTCGGCCTGTTCGTGCTCGACTGGCGCCTCGGCCTCGTCGCGCTCGTGATCCTCCCGCCCACGCTCGTCCTGACGCGGTGGTTCCAGGTGCGCTCGCACGCCGCCTTCCTGCGCGTGCGCGAGACGATCTCGTCCATGACCGCGCAGATCGCCGAGTCCGTCGCCGGGATGGCGGTGATCCAGGCGTTCAACCGCGAACGGGCCTTCCTCGGCGAGTTCGACCGCGCGAACGCGGCGAACCGCGAGACGAACACGCACGCGCAGTTCCTGAACTCGCTCTTCTTCCCGGGAATCGAGTTCCTGGGCATCGTCGCGATGGCGTCCGTGCTCTGGGTCGGTGCACACATGATCTCGAGTGGGTCGCTGACGATCGGGACGCTCGTCTCGAGCGTCTTCGTGCTCAACCTCGTCTTCCAGCCGCTGCAGGAGCTGTCCGACCTCTACGGGCAGGTGCAGTCGGCCGGCGCCGCGATGGAGAAGATCACCTCGGTGCTCGACACCGAGCCGGAGATCCGCGACGCGCCGGACGCGCACCGGCCCGCGCGGATCGAGGGCGACCTGCACATCGACCACGTCACGTTCTCGTACGGCCGCGAGCCGGTGCTGCACGGGATCGACATCCACGTGCCGGCCGGCGGGTGCCTCGCGCTCGTCGGAGAGTCCGGCGGCGGCAAGTCCACGACCGCGAAGCTCGTGGGCCGCTTCTACGACCCGGACGAGGGCGCGATCCGCGTCGACGGCCGCGACCTGCGCAGCCTCGAGCTGCGCGCGTACCGCCGGCAGCTCGGCGTCGTCCTCCAGGACCCCTTCCTCTTCGCCGGCACGATCGCCGACAACATCCGCTTCGCGGCGCCGCAGGCGGCCGACGACGACGTCGCCGCCGTCGCGCACGCGGTCGGCGTCGACCGTGTCGCGCGGCGCTTCGAGCGGGGGCTCGCCCACGAGGTGCGCGAGGGCGGCGCCGGCCTGTCCGCCGGCGAGCGCCAGCTCATCTCGATCGCACGCGCGCTGCTCGCCGACCCGCGCATCCTGATCCTCGACGAGGCGACGTCGAACATCGACCGGCCGACGGAGATCCTGATCGAGCAGGCGCTCGACCGGCTGCTGCGCGGCCGCACGTCGATCATCATCGCGCACCGCCTCGCCACCGTCCGCCGCGCCGACGAGATCCTCGTCGTCGAGCACGGCCGCATCACCCAGCGCGGGCCGTTCGAGGAGCTGCTCCGCACCGACGGCCCGTTCCGGCGGCTCGCGACCCAGCTACACGGAGCTTCTCAGCTGCAGGGCGGGGAGCTCTTGCACTCGCCGCCGGTGACCGGCAGTCGCGCGAGCAGCTCACCGAGCGTCGCGAGCTCCGAGCCCGAGTAGCGGCCCGTGAAGAGATCGTCGATCCCGCGCAGGTGCGTCTCGGCCGCCGCGCGGAGCTTGTCGCGTCCGTCGTCGGTGATCTTCGCGTAGGAGACGCGAGCGTCCGACGCGCACGTCTCCTTGCAGACGAGCCCCGACCGCTCGAGCCCCTCGAGGAGTCTCGTGATCCCGGAGGCCGTCAGGAGGATCTCCTGCGCGAGGTCGACGCGCCGCATCCGCCCGCCCTCGGCGTGCGAGAGGTGGAGCAGCACCTCGTAGTCGTTCAGCGTGAGGCCGTGCTCGTTCTGGAGCTGCGCGGAGAGCTCGCGCGTGATCGCCGCGTGCGCGCGCAGGAACGAGACCCAGGCCGCGAGCTCGATCGGGGTTGTGAACGTCGACATAGTTGCGCCCTCAAGTGTAGCGGAACCGACAGGTAGATTCTCCGATATGGCCCGGAGCGACAAGGGAATCGAGGCCGAGGGCCTCGTCCGCCGTTTCAAGGACATCGTCGCGGTGGCCGGGATCGACCTGACCGTGGCGCCCGGGGAGATCTACGGCTTCCTGGGCCCGAACGGCGCGGGCAAGTCGACCACGGTGCACATGCTCACCACCCTCCTGCCGCCGTCCGGCGGCCGGGCGAGCGTGGCCGGCTACGACGTCGCGCGCCAGGGGCCGAAGGTGCGAGCGTCGATCGGCGCGGCGTTGCAGGAGGCGGCGCTCGACCCGTTCCTGACGGGCCGCGAGCACCTCCGCCTGCAGGCCTCCCTGCACGGGATCGCGGGCGACACGCGGCGCGACCTGATCGAGCGGCTGCTCGACCGGGTCGGGCTCACCCAGGCGGGCGGCCGGAAGGTGCGGACGTACTCGGGTGGCATGAAGCGGCGGCTCGACCTCGCGCTCGCCCTCATCCACGACCCGTCGATCCTCTTCCTCGACGAGCCGACGACGGGGCTCGACCCGCAGAGCCGGACGGCGCTCTGGGACGAGGTCGGGCGGCTCGCGCGCGAGGAGGGCGTGACGGTCTTCCTCACGACGCAGTACCTCGAGGAGGCCGACGTGCTCGCGGACCGTGTCGGGATCATCGACCACGGCCGGATCGTCGCCGAAGGGACGCCGGCGCGGCTGAAGGCGGAGATCGGCCGCCCCACCGTCGAGGTGGTGCCGGAGCGCGGCGACGACCTCGAGCGGCTGCGCACGCTGCTGCGGCGCTTCGGCGTCGAGACCGCGGCGCGCCCCGGCGCGTTCGCGGTGCAGCTCGACGGACACGGCGCGCTGCCCGAGGTGATCCGCGCCCTCGACACGGAGAATCTGCGCGCCGAGCAGATCAACCTCCACCAGCCGACGCTCGACGACGTCTTCCTCGCCAAGACCGGCCGCACGCTGGAAGGCGAGGAGTGACCCACCAGGTCTGGCTGATCGCCCGGCGCTCGCTCGTCCGCACGTTCCGCCAGCCCGGCGTCTGGATCCCGCCGCTCACGTTCCCGCTCATGCTGATGGCCGTGAACTCGAACGGCCTGCGCGCGGCGACGCATCTGCCCGGGTTCCCGACGCGCTCGTTCCTCGCGTTCTTCCTGCCGTTCTCGTTCCTGCAGGGCGCGCTCTTCGCGTCCGGTATCGCGGGCACCGACCTCGCCCGCGACATCGACACCGGCTTCCTGAACCGGCTCGCGCTCACGCCCGTGCGCGGCTCAGCGCTCCTCCTCGGGCAGATCGGCGGCGCCGTCGGCCTCGGCGCCCTGCAGGCGCTCGTCTACCTCGGTGTCGGGCTCGCCGCCGGCGTCCACATCGAGTCCGGCGTCGCCGGCGCCTTCCTGATCCTCGTGCTCGCGGTGCTGATCGCGACCGGCTGGGGGACGCTCGGCCTCTGGCTCGCGCTCCGGACGGGCTCGGGCGAGGGCGTGCAGTCGCAGTTCCCGCTGCTCTTCTTCGCGACGTTCATCTCCAGCATGAACCTTCCGCGCAACCTGATCGAGGTGACGTGGTTCCGCGACATCGCAACGATCAACCCGGTCAGTTACATGATCGAGGGACTGCGCTCCCTCGTCATCTCCGGCTGGGACGGGCAGGCGCTCGTGCTGGGCTTCGCCTTTACATTCGCGTTGATCGCCGCATCGATGGCGCTCGCGACGAGACAGCTCTCGAGAAGGATGACTCGAACATGAGCGCTTCAGTCACGAACCTGGTTCGTCGAACCAGGTTCCGGGGTCGAACATGAGCGCCTCAGACACGAACCCGGTTCGTCGAACCAGGTTCCGGGGTCGAACATGAGCGCTTCAGACACGAACCTGGTTCGAACATGAGGGGCACGGCCAACGTCGCGCTCGCGCTCGCCTACCGGCAGACGACCGTGCTGCTCAAGAACCCCTCGCTCTTCGTGCCGCCGATGCTCTTTCCGCTGCTCAACTTCACCGCGTTCGCAGGCGGCCTGTCGCGGCTCCGGCACGTTCCCGGCTTCGACTTCCACGGGGGCTACACCGCGTTCCAGTTCGTCTTCGTGCTGCTGCAGTCCGCCGCATTCGGCGGCGTCTTCGCGGGGTTCGGGATCGCGCGCGACTTCGAGCGCGGGTTCGCGCGGCGCCTGCTCGTCTCGGCCCCCCAGCGCACCGGCATCATCGTCGGCTACGGGCTCGCGGCGCTCGTGCGCTGGGCGATGATCGCCGTCGTCCTCACGGCGGTCGGGCTCGCCGCCGGCATGCAGGTCGGCGGCGGCGGCGTCGACATCTTCGGGCTGTTCGCGCTGGCGCTGATCTTCAACCAGGTCGGCCTCCTCTGGGCCTGCGGCGTCGCGATGCGCTTCCGGTCGGTCCAGGCGGGACCGCTGATGCAGACGCCCGTCTTCATGGCGCTCTTCCTCGCACCCGTCTACGTGCCGCTCGACCTGCTCCGCGGCTGGATCCACACCGTCGCGCGGTTCAACCCGCTGACGTTCGTGCTCGAGTCGGGCCGCGGGTTCATCCAGGGCGAGCCGACGCAGGTCGGGCTCGCATTCGCGCTCGTCGCCGGCCTCTTCGCCGTCTTCGCGGTGTGGGCGCGTACCGGGTTGGCGCGAGCGGAGCGCGCGGGCTAACCTGAACCGGGTATCCGGTCAGCTCCCCTCAGGTGACGCGATGACGCAGGACCGGGCCCGCGCGGCGACGCACCGTGCGCGCGAGCAGCAGGCGAGCCGGTACGAACTGCTCTTCGAGGCGGCGCCGCTCCCCTACCTCGTCACCGATCGCCAGGGAGTGATCACGGCTGCGAACGCGGCCGCCGAGCGGCTGCTCGCCGCCGAGGCGGGTTCCCTGCGCGGGAAGCCGCTCCTGACCTTCGTCGACCCCGAGCGGCGCCGCGCCTTCCGACGCGACGTGCTCGCGCTCGTGCGCAACCGCGAGGCCCTCGACGTGAAGGTGCGCCTGCGGCGGCACGATGCAGTCGAGTTCGACGCCCGCGCGCGCACGTCCGCCGTCGGCGACGAGATCCTCTGGTCGCTCGTCGACGAGACGACGCTCGCCCCGGCGGAGCCCCGGGTCTCAGAGCTGAACCGCGAGCTCGAGGAGCACGCCGCCGCGCGCAGCGCCGAGCTCGAGAGCCTGGTCGAGCAGCTCCCGATCGGCGTCGCGCTCCTGCGGGACGACGGCAAGATCGAGCACATCAACGACCGCGCGGCGGCGATCGTCGGCACGGACCTCGAGCGCGCCCGGGACGGCCTGTGGAGCTTCACCCTCCTCGACCTCTCCGGAAGACAGCTCGAGCCCGACCAGTACCCCGTGCGGCGCGCGCTCGCCGGCGAGGTCGTGCACGACGAGCGAGTCGTCGTCGAACGGGCCGACGGGGAGCGCGTGGTCATCGCGGTCTCTGCCGTGCCCGTCTCGGCGCCCGCACGCGGCGCGCTGCTCGTAGTCGACGATGTGACGGAGCTCGAGCGGCGGGTGCGCGCCGAGCGCGAGTTCGTCTCGAACGCCGCGCACCAGATCCGGACGCCGATCACGATCATCGCGAGCGTCGTCGCGGCGCTGCGTGCCGGCGGCCAGGACGACCCCCAGACGCTGCGCCGGTTCATCGACCACATCGACGACGCGGTCGCGCGGCTGGCCGGCCTCGCCGAGGCCCTGCTGGCGCTCGCACGCCTGCAGAGCGGCGAGTCGACGCCGCTCCGCGTCGTGGCGCTGCGGCCGCTGCTCGACCGGGCCGCGGGGCGGCGGACGATTACGGTCGACTGCCCGGCCGACGCCGCGGTGGTCGCCGACGAGGCGCTGCTCGTCGAGGCCATCTCGAACGTCGTGGACAACGCATTCGTCCACGGCGGCGGCGACGTCGAGCTGCGTGCCCGGCGGAAGGGGACGACCGCCGTCGTCGAGGTGCGAGACCGAGGGCCGGGAATCCCGTCCGGGCGGCGCGAGAGCGCGTTCGAGCGCTTCAGCGGCAGCGGCACGGGCCTCGGGCTCGCGATCGCGAGCGAGGCGGCGCGTGCGCTCGGAGGATCGCTCGAGCTCGACGACATCGAGGGCGGAGGGCTGCTCGTCCGGTTCAAGCTGCGCGGAGCGAAGCTCCTGTGAGCCGGATCCTCGTGGTCGACGACGAGGAGGCGATCTGCGACGCGGTCGCCTACTCGCTGCGCTCGGAGGGGCTCGACGTGGAGACGCGGACCGACGGAGCGGCGGCGCTCGAGGCGCTCGGAGACGCGCCGTTCGACCTCGTCGTGCTCGACGTCATGCTGGCCGACATCTCCGGGGTCGAGGTGTGCCGCCGGATGCGTGCGGCGAGCGACGTCCCGATCCTGATGCTGACGGCGCGCGACGCCGAAGCCGACCTCGTGCTCGGGTTCGAGGCGGGCGCCGACGACTACGTCACGAAGCCCTTCTCGATGCGCGAGCTGGTGAGCAGGGTGCGGGCGATCCTCCGGCGGCGCGAGCGCGACCGCTGGGCGCCGGAGGTCGAGCTGGTCGCGGGAGACGTGGTCGTCGACCTGCTCCGCCACGAGGCGTCGGTGGCGGGCCGCCCCGTCTCGCTGACGCCGATCGAGTTCCGCCTGCTCGCGCTGCTCGCGTCGGACGACCGCGCGTTCTCGCGGCGCGAGCTGCTCGAGTCGGCGTGGGAGACGACGTTCGTTCCCGACGAGCGGGCGTGCGACGTCCACATCGCGAACCTCCGCCGGAAGATCGAGGACGACGCCGCGAACCCGCGGCGCCTCCTGACGGTGCGCAGCGTCGGCTACCGCCTCACGCGTTCGTGAGGATCCCTTCACACAACCTGTAGCCCGGTCCCACGGCCCCGGTCGTACCGTCCGTTGATGGCCACGGAGCTCGTCGGACGCATCGAGGCTGCGGAGATCGACCGCGATCGCTACGTCGTGACCGCGCTGGGCCCGCTCGACGAGCGGACGGTCGGCGACCTGCGCGACGTGCTGGTGCCGGTCGCCGCCGCCGACGGAGCGATCGTCCTGCTCGACCTCGACGGCGCGCACGGCTTCGACGTGGCGGCGCTCGCGATCGTCGGCGTGGCGGCGCACCTCGTGAGCCGCCGGGGTGGACGGCTGTGCATCGTCACGAGGAGCGGGCAGGTGCGCGGCCTCGTCGACGACTCCGGCCTCGCGGACATCGTCGACATCGTCCCCACGCTGAGGCAGGCGATCTCGCGTGACTGAGACGTCGAAGCGGCGACCGACGCTGATCTTCTTCACGTCGCAGGTCGACGGACGCTGCCGCCGCGCCGAGGGGTTTCTCGCCCAGGTGCTGCAGCGCCGGCGGAACCACGACACGTTCACCGTCAGGTTCATCGCGCAGGAGGAGCACCCGGAGCTGCTCCGGCGATTCCGCATCGACGAGACGCCGACGCTCGTGGTCGTCGAGGACAAGCGCGTCCGCGGGCGCCTGCCCTCGCCGCGCGGCTGCGAGGAGATCCAGACGTTCCTCGCGCCGTGGCTGAAGTAGGTTCGCCGCGCATCCGGTGAGGGCAGAAGCACGCCGGATGCGTCGGACGGCCGGACGGGCACTCGCCCTCGCCGCGCTCGCAGGGGGAGCGGCGGCGGCGTACGTCGCGGTCGTCGACGCGCTCGGCACCCCGGGCCCGGGGCCGCAGGCGGCCGAGGCGGCCGACACGACGCTCGCCTCGCGGACGGTCGTCTTCCCCGGCGCACGCGTCGTCGTGCGGGCGGGCGGCGAAGGCGGCGCCTGCTACCGCGTCGTCCTCGGGCCTTCCACGGCGGCGCGCGCGTGCACGACCCGGCTCGCGCCCGACGAGGTCTCGGTCGCGGTCTCACGGACGACCGTCGGCGGCCTCGCAGGCGCCCGCGTGCGCGCCGTGATCGTGAAGCTCACGCGCAAGGGAACGACGTGGGCGACGCTACGGCACGGCGCCTTCGTCGCGCACCTGCCGAAGGCGCACACCGCGCGGGCGGTGGTCAAGGTGCTCCGCGACGGGACGCACGTGCGGATCGCGCTCAGAGCGGGCCGCTGAAGGTGTCGCACCCGGTCGGCTCGCCGCGCCGGTAGCCGCGGTCGAACCACTTCTGACGCTCTGCGGAGGATCCGTGGGTCCACGTCTCCGGGTTCACGCGCCCCTGCGCCGCCTGCTGGATGCGGTCGTCGCCGACGGCCGCGGCCGCGTCGAGTCCCTGGTTCACGTCCTGCTGGGTGAGGTCGGCGATGTAGCCGGTCGCAACGGCGTTCCGCGCCCAGACGCCGGCGTAGCAGTCGGCCTGCAGCTCGGTGCGGACGGAGCGGCTCTCCGCCCCCTGCGAGGACCCCGGGCTGAGCGCGCCGAGCAGGTCCTGCGCGTGGTGCCCGTACTCGTGCGCGATCACGTACGCCTCGGCGAACGGGCCGCCCTGTGCGCCGAAGCGATCGTGCAGCTCCTGGTAGAAGCCGAGGTCGATGTAGACGTGCTTGTCCGACGGACAGTAGAACGGCCCGACGTCCGTCGTCGCGGTGCCGCAGCCCGTCGGGGTGGAGCCGGTGAAGAAGACCGTCCTCGCGATCTCGTAGCGCTTGCCGTGCGCGCGGAACCACTTCTGCCAGTAGGCCTGGACGCTGTTCACGTCGGCGAGCACGCGGCAGTCCTGCCGCTGGTTGAAGTCGGCGTTCGCGCAGTCGAGCTGCGCGCCGGCGCCCGTGCCGGGGCCGGCGGTCACGCCGTCGAGGCTGCCGAACGTGCCGCTCCCGCCGCCGCCGAGCACGGCGACGAGCAGGTAGATGACGACGCCGACGAGGCCGAGGCCGCCGCCGCCGACCGCGATCGGCCCGCCGCCCAGGCCGCCCATGCCGCGGCGGTCCTCCACCTGGGACGGGTCGAGTCCACCACGCCTGAACCGCACTCCGCCTCCGTACCTACAGATCGCGTCTCGAAAACGCGAGCAGCGCCGTACCGCCGACGAGCGCAAGGTAGACCGCCGACCAGAGGAGCAGCGAGGAGCCCGCGCGGTGCGAGCCACCGAAGGGGCCGAGCTGCAGGACGAACCCGGCGAAGCCGGTCGTGTCCACCGTCAGGCGGTGCAGCGCGTCCTCGTACAGCGCGTCGAAGGGCAGAAACCACGTTGCGAGGTGCGAGATGTGCTCGAGCTTCTGCGAGTGGATCGCGTGACCGATCTCGCCCAGCAGCCCCGCCATCAGCCCGGCGCCGAAGACCATCAACGTGCCGATGCCGTTCGCGATCGGGGCGAGGGCGACCGAGCCCGCGACTGCGAGCGCGGCGACGAGTACGACCGCCGCGCCCAGCTCGATCCCCGGCGAGACGACCCGGTCCGGCCACCACCCGCCCGCCCAGTGGGTGATCCCGAGCGCGGCGAAGTAGACGGCGAGGACGTACGCCACGCAGACGCCCGCCGCGCCGGCGAAACGCGCGAGGAGGAGCTGCACGCGGCCGATCGGGCGGACGACGAGCGGCTGCAGCAGCCCGGCCTCGGCGTCCCCGCGGACGACGTTCAGCGTCAGGAAGACGGCGAGCACGGAGCCGAGGAAGAGGATCGCGAACATCGCGAGCCCGAAGACGATCGCGCCCGCGAGCACGTCCGGGTCGAGCGCCTCCTGACCGGGGCCGACGAAGCTGCGCGTGTCGCGGAACGCGGCGTGGACGCCCCACGCGTACAGCGCGAGGAAGCCGAGCGTCAGGACGAGCACGACCGCGAACATCTTGCGGCGCAGGCTCTCCCGCAGCCCGTAGCCGACGATCGCGATCACTCGACGACCTCGAGATAGACGTCTTCGAGGCTCGACGCCACGACCCGCACCTCGTAGACGTCCTCGCCGGCGGCGACGAGCTCGCGGACGAGCCGCGGCACGTCGGCCCGGCGCGCATCGGGGAACCGCCTCGTCCCGCCGCCCGTCTCCACCTCCACCCCGCCCTGGCGGCGCAGCTCGTCGGGCGTGCCTGCGGCGACGACGCGACCGTGGTCGACGATCACGACGTGGTCGCAGACGAGCTCGACCTCCGAGAGGAGGTGCGAGTTCAGGAGCACGGACGTCCCCCGCTCGCGCAGCCGCTCGAGCAGGCCGCGCACGATGCGGCGGCCGGCCGGGTCGAGCGCGCTCGTCGGCTCGTCGAGCAGCAGGAGCGGCGGGGCGCCGACGAGCGCCTGCGCGAGCCCCAGCCGCTGCTGCATCCCCTTCGACATCGAGCCGACGCGCGTCGCGCGCGCATCCGGCAGCCCGACGAGCTCGAGCAGCTCGATCCGCTCTGCGGCGCCCCCGGGCGACGCGGCGAGGCGCTGGTGCAGCGTCAGGACCTCGTCGGCGCTCATCCACGACGGGAACCGGAAGAGCTCCGCGAGGTAGCCGAGCGCGCGCCGCGCGTGCGCCGAGCCCGCCGGGGCGCCGGCGACCTCGACCGTCCCGGCCGAGGCGCGGACGAGGCCGCACGCGATCTTCACGAGCGTCGACTTGCCGGCGCCGTTCGGGCCGAGCAGACCGACGAGCTGCCCCTCCTCGACCGTCACGTCGACCCCCGCGAGCGCCTCCGTGCGCCCGTACCGCTTGCGGAGCCCGCGCGCGACGAGGACGGCAGCCATCGACCCGAACCCTAGAGGTCAACGTGCGCCCACCGCGGGAGACCGTCGGCGACTATCCTTCAGTTTGTAAAGTATTGACGTCCACGAACGAAGGAGACGAGATGACGGTCACGGACGATCTGCTCGCGAACGCCGCGTCCTACGGCGCGTCGTTCGAGCTCGGCGACCTGCCGCTGCCGCCCGCGAAGGGGGTCGCGGTGGTCGCGTGCATGGACGCCAGGCTGAACGTCTACGGGTTGCTCGGCCTGCAGGAAGGGGACGCGCACGTCATTCGCAACGCGGGCGGCGTCGTCACCGATGACGAGATCCGCTCGCTTGCGATCTCGCAGCGCCTGCTCGGGACGACCGAGATCATCCTCATCCACCACACCGACTGCGGCATGCTCACGTTCACCGACGACGGGTTCCGGAAGGACGTGCAGGCGGAGACCGGGATCAAGCCGGAGTGGGCCGCGGAGGCCTTCGACGACCTCGAGGAGGACGTCCGGCAGTCGATCGCCCGGATCAAGGCGAGCCCGTTCATCCCGCGCAAGGAGAGCGTGCGGGGGTTCGTCTACGACGTGCGGACGGGCGGACTGTCCGAGGTGCAGCCCGCGTAGCTCAGCTCGCGCCGAAGTCGTCCAGGAGGATGCGGATCTCGCAGACCTCGCGGAAGCCGAGGCGCGCGAGGATCGGCCGGGACATCGGCCCGGCCTGCGTGACGAGGACGGGGGTCCCCCGCTCGACCGCGTCCGCCCAGCGGGCGGCGACGAGGGCGCGGTAGGCGCCGCGACCGCGGGCCGCGGGCAGGGTCGAACCGCCGAACAGCGTCACGCCGTGCTCGCCGAAGGCGGCCGACGCGCGTGCGACCGGCTCACCGTCCAGGTAGGCGAGGTACGCCACGTTGGCCGGGTCCGGCTGCCAGTCCTCGAGCGGCCGCGGCTCGCCGCCGAACGCGACCGCCGCGATCCGCTCCGAGTCCTGCGCCTGCTCGAGCGTCGTCACGGGCCGCACCTCGACGCCCGCAGGCGCGGCGGCGGGAGGCTCCGTCAGCACCATGCCGATCGCGAGGGCGGTCGGCTCGTCGTCGACGAGCCCGAGCGCGAGCAGCCGCTCGACGAGGTCCGGCGGCGTCGCGTGCGAGCCCACCTCCCAGGTGCACGCCGTGCGGCCCCGCTCGCGCAGAAGGCCGTGGATCTCGGCCCGGGCGTCCTCGACCTCGTCGGGACCGAGCCGGAGGCGCTGCGCGACGTTCCACCCGGGGCCGTCGCCGCGCCCCATCCACAGCACGAACCTGTCCGTGTCGATCCGCGTCTCGCTCGGCCCGAGCGGCGTGTACGTGTTCGCGTTCTCCGCGATCTCGATCAGCATGTCCACCCGGGGAGAGTAGATTCGTCACGTGCGCTGCGCGTCGTGCGGGACGGAGAATCCCGCGGGGTTCAGGTTCTGTGGCAACTGCGGGGCCGCCGTCGCGGAACCGGCGCCGCAGCTCGAGGCCCGCAAGGTCGTCACCGTCCTCTTCTGCGACCTCAGCGGCTCGACGGCGCTCGGGCACACCACCGACCCCGAGGCGCTGAGGGCGAAGATGCGCGACTACTACGAGCGGATGCGCTCGATCGTCGAGCGGCACGGCGGAACGGTGGAGAAGTTCGTCGGCGACGCGGTGATGGCGGTCTTCGGGATCCCCGTCGCCCACGAGGACGACGCGCTGCGGGCGGTGCGGGCGGCCTGGGAGATGCGGTCCGCCGTACCGGAGCTCGGGCTCGAGGCCAGGATCGGCGTCAACACCGGCGAGGTCGTGACCGGGGAGGGCGACACGCTCGTCACCGGCGACGCTGTCAACGTGGCGGCCCGCCTCGAGCAGGCGGCTGCGCCGGGAGAGGTCCTCGTCGGTGAGAAGACGCGCCGTCTCGTGCGAGACGCCGTCGGCGTCGAGCGGGTCGAGGTGTCAGCCAAGGGCAAGCCCGGGACGGTGCCGGCCTTCCGGCTGCTCGACGTCGACCCGACGGCGGCCGCAGTCGCACGCCGGTTCGACACGCCGCTCGTCGGCAGGGAGGCCGAGCTGGAGCAGCTTCACCGGGCGTTCGAGCGGACGGTGCGCGAGCAGCGCTGCCACCTGTTCACGCTGCTCGGCGCAGCGGGCGTCGGCAAGTCGCGCCTCGTGGCCGAGTTCGTGCACGAGGTCGACGCCCGCGTCGTCGAGGGGCGATGTCTCGACTACGGCGAGGGGATCACCTTCTGGCCGATCGTGTCCGTGTTGAAGCAGCTCGGCGAGCGGGCGGAGGCGACGATCGCGAGGCTCGACGAGGGCGCCTCCTCTCCGAACGAGCTCTTCTGGGCGGTGCGTACGCAGCTCGAGGAGGTCGCGCGCGACCGGCCGCTCGTCGTCTGCCTCGACGACATCCAGTGGGGCGAGCCCACGTTCCTCGATCTCGTCGACCACGTCGCCGACCTGTCGCGCGGCGCTCCGATCTTCCTCCTCTGCCTCGCGCGCCCGGAACTCCTCGACCAGAGGCCGGGTTGGGGCGGCGGCAAGCTGAACGCGACGACGATCCTGCTCGAGCCGCTGTCGACCGAGGAGTGCGAGCGGCTGATCGACGAGCAGGGCGGCGTCGAGCCCGGGTTGCGCGAGCGCATCCTCCGGCTCGCCGACGGTAACCCCCTCTTCGTCGAGGAGACGATCGCGTTCGCGCGCGAGTCCGGACGGGTCGAGGTCCCGTCGACCGTGCAGGCGCTGCTGCAGGCACGGCTCGACCAGCTGGGCGGCCGCGAGCGGGCCGTCGTCCAGGGTGCCGCGGTCGAGGGGCAGGTCTTCCACCGGGGAACCGTGCTCGAGCTGGCCGACCAGCCGGCGGTCGACGAGCAGCTCGCCGCGCTCGTGCGCAAGGAGCTCATCCACCCGGCGCCGGCGACCCTGCCGGGGGACCAGGGCTACCGGTTCCGCCACCTCCTTATCCGCGACGCCGCCTACGACGCGCTGCCCAAGGAGACGCGCGCCGACCTCCATGAGCGGTTCGCGACGTGGCTCGAGGCTCACGGAGCAGAGCTCTTCGAGCTGGACGAGATCGCGGGCTACCACCTCGAGCAGGCGGCCAGGAACCGGCGCGAGCTCGACCGTCCGCGCGCAGACCTCGAGGGGCGGGCGGCGCGCCGGCTCGCGGCCGCCGGCCTTCGGGCGGTCGACCGCGCCGACGTCGACGCCGCGAACAACCTCCTCGGCCGGGCCGTCGCGCTCCTGCCCGTCGACGATCCCTCACGGACGCGCCTGATCGTGGAGCGCCTCGCCGCGCTCGTCGAACCGACACGCGCCGGCGTCCGACGCGCCCTGCTCGACGAGCTCGAGCCGAGCGAGGATCCCGCACTCCGACTGCACCTTCGCCTCGCGCGGGAGCTCCTCCGTCAGCAGACGGACATGCGGGCCGCGGCCGACGACGAGCGCACGCTCGACGAGGCGTTGCAGACGTTCGGCGACGCGAACGACGATCTCGGGCTCGCGCACGCGCACCTCGTCGCGAGCTGGCGTCACTGGGGACGGAGCAACGCCCGCGACACGCTGGCCGCGCTGGAGCTCTCCTTCGAGCATGCCGCACGTGCGCATCTCCACGGGCTCTCCTTCACGATGCGACCGATGAGGATCGCGGCCCTCACGCAGGGGCCGTTCACCGCGGCGGACGTCGAGCAGCGGATCGCGCCGCTCCGGGCCCGCGGATCGCTGCTCGAGCAGCACCTCGTCCTCCTGGCAGATGCGCACCTGGCACGCCTCGCAGGCAGGCACGACGAGGCCCTCGCGTTCCTCTCCGACGCCGGCCGGCTCGCGGGCAATCTCGGGCTCACCTTCTTCGCGATCGCAGCCGCGACGAACAGGGCGGAGGTGCTGTACGACGACGGGCGGCTCCGCGAAGCCGCCGAGCAGTTCCGGGCGATCGACGAGGAGTTCGAACGGACGGGGCTCGCCAGCTTCCGGTCGACGGTCCTGATCCAGCTCGCCCGGGCGCTCGAGGGACTCGACGAGCTCGACGAGGCAGAGCGGTTCGCAGAGCTCGGCGAGGAGCTCGGCGGCCCCGAGGACGTGATCAACGTGGCTTGGGGCCGCGCGGTGCGTGCGCGGGTGGCCGCAGCGCGCGGTCACCACGACGCCGCCGCGGCGCTCGCCCACCAGGCGGTCGCCGCGGCCGACACGACCGACTTCCCGCAGGTTCGCGGCGACGCGCGCGAGGCGCTGGCGTACGTGCTGCACGCGGCGGGCCGTGACGACGACGCGCGACGCGAGCTGGAGCAGGCGCTCGAGCTGTGGCGGCAATTCGACCGCAGGCCCGCGGCCGAGCGCGTCGAGCGGCTACTTGCCGAGCTGTGACCGCCAGGCGTCGGCGTAAATCCGCTTCAGCTTCTCGACGCGCGCCACGTAGGCGCGCGTCTCGGCGAACTGGATCCCCTCGCCGTTCCGCCGCCAGCGGTCGACGTTTCCCTGGCCGGCGTTGTACGCGGCGAGCACGAGGCGCTCGCTGCCGTACTTGCGGAACAGGTTGTCGAGATACCAGGAGCCGTAGCGGATGTTGATGTCGGGGTCGTAGAGATCCTGGGTGCGGAATGCGTGCCCGCCGGTCCGCACCGCGATCCCGTGCGCCGTCGAGGGCGTGAGCTGCATGAGCCCGATCGCGCCGGAGTCGGACTTCGCATCCGCGTTGAACTTCGACTCCTGGTAGATGACCGCCGCGAGCAGCGCCGGGTCGAGCCGGTGCTGCCGGGCATGGACGCGCACGTACTCCGAGTAGTGGAGCGGATAGCGGAGCCGCTCGTACCACGGCGGGCTCGTCTCGTCCACGTAGAGGAACGCGCCGCCGAGCAGGAGGCCGAGCACGACGAGCCAGAGCAGGCGCCTCACGCCGCGAGCGACCGCATCACCGAGGCCACGAACTCGTCGAGCTCCTCGAGCGACCCGAGGTTGCGGTAGACGAAGTCGGCGCGCTCGGCCTTCTCGCGGTCCGGGATCAACCGCGACTCCCGCTCCGCGACCGCGACCTCGGAACGCGCCCGGCGAAGCTTCGCCGGCGCCGTCACGAGCACAACCTTGTCGAAGCGCGACTCGCCGCCCGACTCGTAGAGGAGCGGCACCTCGGTCACGCACACGCGCGGCGGCTCCGGCAGCCCCTCGAGTTGGTCGCGCCAGCGCAGGTACTCGGCCGAGACGAGCGGGTGCAGCAGCGCCTCGAGCCACCCGAGCGCTTCGCGATCGTTGAAGACGACGGTCGCGAGCGCGCCGCGGTCGATCTCGCCGTCGGGGCCGAGCACGCCGTTCCCCATCCGCGCGACGACGGCCTGCCGCACCTCGGCCTCCCGGAGCAGGTGGTGGACGATCTCGTCGCTCGAGACCGTCGCCGCGCCGTGGCGCGCGAACGCGCGCAGCGCCTCCGACTTGCCCGCTCCGATGCCGCCCGTGATCGCGACGGCCACGGGGCGGTGCGGCATTACTCGTCGGTCGGAGCCGCTTCCGCGTCGGCGGGCTCGACGCCCGCCCCCGTCGCGTCGGCCTCGGCCGTCGGAGCCTCGGGCTCCGCAGGCGCGGCAGGCTCCTCGATCTCCTCCGGCGCCTCGGTGACCGGCGCCTCGGCGAAGACCTCCTCCGACAGGTCGATCTGCGGCCGCGCGTGCACCGACTCGCCGCCGTCGGCCCGCGGCTGCACCGGGTCGGTGTCCTCGACCCGCTTGAGGGAGAGCGAGAGGCGGCGGCGCTCGCCGTCGACCTCGATGATCTTCACGTTGACCGGCTGGCCCTGCGAGACGACCTCGCGCGGGTTCTCGACGTGGTGCTGCGCGAGCTCGGAGATGTGCACGAGACCCTCGACGCCCGGGAGAATCTCCACGAAGGCGCCGAACGTGACGACCTTCGTGACGCGGCCCTCGACGACGTCGCCCTCGTGGTAGCTCTCGATCACCTGCTGCCACGGGTCGCTCTGCGTCTGCTTGAGGCCGAGCGAGATCCGCTGGCGGTCGCGATCGATGTCCAGAACCTTGACCTGCACGGTCTGACCGATCTCGAGCACCTCGGACGGATGGTTCACGTGCGACCACGAGAGCTCCGAGATGTGGATCAGGCCGTCCATGCCGTCGAGGTCGACGAACGCACCGAAGTCGACGATGTTCGAGATCTGTCCCTCGACGACGTCGCCGGGCTGGAGCTTGTCGAGGATCTGCTGCCGCTGCTCCTTGCGCTCCTCCTCGAGGACCGCGCGCCGCGACAGCACGACGTTGTTGCGCGAGCGGTTCAGCTCGATCACCTTCGCGCGCAGCTCCTGTCCGAGGAACTCGTCCAGGTCCTGCACGCGGCGGATGTCGACGAGCGACGCCGGCAGGAAGCCGCGCACGCCGAGGTCGAGGATGAGGCCGCCCTTGACGACCTCGATCACGCGGCCGTTGACGGGCTCGCCCGACTCGGCCGCCCCCTCGATGTTCTTCCAGGCGAGCTCGAAGCGCGCGCGCTTCTTCGAGAGGATCAGGCGCCCTTCGGCGTCCTCCTTCGTGAGCACGAGCGCGTCGATCTCGTCGCCGAGCGAGACCTCGTCGGCGGGGTTGACGGAGCGCCGGATCGAGAGCTCCGAGACCGGGATGACGCCCTCCGACTTGTAGCCGATGTCGACGAGGACCTCGTCCTTGTCGACGCGGACGACGGTGCCGTGGACGACCTGGCCCTCGTTGATCTCGGGGAAGGTCGACTCGTAGTCGGGGATCAGCTCGCCGTCAGGGCCCTCGACCCAGACGCCGGGCTCACGCTGCATGAGGTCGTTGCTAGCCAAGCGGCCGGGAAGTATAGCCACCTCCGCCCGTACCGCCCGCGGACGGCCGTCGCGACCGCCGAGGTGCGCCCTACGGGAAGACCAGGCCGCCGCGCTCGTCGATCGTCGAGCCCTTCGCCCATGCGACGTCCCAGATGTTCCCCTCCGGGTCGCGCCAGCTGAAGCCGCCGCCCCAGAACGCCTCGAACGGCTCCTCGAGCAGCTCGACACCGTGGACCGCCTTCAGCGCCTCGTACGCCTCGCGCGTCTCCTCGTACGACGCAACGTTGACGGAGAGGGTGAAGCCGCGGAAGCCGTCCGCCGGCGGCCCGAACGCAGGCTCGTAGTTCGACGCAGCGTAGAGCCCGATCACGCAGCCGTTCGTGCACTGGAACGTGCGGCGGTTCTCGTCACTCGCGGGCGTCTCCGGCCAGCCGAGGTCCCGGAACAGCCTCGCCATCCGCTCGACGTCCCGGCACGCGAGCGTGATCAGGCCGATCCTGGGCGGCAGCGTCAGGACTTCGCCTCGGCCCAGTTGTCGCCGACGCCGACGTCCACGGCGAGGGCCGGGTCGAGGTCGTAGGCGCCGCACATCTCCTCGCGCACGAGCTCGCGCACCTTCGACACCTCGGGCTCCGGCACCTCGAGCAGGAGCTCGTCGTGCACCTGGAGCACGAGCCGCGCACCTCTCCCCTCCTCGCGCAGCCGGCGCGCGATGCGGATCATCGCGACCTTGATGATGTCGGCGTTCGAGCCCTGCATGACGAAATTGACGGCGACGCGCTCGCCGAAGCCGCGCGTCTGGCGGTTCGACGCGCGCAGCTCGGGCACAGGGCGCCTGCGGCCGAGCAGCGACGTCACGTACCCGTCGGCGGTCGCCTGCTCGATCGTGCGGCCGATGAAGTCCTGGACGTGCGGGAAGCGCGCGAGGTACGCGTCGATGTACCGCTGCGCCTCGTCACGAGGAATCTCGAGGTTCTCGGACAGCCCGTACGCGGAGATGCCGTAGACGATCCCGAAGTTGATCATCTTCGCGATCGACCGCTGCGCGCCCGTCAGCTTCGCCGGCTCGACCCCGAGCACCTCGGACGCGGTCGCGGTGTGGATGTCCTCGCCGCGCGCGAAGGCTTCGCGCAGCTTCGGCTCACCGGAGACGTGCGCGAGGATGCGCAGCTCGATCTGCGAGTAGTCGGCGGAGAGAAGCCGCGAGCCCTCCTCGGCGACGAACGCCGAGCGGATCTCGCGTCCGAGGTCGGTCCGCACCGGGATCGACTGCAGGTTCGGGTCGGAGGTCGAGAGGCGCCCCGTCGCGGCGACCGTCTGGTTGAACGTCGTGTGCAGCCTCCCGTCGGTCTCCGAGATGAGCGACGGCAGCGGCCCGAGGTAGGTGTTCAGGAGCTTCGACAGCTCGCGCCACTCCTCGATCACCGGCACGATCTCGTGCTCCTGGCGGATCGACCGCAGCACCTTGGCGTCCGTCGAATAGCCGGTCTTCCCCTTGCGGCCCGCCGTGAGGCCGAGCTGCTCGAAGAGCACGCGCCCGACCTGCTGCGTCGAGCCGAGCATGAACTCGCCGCCCGCCAGCTCGAACGCGCTCGACTCGAGCTCCTCGACGCGATCGGCGAGCCGCGCTGTGATCTCGCCCATGCGGTACGTGTCGATCCGGACGCCGGTCTCCTCCATCTGCGCGAGCACCGCCGTGAGGGGCAGCTCGACGGTGCGGTAGAGGTCGGTGACGCCACGCTCGTCGAGACGCTCGAGGAGCGGGCCCACGAGACGCCGCGGCGTCTCGGCGCGCCGCACGATCGCCGCCGTCTCCTCCTCCGTCTCCGGCGTCGGCACGAGCTCGACGCCGTACTCCGCGGCGAGATCGTCGAGCTGGTAGCCCGCACGGCCCGGGTCGATCAGGTAGGCGGCGAGCAGCGTGTCGTCGCGCGCGTCCACGCGCAGCTCCTTCGCGTCGTGGACGACGAGCTGGGCCCCGGGCGGCACCGGCGCGCGGCGGCCGACGACGACCTCCTCGCCGGTCGCGACGGCTGCGCGGTCGTCGATCGCCGCGTAGCCCACGACGCCGCGGAAGTCGAGCTCGCCTTCGCGCCACGGCACCTCGATGCCCGTCACCTTCAGCGGCGCCGACGGCACCGCAGCGTCGAGCTCGTCGACGCGGTTCAGGAGCGCGCGGAACTCGAAGCGCCGGAAGATCTCCTTCAGCTGCGCGCGGTCGGGCGGCTCCAGCACGAGCTGCGACGGGTCGCAGTCGATGTCGAGGTCCCGGCGCATCGTCGCGAGCTCCTTCGAGGTGCGCGCGATCTCGGCGTGCTCGGTGATGTTCTTGCGCCGGGCCGGCGAGAGCTCGTCCGCATGCTCGATCACCGCCTCGAGCGAGCCGTACTGCGCGATCAGCTGACCCGCCGTCTTGTCGCCGATCCCGGGGACGCCCGGGATGTTGTCGCTCGTGTCGCCCTTCAGGCCGATGAAGTCGGGCACCTGCTCCGGCGTGACGCCGTAGCGGGCCTCGACGCGCTCGGGCGTGTAGACGTTGACGTCCGCGACGCCGCGCGGCGTCATCATCAGGCAGACGTTCGCGCTGCAGAGCTGGAACGCGTCACGGTCGGTCGAGACGACGCACGTCCTGATCCCCTCGGCGTCGGCGCGGCTGGCGAGCGTCGCGATCACGTCGTCGGCCTCCCATCCCTCGAACTCGAGGTTGCGGTAGCCGAACGCCTCGACGATCGGGCGGAAGTGCGGGAACTGCTCGCGGAGGAGGTCCGGCATCGGCCGGCGCCCCTCCTTGTAGACGACCTCGGCCGCCTCGGCGACCGCGGCGCGATGGACGGGCCGCGAGTCCCACGCCACGGCCACACCCTTCGGCCGGTAGTCGGCCAGCAGCTTGAAGAGCATGTTCGTGAAGCCGAGCAGCGCGTTCGTCGGCTGCCCGTCGGTCGTCGCGAGCTCCTCGGGAAGCGCGAAGTAGGCACGGTAGGCGAGGTTGTTGCCGTCGACGACGAAGAGGTCGCAGTCGCGGGCGGGCGCGTCGTCCAGCTGCAGCTCGGCACCCGTCAGCGTCTTCGGCATCTCCGGGTCAACGGTATCGTCAGCGCGCCATGCCGCCCCTCGAAATCCATGCTCTTTCCGACCTCCGCGACGAGGCCGCGGCCCTGCTCGCCGAACGGTACGCGCGGCAGCGGGCGGTGGAGCGCCTGCTGCCGGAGATCCCGGACCCGGCGGCGCACGTCCCGGACGGCGACGGCGTCGTCGCCACCCGCGGCGGCACGGCCGTGGCCTACCTCGCCGGCGAGGTCGACGGCGACACCGCCCGCGTGGGCTTCGGGGGCCACGCCGCGCGCGAGCCGGAGGCGCTCCGCGACCTCTTCGCCGTCCTCGGCGAACGCTGGGGCGTCTCCCGCTTCGCCGTGGCGGTGCCGGCAGCCGACGCCGAGCTCGTGGACGCCTGGTTCCGGCTTGCCTTCGGGTGCCAGTTCATGTGGGCGGTGCGGGAGACGGAGGACGCCGAGCCGGTCGACTTCGGCGGCGAGATCCGCCCCGGCACGCCGGACGACTGCGAGGCGGTGGCCGAGTTCGACGAGATTCTCTGGCTGCTCCAGGCCCGCTCGCCGAGCTTCTCCGGGCAGACGGTGCCGACGCGCGCCGAGTTCCGCCGGGAGTGGTCCGACCTGTGGGACGACCCCTCGACGTTCACGCACTTCGTCGCCGAGCGCGACGGCCGCGCCGTCGGGCACGCACTCCTCTACGCGCGCCCTGAGGGCGACCTGCGCGTGCCGCCCGCGAACATCGACCTCGCACACGCGGCGACCCTGGACGACGTGCGGGGAAGCGGCGTGGGCCTCGCGCTGACGCGGCACGTCCTCGCGTGGGCACACGAGCACGGCTACCGCTCGATGACGACCGACTGGCGCTCCGTCAACCTCCTCTCGTCGCGGTTCTGGCCGCGGCGCGGGTTCCGGCCGCAGTACCTGCGCCTCTACCGGGCCGTTCCCTGATGCCGTCGGCGAACGCGCTCGCGCTGTTCTGCCTCGCCTCCGTCGCGCTCGCCGTCGTGCCGGGTCCGGCTGTCACGTACATCGTCACCCAGAGCATCGACAAGGGCCGTCGCGCGGGGCTCGCGTCGGCGCTCGGCGTCGCGACCGGCGGCCTCGTCCACGCGGCGGCGGCGACGGTCGGGCTGTCGGCACTGATCGCGTCGTCCGCGACGGCGTTCACGACGGTGAAGCTCGTCGGCGCCGTCTACCTGGTCTGGGTCGGTGTCCGCCGCATCGTCAGCCGCGATCCGGACGACGACGTGCAGCCGCAACCCGCGGGGAACCGGCAGCTGTACGTCCAGGGGCTCGTCGTGAACGTGCTCAACCCGAAGACCGCGCTCTTCTTCCTCGCGTTCCTGCCGCAGTTCGTCGACACGCACCACGGCTCCGTGGCGGCGCAGGTGGCGTTCCTCGGCGTGCTCTTCGCGGCGATCGCGCTCGCGTCGGATGCGACGTACGCGCTCGTCGCCGACCTGCTCGCCGGTCGCCTCCGACGCACCGGCACCGGCGCGCGCGTCCGGCGGTACGTCTCCGGCGGCATCTTCGTCGCCCTCGGGATCACCGCGGGCACGGCGCACCGCTCGACGTGACGCGCATCCCGCTCCTCGCCGACACGCGGATCGTCGTCGCGGAGCCGGGTGACGGGGACGTCGTCCTACGCCCGCCGCCGGAGCGCGACCGGCTCGCCGACCCCGCCCAGGCGGTGCGCGACGCGCTCGCGTTCCCGCTCCAGGGCGAGCCGCTCGAGCGGCTGGCGACGCGGGGCGGGACGGCGACGATCGTGATCGAGCAGCCGGCGCTGCCGATCCCCGGCGCCCCGACGGGCCCGCGCCACGTGGCAATCGCGACCGTCGCCGACGAGCTCGAACGCCTCGGCGTCGCACAGACGACGATCCTCGTCGCGGGCGGGTTGCTGCGGCGCACGACGCCGCGCGAGATCGGGATGCTCGTGCCGCCGGACTTCCGGCGCAGGTTCAAGGGGCGTCTGATCGTGCACGACGCCGAGTCGGAGGAGCTCGTGGAGATCGGCGGCCTCGGCAACGTCCCGCTCCGCGCACACCCGGCCCTCGTCGAGACCGACCTCGTCGTGACCGTGACGGCGGCGGAGACGGTGCTGCACGGCGGGCCGGCGGCGCTGCTCGCGGCGAGCGGGCGCGCATCGCTCCGCGCAGCCGGTGCCCTGTCGCTGCTCGAGACGAGCGCGTCGCAGGGCTGGCGCCTCGCCGTCGAGCTCGAGCGCCTGCTGGCACGGAGCGTGCCGCTGATCGGCGTCTCGCTCGCGCTGAACACCCCGTCCGTCGCCGGGCCGTTCGCGGGTTTCCCCTACGACGAGGCGGCCGTCGAGCGGATCCTGCGCTCGCGCCTGCGACTGCTGTTCGGACTCGCGCCGTCACGCGTCCGGCAGCGGGCGCTCGAGCGCCTGCCGCGCGAGCTGACGGCAGCCGCGGTCTTCGCCGGGCCGCCCTCGGTCGCGCACACGGAGGCGCTGCTGCGCGCGACGGTCTTCCGGGCGGCACAGCTCGACCGGCCGCTCGACGCGATCGTCGTCGGCATCCCCCCCACCACGGCGTCGCTGCCGCGCGAGCGGCCGAACCCGGTGAACGCCGCCTACCTCGGTCTCGGGCTTGCCCTGCGGCTCTGGCGCAACCTGCCGCCGCTCGCGGCCGGGGGCACCGCAATCCTCGTGCATCCGTTCCCGAGGCGCTTCGCGCGGCCGACCCAGGATCCCTACCGGGCGCTCTTCTACGACGAGCGGACGGCGCGTGACATCGGGGCGATGCGCGACGCCGAGCGCGCCGCCGTCGAGGACACTCGGGCGATCGACGCGTACCGCGCCGGACGGGCGTGTCACCCGCTGCAGCCGTTCCTCGAGTGGAGCGCCTGCGACGCGACCGCGCACCGCCTCGGCGCCGTCCTGATCGCGGGCTGCCGCGACGCGACGGCCGCGCGGCAGCTCGGTTTCGTGCCCGTGCACGGCCTCGGGCCCGCGCTCGAGATGGCACGCGGACGCGGTGCCGAAAGGATCGGCTACCTGCTCGCGCCGCCGTTCTTCCCGATCGTGACCGCGGCCTGACGGTCGCGGCTCGCGTCGGCGCCCCGCGGTCGAGGGACTAGGTCTCGCCGAGGTACGTCTTGCGGACCTGCTCGTTCGTCTTCAGCGCCTGCGCGCTGTCGGCGAGGGCGATCCGGCCGGTCTCGAGCACGTACCCGCGGTGCGCGGCGTCGAGGGCCATCAGCGCGTTCTGCTCGACCAGCAGGATCGACGTCCCCTGCTCGTTGATCTGCTTGATGATGTCGAAGATCCGCTCGACGAAGATCGGCGCGAGCCCGAGTGACGGCTCGTCCAGCAGGAGGAGCTTGGGCCGCGCCATCAGCGCCCGGCCGATCGCGCACATCTGCTGCTCGCCGCCGGAGAGCGTGCCCGCCTTCTGGTGACGGCGCTCCTGCAGGCGCGGGAAGAGCTCGAAGACCCGGTCCATGTCACCACGGATCTCGCTCCGGTCCTTGCGCTGGAACGCGCCCATCTCGAGGTTCTCGGTCACGCTCATCCGCGGGAAGAGGCGCCTCCCTTCCGGCGACTGCGCGATCCCGCGCGAGACGATCTCGTGCGCCGACACGGAGGTGATGTCGCGGCCCTGGAAGCGGATCGAGCCCTGCCGCGGGCGGTTGAGGCCGTTGATCGACCGGAGCGTCGTCGACTTGCCGGCGCCGTTCGCGCCGAGCAGCGTCACGATCTCGCCCTCGTGCACCTCGAGCGAGATGCCCTTCAGCGCATGGATCGTCCCGTAGTACGTGTGGACGTTCGAAAGCTGCAGGATCGGCGTGCCGGAACCGTTACCCGCTCCGGCGCCGGCGAAGCCGGTGCCTCCGCTCTTCGGCGACTCCGTCGAGCCTACGTCGCTCGAGCTCATGCCAGTCCCTGCCGCTTCATGTCCTCCACCGCCGCCTTGCCGAGGTACGCCTCGATCACGCGCTCGTTCTGCTGCACCTCGCGCGGCGCGCCCTCGGCGATCTTCTCGCCGTAGTCGAGCACCGAGACGCGGTCCGAGACGCCCATGACGACACGCATGTCGTGCTCGATCATCAGCACCGTCAGCCCCTGCTCCGCACGCAGCCGGCCGACGAACGCCGTGAACTCCGCCGACTCCTGGGGGTTCATGCCGGCCGTCGGCTCGTCGAGCAGGAGCAGCGACGGCTCCGTCGCGAGCGCCCGGGCGACCTCGAGCCGGCGCTGGTCGCCGTACGGCAGGTTCTTCGCCGCCTCGTGCGCCTTCCGGCGCAATCCCGTGAACTCGAGCAGCTCGAGCGCCCGCTCGCGCGCGGCCCGCTCCTCGCGCTTGACGAACGGCGTCCGCAGGATCGAGTTGAAGAGGTTCGACCGCAGGCGCGCGTGCATGCCGACGAGGACGTTCTCGAGCGCGCTCATGTTCTGGAAGAGCCGGATGTTCTGGAAGGTACGGCCGATCCCGCGCGAGGTGATCGCGTGCGGCGGCTTGCCCGTCACGTCCTCGCCGAGGAAGGTGATGCGGCCCGCGGTCGGCTTGTAGACGCCGGTGAGCATGTTGAAGAAGGTCGTCTTCCCCGCGCCGTTCGGGCCGATCAGCGACACGACCTTGCCCCGGGGCACGGTGAAGTCGACGTCGTTGACGGCGACGAGCCCGCCGAACTCCTTGCGGACGCCTTCGGCGACGAGCAGCGTGCCGTCGGTCGTGTCGGGCGCGGTCATCCCTCGGCCCCCGCGTGGACGACGTCGTAGAGCGGCTCGTCGTGCGCGCCCTCGTGCAGCTCGGCGGCACGCCGCCGCGACGGGATCAGCCCCTCCGGTCGGAAGAGCATGACGACGAGGATGATCAGGCCGTAGATGCCGGACGCGTAGAGGGGCACGTCGAGGTTCGGGTGCCAGCCGCCGATGTGGACGTTCCCGTTGATCCACGCGCCCGTGTTCGCGAGCCCCTCGCGGTCGAGGTAGGCGAGGAACGCGGCGCCGACGACGACGCCCCAGATGTTCCCCATGCCGCCCAGGATGACCATGCAGAGGATGAACACCGAGATGTTGAAGAAGAAGTCGCCGGGGAAGGTCGCGCTCTTGAACGTCGCGTAGTACGCGCCCGCGATGCCGCCGAAGAAGGCGCCGCTCGCGTACGCCCACGTCTTCGTGCGCATGAGCGGGATGCCCATCGCGGCGGCCGCGGTCTCGTCCTCGCGGATCGCGATCCAGGCGCGGCCGAGGCGGGAGTACTGGAGCCGCAGCGAGCAGAAGACGGTGAAGAGCAGCAGCACGAGCGCGGTCCAGAAGAAGACGTCGGTCGACTGCACCTGGTGTCCGAGGTGGTTCGCACTGCAGCACTGCAGGTAGTTCGAGGGCAGGAAGCCGCCCGTCCAGCGCGAGATCGTGTTGCCGAAGCCGAGCGTGTCGATCGGCGTGATCCCATTCGGGCCGTTCGTCAGGTTGACGCCCGTGCCGAACAGATTGTCGCCGTTGCGGGCGATCTGCGGGAGGATCTCGCCGAAGCCGAGCGTCACGATCGCGAGGTAGTCGCCGCGCAGGCGCAGCGTCGGGAGGCCGATGATGATCCCGAAGAGCGCCGTGATCACGCCGGCGAGGACGAGCAGCAGCCAGATCGTGACGTGGATGCCGGGCAGCTTGGGATCGATGCCGATCGCGCCGAAGTGCCACGTCGTGTGCGGGAACTGCAGCGACGCGAACCAGGCCGCGGTGTAGGCGCCCGTGGCGTAGAAGGCGACGTAGCCGAGGTCGAGCAGACCCGCGTAGCCGACGACGATGTTCAGGCCGACGGCCATCATCACGAACACGAGCATCACGACGCCCGTCGCGACATCGGGCCAGACGCCGAGCACGGGAATCGTGAACATCTTCGGCTGGTAGAACGGGTAGAGGATCGTCAGCCCGATCGCCACGATCGGAAGCGCCCAAGTACGGCGGCGTTCGGGGATCCAGAAGACCGCGAAGGCTATGGCGATCGCCGCCGCGAACGAGCGCGGCCCGAAGATCCCGAACAGCGCCACGAGCAACGCCTGCGCGGCGAGCTTCCAGGGGAACCGCGGCAGGCGGCGGATCCAGTAGAGCGCCGCGACCGTCAGGACGGCGTAGCCGAGCGCGCGGTCGACGAAGAAGAAGAGGATCGCGAGGAGGATCTCGAGACCGATCGAGATCGCCGCGCGCTGGACGAACGGGAGTGCGTGCCAGCGCTCGCGAACGACGTTGCGGAGGCCGACCGTCTCCGCCGGCGAGTCGCCCTGGGTCGTCGCGTGCGTGCCCTCGGGGTGCTCGGTCATCCGCCTTCGGGTGTCCGCTCGCCGAGGAGGCCCTCGGGGCGGAAGACGAGGATCAGGATCAGGATCGAGAACACGATCGATTGGGTCCAGTCGGAGCCCGGCGCGTGCCAGTTCAGCCCCTCGTTGAACGCCTGGATCAGCCCGATCAGCACGGCGCCGAGCACGGCGCCCGGGAGGTTGCCGATCCCGCCGAGCACGGCGGCCGTGAACGCGATCAGCCCGAGCTGGAAGCCCTGGTCGAAGCGCACGGTCGTGACGTAGAGCGAGTACAGGAGCCCGGCGGCCCCGGCGAGCGAGCCGGCGATCAGGAACGTGAACGAGATCGTGCGGTTGACGTTGATGCCCATGATCGCCGCCGCGTCCTTGTCCTGCGCCGTCGCGCGCATCGCCTTGCCCTGGCGCGTTTGCTGCACGAGGTAGAGCAGCGCGAGCAGCACGGGCACCGTGATCAGGACGACGATCAGCTTGTTCCAGCTGTAGTCGACGCCCCGGAACGAGAACACCTTCGAGTGCGGGAAGACGTCGGGCGCCGTGACGTAGTTCGGGCCCTTCCACGCGAGGCCGACGTCCTGGATGATGAAGCTGACGCCGATCGCCGTGATCAGCGGCGCGAGACGCGGCGCGCCCCGCAGGGGCCGGTACGCGACGAACTCGATCGCCGCGTTCAAAAGGCCGCACGAGACCATCGCGAGCAGGAGCGTGGCGAAGACGATCGGCACGATCGCGAACCCCTGCCCCTGGTGGAGGCCGAAGAAGCTCGTCGAGTAGGTGATCGTGAACATGCCGCCGAGCATGAACACGTCGCCGTGCGCGAAGTTGATCAGCTCGAGGATGCCGTAGACGAGCGTGTACCCGAGCGCCACGAGGGCGTAGACGCAGCCGGTCGTCAGGCCGATCAGCAGGACGTCGAAGAAGTCGGAGGGCGTCCTGACGAGGTTGACCGCGAGCCAGAAGAGGAGCAGGCCCACGAAGACGAGCCCGAGCGCGCCGACGACGCTGACGCGGCGGAAACGCGTCGCGAACGAGGTGACGGTGGCTTCTGAGGTCATGGGGTCGCTCGTCGGGGCCGCGAAGGTTCCCGCGACTCTACTGCCTCCGCGGGAAAAGTCCTACGTGGCACGGCTACGATCGACGGGCCTGCCGGAGTGGCGGAATCGGTATACGCAGCGGCCTCAAAAGCCGTGGGCCTTCGGGTCTTGTGGGTTCGAGTCCCACCTCCGGCACCTCACCGGACGACCCGGCAGAGGTAGAAGCCGTCCTCGTCGTAGACCGTCGCGCACCGTCCGCGGAGCTCCCGCCTGACGAGGGCGCCGGGCCGGTAGGTCCAGACGTAGCCGTAGGAGCGGAGCGCGCGCAGGTCGAGGTCGTACGGCTCCGGCCGCCGGGCGACGAGCGGCTGCTGCGACCGTTCGGCGAACGTCCGCGAGACGTGCGCGTTCCGGTCGATCGCCGCGTAGCTCACGATGTGGGCATAGCCGCGCTCGTCCCGCGCGATCGACGACGCGCCCTCCGGGAAGACCGAGTAGACGTCCGCGTTCCGCGGCAGAGAGCGGTCGAGCAGTGCGACCTGGCGGTCGATGGCGCCCCCGATCAGCCGCCACTCGTGCGTGACGTACGCGAGCCGTGCGACACCGAGCGCGACCGCGGCGACCGCGAGCCCGGCGGCGAGCCGCGGCGGAAGCGACAGACGGAGCGCGCAGAGCGCGGTCACGACGACCGCGGGCAGCATGCGCGAGTCGACGTCGGTCGCCGTCACGAACGCGTGCGGCAGGACGAGGTAGAGCAGGGCGAAGACGGCCGCGAGCGCCGCTGCGGGGACGACGATCGTGCGCCGCCGCGCGAGGAGGACCGCGGCGGCGAGCACGACGAGGAGCGCACCCAGGAGGAGCGCGTCGACGCGGCGGTCGTACGTGAGGAAGAGGCCGAACACCGGCTTCGCCTTCTCCTTCGCCGACCCCCAGTCGGCACCGCCTCGCCCGCCGCGCTGCGTCGTCGCGTAGAGCAGGAGCACGAGGCTCGGCACGGCGACGAGCGCCGAGGCGAGGGCCGCCCGTCGGGTAAGGCGGCGGGCGAGCAGGTCGACGCAGAGCACGACCGCCGCGGCCACGAGGAGCAGACCGTAGGCCGCGAGGTGCGAGAGCAGCGTGACGGCGGCGAGCAGCGCGAGCAGGGCCCCCCAGCCGGGCGTGAGCGCAGCGCGGCGGCGGTACCAGAGCCCGAAGGCCACGAGGAAGACGCCGAAGCCGAAGACGAAGTTGAGGAAGCCGAGGAGCAGCATCGAGTCGTAGAGCACGAGCGGCAGTACCACGCCGGCCCACGACCTGCGGCCGTGCAGCGCCGACGCGACGAGATGTCCGCCGGCGACGTAGAGCAGCACGGTCACGACGAGGAAGAGCCGCGTCGCCGCGAGCGGCGAGAGCCCGAGCCGTACGAGCGGAACGCCGACCAGGTCGAACGCGAGGTCGGGGATCGGCCGCCAGTCGACCGTGTACCACCGCTGCATCGTCGGGTTCGACCCGTAGTGGGCGAGGATCTCGAGCCGCGACGCGTGGTTCGGGAGGTCGACGAGCGGCACGTAGTGGACGAGGAGCACCGGCGCGAGCTGCGCGAGCGCCACCACGGCGAGCAGGAACCGGTACAGCCGGGCAGGCGGGCCGGGGGTCGTCTGGCGCTCCATCAGGCGGATGTTCTACCGGCGCGCCGACCCCGTTCCGACCCCAAGGTACTGCGGGAACCAGCCGTTGGTCGAACGCGCGCGCGGCCACGCCCGCCAACCATGCACGGAGCAACGAAGGGGCGGAGGGTCGATGAGACTGCGGAGAGGAACTGCGCGGCGGCCGCGCAGGCAATGGGGTGCCGACCGGCGGACGCACGGGCTGCCGGCGGTGCCGAAGCCGGCGACGAACGCGAGCCTGGGCGCCGCACGCGTGGCGATCCTCGTCACGGTGGTCGGCTGGTTCGCGTTCCTCCTGGTGACGCTCGGCCATGCGTTCGGCCGCGCCGACTTCAGCGTGCGCACCGCGATCGACGCGACCGTCTACGTCGCCGTCGTGACGCTGCTCACGGGCTCGGCGCTCGCATATCTCGTCGCGCGCCTCGGCTTCCTCTATCGCACGAGGGAGCACCATCGCATCCCGCGCGCGGTGATCGACTCGTTCTTCGATGACGCGCATCCCACGGTGACGGTGCTCGTCCCGTCCTACCGCGAGGAGCCGGCCGTGATCCGGCAGACGCTCCTCTCCGCGGCGCTGCAGGAGTACCCGGGCCTGCGGATCGTCCTCCTCGTCGACGACCCGCCGAACCCGTCCGAGGAACACAACCGCGAGCTGCTCGAAGCGGCGCGGCGCCTTCCGCACGAGGTCGCGGAGCTCCTGCGCGAGCCGGCACACCGTTTCGCACGCGCCGCGCGTGCGGCGGCGGCCGCGTCGACGGCGGACGCGGATGCGTCACCGCAGGAGCTGGCGGCGCTCGCCGACCACTACGACGACGCGGCGCGACTCGCCCGCCGGCTCGGACGCACGCTCGACACGACCGATCACAGCGCAGCCTTCGTCGAGACGGAGGTGCTCCAGCGCCTCGCCGGCGAGTTCGTGACGATCGCGACGGCGCTGCGCGAGGCGGCGACCGAGAACGCGTCGCTCGAGCACGCACGGCTCCTGCAGCTCTACCGCCGGCTCGCGTGGACCTTCAGCGCCGAGATCACGAGCTTCGAGCGCAAGCATTACATGTCGCTCTCGCACGAGCCGAACAAGGCGATGAACCTGAACAGCTACATCGGCCTCATGGGCGGGCGGTACGTCGAAGCGCAGACCGCGCGCGGCCCGCTGCTCCTCGAGGCCGGCGACGAGGCGGACGTCGAGATCGCGGACTCCGACTACGTCCTGACCCTCGACGCGGACAGCGTCCTCCTGCCGGAGTACTGCCTGCGGCTCGTCCATCTCCTCGAGCAGCCGGAGTTCGAGCACGTCGCCGTGGCGCAGACGCCGTACAGCGCGTTCCCCGGCGCGGCGACGCGCCTGGAGCGGATCGCCGGGGCGACGACCGACATCCAGCACATCGTCCACCAGGGGTTGACCCACTACGGATCGACGTTCTGGGTCGGTGCGAACGCCGTGCTCCGCAAGCGCGCGCTGGACGCGATCGAGACCTGCGAGCGAGTCGGCGGCCGCGTGATCCGGCGCTACGTCCAGGACCGGACGCCGATCGAGGACACCGAGTCGACCGTCGACCTCGTGCTCGAGGGCTGGAGCCTCTACAACTACCCCGAGCGGCTCGCCTACAGCGCGACCCCGCCGGACTTCGGGTCGCTGATCGTCCAGCGCCAGCGGTGGGCGAACGGCGGGCTCCTCATCCTCGGCAAGCTGCGCCGCTACGCGGCCGAGCGTCGCCGGCGCCCCGGAAGGGAGACACGCCTGACGGAGATCTTCCTGCGGACGAACTACCTCGCATCGATCACGTGGTCGAGCGCGGGCCTGATCGCGCTGCTCGTCTACCCGCTGAACGCGAAACTCCTGACGCCGATCGCCCTTGCGACCGCCGTCCCCTACTTCGCCGCGATGGCGAGCGACCTGAAGCGGAACGGCTACAAGCGCACCGACGCGCTGCGCATCTACGCGTTCAACCTGCTGCTCCTCCCGATCAACGCCGCAGGAACGTTGAAGTCGGTCGGACAGGCGATCAGCGGCCAGAAGATCCCGTTCGCGCGCACGCCGAAGGTCGCCGCGCGGACGACCTCGCCGGTCGTGTTCGTCCTCGCGCCGTACATGATCATCGCGTTCTCGGTGTTGACCGCGTGGCTGGACGTGCGTCACCACCATTACGCGCACGCCGGCTACGCGGCGATGAACGCGCTCCTGTGCGCATACGCGCTCATCGCGTTCGTCGGCATCCGCAACTCGCTCGTCGACCTGTGGGTGAACAGCGTCCAGTACCTGTACCGGTCGCGGGAGGCCGCCCGCGACACGCAGGCCCAGAGGCTCGACTGGGCGACCGTCCTCTACGCGGGCGCCCACGACGGCTCCCACGCCGTCGCGGTGCCCGCCTCGCACGCCGTTGCCGCCTTCGCCGGCGCCCGGCCCGCGCCCGCGGAGGAGCAGCCCGCCGACGACACAACCGAGGACGTGGAGAGCGCGCTCGGCGGCTACCTCCACGACCTGCTCGAGCGCGGCCGCCTCGTCCTCCACCTCGACGGCGAGGTGCTCGAGCTCTCGCGCGGCCGTCGCAACGGCGACTACAGGGCGGTGCCGGATGCGAACGCGTAACCATCGCCTGTCGTTCCTGCGGATCCTCGCGGCGATCGCCGTGGTCGGAGGCCTGTCGGTCGCGGCGTTCGCGCTCGTGCGCGGAGTCGTCACCGGTGTCGCCCGCGCTGAAGGCCCGGGGCCGTGGTATGCACCGTACGTCGACGCGACGCTGACGCCGACCTACCCGTTCGAGAGCAAGACCTCGAACCCGTCGAACGACGTCGTGCTCGGCTTCGTCGTCGCCGGCCGCGACGGAAACTGCGTCCCCACGTGGGGGACGTACTACGACCTGGACGGCGCCGGCCGCGTGCTCGACCTCGACCGGCGCATCGACCGCCTTCGCAACCGCGGCGGCGACGTGATGATCTCGTTCGGCGGCGCGGCGAACGACGAGCTCGCGCTTCACTGCACGGAGACACGGCTTCGTTCGGCCTACGAGAGCGTCGTGCGACGCTACCGGGCGACGACGCTCGACTTCGACATCGAAGGCGCGGCGTTCGCCGACGCAGACGCGAACGCCAGACGCGCCGCTGCCGTCAAGGCCCTGCAGCGCTCGGCCGCGGCCCGGCACCGGCGGCTCGCCGTCTGGCTCACGCTGCCGGTCTCCCCCACCGGGTTGTCGAGCGAGGGTGTGGCGACGATCGACGCGATGCTGCGCGCGCGCGTCTCGCTCGCCGGCGTGAACCTGCTCACGATGGACTTCGGCAGCAGCCGGGCCGCAGGCGTCGACATCGTCGCCGCCACCGACCAGGCGCTGCTCGCCGCGTCACGGCAGCTCGACGGCGCGTACCGTCGCGCGGGCCTCCTCCTGGGGCCCGGGGCGCTGTGGCACCGGCTGGGCATGACGCCGATGATCGGCCAGAACGACACGCCGACCGACCGCGTCACCGTCGCGGACGCTCAGCGCCTGCTCACGCTCGCCCGGAAGCGCCACCTGGGCCGCGTCAGCATCTGGTCGCTGAACCGCGACACGCAGTGCGGTGCGCAGCTCGACTCGGGCATCGTCTCCAACCTCTGCAGCGGCGTCCGCCAGGCGCCGCTCGCGTTCACCTCCGTCTTCAGCCGGCTCCCGGGCCGCGCGACGACCGTGCACGAGGAGGCGGCGCCCGTGCCGCTCCGCACGCAGCCTCCGGACGATCCCGCGCACAGCCCGTACCCGATCTGGTCCGACACGAAGGTCTACACGGCCGGCGCGAAGGTGACGTGGCACCACAACGTCTACCAGGCGAAGTGGTGGAGCCGCGCGAACGTTCCGGACGCCCCCGTCGTGCACGAGTGGGATACGCCGTGGCGCTTCCTCGGCCCCGTCCTGCCCGGCGACCACCCGGTCGTCGCCCCGAAGCTCCGCCCGGGGACGTACCCTCGCTGGCGCCGGACGACGGTGTACGTCAAGGGCGACCAGGTCGAGTGGCGCGGCGTCGGCTACGAGGCGAAGTGGTGGAACCACGGCGAGCCGCCGGACACGGCGGGCACGGACGAGTACAACTCGCCCTGGGAGGCGCTTCCGCCACCCGCCGCGAGCCGCTAGCGCACGACGAACGTGCGGCTTACGAATGCGCGATGGCGTACCGGCGCGAGCGCGGCGCTCACGTCGAGCACGAACGCGTAGGTGCCGGGCGCGAGCCGCTTCCTCGGGAACTGCACGAGCGGCGTCCAGTTCGCCTTCGCATACCCGTGCGCCGTCAGCACCGGGTGCGTCTGGAGCGCCGTCTGCACGGAAAGGACGCCCCGGCCGGGCGCGCGCACGATGCCGGCGCGATATGTCGCGTCCTCGCCCACGCGCAGCCGGAAGTTCCACTTCGTCTGGAAGTGCCAGTGCGTCGCGCTCGCCGCGGCGAAGAGCGCCTGCGCGCCGGCGACCGTCGTCGCGTGGCGCCAGCGCACCCGCGCGCCCCGACACCGGGGACCGCCGGCGAGCGCCGCCTGGACCGCGTCGTAGGACGGCCGCTTCGTCCCGTCGGCGCGGACGAGGCCGCTCTGGAAGCCGCCGAGCTGCGTCTCGTCGACGAACGGCGCGAAGAGGACGTCGGCGATCGACGAATCGCAGGCGGCGCGGGCCACGAGCTGCCGGTAGATCGCGGCCTGCGCGGCGTCCGAGGTGACCGGAACCGTCTCGACGCCGTCGTAGGACGCAGCGGATGCCTGCGGGATCGCCGTCTGCCATCCGATCTCGTCGATCGAGATGCGCAGGCCGGACTCGACGGTCGGCTGGGCGGTGGCACCGAAGGCGTCCCAGAGCGCCTGCTTCACGCGGTCGAGGTTCGCGAAGCCGGCGGCCGGCCACTCGAGGCCGCGGTTCAGCGGGTCGCGGTCGGAGCGCGGGTACGCATGGAAACCGAGCTCGTCCATGATGGGGGCCGTCCGCTTGCTCTGACGGTACGCGGCGCCCAGGTCGCGGATGAACCGCAGCGGCGAGCGCGACGAGTTGACAGCCGCGTACGGCTTGTCGTTGCCGCGGCTCGAGAGGACGCCGCCGACTACGACGATCGACGGGTCGATTGCCTTCAGCGCGTCGTAGGACGCCGCGAGCGTGCGCTCGTACCCGGCGGCGGCGACGGCGCGGCCGCGCACGTACTGCGGGCGCCAGAAGCGCGGCTGGTTCGGCTCGTTGCCGATCACGAACGTCTTCACGTCGGGATACCGGCGCGCGAGGAGCGCGACGAACGCGGCGAACTGCTTCGCGCGGGCCGCCGACGTGCCGATCGCGGTCGCGCGCGACGGGCGCACGGCGAGCCGGACCGCGATGCCGGCGTCCTGCGCCTTGGCGATCGAGCGGTCGAGGAAGTCGCTCTCCGCGATCGTCTGCGGGTGCGCCGCATCCCAGGTCACCGTCATGCGGTCGTCGCGGAGGCCGAGCGAGGCGATCTGCGCGAAGAACGCGGCACCCGCGTCGTCGGCGTACTTGCCGGTGTCGTCCGCGACGCCGAACCTGATCGGCTGCACGGTCGAGCCGACGCCCGCCGACGCCGCGACGCCCCCGAGCAGGAACAGCGCCGCAACGACCATGGCCCCCCGCAGCACGGGCGGGGTTATATCGCATCGAGCGGCCGGTTTGCAGCCGTTTTCACCGCAAAAAGCACGGGAAAGGCCGAAAAACTACCCGTCCGCGCGGGCGCGGCAGGCGGCGATCACCGCCTGTGCCTCGGCCCTGTTGCCGAACCCCCGCGTCTCCGTGTGCCGGCCCCGCTCGAGGTCCTTGTAGACCTGGAAGAAGTGCTCGATCTCGTTGCGGAGCTGCGGCGGGACGTCGTGCACGTCCGCGATCGCGCTCCACGACGGATCCTCGAGCGGCACGCAGATGAGCTTCTCGTCGGGCCCCTTCTCGTCCGCCATGTGGAAGACGCCGACGGCGCGGACGCGGATCCGGCAGCCCGGGAACGTCGGCTCGCCGACGAGCACGAGCGCGTCGAGCGGGTCGCCGTCGTCCGCGAGCGTCCCCTCGAGGTAGCCGTAGTCGGCGGGGTAGCTCATGGAGGTGAAGAGCCGCCGGTCGAGCACGATCCCGCCGAGCTCCTCGTCCCACTCGTACTTGTTGCGCGACCCGGACGGGATCTCGACGAAGACGACGCCGTCGCTCACGGGGGAAAGCGTACGCCGCCGCCCGTCCCCCGGGGCCAAGTCCCTTCGCCAAACGACGTGACGGAAGTGTGACGAACCGTCCACAGCCCCCGGAGGACGCCTGGAGCGGCGCCGGTTCGCGGACGGAGCGGCACCGAGGGCAGTTCGCCAAACGACGTGACGGAAGGCGAACGCGGCGCGACGCGGACGGGCGGACGGACGTCCCGCCGCCCCCACGGGACCTCGTGGGGGCGGCGGGACGTAGAGAGAGACGTGAGGAGGCTCGCAGGGGCCCTGCTCGTCGCCGGCGCGCTCGCCGCCGCGGCGGCTCCTGCCGCCGCGGCGAAGGGGCGGTTGTCGGTGAGCGTCGCCGACACGACGCCGCGCGTCGGCGAGGCGTTCGCCGTCACCGTGCGCACCGGCTGGGTCGTGCCGGCGAACGACTGGCTCCGGCTGATCGCCGTCGCGCCGGGCCGCAGCTGGTACGACGTCGTCGGCACCGTGACCGGCGACTCGTCATCCGCCCGCGCCGACATCCCGCGCGACGGCTTCGGCATCCGCCTGCTGCGCGTCGCCCCGCGGACGTGGCGCGCGACCGTCCGCCTCTCCCGTCCGGGCCGCTGGCGGCTCGTCGTGCCGAACGGGACGCACCAGGGGTTCATGGTCCCGCCACCCACGGCGTGGATGCCGTGGGTGCGCGTGCATGCGTAGCCGCCGCTAGGGCTCGTTCAGCGCGGCGAGGTTGCGCGCGACGCGCGCGGCCGCGCGCGCGAGCTCTGCCGCCGCGTCGGCGTCGCCGACCACCGACGTCTTCAGCTGCGCGCGCACGTGCCCGGCCAGCTCCGCCGTCTCGTCCGCGAGCCGCGCGATCTCCTCCGGTACCGCGATGATCCGCGCACGGGTCTCGTCGTTGCGGTCGGCCATGAACGCCGTGAACGCCGCCGCGTCCTCGTCGGCGAGCTCGACGAGCCGGGACGAGAGCGCCTTCGCACGGACGACCGACTCCTCGTCCTTCGCGAAGCGGCCGGCGAGCTCGACGAGCGCCGCCGCGAACGCTGCCGTCACCGCCGTCGCGCCGCCGCTCGCGGGTGTGGGCGTGCGCTCCCCGAGCGCCGCCAGGAATTCACCGACCGACCGCTCGCTCAGCGACATGTCGGTAGAACGGGACGTCGGCGGGAGGAAGCGGCGTCGAACCACGGATGAGGTCGGCGGCCTTCTCGGCGACCATCATGGTGGGAGCGTAGATGTTCCCGTTCGGCACGTACGGGAACACGCTCGCGTCGACGACACGCAGCCCGTCGAGGCCGTACACGCGCATCGAGCCGGGATCGACGACGGTCCCCATCCGGCACGTGCACGACGGATGCAGCGCCGTCTCCGCGTCCCGCGCGACCCAGTCGAGGACCTCCTCGTCCGTCGCCACTCCGGGACCGGGCGACAGCTCGCCGGCGTTGAAGGGCTCGAACGCCGGCGCCTCGAGGATCGCGCGCGCCGCCCGCACGCACTCCACCCACTCGCGGCGGTCCTGCTCGGTCGAGAGGTAGTTGAACCGGAGCGCAGGCTTCGCGCGCGGGTCGGCGGACGTGATCTTGACGCTGCCGCGCGCGTCCGAGTACATCGGCCCGACATGGAGCTGGTAGCCGTGCCCCTGCGGCGCCGTCCCGTCGTAGCGCACGGCGATCGGCAGGAAGTGGAACATGACGTTCGGGTACGCGACGTCGTCGTTCGAGCGGATGAACCCGCCGGCCTCGAAGTGGTTCGACGCGCCGGGACCCGACTTGAAGAGCAGCCACTGGAGCCCGACACGCGGCCGGTTGCGCCACCGGTAGTACGGCGCCATCGTCACCGGCTGCCGGGAGCCGCACTGCACGTACACCTCGAGGTGGTCCTGGAGGTTCTCCCCCACGTCGGGCAGGTCGTGGACGACGCGCACGCCGACACGCTCGAGCTCCGCCGCGTCGCCGACACCCGACAGCTGCAGCAGCTGCGGGGAGTTGATCGCGCCGCCGCAGAGGATCACCTCGCCGGCACGGATCGTCTCGCCGCCCGCCTGGACGCCGACTGCACGCGTCCCCTCGAAGAGGATGCGCTCCACGAGCACGCGCGTCCGCACGTCGAGGTTCGGCCGCTTCAGCGCGGGATGCAGGTAGGCGCGCGCCGCGCTCCAGCGGCGGCCGCGGTGGATGTTGCGGTCGAACTTCGCGAACCCCTCCTGGCGGTAGCCGTTCACGTCCTCGGTGAGCGCGTGTCCGGCCTCCTGCACGGCGGCGAAGAATGCGGCGAAGAGGGGCCCGGTCGCGGGACCGCGCTCGAGGATCAGCGGGCCGTCGCCGCCGCGCCACTCGTCGGCGCCCGCGAGGCACGTCTCCATCTTCTTGAAGTACGGCAGGCAGTGCGCGTACCCCCACTCCTCGAGCCCCGGCTCGGCCGCCCAGCGCTCGTAGTCGAGCGGGTTGCCGCGCTGGAAGATCATCCCGTTGATCGAGCTCGACCCGCCGAGCACCTTGCCGCGCGCGTGGTAGATGCGCCGCCCGTGCATGAACGGCTCCGGCTCCGACTCGTACTTCCAGTCGTAGAAGCGGTTGCCGATCGGGAACGAGAGCGCGGCCGGCATGTGGATGTACATGTCCCACCAGGAGTCGCTGCGGCCCGCCTCGAGCACGAGCACCCGCGTCGATGCGTCCTCCGAGAGCCGCGCCGCGAGCGCCGACCCCGCCGAGCCGCCCCCGACGATCACGTAGTCGAAGGTCACGCCACGACCACGGTCTGCAGCTCGGTGAACGCGTCCATCGGCGCGCTGCCGCCGACGCGGCCGATCCCGCTCGCGGTGCCGGAGCGGCCGCCGAAAGGCAGATGCGCCTCCCAGTAGTTCGAGCTGTCGTTGACGTTCACCCAGCCGGTCCTCACCTCGTCCGCGTAGCGCAGCCCCCGGGCGAGATCGCGCGTGAAGATCGCCGAGAGGAGGCCGTACGGCGACGCGTTCGCGAGCCGGATCGCCTCGTCGAGCGAATCGATCGCCACAACGGGAGCGACGGGCCCGAACGTCTCCTCGCGCGCGACGAGCGAGTCGGGCGGAACGCCGTCGAGCACGGTCGGCTGCCAGTAGAGGCGCGTCGGGAACCCGTCGGCGCGCGCGCCGCCGTGGACGAGCTCGGCGCCTCTCTCGAGTGCGTCGGCCACGTGCTCGTCCATCTTCGCCGCGACTCCCTCGTTGTTCAGCGGGCCCATCGTCGTCGCCTCGGCGAACGGATCGCCGAGCACGACGCGCTGGACCTTCTCCGCGAGCAGGGCGACGAACTCGTCGCGCACCGCGCGGTGGACGAGGATCCGCTCGCCTGCCGTGCAGCTCTGGCCGGCGCAGAGGAAGCACGCGGTCACCGTCGCCTCGGCCGCGAGCTCGAGGTCGGCGTCGTCCATCACGACGACGGGCCCGTTGCCGCCGAGCTCGAGCACGGCCGCCTTTCCCGCAGCGGCCTCCGCGACCTTGCGCCCCGTCTCGGTCGAGCCGATGAAGCCGACGCCGTGCGTGCCGGGGTTGCGCGCGATCTCGTCGCCGACCGTCGACCCGGGCCCGGTGACGAGGTTGAAGACGCCCGTCGGCAGGTCGGCCTCGACCACGCACTGCGCGAGCGCGATCGCGGCGACGGCGGTCGTCGACGCCGGCGTCCAGACCACGGTGTTGCCGGAGGCGAGCGCAGGGGCGATCAGCTCGGCCGGCATCGTGTACGGCCAGTTCCACGGCGTGATCACGCCGATCACGCCTCTCGGCCGGCGCACGAGCAGCACGCGCTTGCCCGGCGTGAACGAGTTCGCGAGGCGGCCCTCGAGCCGCTTCCCGTCCTCGGCAGCGTTCCGCCAGTACGCGATCAGCTCCTCGACCTCGTCGTGCGACTCGTGCAGCGGCTTCCCCTGGTCGAGCGTCAGCGTGTGCGCGAGCTCCCCGCGCCGCTTCTCGACCTCGTCCGCGATCCGGTGCACGAACGCCGCGCGCTCGAACGCCGTCGCGCGCGACCACGGGCCGGCGGCGTCGTTCGCCGCCTCGATCGCGGCGCGCGCGTCGTCGCGCGAGCCGTGCGGCACCTCGGCGATCGCCTCGCCGGTCGCCGGCGACTCGGCCGTGAACGTCTCGCCTGTGGCCGCCGCCGTCCAGCGGCCGCCGACGAACATCTCAGACGCCACGCGGACTCACGTCCTCGAGCGTCACGCGCATCAGGTCGCGGATCGAGACGATCCCGACGGGCTCGCCGCCGTCGAGCACCGGCAGGTGGCGGAAGCCGCCGTGGATCATCACGACCGCCGCCTGCTGCGAGCTCTCGTCGGCGTCGACGGTCTCCGGTCCCGGCGTCATCCAGGAACGGACGTCCGAGCCGACCTCGCCGGCGGCGACGGCCCGCAGGATGTCGCGCTCCGTGATGATCCCGGCCAGCCGGCCGTCCCGCAGCACGAGCGCCGAGCCGACGCGCCGCTCGGTCATCGCGGCCGCCGCCTCGGTCAGCGTCGCCGTCTCCTCGAGCGTGAGCAGCGAGCGCGACATCACGTCCGCCACGGTCTTCATCTAGTCCCCCAGCTCGGTGCGACGTCTGTCGACATAGGCCTTCAGCTCCTCCTTCAATCCCTCGTCGATCGCCGGCTCCTCGTACTCCTCGAGCGTCTTGCGCCAGATGTCGGACGCCCGTGTGGCCGCGTCCTTCCCGCCGTTCCGCGACCAGCGCTCGTAGTTCTCGGTCGACGAGAGCAGCGGCCGGTAGAAGCACTCGCGGAACCGCTCGAGCGTGTGCACCGCTCCGAGGAAGTGGCCGCCCTGCCCCACCTCCTGGTGGGCGGAGTACGCGAGCGACTCCTCGTCGATCCGGAGCGGCTCGAACACCTCGTGCAGCATGCGCAGGAGCTCGACGTCGACGATGAACTTCTCGTAGCACGAGACGAGCCCCGACTCGAGCCAGCCCGCGGAGTGCATGACGAAGTTCGTGCCCGCGAGGAACGTCGGCCAGAGCGTCATCGCCGCCTCGTAGGCCGCCTGGGCGTCGACCGCCTGCGACGAGGTCAGCCCGCCCCCGCCGCGGAACGGCAGGCCGTAGTGCCGCGCGACCTGACCCGTGCAGAGGAGGCCGACCGCCGACTCGGGCGTGCCGAACGACGGCGACCCCGACTGCATGTCGGTGTTCGAGAGGAACGACCCGAACACGACGGGGCAGCCCGGGCGGATCGTCTGCACGAGCGCGATCCCCGCGAGCGCCTCCCCCACCTGCTGCGCGAGCGTCGACGGCACCGACACCGGCGACATCGCTCCCATCAGGAGGAACGGCGTGATCACCAGCGCCTGGTTCGCCTTCGCGTACGCGAGCAGCGCCGAGAGCATGCGGTCGTCGTAGCGGAGCGGCGAGTTGACGTTGATCAGGGAGATGACCGCGGGCGTCTCCTCGATCGCCGCCTTCCCGAACACCATCTCCGCCATCGCGATCGTGTCCTCGGCGTTCGGGCCCGAGGTGACCGACCCCATGAACGGCTTGTCGGAGAGCGTCAGCAGCGCGTACACCATGTCGAGGTGGCGGGAGTCGAGCGGCTTGTCGTTCGGCTCGCAGATCGTGCCGCCGGGAGTGTCGAGCTGCGGGAACGACTGGGAGAGACGGACGAGGTTCTCGAAGTCCGCGTACGTCGCCTCGCGCCGCTCGAGCCCCTCGCGGACGAACGGGCAGCCGTACACGGCGCCGAACGCCATGTGGTTGCCGCCGACGTGGATCGTGCGCTCCGGGTTGCGGGCCTGGAGGTCGAACTCGCGCGGCGCCTTCGCAACCTGCTCCAGGATCCAGTCCGGGTCGAGCTTGACGAGGTGCCCCTCGACCTGCTGCCCTGCGGCCTCGAGGGCCGCGACCGCCTCGTCGTGCAGGAACTCGATCCCGAGCTCGCTGACGATGCGGCGCCACCCGCGCTCGAGCTCCGCCATGGACGACTCGTCGAGGATCTCGAAGCGCGGTAGTTCGTTGACGAGCAAGGGCTAGGCCTCCTGGAGTAGTGATTCGAGGGCGTGCTCGAGACCGGACTCGCCGACCTCGCGGACCGAGAGCGGCAGGCCGAGCTTCGCGGCCGCCGCCTCCGCCTGCAACCGCAGCTCGGCCGTCGGCGCCTGGGCGAGCCAGACGACCCGCTCGTAGTTGCCGAAGTAGTCGTCGCGGAGCTCCGGATGGCGGTCGAGCCCGAGCCCCCGCCAGACCACGCGGTCGAAGGCGCGCACGAGGAAGTCGGTGAGGTAGTACGTGCCCGGCTCGTGCGCGTCGAAGCCGCCGAAGAGTGTGTAGCAGTCCGCCCCCGGAAGACGCGGCAGCTCGTCGAGGGCGCCGCGCGTGCCGCAGTCGGCGTAGCCGACCAGTTCGGCGTCGCCGACGGCCGCCCGGATCCGCTCCGGCCGGTTGTGCAGCTCGGGCGGCAGCGGCCGCACGTCGAGGTCCCAGCCTCGCCGCCGGGCGATCCGCTGGATGTGCAGCGCGAGTGCGCCGCAGGCGACGATCGTCCTCGTCATCCCGGGAACGCGAGCTGGTCGACGAACAGGTCGTTGAAGTCCGCGCGGCCGGAGAGCTCGACGTACTCGACCTCGTCGAGCACCGCGCTCGCGGCGTGGCGCTCGGTGACCGAGAGCGCCGCGATCTTCGCGCCCTCGCCGGCGACGTTGCCGGCCGCCACGATCCGCGGCAGCGGCAGCTTCGGCACGAGGCCGATCCGGACCGCGCTCGCGGCCGTCAGATAGGAGCCGAACGAGCCGCCGAGCAGGACCTGCGAGATGTCGGCGGGATCGACGGCGAGCTCGCGGCAGAGGATCTGCCAGCCGGTCGCGATCGACGCCTTGGCGAACTGGAGCTCGCGCACGTCGCGCTGCGAGAGGTAGACGCCGTCGGCGAGGTGGAAGACGGTCTCCTCCCCGACCTTGCCGAGCCGCTCGGACGAGCCCAGCACGAAGCGGCCGGAGTGGTCGAGGATCCCGGCCCCGACGAGCTCCGCGACGGCGTCCACGAGCCCGGAGCCGCAGAGGCCGGCGGGCTCGACGTCGCCGATCACCGTCAGCTGCAGCTCGCCGTCCACGAGCCGCACGCCCTCGATCGCACCGTCCGCGGCGCGCATCCCGCAGCGGATCTGGGCGGCCTCGAACGCCGGCCCGGCCGGCGCGGCGCACGCGAGGGCGCGCGCCGACGAGCCGAGGACGATCTCCGAGTTCGTGCCGACGTCGATGAAGAGCCGCGTCCGCCGGTCGAGCGTCAGGCCGGTGGCGAGCACGCCCGCGACGATGTCCGGTCCCACGTACGCGCCCAGTGCCGGGAAGAGGACGGCCGGCGCACGCTCGTGCACGGCGATGCCGAACTCCGTCGCGTGCGCCTCCGGCAGGCGGCGCGCCGCGATCGTGAACGGCGCCATCGAGAGCGGCTCGGGATCGATCCCGAGCGCGAGCTGGATCATCGTCACGTTCCCGGCGACGACGATCTCGTAGACCTCGCGTGGATCGACGTCCGCCTCCTCGCACACCTCGTCGGTCAGCCGCTGCAGCGTCTCGTGCGCCGTCGCGCGCAGCGTCGCGAGCGCGGACGGATCGAGCATCGTGGCGCTGATGCGCGAGATCACGTCGGCGCCGAACGGCTGCTGCAGGTTGAGCATCGAGCGGACGGCAGCCGGCTGCCCCGTCTCGAGGTCGAGCAGCGTCGCGACGACGGTGGTGGTGCCGAGGTCGAACGCGATCGCGTGGCGGCGGCCCGTGGTGTCGCCGGGCTCGACGTCGAGCAGGAGGTCGTCCACGAGCACGGCCGTGACGCGCCAGTCGGCGCCGCGCAGCGTCCGGCCCAGCGTGCGCACGACCTCGAGCGGCACGCGCAGCTCGACGTCGTCCATCGCGTCGAGGACCCGCTCGAGGTCGGAGCGCTGGTCCTCGAGCGTCGGCTCCACCAGCTCGAGGAACCGCTTCTGCACCGCGGGCCGCAGGATGACGTGGCGGCCGACGCCCGCGAGCGCAGCCTTGGGCCGCGTCTGCAGCGGCGGGACGTCGACGACGAGGTCGGTCTCGGCCTGCGCGCGGCACGCGAGCCGCCAGCCGGCCCTCAGCTCGTCGGGCGAGAACGCGCGGGGGTCGACCGACGAGACGGGCTGCTCGCCCGACACGACCTTGACCTTGCACTTCTTGCAGGTGCCGTGGCCGCCGCACGTCGAGTCGATCGCGACGCCGTTCCAGCTCGCACAGTCGAACAACGTGGTGCCGGCCGGGACGCGCGCCTCCTTCGTGGCTCCGTCGGACTGGCGAAAGACGAGCCGGACCCGGTCCGGATGCGCCTCGTCGATGACCGGCTCCGCGGTCATGCGGTCGCCGACGCCGCCTGCTTCGCACGGTACGCCGCGATCCAGTTGGCGCCCCACTCGTCGCGGCCGAGCAGGAAGTCGCTCGCGCGGACGGCGTCGACGACCTCCGGCGAGCGCGCGTCCATGATCGCGCTCGTCAGCCCGTGGCTCGCGGCGATCGCGAGGAACGCTCCGCCGAGCGTGTGCCGGCCGGGCAGGCCGAACGAGGTATTCGACGCGCCGCACGTCGTGTTGACGCCGAGCTCCTCGCGCAGCAGCTTCAGCGTCTCGACGAACAGCGTCACCGCACGCGGCTCCGCACCGACCGGCATCGCGAGGGGATCGATGACGACGTCCTCGGGCGGGATGCCGTGGTCGCCGGCCGCCGAGACGATCTTCCGCGCGACCTCGAGGCGGCGCTCGGGCTCCATCGGGATCTCGTCGTCGTTCGCGAGGCCGATCACGGCCGCGCCGTGCCTGGCGACGATCGGCAGGATCGCCTCGAGGCGCTCGTCCTCGCCGGTGACGGAGTTGACGAGCGCCTTTCCCTGGTAGGCCGACAGCCCTGCTTCGAGCGCCTCGATCACCGACGAGTCGATCACGAGCGGGAGCTCGGTGAGTCCCTGCACCAGCGGGACCGCGCGCCGCATCAACTCGACCTCGTCGGCGAGCGGGTCGCCGACGTTCACGTCGAGCATGTCCGCGCCGCCTGCGACCTGCTGCTCGACGTCCGTCTCGATGCGCGAGAGGTCGCCCTGCTGCAGCTCGGCCTGGAACTTCTTGCGGCCGGTCGGGTTGATCCGCTCGCCGATCACGCAGAACGGCTTGCCGGGACCGATCACGACCGTCCTAGACGGCGACTCGAGGACTGTGTCCACGCATCTCCCTTTCCTCACGGGTTCCGATGCCGAGCCGCTCGCAGAGGCGTGCGATCCCGGCCTCCTTGCGAAAGCTGATCAGGTGCAGCCCGCGCACGCCCGGCAGGCTCCGGGCGGCGTCTGCGAGCTCGCAGCCGAGCGCGAAGCACTCGGCCTCGGGGTCGGCCGCGCGCTCGCAGCGCTCCACGACGTCGGCCGCCACGGAGATGCCGGGCACGTGCTCGTCCATGAAGCGGAGGGCGCGCGGCGAGCGGACGAGGCAGATCGACGGCAGGATCGCGACGCGCTCGGCGAGGCCGGTCTCGACGGCGCGCCGCATGAACGCCTCGAGCGGCGCGAGGTCGAAGCCGACCTGGAGCTGCAGGAACCGGGCGCCCGCGCGCTCCTTCTTCAGGGCACGGTCGACGCGGTGGTCGACCGGCGGCGCCGCCGGGTTCTCGACCGCGCCGAGGAAGAGCACCGGCGGCGGCTCGAGCGTGCGGCCGGAGAGGTAGCGGCCGTTCCGCATCGCCTCGGCCGTCGCGAGCAGCTGGATCGCGTCGAGATCGAAGACGCGCCGCGCCTCCGGCTCGTCCCCGGCCGTCACGTCGTCGCCGGTGAGGCAGCAGACGTTCTCGATTCCGTGCAGGGCGGCGCCGGCGATGTCGGCCTGGAGCGCGAGCCGGTTGCGGTCGCGGCAGACGAGCTGCATGACCGGCTCGACGCCGAGCTGCCGGAGCGCGATCGCGACGGCGAGCGGCGAGGCGTGCGCGTGTGCCGCGGTGTTGTCCGTCGCGTTGACGGCGTCGACGTAGTTCTCGAAGGGCGCGACGTTCCGCCGCACCGCGTCCAGGCCGCCGCCGTCGACCGTGTGGAGCTCCGCGGTGACGGCGAAGCGACCGGCCGCGAGCGCGTCACTCAGCCTCGACATGCCAGCCTTCCGGCGCGAACCGGTCGCGCTTCGTCAGGAAGTTCGCCCACGACGAGGTGTCCCAGAGGCGGTTGTCGACGGGCTTGCGGATGTGGTGGAGCTCGTGCGCCCACGGCGTCCGCGGCGCGCGCTCGACGGCCTTCACCCACACGCAGCGCATCTCGGGCTTCACCTCGCAGTGGCCGTCGGGCCGCACGCCCCCGCAGGGACCGTTGCGGAGCGTCTTCGGGCAGTTCATCGGACACGTCATCCCGGTCGAGTGCAGCACGCACTGCCCGCACATCCGGCACCCGAAGACCGGCTTCTTGACGGCGGCCTCGACCAGGGCGAGCGGGCGCATCAGGCCGGAACGGCGGATCGGCGCTTCTCGATCAGGTCCTTCGCGAGCCGGACGGCGGTCGACGCGTCGGCCGCATAGGCGTCGGCGCCGACGGCGTCCGCGTACTCCTGCGTCACCGGCGCGCCGCCGACCATCACGATCACCTCGTCGCGGATGCCGGCCTTCTCGAGCGCGTTGATGTTCGCCTTGAACATCGGCATCGTCGTCGTGAGGAAGGCCGAGAAGCCGACGATGTCCGGTTGGTGCTCCTTCACCTGCTCGACGAACGTCTCCGGCGCGACGTTCACGCCGAGGTCGTGCACGGTGAAGCCGGCGCCCTCGAGCATGATGTTGACGAGGTTCTTGCCGATGTCGTGCACGTCGCCCTTGACGGTCCCCATCACGTACGTGCCGACCGGCTTCGCCCCCGTCTCCGCGAGCAGCGGTCGCAGGATGTCGAGCGCGCCCTGCATCGCGCGTGCGGCGATCAGCATCTCCGGCACGAAGTAGTCGCCGCGCTCGAAGCGCGCACCGACCTCCTCGAGCGACGGGATCAGGGCGTCGTAGAGCATCTTCTCGGGCTCGAGCGAGCCGTCCAGGCCCTGGTTGACCAGATCCTTCACCTCGGGCGCGTTGCCGACGAGCGTCTGGTCGTAGAGCCCCTGCAGGATCTCTTCGTGGGTCATGCAGCTCCTCTGTGTTGTCTCATCGCTTCGTCGCCGGCGAAGCCGGCACCTACGCCGAGGTCGTCCTGGTGGCCGAGCCGCGCCGACACGAGCCGCGCCTGCTCGACGAGCGCGGGCGCCAGCTCGGCGATGCGCTCGGGCGTGAGGCGGATCGTGGGGCCCGAGATCGAGAGCGCCGCGACGGCACGGCCGTCCGGCCCGAGCACCGGCGCCGCGATCGCGGAGAGGCCGCGCTCGAGCTCGTCGACGGCGACGGCGTAGCCGCGCCGCCGGATCGCCGCGGCCGCGGCGGGAGGATCGGGCGCGAACGCACGCAGCACCTTGCCGTTGGCGGTCGTCTCGTAGGGGACGCGGCGGCCGATCCAGTTCGTGCCGCCGACGAAGTGGCGCGAGTCCTCCTGCGCGAGGTGCTCGACGCCGAGCGGCGTCGGCACGCCGAGGTTGATCGTCTCGCCGGAGAGCTCGGACAGCGTCCGCAGCGCCGGCAGCGCGAGGTCGACGAGGCTGGCGCCGCCGTCGCGGTGCGCGAAGCGCAACAGGACCGGCCCGGGCACGACGCGGCGGTCGCCGGCGCGCTGGACGAGGCCGCGGCGCTCGAGGGCCCCGACGAGCCGCGAGGTCGTCGACTTCGGCAGGCCCGCGCCGTCCGCGAGCTCGCCGACGCCCAGCGGCCGCGCAGACTCGACGACCGCGACGAGGAGCTCCGCCGCGCGGTCGATCGCCTGCGTGCCGGACTCCGCGGCCATCGTCCATATGGTGGAACATGCGTTCCACGTTTGTCAAGTCGCCGCGGGACGTCGTACGGTCGATCCATGGCGGTGGTGCTCCGGCCGTGGGCCGACGACGACGCCCCGGCGCTCGAGGGGCTCCTGCGCACGATGGACGACGCGATGGTCGTCTCGGCGGCGGGGATCCTCCACCAGCGGCGGGGGCGCCCGGAGCGCGGCCGCATCGCGGACGTGACGGCGGAGCTCGACGGCGAGTTCGCCGGCGCGGGGATCGCCGGTCTCGAGACGATGTCGACCACCCCCGGCGCCGGCTGGGCGCTCGTCGGCGTGCTGCCGGAGCGGCGGCGGCAGGGTGTCGGGAGCGCGATCGCGGAGGAGCTCCGACGCCACCTGCGGGAGATCGGCGCGACCCGGGCGACCTCGTTCTTCCGCTGGAGCGAGGAGGGCGAGCGCTGGGCGGCCGCGCGGAGCTGGGAGCGCATCCTGACGGGACCGCTGATCGCCGTCGACCCGCGGACGATCGAGGCGTCGCCGCCGCCCGCGGGCACGAGCTGCCTGCCGATGTCGCAGGTCGATCCGCGCGCGGTCTTCGAGTCGACGCGGGAGGCGGCGCTGGACGAGCCGACGCCCGTGCCGCACGACGACTTCCGCTTCGACGACTTCCTGAACGACTGGCGGAACCCCGATCTCGACCTCGAGTCGAGCACGGCCGTTGTCGAGGACGGCCGCGTCGTCGCCTTCGCGTACCTGAACGCGGTGGGCGACCGCGCGCAGCACGGTTTCACGGGGACCGTGCGCGACCGTCGCGGCCGCGGCCTCGCGACGGCCGCGAAGCGCCGCACGCTCTGCACGGCCGCCGCCCGCGGCGTCACGCGCGTGACGACGTCGAACGCCGAGGAGAACGCGGCCATGCGTGCGATCAACCGGCGGCTCGGCTTCGAGCCGATCGGCGAGCACGTGATCTTCGGCTGCGATCTCTAGATCCGCGCGTCGCGGGCGGACGCGACCTCGATCCGGAAGCCGTCCGGATCGGTGAAGAAGACCGCGTAGTACTCCGGGTGGTACTGCGGCCAGAGCCGCGGCGGATGGAGGATCGTCGCACCCGCTTCGACCGCCGCCACGTGCGCGGCGTCGACGTCGGCCCGCGTCTCGACCGCGAGCGCGAGGTGGTGCAGCCCCGGCGCGTACAGCTCGAACGCCTGCTCGTCGAGTGCCGGACGCAGCCCGAGCGATCCCGAGCCGTCAGCCGGGAAGCGGAGGTAGTGGATCCACTCGCCGCGCTCGCCCTCGAAAAGCACCGGCGGCTGCAACCCGACGGGGCCGAGCACAGCCGCGTAGAACGCGAGCGAACGCTCGAGGTCGCGGCAGACGAGGTCGACGTGCCCGACGCCGACGAGCATCAGTCGTCGTCGAGCGACTCGGCGAGCAGCGTCGAGACGTCGGCGACGCGCAGGCGCTGCCCGCTCGACCGCACACCGTCGTCGAGCATCACGGTGCAGAACGGGCATGCGACGGCGAGCGTCTCCGCGCCGGTCTCGGCCGCCTGGCGGACGCGCTCCTCGTTGATCGGCGCGCCGCGCTCCTCCATCCACATGTGCGCACCGCCCGCACCGCAGCAGAACGTCCGCTTGCCGCGCTTCGCCATCTCGACCGGCTTCCCGATCGCGGCGACGAGCTCGCGCGGCTCGGCGGCGACGTCGTTGTGCCGGGCGAGGTAGCACGAGTCGTGGTAGGTGATCTCGCGTCCGTCTGCCTTGGGCCGCAGGCGGCCCTCGCGCACCAGCTGCGCAAGGAGCTCCGTGTGGTGCAGCACCTCGTAGCGCCCGCCGAAGTCGGGGTACTCGTTGGCGAGGGAGTTGAGGCAGTGCGGGCAGCTCGCGACGATCTTCGTCACCTTCGCGTCGTTCAGCGTCGCGACGTTCTGCTCCGCGTACGCCTGGAACACGTACTCGTTGCCCATCCGGCGGGCAGGATCCCCCGTGCAGGCCTCGCGGGCGCCGAGAATCGCGAAGTCGACCCCCGCCTTCTGCAGCAGCTTGACGGTGGACTCCGCCGCCGTGCGGGCCCGCTCGTCGTAGGCGGCGGCGCAGCCGACCCAGTAGAGGATCTCGGGCGCCTCCTCGCCCTCGTCGACGACGCGCACGCCGAGGCCTTCGGCCCACGACGCCCGGTCGCCCTGGGGCTTCCCCCACGGGTTGCCGACACGCTCCACGTCGCGCAGCATCGACTCGGCCTCCTGCGGAAAGCTCGACTGCATCATCACGAGGTCGCGGCGCAGGTCGACGATGTGGTCGATGTGCTCGATCGACACCGGGCACTCGTGCACGCACGCGCCGCAGGTGACGCAGTCCCACACCATCTCCTCGGGGACGCCGTTGCCGACGATCGGCGTCAGCTCGCCGCCCGCCAGGAGGTTGCGGCCCTCGGCGAAGACCTGGTCGCGGATGCCCATGATCACGAGCTTCGGCGAGAGCAGCTTCCCGGTGGCGTACGCGGGGCAGACGTCCTGGCAGCGGCCGCACTCGGTGCACGAGAAGCCGTCGACCATCTCCTTCCACGTGAGGTCCGCGATCGTCGCGACGCCGAGCCGCAGCTCGTCGTCCGGCACCGTGAAGTCGAGCGGCTCCAGGCGGCCGCGCCGGCGGGTGCGCGAGAAGAAGACGTTCACCGCCGCGGTCGCGATGTGCAGGTGCTTCGAGTACGGCAGGTAGACGAGGAAGCAGAGGATCACGAGCACGTGCGCCCAGTCGAAGACGCGCTCGAGCACGCGCGGCGCCGGGACGATCGCGGAGACCCCGTTCGAGAGGAACGACGCGTGCGCCGGCCACTCCGCGAGCCCCGCCGCGATGCGCGACGCGTGCCAGCCGAGCAGCGTGAGCACGACAAGCGCGATCAGCGCGAGGATCACGTCGGCCTCGCCGAGGTGCGAGCCCTCGAACCGTGGGGGGCGCACGACCTTCCTGATCCAGACCGCCGTCGCCACCCCTGCGAGGACGGCGAGCACGAAGACGTCGACGAGCGCCATGAACCAGCCCTGCCGTCCGAGCCACGGGAGCGTGGAGTGGCGGTCGACCGCGGCGATCAGCGCCATCACGATCGTCGGGAAGAGGACGAGGAAGCCCCAGAAGATCGCCGCGTGCATCGCGCCGGGCAGGAGGCGCTGGAACAGCTTGCGCTGCCCGAGCACGATCGTCGCCTCGTTCCTGACCCGGCGCGGGACGTCGTCCGTGCGGTCGAGCGGCTTCGCGGCGCGGACGAGCCGCACGAGGTACAGCGCGCGCCGTGCGAAGAGCACGCCCGCGAGGCCGAGTGCGGCCGCGAGCGCGAGCGCTCCGGCGAGGACCTCTATGCCCCCCGCGCCTTCCTCAGCTCGGCGGTGATGGCGGGGACGATCTCGTGCAGGTCGCCGACGACGGCGTAGTCGGCGTGCGCGAAGATCGTCGCCTCCGGGTCGTCGTTGATCGCGAGCAGCTTCTTCGCGCCCTTGCAGCCGGCGATGTGCTGCGTCGCCCCGCTGATCCCGCACGCGATGTACAGGTCGGGCGAGACCTTCGTCCCCGTCTGGCCGACCTGGTCGGTGTGCGGACGCCAGCCTGCGCTCGTGACGACGCGCGAGCAGCCCACCGCGCCGTCGAGCAGCGCCGCGAGCTCCTCGAGGACGCCGAAGCCCTCGGCGGAGCCGACCCCTCGGCCGCCGGAGACGACCACCCTGGCGTCCGCGAGGGTGACCTTGCCGCCGGTGTCGGGCGCGAGGTGCTCGATCACGCGGACCGCATCGTCCAGCTCGGGCAGCGTGACGTCGATCTTCGGATCGCCACACGCCTCGAATGCGAACGGCGCGGCGGTGAGGATCCTGCGCTCGGCGCGGACCCGGGCCTCCTCGAGAAGAGTGCCGCCCCAGCGGACCCGCGTCACCTCGTCGCCGCGCACGTCGGTGACGTTCGCCGCAAACGGCAGGTCGAGCTGCGCCGCGACGTGCGCGAGCACCTCGTTGCCGCGATCCGACCCCGGGCCGACGAGAACCTCCCATTCGCGTCCCGCGAGCTCCCTCGCCCATGCGGACGGCGCATAGGGGCCGTCGAACATCAGGACGCTCGCCGTGCCGAGCTGCTCCCCGAGGGTCACCGCCTGGCACGACAGCTCGTCCTCGCCCTCGACGAACACGAGAACGCTCACGCGACCCCCAGCTCCCGCAGCACCTCGACGACCCTCGGCGCCGCCTCGGGGCCGTGCCCCAGGATCTCCGCCTGCTTGCCCGCACCTTCGGGGACGACGAGCCGGAGCTTCTCGAGCCGCGGCGCCGGCCGCTCGAGCGGCCTCGCGTCGACGGGCTTGCGGTTCGCGCGCAGCTTCGCCGGCACGGACGGGTAGCGCGGCAGGTTGAGGCCCTCCTTGACGGTCACGACCGCGGGCAGCGGCACGTCGTACACGTCCCGGCCGCCGGGAACCTCCTGCTCGCAGCGCGCCCGGCCGTCGGCGGTCGTGATGCCCTTCAGGCCGGTCACCACGGGCAGCCCGAGCGCGTAGGCGACGCGGATCCCGACCTGGTAGTTGCCGGCGTCGGCCGACTCGTTGCCGAACACGATCAGGTCGAAAGGCTCCTCGGCACGGATCGCGTCGACGATCGCAGCCGCCGTCGCCTGCGCGTCCCACTCGTCGGCCGAGACGAGGTGGACCGCGCGGTCGGCGCCGAGCGCCATGCACTCGCGCAGCTGCTCGACGGCCTCCTCCGGCCCGAGCGTGAGCACGAGGACCTCGCCGCCGCCTGCCTCGACGATCCGTACCGCCTCCTCGACGCCGCACTCCTCGTGCGGCGAGATGGTGAAGCCGAGGTGCTTCGTCTCGATCGCCTGCCCGTCGGCGGTCAGCACCATCCTGCCGCCGGTGATCGGCACCCTCTTCACGCACACAAGAATCCTCACGCCTTGACCCGCGCGTTCTCCGGGTCGAAGACCGGCGTCGAGTCGTTCGTCTGCACGGTGACCGGGTAGTGCTCGCCGAGGTACTCGACGAGGAGCTCCTCGCCCACGTTCGCGCGCTCCGGCGGCAGGTAGGCAAGCAGGATGTGCTTGCCGAGCGACGGTCCCGCGCCCGCGCTCGTCACGTACGAGCGCCGGCCGTGCGCATCGACGAGCGGTTCGCCGTCCTTCGACAGGACGGGCTCGCGGCCGAGCATGTAGCGCTTCACTCCGCTCCTCGACGTGTGGTCGTCGACGGTGAGCGTGCAGAGCACCGCCGCCGGCTCCGATTCCCGATGACCGACGTGCGCCTCCTTGCCGACGAAGTCCTGCGCCTTCACGCGCCCCCACGCCATGCCGGCCTCCACGACCGTGTAGTCGGCGTCGAGCTCGAAGCCGAAGGCCCGGTAGCACTTCTCGAGGCGGCCGGTCGTGCCGTACACGCCGATGCCGGCCGGGACGATGCCGTGCTTCTGCCCCGCCTCCCGGACGAGGTCCCAGAGCCGCGCGCCCTGCTCGATGGGGACGTAGAGCTCCCAGCCGAGCTCCCCGACATAGGAGATCCGCGAGGCGAGGACTGCGAGCGAGTCCACCTCGATCGTCCGGCACGAGGCGAACGGGAATCCCTCGTGGGAGACGTCGTCGGACGTGAGAGCGGCGAGGATGTCGCGCGCACGCGGGCCCCACAGACCGAGCGTCGTCCAGGACGAGGTGAGGTCGGTGATCTGCGCGCTGCCGTCGGCGGGCAGGTGGTCGGCGTACCACTTGAGGTCCGCCATCCCGTGCGCACCGCCCGTGACGACGCGGAACCGCTCGTCGCCGAGCCGCATCACCGTGAGGTCGCTCTTGAAGGTCCCGCTCGGCGAGAGCACGGGCGTGTAGACGACCTTGCCCGTCGCGACGTCCATCTGGCGCATCGACACCTGCTGCACCGTCTCGAGCGCTCCCGGCCCCGTCACGTCGAAGACGCAGAACGCGCTCAGGTCGAACATCGCGGCCCGCTCGCGCATCGCGAGGTGCTCGGCATTGATGATCGGCGACCACCAGCGCGACTCCCACTCCGCCTCACGGCGGTTGATCCGGTCGCCGAACTCGTCGAGGAGCTTCGCGTTCGACTCGTACCAGTGCGGCCGCTCCCACCCCGCCGCCTCGAAGAAGACCGCGCCGAGCGCCTGCTCGCGCTCGTAGTACGGCGAGAGCCGGATGCGGCGGTCGGACTCCCACTGCTCCGCCGGGTGGACGATCCCGTACGTCTTGTTGAAGCCCTCCGCGGCGCGGTCCCTGACGTGCCGCCTCGTCTTCTGGCAGTCGTAGAACCGCGCGATGTCGGACGACTGCAGGTCGATCTCCGACTCGCCGTGCGTCATCCACTCGGCCACCGACTTGCCGACCCCGGGGCCCTCCTTCACCCACACGGCCGCGGCCGACCAGAGGCCCTTCACCTCGGGCGTCTCGCCGAGCAGCGGCAGCCCGTCCGGGGTGAGCGAGAGCAGCCCGTTGATCGCGTACTTGATCCCGACGGACTCGTCGTTGAGCACCTCCGGGATGAGCTCGAGCGCGTCCTCCATCTGCTGGGTGAAGTCGTCCTGCGTGAACGGGAGCTCGGTCGGCGAGAGCGCGGCCTCGTCGTTCGAGGGGATCTCGTCCGGGTCGTGGAGGATCGGCCGGTGCGCGTACGAGCCGATCTCGAGCCCGCTCCCGTCCTGGCGCTCGTACATGTTCGTGTCCATGTCGCGCACGATCGGGAACTCGATCACGCCCTTCGTGTCCCTGAAGTGCGGGACCGGCCCCACGTCGATCATCTGGTGCACCGCGGGCGTGAGCGGGATCGTCGCGCCGGCCATCCGGGCGATCCTCGGGCTCCAGACGCCGCAGGCGACGACGACGATCGGCGTCTCGACGTCGCCGCGCGAGGTGCGAAGCCGCACGACGCGCCCCTGCTCGACGTCGATCCCGAGCACCTCGGTGTTCGCGAAGACGCTGAGCGCACCCTTCGCCTGGGCGCGCTCGCGCGCGATCGTGCCGAAGCGCAGCGAGTCGACGATGCCGACGTCGGGGCTGTAGAAGCCGCCGAGGAGGATCGACTCGTCGACGTAGGGGACGAGCTCCTTGATGCGCCCGGGCGTCACGATCTCGCACCCGTCGACCCCCCACGCCTTTGCCGACGACATCCGACGCTGCAGCTCCTGCATGCGCTCCTCGGTCCGCGCGACCTCGATCCCGCCGCTCCGCGTGAAGACGTCCCACTCCTCGTACTGGCGCACGGATTCGAGCGTCAGCTGGGTCATCTCCTTCGAGTGGTCGACGGGGAAGATGAAGTTCGATGCGTGGCCGGTCGAGCCGCCGGGGTTCGGCAGCGGGCCCTTGTCGAGGAGCACGAGGTCGGTCCAGCCGAGCTCCGCGAGGTGGTAGGCGAGGCTGTTCCCGACGATGCCGGCGCCGATCACGACGGCCCGCGCGCTCTTCGGCAACGAGGAGGGGGTCTCAGTCATGCGGACTGATATATCACGATCAGCCGGCGAGGAGAACCCGCCGCATCTCCGCCTCGAAGTGCTCGACGTGCTCGCGCATGATCCGGGCCGCCTCGGCGCCCTTGCCGTAGACGATCGCGTCGAGGAGGTCCCGGTGCTCCAGCACCGCCGCCCGCAGCTCCCCCGTCTGGTCGAGCGCCATCAGCCAGATCCGGAGTGCGAGCGCGTAGTACTCCTCGAGCGTCGCCTCGAGGAAATGGTTGTGCGCGGCGCGGTAGATCGTGCGGTGGATGCGCTCGTCGAGCGCGATCAGGTCGCGGTCGGAGCGGCGTCGGCGCGTCTCGAGCTCGTCCGCGAGGCGCAGCAGCTCGTCGAGCTCGGCCTCGGTGGCGCGGTCGGCGGCGAGCCGGGCCGCTTCCGGCTCGAGTGCGGCGCGCACCTCGCACAGCCGCGCGAGGTCGCGGACGTCCACGCCCGTGACGAACATCCCTCGCCGCGGGAAGACCTCCACGAGCTTCTCCTGCGCGAGGCGGCGCAGCGCCTCCCGCACCGGCGTGCGGCCGATCGCCAGCTCCTCGACGAGCTCACGCTCGTTGACCACGGCGCCCGGCCGCAGCTCGAGCGCGACGATCTTCTCCCGGATGCGGTAGTAGGCCCGGTCCGCAAGCGAGGCGGCCTCACCGTCCGGCGGACCGAGGAGCCGCGGGGACGGCCTAGCCACGGAGATATATTAGTCGTATCCTGCTCGTCGTTCAGACGACGAAAGGATTCGCGGTGGCCACGACGATGCCCTCGTCCCTCAGGATCGCCCAGGAGGCTGTCCTCAAGCCGATCACGGAGATCGCCGCGGCGGCCGGCTTGCAGCCGGACGAGATCGACCCCTACGGCCGCTACAAGGCGAAGGTCCACCTCTCCGTGCTCGACCGCCTCGCCGACCGCCCGGACGGGAAGCTGATCGACGTCACCGCGATCACGCCGACGAAGGCCGGCGAGGGCAAGACGACGACGTCCGTCTCGCTGACGCAGGGGCTTGGCCACATCGGCAGGAACGTGATGCTCTGCCTGCGCGAGGCGTCGCTCGGGCCCGTCTTCGGAATCAAGGGCGGGGCCGCCGGCGGCGGGTACACCCAGGTCGTCCCGATGGAGGACATGAACCTCCACTTCACCGGCGACATCCACGCGATCGGCGCCGCGAACAACCTGCTCGCCGCCATGCTCGAGGCGCACCTCCTGCACGGCAACACGCTCCGCATCGATCCCCTCACGATCAGCTGGCGCCGCTGCATGGACATCAACGACCGCGCGCTGCGCGACATCGTCGTCGGCCTCGGCGGCAAGGCGAACGGCTACCCGCGCCAGACCGGCTTCGACATCACGGCCGCGTCCGAGGTGATGGCGATCGTCGCCGTCGCCGCCGACCTCGCGGACCTGCGCAGGCGCCTCGGCGCGATCACCGTCGGCCAGACCTACGACGGCGAGGCGGTGACCGCCGAGCAGCTCCAGGCGGCCGGGTCGATGGCCGTGCTCCTCAAGGAGACGATCAAGCCGAACCTCGTGCAGACGCTCGAGGGGCAGCCTGCGTTCGTCCACTGCGGCCCCTTCGCGAACATCGCGCACGGCAACAACTCCGTCGTCGCCGACCGCGTCGCGCTGAAGCTCGCCGACTACGTCGTCACCGAGAGCGGCTTCGCCTCAGACATGGGGATGGAGAAGTTCATGGACATCGTCTGCCGGCTCGGGCGCCTGCGGCCGGACGCGGTCGTGCTCGTCGCGACGGTGAAGGCGCTCAAGCACCACGGCGGCGACCCCGACGGCGGCGCCGAGGCGATCGAGACCGGCGCCGCGAACATGATCCGGCACCTCGGCATCATCCGCGAGTTCGGGTTGAACGCCGTCGTCGCCGTCAACCGCTTCCCGGGGGACAGCGACGACGAGATCGAGCTCGTCCGGAAGCTCGCGCTCGAGCACGGCGCGTACGCCTCCGAGGTGAACGACGGGTTCACCCGGGGCGGCGCCGGCGGCGCCGCACTCGCGGAGGCCGTCGTCGCAGCGGCCGACGAGCCGTCCAGCTTCGACTTCCTCTACCCGCTCGACGCACCGATCGACGCCAAGATCGAGGCGATCGCCACCCGCGTCTACGGGGCCGACGGGGTCTTCCTTCAGCCCCCTGCACGTGCAAAGGTCAAGGCGTTCACCGAGGCCGGGCTCGGCAACCTCCCGATCTGCATGGCGAAGACGCACCTCTCCCTCTCCCACGACCCGACGCTGACGAACGCGCCGACCGGCTTCACCGTCGGCGTCCGCGACCTCCGGCCCTACACGGGCGCCGGCTGGATCGTGGCCCTGTGCGGCGACATGCAGACGATGCCGGGCCTCGGCCGGGCGCCGGCGGCGATCAACGTCGACATCGACGAGCGGGGAGAGACCGTCGGCCTCTTCTGACGGCAGCCGGCCGCTCATCCGGGCGGAGGGGATCTGGAAGATCTTCGGCCGGAACGCGGCGAAGGTGGTCGGCACGCCCGACGCAGACCTGCCGCGTGCGGAGCTGCGCCGGAAGACGGGCTGCGTCGCCGCCGTCCGGGACGTCTCGTTCGAGGTCTTCCCCGGCGAGGTGTTCGTCGTGATGGGCCTCTCCGGCTCCGGGAAGTCGACGCTCGTGCGGACACTGATCCGCCTGATCGAGCCGACCGCCGGGCGGATCGAGCTCGACGGCCGCGACGTCACCGCCGCCGACAAGGCCGCCCTGCTGCAGCTGCGGCGCCACTTCGCCTCGATGGTGTTCCAGCACTTCGGGCTGCTCGCGCACCGCACGGTGCTCGACAACGCGGCGTTCGGGCTCGAGGTGCAGGGCGTGCCGAAGGCCGAGCGGCACGCGCGAGCCGCCGAGGTGCTGCGCCTCGTCGGGCTCGAGGATGCGGCGAGCCAGTTCCCGAGCGAGCTGTCGGGCGGCATGCAGCAGCGGGTCGGTCTCGCCCGCGCGTTCGCCGTCGACCCGAAGGTGATGCTCTACGACGAGCCGTTCAGCGCGCTCGACCCGCTGATCCGGCGCGACATGCAGGACGAGGTGATCCGGCTGCAGCACGAGACCGGCAAGACGATGGTCTTCATCACGCACGACCTGCCCGAGGCGCTGCGGCTCGGCGACCGGATCGCGATCATGCGCGACGGCCGCATCGTGCAGCTCGGAACGCCGGAGGAGCTCGTCGGGTCTCCGGCGGACGAATACGTCGAGAACTTCGTGCGCGACATCCCGCGCAGCCACGTGCTCACGCTGCGCTGGATCATGCGCGACCCGCGCCCCGAGGACGGCGAGGGGCCGACGCTGGACGTCGCGACGACCGTCCGCAAGGCCGTGCCGTTGATCGCATCGAGCGAGCAGCCGATCCGCGCCGTCGAGGACGGACGCATCGTGGGCGTCGTCGACAAGGCCGCCGTCCTCACCGCGATCGCCGGCGAGGGCGAGTGACGGAATGGCCGTCGCGGACGCCGCCCACCCGATCACCAGGACGCTGCCCGCTCCGTGGTGGCGCGGTCGGGCCGGCGCCGTCGTGCTCGTCCTGCTCGCGATGCTGATCGCGTTCCTCGGCTGGCGCAGCCACTGGAGCTGGCCGGCGGCGCTGACGTGGAACTCGCTCTCCCCCCACCTCGACCGGTTCCAGACCTGGCTCTCCGACAACCGGAACCTGGATCACCCGAACATCGCGTTCCGCATCTTCAACGGCTTCGCGAACTTCCTCGACCACCTCGTCGAGTGGCTGACGCGACTCTTCTACTGGCTCAAGTGGTCGGGCACGACCGTGCTCGGCACGGCGATCGTCCTGCGCTTCGGCGGCGTACGCGCGGCCGCGGGCACGCTCGCAGCCTTCGTCAGCTTCGCGGCGCTCGGCCTCTGGGACGAGAGCATGCAGACGTTCGCGCTCACGTTCGCCGCGGTTGCGCTGTCGCTCGCCGTCGGGATGCCGCTCGGCGTCGTCGCCGGCCGCTCGCAGCGGTTCAACCGCACGATCACGCCGATCCTGGACGCGATGCAGATCATCCCCGCGTTCGCGTACCTGATGCCCGTGGTGATCCTCTTCTCCGTCGGGCCGGGCGCCGCCGTCGTGACGACGATGATCTACGCCGTCCCGCCCGCGATCCGGATCACGGCACTCGGGATCCGCGGAGTGCCGGCGAACACCGTCGAGGCCGCGACGGCGCTGGGTGCCACGCGACGGCAGCTCCTCGTCAAGGTCCAGCTGCCGCTGGCGCGCCGCATGCTGCTCCTCTCGGTCAACCAGACGATCCTGTTCGCACTCTCGATGGTCGTGATCGCGGGCCTGATCGGCGGGGCGGGCCTCGGCGACGCCGTCACGAACGGCCTCTACACCGACCCTGCGCGCGCGATCTTCGCGGGGGCCGCGATCGTGATCATGGCGATCGCCCTCGACCGCGCGACCGAGGCGATGGCGAACCGCACCGACCCCGCGCAGCGCCACCTGACGGAGCACAAGGCGCACGTGCTGCGCGCCTTCACCGCGGCGTGCGCGGTCGCCGTCGGACTCGCCGTGGGACTCGGCCATGCGCTCGGCGCCGGGACCGTCTGGACGCGCTGGACGGCGCAGGACTGGCTGCGCACGTACGTGCAGAACGCGCTCGACTACGTCCAGAACCCCGGCACCTTCCTCTTCCGGGACATCACGAACCCGACGGGCAACTTCATCGTCCAGCACGGCATCCAGCCGCTCCGGACGTTCTTCATCGAGACGCCGTGGCCCGCGACGCTCGTCGGGCTCGTGCTGATCGCGTTCCTCCTCAGCGGGCTCCGGCCGGCGTTGATCGCCGCGGCGATGCTCTTCGTCGTCGGGCTCGTCGGCGAGTGGCCGAACGCGATGGACACGTTCTCGCAGGTGCTCGTCGCAACGGCGCTGACGGTGATCGTCGGGCTCGCGCTCGGCGTGCTCGCGGCGGAGAGCCGGGCGGTTGCGACCGCGGTGCGGCCGATCAACGACGTCCTGCAGACCCTGCCCCAGCTCGTCTACATCATCCCGTTCATCTACCTGATGCCCGTCTCGGGAGTCCCCGGGGTGGTCGCGTCCGTGCTCTACGCGTCGCCGGTGATGATCCGGCTCGTCCAGCGCGGGCTCGAAGGCGTGTCCGCCGACGCCGTGGAGGCGGCGACCGCCTTCGGGTCGACGCGACTGCAGGTGCTCCTGAAGGTCAAGATCCCGCTGGCGCGCGACGCGATCATGCTCGGCGTCAACCAGGCGATCATCATGGTGCTCGCCGTCGTCGTGATCGGCGGGCTCGTCGGCTCCGGCGCTCTCGGCTACGAGGTAGCGCAGGGGCTGCAGCGAAACGCATTCGGGCAGGGGGTCGTCGCCTCGCTGGCGATCCTCGCGCTCGGGATCGCCCTCGACCGGGTCACCCAGGGTCGGGGCGCGGCAGGCGCAAGGAGCGAGAGCTAGTGGCAACCGCAAAGGAGGAGTGCATGAGAGGGCGCAAGTTCGCCGTCGCCGCGGGTGCGATCGCGGTCGCGGCCGCGGCAATCGTCGTGGCCGGGCCGGCCGGAGCGAAGACGAAGGCCGGCTGCGGCACCGTGACGCTGAACGAACAGGCGTGGGCGGGCTCGACCGCCAACACGTACGTCGCGAAGGCCGTGCTCGAGCAGATGGGCTGCAAGGTGAAGATCACCCAGATCGCCGAGATCCCGGTCTACCAGGCACTCGCCGACGGCAAGACGGACGCCGTCCTCGAGGACTGGCAGCACGTCGCGCAGTACAAGCAGTACATCACGAAGCAGAAGACGGTCGTGATGGGCGGCCCGAACGGCGTCGTCGGCCACATCGGCTGGTACATCCCGACGTACCTGATGAAGGCGCACCCCGAGTTCAAGACGTGGAAGGGCCTGAAGGGCAAGGAGTCGCTCTTCAAGAGCCCGGAGTCGGGCTCGCAGGGCATGTTCCTCGGCGGCGACCCCTCCTACGTGCAGAAGGACCAGCAGCTGATCCAGGCTCTGGGGCTGAACTTCAAGTTCGTCAGCGTCGGCGCCGAGCCGGCCCAGGTGGCGCGCTGGAGCCAGCTCTACAAGCAGCACAAGGCTGTGATCTTCTACTGGTACACGCCGCAGTACCTCAACACGGAGTACCAGCTGTCCGAGGTGAAGCTTCCGCCGCGCTTCAAGGGCTGCCAGGACGACGCGAAGTCCGGCGGCGGGACGGCGCAGTACAGGTGCGCGTACGACAACACGATCATCGAGAAGGTGTTCAGCAAGAAGTTCGCCACGAGCGGCTCGCCGGCCTACCCGGTGCTGAAGCGGTTCAAGTGGTCGAACGAGGACCAGGAGATCGTCGCCAAGTGGATCGCGGGCGACCACATGAACCCGGACAAGGCCGGGAAGAAGTGGGTCTCGCAGAACAAGGCGAAGGTCAAGGCCTGGCTCGGGAAGTAGGACGGCTCTTTCGGGGGCGCCGCCCGGCGCCCCCGAAATCGCTAGCCGGCGGCGAGCACCGCCACGCCGCAGACGACGAGCACGGCGCCCGCGAGCCTCGCGGCCGTGACCCGCTCCTTCAGGACGACCGCGGCGAGCGCGGCGGCGACGACGACGCTCGTCTCGCGCACGGCCGCCACGGACGCCGCGGAGGCTCGCGCGAGCGCGGCGAGCACGAACGCGTACGCGACGAACGTCGAGACTCCGGCCACGAACGACGCCGGCGCGACGGAGGCCTGCATCCGCCGCTTGCCCACCCACGCCGCGTAGACGATCGTGGGGCCGGCCATCTGCAGCTCGAGGTACGGGATCGGGCCGGCGTGCTCGATCCCGCGGTTGTCGACGAGCGTGTAGGTCGCGATGCAGGAGGCGATCGCGAGCCCGAAGACGACACCGGCCGTGTCGGCGCGCCGCAGGCCGCGCACGAGCACCACGCCGGCCACGACGAGCGCGACGGCCAGCGCCTGGCGCCAGGAGGTCGCGTGGCCCAACGCGACGACGCCGACGACGAGTACGAGCACGGGGGCGGCGCCGCGGGCGACCGGGTAGACGACGGAGAGCGGCGCGCGCCGGTAGGCGGTCGCGAGCAGCGCGAAGTACGCGATCTCCGCGAGGCCGCTCCCGACGAGCCACGGCCAGACGCCGGCGTCGACGCGCCAGACGACGACCGCGACGGGCGCGAAGACGACCTCCGCGACGACGAGGGCCACGGCGGTCGCCGCCTCGATGTCGCGCGCCCGCGCGAGCAGCAGGTTCCAGAGCGCGTGGAACCCCGCCGCGGCGAGCGCGAACGCGAGTGCGGAGGCCGGCATGCGCCGACGGTACGCTCGCGCTCGGATGCGCGCCATCGCGATCGACTTCAACGGGACGCTCTCGGACGACGAGCCGGTGCTCGCGCGCGTCTACGAGGAGCTGTTCGCGGAGCTCGGGCGACCGATCACGCGGGAGCAGTACTTCGAGCAGCTGGCAGGGCACACGGACGAGGAGATGCTGCTGCGGTGGTTCGGCGAGAGCCGCGAGGAGTGGATCGCGGAGCGCATCGCCCGCTACAACGCGCTCGTGGCCGACGGCTCGACCGTCGACGCCGGGACTCGCGCCGCCGTGCGCTACGCGGCGCGGCACCTGCCGGTGGGCGTCGTCTCGGCGGCCGCGCTGGCCGAGATCGGCCCGGTCGTCGACGCGGCGGGGATCCGCGACTGCCTGACTGCGATCGTCTCGCAGGACGACGTGACGCGCGGCAAGCCCGATCCGGAGTGCTACCTGCTCGGCGCCGCCCGGCTCGGCGTCGAGCCGGCGGAGCTCGTCGTGCTCGAGGACACCGACGTGGGTGTCGCGGCGGCGAAGGCCGCGGGCGCGCGCGTGGTCGGCCTCACCCGCACCCTCGGCGCCGAGCGGATGGCGGCCGCCGACCTGCTCGTCGAGCGCATCGACGTCCGCCTGATGGAACGCCTCGTGGAACGCCTGTGCTCGTGATCGCCCACCGCGGCGCGTCGGGGGAGCTGCCCGAGAACACGCTGCCCGCGTTCGAGCGCGCGATCGAGCTCGGCGCCGACTACGTCGAGTTCGACGTCTGGAACGACCTGAGCGTCACGCACGACCGGCCGCGCCGCGGCGGCTCGTACCCGACGCTCGCGGAGGTGCTCGACCTGTGCCGCGGACGGATCGGCGTGATGGTCGAGCTGAAGCGGCCGCGGGGCGACACCGTCCGCCGCGTACTGCACCTGCTGGACGACGACGCGGTCCTGGTGTGCTTCCAGCGGCGCCCGCTCGAGGAGGCGCGCGCCCTGCGCCCGGGCCTCCGCACGGTGCAGCACGTCGGCTTCGGCGTCTCGATCCGGGGCGCGGCAGCCGCGTGGGCGGCAGGGTTCCAGGACGACCGCGTGACGCTCCGCGGCCTCGCCGCAGCGCGGCGGCTCGGGCTCGCGACGACGGTCTACACGGTCAACGACGAGCGGCGGATCGTCGAGCTCGCCGCCCTCGGCGTCACCGGGGTGTTCACGGATTGTCCGGGTCGAGCACTGGCAGCCCTGGGCCGTCGTCCGGCAGGCTGATCAGCTTCGCGCCCTCGGACGGGATGCGCGCGACGACCTGCGCGCCGACCGGAAGGGCGGCGGCGCGCGCCGTCGACATGTCGGCGATCAGGCTCGTGTGCTCCCCGGACACCTTCACGCGCGTGACCGGCCCGAGGAAGGTCTGCGTCAGCACCTCCCCGACGAAGGTGTTGGGCGCCGCGCCGTTCGTTCTCGCCTCCAGCTCGAGCGACTCCGGGCGGATGAGGAGCAGCACCCGCTCCCCCGTCCGGCGGCCCCGTGCGGCGTCGACGTGCAGGCGCATGCCCGCGTGCTCCACCTCGCCTGCACCGCCGTCGACGATCGTCGCCTCGAGGCGGTTCATCGTGCCGATGAACTCTGCGACGAAAGGCGTCGCCGGCGACGTGTACATCTCCGCGGGCGTCCCCATCTGCTCGATCACGCCCCCGTACATGACCGCGACGTGGTCGGAGATCGCGAGCGCCTCCTCCTGGTCGTGCGTGACGTAGAGGGTCGTGATCCCGAGCTCGAGCTGGATCCGCCGGATCTCCTCTCGCAGCTGCACCCGGACCTTGGCGTCGAGCGCGGAGAGCGGCTCGTCGAGAAGGAGCACGCGCGGCTCGATCGCGAGCGCGCGGGCGAGCGCGACCCGCTGCTGCATCCCGCCCGAGAGCTGGTGCGGGTACCGGTCGCCGGCCCCGGTGAGGCCGACGAGCTCGAGCAGCTCGCCCGCACGCTGCGAGCGCTCGTGCTTGTGGCGGCCGCGGATCCGCAGCCCGAACTCGACGTTCTGCTGCGCCGTCATGTTCGGGAAGAGCGAGTACGCCTGGAAGACCATCCCCATGTCGCGCCGGTTGGGCGCGACGCTGCTGATGTCCCTCCCGTCGACGAGAATCCGCCCCTCGTCCGGCCGGTCGAACCCGGCGACGAGGCGGAGCGCCGTCGTCTTGCCGCAGCCGGACGGGCCGAGCAGCGAGAGGAACTCGCCCTCGCCGAGGGTGATGTTGATCCCGTTCAGCGCCTTCACGGTGCCGAAGTCACGGTGGAGGTTCTCGAGCTCGAGGTAGCTCATCGCGCTCCTGCGATCACGGCGCCGCGGGCGCCTCGTTTACGGCCGACGAGAAGGAGCGACAGCATCGCGGCCCAGGTGATGAGGAAGCTCAGCAGCGTCAGCGCCCCGGCCGGGAAGCCCTGGGACTCGTTCACGTACTGGATGAAGATCGGGAACGTGTGGAAGGCGGAGAGGTTCGCGATCGTGAACTCGCCCATGACGATCGCGAGCGTCAGGAACGAGGCGGCGAGCGCGGCGGCGCGGATGTTCGGGAGGATGACGCGGAAGAGCGTCGTCGTCCACCGCGCGCCGAGGCTCTGCGACGCCTCCGTCAGCGTGTGCACGTCGATCGCGCGGAAGCCCGCGTCGAGCGAGAAGAACATGTACGGGAACGCGAGGATCACGTACGCGGTCGCGAGGAAGCCCCACGGCTCCGCGTAGTACCAGTGCGGGGTGCCCTTGAACGTCCGGAGCAGCCCGACGACCATCACGATCGGCGGCACGACGAACGGGATCAGCGCCATGAACGCGATCACCGGCCGCAGCCTCGGCACCTTCAGGTGGACCCAGTAGATCGTCGGGACGAACAGGAGCAGGCTGATCACGACCGTCTCGAGCGCAAGCAGGAACGAGATCTTGATCGTGTGCCAGAAGTCGCCGTTGTGGATCACCCAGCCGTAGTTGGACAGGGTGCAGCACGGCGTCCCGGCCTTGTTCTCCTTGAGGCTGAAGTCGAGCGTGGCGTACAGCGGCAGCAGGAAGTAGACCGCGGCGAGCGCGAGCCACAGGTACGCCGACGGCGCCATCCGCAACCGCCTCACCTCGTCCACCTCGCGGAGCGGCGCTGCAGCGGGATGTAGAGCAGCATCATCACGGCCAGCACGACGAACATGCCGAACGCGAGCGCCTGCGCGATGTGCGGGTTGTCGAGCACGTTGCCGGTGTAGTACGCGCCGATGAGGATCGGGACGATGTTCACCGAGCCGGCGGTGAGGCTGTACGCCGTCGCGTAGGCCGCGAATGCGTTGCCGAAGAGCAGGATGATCGCCCCGAGGAGCGACGGCATCAGCACCGGGATCCCGACGTAGCGCCAGAACTGCCACTGCTTGGCCCCGAGGTTCGCCGCCGCCTCGCGCCACTCGCGCCGGAGGCCGTCGATCGCGGGTGCGATCACGAGGATCATCAGCGGCAGCTGGAAGTACATGTAGGCGATCTCGACGCCCGTCTTCGAGAAGAGCTGGAAGCCGTGAGCGCTCGGGTCCCAGCCCGCGTTCCGCAGCCAGACGGTGAGGACGCCGAGCGGGCCGATCGTGGCGATGAAGGCGAAGGCGAGCGGGATACCGCCGAAGTTCGCGGCGACGCCGGAGAACGTCGTCAGGATCGAGCGCACGACGCGGGGCGTGCCCTCGCGGATCGCCGCGTACGCGACCAGCAGGCCGAAGAGGCCGCCGAGGAGCGCGGTGACGAAGCTGATCTCGATCGACGTCTTATACGCGTCGATGTACGGATGGTCGAAGAGCAGCCTGATGTTCGAGAACGTCGCGTGGTCGTTCTTGTCCTGGAAGGCGCCCAGCATCACGGCGCCGGCCGGTACGAACAGGAACGCGATCGTGTACGCGAAGAACGGGAGCGTCGCGACCCACGCGAAGGACGGGCGTCTCCGGCCGGCCGAGACGGCCGGCCGGAGCGCCCTGGGTGCAGCGTCGGTCGAGATCGCCTACCCGCCGACCTTCGTCGGCCACTGCTGCGCGATGAGCGTCTTGGCCTTCGACTGCTGGCCGAGGCTCGCGAACTTCACCTTGTTGTAGATCGCGGCCGACGGAAGTGCGGCGAGCACCGCCTTCGGGATCACCTTGCGCGCGACGAGGTCCGCGAAGCGCGCCGGGTGCGCCCCTCCCTTCAGCCAGATGATCTGCCCCTGGTCGGAGTAGAGGAACTCCTCCCACAGGCGGGCTGCGTACGGATGCGGCGCGGTGGCGTTGATCGCCTGCGCGTAGTAGCCGCCGTACACGCCGTCCGACGGGATGGTGAACGCCCAGTTCGCCGCCGGGAACTCCTTCACGTACGCGAGGTTGTTGTAGTCCCAGTCGAGCGAGATCGGCGTCTGGCCTGAGGCGACGGTCTGCGGCGTCGTCTGGACGGGGATGTAGTTGCCGCTCTTCTTCATCTGCGACCAGAAGTCGATGCCGGCCTGGACGTCGTTCAGCGAGCCGCCGTTCGCGAGCGCCGAGGCGATCACGACGGAAACCGCCGAGTTCGACGAGAGCGGGCTGCCGTTGATCGCGACCTTGCCCTTGTACTCGGGCTTGAGCAGGTCCTTGAACGTCTTCGGCGGGTTCGAGACGAGCGACTTGTTGTAGCCGATCGAGACGGCGCCCCAGTAGTCGCCCATCCAGAAGCCGCGCGTGTCCTTGAGGGCGCGGGGGATCGTCTTGTAGTTCATGTTGAAGTACTTCGCGTACAGGCCCTCGTTGGCGCCCGCGATCGCGAACGAGACGCCGACGTCGACGACGTCAGGCGCGCGCTTGTCGCCCTTCAGAGACCGGATCGCCTCGTTCTCCTGCGCCGACGACCCGTCGGGGTTGTCGTTCGTGATCGAGATGCCGTACTTCTTGGGGAACGCTGCGAGCGCCTCCTTGTAGTTCGCCCAGTCCGGCGGGAGGGCGATCGTGTTCAGCTTCCCCTCCTTCTTCGCCGCCTTGACGAGGTCCGCGAACGCGTCCTTCGTCATCCGCAGCGGCGGGCCCGCCAGGCTGGCGCGGCTCATCCCGAGCGCCGTGGAGGCGTTGCCCAGGATGGTCAGGCCGAACGCCGCGGCGGCGCTCCGGCGAAGCATCGAGGAGCGGCTCATGCCCTCCTCTTCGAGCTTGGCCCAGAACTCGACCTCTTGGGCCTCGTAGTCCTCCATGTATTCCCCCTCGGTGGTGGTGGTCCGGCTAGTGGATCATGGAAGCAGCCCCCATTTCAATAGGCCGCTGCGCCTGTTTCACGATATGGAAGTCTTCTCTTCACCCCGCGTTCACGGCTGTAGGCTCGCCGTCGATGACGCCGTTCGGGGGTCCCGGCACCTGGCTTCGGTGCGCACTGCACGCCCATACGACGAAGTCGGACGGCGAGCTCGCCCCGGAGCTCCTCGTGCGCCACTACGAGTGGGCCGGCTACGACGTGCTCGCCATCACCGACCACTGGGCACGGACCGACGAGCCCTCGACGCGGAAGCTGCTCGTCATCCCCTCGACGGAGCTGAACGCCCACGCGCCGACGCGCGAGCACGACGCGCACGTGCTCGGGCTCGGCGTCGAGGCCGACCCGGAGCTCCCGGAGGGCTCCTTCGCCCCGCTCCAGGAGGTCGTCGACTGGATCGCCGGCAACGGCGGCGTCCCGTACCTCGCCCACACCTACTGGAGCGGCCTCCGCACCGAGCAGTGGTGGGAGACGGAGGGTCTCGTCGGGATCGAGGTCTGGAACACGGGCTGCGAGCTCGAGCTCGGCCGCGGCGACTCGTCGATCCACTGGGACGAGGCGCTCGAGCGCGGCAGGCTGCTCTACGGGCTTGCGACCGACGACTCTCACCACCCCGGCTACGACAGCGGGATCGCCTGGACGTGGCTACGGGCGGCGGAGCGGACGCGCGAGGCGGTGCTCGACGCGCTGCGCACCGGCATGTTCTACGGCTCGACGGGGCCCGAGATCCATGCCGTCGAGGTCTCGGACGGCGACGTCGTCGTCCGCTGCAGCCCTGCTGCGGCGGTCACCCTCTACTCGGGCCGCTGCCGCGGGGCGCGCGCCAACGCGGGCCGGCTCGGCTACCCGAACCACTCGGAGATCCTGGAGCGCGACGCCGACGGCCGCATCACCGCCGTCCGCCTCGCCCGCCCGTACGAGGCGCCGTACGGTCGCGTCGAGGTGCTCGACTTCGAAGGGAGGAAGGCGTGGACGAACCCGCTCTGGATCGTCTAGCCGGCGAACGCTTCGACGTGCTCGTGATCGGCGGCGGCATCATCGGCGCCGGGATTGCCGAGGCGGCGTCGGCGAACGGGCTCTCGGTCGCGCTCGTAGAGGCCCGCGACTTCGCGAGCGGCACGTCCAGCGCGTCGTCGAAGCTCGTTCACGGGGGCCTCCGCTACCTGCAGATGGGCGACGTCCGGCTCGTCCGCGAGGCGCACCAGGAGCGGCGCGCGCTGATGAACGTCGTCGCCCCCCACCTCGTCGAGCGTCTGCCGTTCGTGTTCCCGCTCTACGAGCACGGCCCGCACCGGCCGTGGGTCGTGCGCACCGGCGTGCTCCTCTACTCGGCGCTCGCACGCGCCCGCCTGAACGGGCGCGTCGGCGAGGCGCGCGCGCTCCGACTGGTGCCGCAGCTGCGCACCGAGCGCCTCCACTCGTGCGCCCTCTACGCGGACGCGCGCACGAACGACGGCAGGCTGACGATCGCGAACCTCCGCGCCGCCGCCGCCCGCGGCGCCGTCGTCGTCAACTACGCGGCGGCGACCGAGGTCCGGGAGGACGGCGCCGACGTGCTCGTCGACGACCGCCTCGTTCGCGTCCGGGCGGCCTCCGTCGTCAATGCGACGGGGCCGTGGCTCGACCGCGTGCGTCGGCTCGAGGACCCCCGCGCGGCTGCGTCGGTGCGGCTCTCGAAGGGTGTGCACGTGATCGTCGACGGCGGCGAGGGCTGGGGCGCGGCGGTGACGATCCCGCAGAGCAAGGTGCGGGTGAGCTTCGCGATCCCGTGGGAGGGGAAGCTCCTCCTCGGGACGACCGACACCCTCCACGAGGACGAGCCGGAGGAGCTTCGCGTCACCGACGACGACGTGCGCACGGTGCTCGAGGAGGCGGCCGTCGGGATCCGCGAGCTGGGGCCGGTGCGCGCGACGTTCGCCGGGCTGCGCGTCCTCCCCGGCGGTCCCGGCTCGACGGCGAACGCGCGCCGGGAGACGGTCTACACGCGCGGCCCGCGCGGGATGCTGAGCGTCGCCGGCGGGAAGCTCACGACCTACCGTCGGATCGCGCTCGACGCGCTCGAGCAGCTCGGCGTGCGCAACCTCGATCGGAGGCCGCGACCGCTGCCCGGAGCCGAGGGCCTCGCCGACGTGCGCTGGCCGGTCGAGCTCGACGCGCCCACGCGCAGCCACCTCCTCCACCTCTACGGGTCGCTCGCCCCCGAGGTGCTCGCGCCGGCGGTCGACGACCCCTCGCTCCTCGAGCCGCTGGCCGCCGGGACGCTCGACCTTCGGGCGCAGGAGCTGTACGCCCGGACGCACGAGTGGGCGCGCACGGAGGAGGACGTCCTGCGCCGCAGGACGACGACATGGGTATCCGGTGCACACGGTCTACACTTTCCGGATGGCTCCGAGGCTCACGCGGCTGACCCGGCCGCTCGTTCGTGACCAGGGGCAGCTGAGGCCGGCGAGCTGGGACGAGGCGCTCGACCGCGCCGCGTCCGGGTTCCGCCGGGCCGTCGACGAGGGCGCGATGACCGGCGTCTTCAGCTGCTCCAAGACGACGAACGAGCTGAACTTCGCCACGCAGAAGTTCAGCCGGATCGCGCTGCGCTCGAACAACATCGACTCCTGCAACCGCACCTGACACGCCCCTAGCGTCGTCGGTCTGGCGACGGTGTTCGGTGCAGGCGGTGGCACGAGCTCCTACGAGGAGCTCCGCGAGGTGTCGGACCTGATCGTGCTGTGGGGCTCGAACGCGCGCGAGGCGCACCCGATCTTCTTCCACCACGTGCTGAAGGCGATGCATCGCGGCGCGCGGCTGATGGTCGTCGACCCGCGCCGCACGACGTCGGCGCAGTGGGCCGACCTCTGGCTCGGGCTCGACGTCGGCACCGACATCCCGCTCGCGAACGCGGTCGCGCGCGAAATCATCGTCGCGGGGCTCGTGAACGAGGAGTTCGTCGCGCGCGCGACGACCGGCTACGACGAGTTCCGCGAGTCGGTCGAGCCGTGGACGCTCGAGGAGGGCGAGCGCGTGACCGGCGTGCCGGCCTCGGCGATCCGCGAGCTCGCGCACGCGTACGGGGGTGCCGCGAACCCGCAGCTCTGCTGGACGCTCGGCATCACCGAGCACCACAACGCGGTCGACAACGTCTTCGCGCTGATCAACCTCTCGCTGCTCGTCGGGGGCGTCGGGCGGCACGGAGCCGGCCTGCAGCCGCTGCGCGGCCAGAACAACGTCCAGGGCGGCGGCGACATGGGGGCGCTGCCGAACAAGCTGCCGGGGTTCCAGGACATCGCCGACGACGCGGCGCGCGCCAAATTCGAGGCCGCCTGGGGTGCCCCGGTTCCGGCCGAGCCGGGCCTCCACCTGACCGGCATGTTCGAGGCGATGGAGCACGGCGAGCTGCGCGCGCTCTACGTGGTGGGCGAGAACCCGGCGCAGTCGGAGGCCGACAAGACGCGCGCTGTGCGACTGCTCTCCGGCCTCGACCACCTCGTCGTCCAGGACCTCTTCCTCACGCGCACCGCGGAGCTCGCGGACGTCGTCCTGCCCGGCTCCGCCGGCTGGGCCGAGTCCGAGGGGACGGTCACCTCGAGCGAGCGGCGCGTCCAGCGCGTCCGCAAGGCGCTCGACCCGCCCGGCGAGGCGCGGGACGACATCGAGATCGTCTACGAGCTCGGGCGCCGGCTCGGCGCCGACCTCGGCAGCCCCCATGCGGAGGACGTGTGGAGCGAGCTGCGCAGCCTCTCGCCCATGCATGCGGGCATGACGTATGCGCGCCTCGAGGCGCTCGGCGGCATCCAGTGGCCGTGCTGGGACGAGGACCACCCCGGCGACCAGTTCCTGCACGGGCGGCTGTGGGAGGACGTGGTCGAGGAGCCGGCGCCGTTCACGGCGGTCGAGCACTCGCCGCCCGTCGACGAGCTCGACGCCGAGTTCCCGCTCCGCCTCACGACAGGCCGGCGGCTCGAGTCGTTCAACACGGGCGTCCAGACGAGCGGGTTCAGCTCGCCGCTGCACGTCGGCGGCGAGGCGCTGCGCGTCTCGCCCGAGGACGGCGCGCGCTTCGGGCTCGTCGACGGCGGCCGCGCCGTCGTGACCTCGCGGCGCGGCTCGGTCGAGGCGCCGGTCGCGTTCGACGCGACGCTGCGACCCGGGCTCGCGTTCATGAACCTCCACTTCCCGGAGCTCGTCGACACGAACGTGCTGACGATCGACGCGACCGACCCGCGCTCGGGCACGGCGGAGTTCAAGGCGACGGCGATCCGCGTGGAGGCGCTCTCGTAGTGGACCTGCACCTGCTCGACGCGCCGCCGTCGGCGGCCGAGCGCGACGCGATCGACGGCGTGCTCGGGGCCCCCGCCGATGCGAACGGCAACCGCGTCGCGCGCGCCGACCGGACGAAGCGCCACCTCCTCCTCCCCGCGCTGCGCGCGGCGCAGCAGCGCGTCGGCTGGGTGAGCGAGGGCGCCCTCGGGTACGCCTCGCGCCGGCTCTCCGTGCCGCCCGCGGAGGCGTACGGCGTCGCGAGCTTCTACGCCCTGCTCGCGCTCGAGGAGCGCCCCGCCGACGTCACCCACGCCTGCACCGACCTGGCGTGCGCGCTCCAGGGCGCCGCCGTCGGCCCGGGCGAGCATCCGAGCCCGTGCCTCGGCCTCTGCGAGCGGGCGCCCGCGAAGTACCGCACGGTCGCCGGCGAGCAGCCGCTCGAGGAGCAGATTCCGGCCGCCGGGCCGCCGCTTCCGCAGGGGGAAGGCCTGCGGCTCCTGCGGCGGATCGCCGCAGGCGTCGACCCGGAGTCGCTCGACGCCTACGTCGCCGCGGGCGGCTTCGAGGGGCTCGCGCGGGCGCGCGAGCTCGGGCCGGAGGCGGTCGTCCGCGAGGTCGCGGAGTCGCGCCTCCTCGGGCGCGGCGGGGCGGCCTTCCCCACGGGGGTCAAGTGGGAGGCAGTCGCGCGGCAGGCCGCACAGCCGCACTACGTCGTCTGCAACGCCGACGAGTCGGAGCCCGGCACGTTCAAGGACCGCGTGCTGATGGAGAGCGACCCGTTCGCGCTCGTGGAGGCGATCGCGATCGCCGGCTTCGCCACCGGCGCGTCGAAGGGCTTCGTCTACGTCCGCGCCGAGTACCCGCTCGCGCACCGGCGGCTGCAGCACGCGATCGACGCGAGCGCCCCCTACCTCGACGGTTTCGAGCTGGAGCTGCGCATCGGCGCCGGCGCCTACGTGTGCGGCGAGGAGACCGCCCTCTTCCAGTCGATCGAGGGCTACCGCGGCGAGCCGCGCAACAAGCCGCCGTTCCCGGTGGAGGTCGGCCTCTTCGGGAAGCCGACGGCCGTGAACAACGTCGAGACGCTCTTCAACGTGCTCGAGGTGCTCCGGGACGGCGGCGCCGCGTACGCCGGGACCGGCACCGAGGGGTCGTCCGGCACGCGGCTCTTCTGCGTGTCCGGGCGCGTGGAGCGCCCCGGCCTCTACGAGCTCCCGTTCGGCGCCACGCTGCGCGAGCTGCTGGAGCTCGCCGGCTCGGCGCCGCCGAAGGCGGTGCTGCTCGGCGGCGCGGCCGGCGCGTTCGTCGGCCCGGAGCTGCTCGACCTGAAGCTCACGCACGAGGACACGCGAGCTGCCGGCGTGACGCTCGGCTCGGGCGTCGTGATCGTCTACGACGAGCAGGCCGACCTCGTCCCCGCGCTCCTGCGGATCGCCGAGTTCTTCCGCGACGAGTCGTGCGGCCAGTGCGTGCCCTGCCGGGTCGGCACCGTCCGCCAGGAGGAGGCGCTGAAGCGTCTTGCCGCCGGCCGGCCGCACGAGGACGAGCTGCAGACGCTCGCGGAGCTCGCGCAGGTCATGCGCGACGCCTCGATCTGCGGCCTCGGCCAGACGGCTGCGAACGCCGTCGAGTCCGCGATCGTCAACCTGGGGGTCTTCGACGCATGACGCAGTCCGTGCTCCTCGCCGCACCGAAGAAGATGGTCGAGCTGACGGTCGACGGCCGGCCGGTGCGTGTGCTCGAAGGGTCGACGATCCTCGACGCCTGCCGGCACCTCGGGATCGACACGCCGACGCTCTGCTACGGCGACACGCTGACGCCGGTGAACGTCTGCCGGGTCTGCGTCGTCGAGCTGGAGGGCTCGCGCACGCTCGTCCCGTCGTGCTCGCGCAAGGCCGAGGCGGGCATGGTGGTGCACACGGACTCGGAGCGGGTGCGGACGAGTCGCAGGCTCGTGCTCGAGCTGCTCGGGTCGTCGGTGGATCTCTCGACCGCTCCCGACGCTCTCGCCTACATCGAGCGCTACGACGCCGACCCGGCGCGCTTCGGGCCGGACGCGGCGACGGTCGCGCAGGAGGTGAAGATCGACAACGAGCTCTACGTGCGCGACTACTCGAAGTGCATTCTCTGCTACCGCTGCGTCGAGGCGTGCGGCGTCGACCACCAGAACACGTTCGCGATCGCCGTCGCGGGCCGCGGGTTCGGGGCGCACATCTCGACGGAGCTCGACGTCACGCTGCCCGAGTCGGCATGCGTCTACTGCGGCAACTGCATTGCGGTGTGCCCCACCGGCGCGCTGATGTCGAAGGCCGAATACGACCGGCGGCAGGAAGGCACGTGGGACCCCGAGGGCGAGGAGGTCGTGCAGACGGTCTGCGCGTTCTGCGGGGTCGGCTGCAACCTCGAGCTGCACGTCCAGGGCGACGAGATCGTCAACGTCACCTCGCCGGACGACCACGACGTCACGCGCGGCAACCTCTGCGTCAAGGGGCGCTTCGGCTTCCAGTTCGTGCAGAACCGGCCCGAGCCTTGACCCGCGTCAGCGTCCTCTACTGGCAGGGCATCCCGTCGCTGCTGAAGGCGACGGGACCGGACGGCGTCGAGGTGAAGCGGCAGCTGCCGGACTGGTTCCAGGAGGAGATCGACCGCGTCGCGATGGAGCAGGGTCTCGCAGGCAGCGACGCCTACCTCGAGCAGTGGCGCTGGGGCGAGCCCGAGGAACGGGAGGGCACGCCCGCGCAGGCGCTCGACGTCGTCGAGGCCGAGCTGCTCGCCCGCGCGCAGCTCTAGGACGGCTGCGAGACCGTCGTCTCGTACGTGCGGCGGAGCTCCGGCTCGCACACCGCGACCGCGGCGACGACGTCCGGGTCGAAGTGCGTGCCGGCGCAGCGCTCGATCTCCGCGAGCGCGTCGTCCCACGTGAGCGGGTCCCGGTAGGGCCGGTGGTCGGTCATCGCGTCGAGGGCGTCGGCGGCGGCGAAGATCCTCGCCGCCATCGGGATCTCGGTGCCGGAGAGCCCGTCCGGGTACCCGTTGCCGTCCCACCGCTCGTGGTGCGACCGGATCACCGACACGCCCGCGCCGTCGAGCAGCGGAATGTGGCCGACGAGCCGCTCGCCGATCAACGTGTGCTGCTGGACGCGCTGCCGCTCGTCGGTCGTCAGGGCGCCGGGCTTGAAGAGGATCTGGTCCGGGATGCCGATCTTGCCGACGTCGTGCAGCAGGAAGCCCCACTCGAGCGTCTCGTCGTCGACGAGCGACGGCTGCACCTCCAGCGTCAGCTTCGTGGCGTAGGCGGCGACACGGCGCGAATGGGCGCCGGTGCCGAAGTCGCGCAGCTCGACCGCGTCGGCGAGCGACTCGAGCGTCTGCCGGTACGCGTCGACGAGCAGGTCGTGCTGGCGCTGCGCGATCTGGATCAGCCGGACGAGGTCGCTGTCGCCTGCGGCGGCGGCGTGTTCGAAGGGTGAGACGCCGGCGAGCCGCTGCACGGTCGCAAGGAGGTGGAGCGGCTCGAGCGGCTTGCGGATGAACGTCGTCGCGCCGGCGGCCAGCGCCTCGATCCCGGCCTGGTCGGAGCCGCTGATCGCGATGATCGGCAGGTTCTTCGTACGCGGGCTCTCGCGGAGCCGCGCGCAGTAGAAGGCGCCGTCGACGCCCGGCAGCCCGATGTCGAGCACGAGCGCGTCCGGCACGGCGTCCGCGAGGTGACGTTCCGCCTGGATGACGTGGTGCGCCTCCGCGACCTGGATCCCCTCGAGCTCCAGGGTGAGACGGACCATCTCGCACAGCGGCGGGTCGTCGTCGACGACGAGGACACGGATCGGGCGGGTCTGCTGCGGCATCGCTCTCTTCTCCCCTGACGGTGTTTCGCTATCGCAATTCGTTCCATCGGCGAAAGCCCCTGCGGCTTGATCGAGAGGGTTCGGAGCGTCGCGCAGAAAGGTCCACGGCTTTCTGCCGGAATCTGTCGTCGAGGGGGCGAAAGATCCCTCGTTCGAGGGACGCAGAGCGGCTCAGCCGAGCAGGAAGGCGGCGACCGCGCGGCGGCCGGCGTCGCTTCTCGCGCGCGACTGCACCGAGTGCCCCGCGCCCGCGACGACGACCAGGCGCCCCTGCGGCGCGAGGGCAAGCTCGCGCCGCGCCCACTCGAGCGGCGTCGACAGGTCGCGGTCGCCGTTCACGAGCAACGCCGGCACCCGGAGCCGGCCCTGCGGGAGCGGCGTCGGCGGCGTGGGCGCCCACGGCAGGCACTGGCGGACAAACCCGTTGCGGAGCGCGGTGGCGCGGTCGAACGGGTAGAACGCTGTCGCCGGGAGACGGGCAACGGCCCGCGCGAGCTTCGCCTCACGGCCGTCGAGCGGCGCCGCGGAGTCTCCCCAGGGGTAGCGCCAGTCGGCGCACAGCGCGCTCGCGTGGAGCCCCTGGTCGAGCGTCTCGGCCGGCGCCGCCTGCCACGCGCGCGCGGTCTGCAGGAACTGCACGAGCGCATCCGTGCGGCCGCGGCGCGCGTCCCGGAGCAGCCCCGGCACGTCGAACGTCGTCCGGTACGTCGGATCGACGATGCTGTCGAACGTCAGTGCATCGAACAGCGCGGCGCCGACCTTGTATCGCTCGATCACCGCCGCGAGGTCTGCGGTGCACGCATCGCCGCCGCAGACGTCGTTCAGCACGCGCCGCGCGCCGCGGAACTCGTCGACCCCGAGATCGGTCAGCCCCACATGCGGCACGACCGAGTCGAGCACCAGCTTCGAGACGTGTTGTGGGTGCGCGAGCGCGTAGCGCTCGCCGACGTACGTGCCGTAGGAGATCCCGTCGATCGCCCAGCGCTCGACGCCGAGTGCCCGCCGGAGCGCCTCCAAATCGGCGACGACATCGTCGGTGCCGAAGTACCGGCGCCGCGGGCCGAGCTTCGCGGCGCACGCCCGCACCGCCGCCGGCGGCGGCGGGAACAGGTCGGACGTCCCCATCGCGGCCTGCAGCGCGTCGCAGTGGAGCGCCCGCACCCGTACCGCGCTGGTCGAGGACGACGATGCGGAAGTCGCGCAGCTCGGCGGCGAACGCGCGCGGCACGAACCGCTGCAGCGACGGCACGCCCGGCTGGCCGGGCCCGCCGGTCAGCACGAGGAGGACGCCGCGCGAAGCCTTCGCGTCGTCGCCCGCGCCGACCTGCAGGTGCAGCATCCCGGGACGCCGTCCGGACCAGTCGAGCGGGACGTCGAGCTCGGAGCACGTGAAGCCGGCTATGCCCGCGCACGGGGCTGCATCGTGCAGCGACGGGCGCGGCTGCCGCGCGGAAGCCGGGCCGGAGGCGGCGAGAAGGCCGGCCGCGAGGCAGACGAGAAGGCTGCGGCGCAGCACGAACCTCATTGTGGACGGGTACCGACCGACCTTGCGCCGCGTGAACGTAAACTCGAATCACATGCGGATCGGCGTCCTCACCGGCGGCGGCGACTGCCCCGGCCTGAACGCGGTCATCCGCGCGGTCGGCCGGCGGTCATGGGCGCGCGGCCACGAGGTCGTCGGCGTCCGCGAGGGCTGGCGCGGCATGATCGAGCACTGGTTCGAGCCGCTCGGCCCGCAGGAGATCTCCGGGATCCTGCCGCGCGGAGGCACGATCGTCGGCACGTCGCGCACGAACCCGTACAAGGTCGACGGCGGCGTCGACCGCGTCCGCGACGGCTTCTCGCAGCTGCAGGCGCTCGTCGCGATCGGCGGCGAGGACACGCTCGGCGTCGCGGCGAGGCTGCACGAGGACTTCGGCGCGCCCGTCGTCGGGGTGCCGAAGACGATCGACAACGACCTCGCGGGCACCGATTACACGTTCGGCTTCGACACGGCGGTCTCCGTCTGCGTCGAGGCGATCGACCGCATCCACACGACGGCGGAGTCGCACAACCGCGTGATGGTGATCGAGGTGATGGGCCGTCACACGGGCTGGATCGCGGTGCACAGCGGCATCGCCGGCGGCGCCGACGTGATCCTCATCCCCGAGCGGCCGGTCGACCTCGACGAGGTCGAGCACGAGATCCGCCGCCGGCACGCACGCGGCAAGAACTTCTCGATCGTCGTCGTCAGCGAGGGCTGCGAGCTCCCCGGGGCCGAGGACAAGGGCGAGGTCGACCAGTTCGGCCACCGCCTGCTCGCGAAGCGCGGCGTCGGCGAGCGGCTCGGCGAGGAGATCGAGTCCCGCACCGGCTTCGAGACGCGCGTGACGGTGCTCGGCCACATCCAGCGCGGCGGCTCGCCGACCGCACGCGACCGGATCCTCGCGACGCGGTTCGGCGTCAAGGCCGCGGATCTCGTCGAGGAGGGCGCGTTCGGCCAGATGGCTGCGCTGCGCGGCGACGACGTGATCGCGGTGTCGCTCGCCGAGGCGACCGCCGAGCTGAAGACCGTGCCGCTCGAGTGGTACGAGCTCGCGAAGACGTTCTTCGGCTAGGTGTCTGACTGCGTCTTCTGCGACCTCGCCGGCCTGCGCACCGCCGAGGTGGTGATCGAGAACGAGCTCTGCATCTACGCGTCGACGCGTGACCCGCGCGACCCGCCGGACGTGCTGCCCGGCTGCGGGGTGATCGTCCCGATCGCCCACCGCCGCTCGCCGTTCGAGCTCACGCCGGAGGAGTGGGCGGCGACGCACGATCTGCTCGTGCGCGCGAAGGCGGCGCAGGACGAGCGCCTCGCGCCGGACGGCTACCTGCTCGCCTGGAACGCCTGCTCGGAGCCGGGCCGGGAGCCGCACCACGCGCACCTGCACGTGATCCCGCGGTTCGACGACGAGCCGCGCGCGGAGTGCGGCGCCCGTTCGGCGATCAAGGTGCCGGAGAACCGGCGCCCGGACCCGCTCGCGCCCGGGAACGGCCGGGCGCGGTAACGCTCGCCCCCGTCGCGCCGGGACAGGTCCCGGCGCCAAACGACGTGACGTAAGTGCAACGGATCGTCCACAGGGGCGAGAAGCCCCCGCTCAGAAGCCGGTTTCGCGCGGAGGCGTGACGCCAAACGACGTGACGGAGGCGTGACGGAATGAGGTGACCGACGCCGAACGGCGCGACGTGCGTCAGGCGTCGGCGAGCGGGAAGCTCCGGTGCGACCGGGGCGGGACGAGGAAGTTCTGGCGATGCGTCGTCGAGAGCACCGAGTTGAACCCCTGGTTGCGATCGCGCGGCGGGAACCGGATGCGGCCGCCGGGTAGCACGCCGTCCATCGCGAGCCGGTTGCGGCGGAAGTCGTCGCCGGTCGGGTTGAAGACGACGAAGTGGACGCCTGCCGCCGGGAGCGCCCCCACCTCGTCCTCGCGCACCGACCAGGCGAACGGGTTGTCGAGCGTGTTGAAGTCCGCGCGCACAGGCACCGCGGTCCCCTTGCGATAGACCGTGCCGTCCGTCGCCACGACGTCGAACGGGAGGCGCGACGTCGTCTGGATCGCGGCGCTGTGGCCGATGCGGCCGGAGCGCCGGTAGTCGACGCGTACCTGTGCGTCGGTCGAGACGTCCTGCGGCCCCTGCCGCACCGTCTGCGTGTCCTGCTTCACCCGCAGGTTCGGGCGGAACGCGGTCGCGACTCGCTCGTCGAAGTCGAAGTTCAGGTACCACGCCTCGACGTCCTCGTGGATGTGCGAGAGGTGCATGTGCGTGCCGTGGCGGAAGTAGTCGCTGCCGCGGAAGTCGACGTAGCCCAGCGTCTCGAAGTTCGCGATCGCGCCCGGCCCCATCCCCGCCCGCTGCGTCGAGGTGAAGCCGAGGAAGAGCTCGGCGGTGTCCGGGATGAGGTCGGCCCCCGGCACCTGCGCGGCGACCGCCATCCGCTTCGGCAGCGACCGCCCGCCCGCGAACCCGCCGCCCGCGAAGCCGCGGCGGATCGACGTCAGCTCGAAGAGCTGCGACTCGCGCAGCCGCGCCGCCGCGTCGTCGATGTGCTGCCGCCGGTCGGCGCGGAGCAGGAGCGCGACGTCGTTCGCCTCGAGCCGCGTGTCGGGCGGGTCGCTCGGGAAGCGCTCCGCGTCGAACAGCACCGGCCTCCCCGCGCGCCGGTCGTGCGGGAGGAGGCGGCGCATCCTGTCGGGGACGAGGCGCCGGAAGTACGGCAGTCCCCATGCGACCGTGATCCCGAGGCCCGCGGGAGACGGGGCGTACTCGCGCTCGAGGGCCGCGAGGACGTGCTCGAGCTCGGCCTGCGCGTCCCGCAGCCCCGCGCGGTCGGCGGTCACGCGGGCCGTGAGGATCTCGTGGTGCAGCGGCGGCACGAGCACCTCCACGCCGTCGGAGCGCACGACGCGGATCCCGTCCAGCAGGTGCTGCTCCCTCAGCGCGTCCGCGGCCGACGCCCGCTGCGGCGCGGTGCCGGCCAGTCGGTCGACGAGCTCGTAGATCCCCGTCGCACCGACCGCTCCGGCTGCGGCGCCCAGGAGCGCCTGCCTCCGGGTCAGCTTCATCAGGACTGCGGATCGATGCGCACGAGCGACCGCAGCTCGTGCTTCAGGTACGCGACGACCTTGTTGAACGAGAGGGGCGGCGCGACGTGCTCCGAGAGCGTGTAGAGCGTGCCGTGCCGGCGCCAGAGGAGCAGGGCGTGCCACGCGTCCGCATCCTGGTTCACCGTGTAGAGCCGCGCCCTGATCCCGTTCGCGGTCACCACGCCCTTCGGCTCGTCGAAGCACGGGACGTTGCGGCTGTCCGTGCCGCCCGTCCGGCAGGTCGGGACGGCCGTGCGCCCGGGGTAGCCGCGCAGGTTGACGTGCAGCTCGCCGCCGGCCGCGCCGGGCCCCGTCTCCTGCCAGACGAAGCTCTCGAGGTAGCTGCGGTCCTCCGAGACGGAGTCGATGTTGTTCCACCGGCCGCCGATCTGGCCGACGAGCGGGTCGGGGAGCCAGCCGGGGCAGTAGACGGCCGCCTGGATCCGGTTCGCGAGCCGCTGCCAGCCTGCCGGATGCGCGCACACCGCCTTCGCCGGCGCGGCCGGGGCCGCAGCCTGCGCCTTCTTCGCCTCGCCGCAGCCCGACGCGGCGAGCGCGCAGGCGGCCGCGAGCAGGGAAAACGCGAGGAGCCCTCTCACGAGGGCCATCGTAGCCTCCTAGACGTCGAACGGCTGGTGGCCGACGAGGTCGCCCACGTGCCGCTGCGAGACGAGGACGGCGTCGATTCCCGCGCGCTCCAGCGCGAGCACCTCGTCGCGCGAGGTGACGTCGACCTGGGCGATCGCGAGCTTCCCGGCCGGGACGTCCGGCAGCAGCTCGAGCACGGCGTCCACGGGGTCGGCCTCGTCGTCGATCCGGTCGGCGCGGAGCAGGAAGATCTCGGGATCGAGACGTTCGAGCGCCAGCTCGAGCTCCTCCTCGTCGCGGACGTCCACGACCGCCTCGAGGTGCGTCGCCGCGACCTCGTCCTCGGGCCGGATCGCGACCGCGTCCGCCTCGACCGGGGCGCCGCCCCCGATCCAGAGGAGCGGCAGCGTCGTCGCCGAGCGGATGCCGTCGATCGGCGCAGCGACCGCGACCGCCTTCGCTCCCTGCTGCTCGGCGTCTCGCGCGGATCCCGCGTCGTCGACGCAGACGATCACGGCGATGCCGTCGCCCTCGGAGATGCGCTGGCTGAGACGTCGCGACCCGGGCACCGATTCGTGCACAAATGTAGCTTGTCGCACCGCGCCCGCGGCTCTAGCCTCGACCGGATGATCTGCGCGAGCTGCGGGCACCAGGCGGAGAGCGCTTTCAAGTTCTGCCCCGAATGCGGCGCTCCGTCGGCCGAGGAGGCGCCCCGCGAGGAGCGGAAGGTCGTCACGGTCCTCTTCTGCGACCTCACCGGGTCGACGGCGCTCGGCGAGCGCCTCGACCCGGAGCCGCTGCGCGCTCTGCTCGCGCAGTACTTCGAACGGATGCGCTCGATCGTCGACGGGCACGGCGGCACGGTGGAGAAGTTCATCGGCGACGCCGTGATGGCGGTGTTCGGGGTACCGGTGCTGCACGAGGACGACGCGTTGCGCGCGGTGCGTGCGGCGGCGGAGATGCGCGCCGCGTTCGCGGAGCTCGGCGTCGAGGGCCGGATCGGCGTCTCGACCGGCGAGGTCGTGACGGGCACCGTCGAGCGTCTCGTCACCGGCGACCCGGTCAACGTCGCGGCGCGGCTCGAGCAGGCGGCGCCGCCGGGCGAGGTGCTGCTCGGGCGGGAGACGCTCCAGCTCGTCCGGGATGCCGTCGAGGTCGAGGAGCTCGAGCCGCTCGCGCTGAAGGGCAAGCGGCGGCCGGTTCCCGCGTTCCGCCTCGTCGCCGTCCGAGAGGCGCCCGAGCGAGACCTCGCGACGCCGATGATCGGCCGCGACCGGCAGGCCCGACTGCTCGCCGGGACCTGGGAGACCGTCGTCTCGGACGGCTCCGCACACCTCTTCACGGTGCTCGGCCCCGCCGGCGTCGGCAAGTCGCGCCTCGTCGCGGACTTCGTCGAACGCCTGCCCGCCGAGGCGCGGGTCGTGCGCGGCCGCTGCCCGGCCTACGGCGACGGGATCACGTACTGGCCCGTCGTCGAGATCCTCGTGCAGCTGCTCGGCGACGACCGCGCCGCCGGCCTCGCGCGACTCGGGATCGACGACGCGGCGCCGGTCCGCGCCTTGCTCGGCGAGCGCGAGGTGCTCGACGCGTCCGCCGACGAGATCGCCTGGGCGGTCCGTCGCGTGCTCGAAGCCGCTGCGGAGTCGGGCCCGCTCGTCGTCGTCTTCGACGACGTGCACTGGGGCGCGCCGACGTTCCTCGACCTCGTCGAGCACGTCGCCGACTGGAGCCGCGGCGCGCCGATCCTGCTCCTGTGCATGGCGCGGCCCGACCTCCTCGACCGCCGGCCCGGCTGGGCCGGCGGCAAGGTGAATGCGACGACGTTGCTGCTCGAGCCGCTCGCAGAGGAGGACAGCGCCCTGCTGATCGACGGGCTCCTCGGCGCGGACGCCGACCCCCAGGTGCGCGGCCGCGTGCTCGCAGCCGCCGAGGGGAACCCGCTCTTCGTGGAGGAGATGGTGGCGCTCCTCCGCAGCTCGACCGACCGCGACGTTCCGGTCCCGCCGTCGATCCAGGCGCTGCTCGCCGCGCGGCTCGACCAGCTGCAGTCCGCCGAGCGCGCGGTGCTGCAGCGGGCGAGCGTCGAGGGGAAGGTCTTCCACCGCGGCGCGGTGACGGCGCTCGCGCCGGAGGAGCCCGACGTGCGCACACGGCTGATGGAGCTCGTGCGCAAGGAGCTCATCCGCCCGGACCGGTCCCAGTTCCCGGGCGACGACGGCTTCCGGTTCCGGCACCTCCTGATCCGGGACGTCGCCTACGACGCACTGCCGAAGTCGGTCCGGGCGGAGCTGCACGAGCGGTTCGCAGTGTGGCTCGAGGAGCACGGCGAAAGGCTCGTCGAGCTGCCGGAGATTCTCGGGCACCACCTCGAGCAGGCGTGCCGGTACCGCAGGGAGCTCGGCAGCGCCGACGCGCACACGCACGAGCTCGCGCGCCGCGCGGGCGAGCTGCTCGGGGACGCGGCGGAGGCCGCTGCGGCGCGCCTCGACGGCCCGGCGGCCGCCCAGCTCGCCGAGCGGGCGGTCGCGCTCCTCCCAGAGGAGCACCCGCGCCGGAACCGGCTTCGGCTGGTGTTCGGCGAGGCGGTCGCCGAGGTCGACATCGGCCGGGGGACGCGGATCCTCGCCGCGCTCGCCGCGGACGCCGCCGCGGCCGGCGACACGGCCGTCGAGTGGAGGTCCCGCCTGGCGCTCGCCTGGTGGCAGCTCCTCTCCGGCGAGACGACGGGCGAGGAGGCGCTCGCGGTCGCGACGGGCGCCGTCCAGGCTCTCACCGGCTCCGGCGACGACGGCGGGCTGGCGTACGCGTGGCGCACGATCTCGCAGGCGCGCAACACCGATGCGTCGGTGGTGGAGGTCGGGGAGGCGAACCGCCGAACGCTCGAACACGCGCGGCGGGCAGGCGACGCTCGGCTCGTCACGGAGGCGACCCTCTGGATCCTCCTCGCCGCGGCCTACGACGGCGAGACGACGGCCGCCGAGGCGCGCGCGATGTGCGAGGCGGTGCTCGACGGGCAGTCGACGCCGACACAGCGGGCCGCCGCGACGATGTGGTTGGGGGTCGTCGAGTCGTTCGAGGGCCGGTACGAGGATGCACGCCGCGACGTCGAGCGCGGGCGCAGCCTCTACGCGGAGCTGAACCCGTCGAGCAGCGGCGCGCTCGCGATGCCGCACGCCTCGGTCCTGCGGTACGCGGGCGACCTCGACGGCGCCGAGCGCATTCTCCTCGACGGCGATCGCCTCCTCGAGCGCGTCGGGGACAAGGGGTACCGCTCGACGCTCCTCGCCGACCTCGCCGACCTCCGCTGCCGCGCCGGGCGCGTCGACGAGGCGTGGCGGGCGGTCGAGGCGTCCGAGGCGCTCACCCAGCCCGACGATGTGCTCGCGCTCGCACAGCTCGACTGGGTTCGGGCCAGGCTGCTCGCACGGGGCGGCCGCCCGGAGGAGGCGGTCGAGCTCGCCGAGGCCGCCGTCGCGCGCCTCGGGCCCGCGCGGTCGTGGTTCCGCGCGGAGGCCGAGCTCGCGCTCGCGGAGGCGCTGCGGGCGGCGGGGCGGGACGAAGACGCGCGCGGGGCCGCGGGGCACGCGCTCGCCTTCTTCGAGTGGAAGGGCGTGGTACCGCTCGTCGAGGAGGCTCGGTCGCTCCTCGCCGCGACCGGCTGAGCTAGAAGCCCTGCGGGGCGGCGGGCGGCAGCCGCTCGAGCCCCGCCCAGTCCGCGCGCGGCGGCGAGAAGAGCTCGACGAGGAACGCGCCCTCGGGGCCGGCCTCCACCTCGTGCGGCACGTCGCCCGGGATCACCCACATCGCCCCCGGCCGCAGGTCCTTCGCCTCCTCGCCGATCCGGAAGCGGAGCGACCCGCGCAGCAGCAGCCCCGTCTGCTCGTTCGGGTGGCGGTGCTCGGGCACGTGCGCGTCCGGCTCGAGCTCGATCGCCGCCAGCGTCGCCTGTGCGCCGGCGACGGCGCGGCCGGTGACGCCGCCCCAGATCTGCAGCACGTCGAGCTCGCCGATCTCGCTGAAGGCGCTCACGTGCCGATCGGGTGCCAGACGGTCTTCAGCTCGAGGAAGGCGGAGATCTCGTAGAGCGACTGCGTGTCGGCCCTTCCGAGCACGACGCGCTTGACGTTCTCGGCCGCCGACGCCTCGAGCTCCGGCCGCAGCCCGTCCGCGCCGGTGAGGTCGATGGCGTTCACGTCCATGTGGGCGGCGAGCCACGGCGCGAGCTCGGCGCGGTAGCCGGTGAGGAGGTTGACGACGCCGCCGGGGACATCGCTCGTCGCGATCGCCTCCGCGAGCTCGATCGCCGCGAGCGGGCGCGTCTCGGACGCGAGCGCCACGACGGCGTTGCCGCCGGTGAGCGCGGGTGCGAGGCGGGAGACGAGTCCGAGGAGCGGCGGCTCGTCGGGCGCGACGAGCCCGACGACGCCCGTCGGCTCGGGGATCGTGAAGTTGAAGTACGGCCCGGCGACCGGGTTCGAGGAGCCGAGCACCTGCGCGAGCTTGTCGGCGAAGCCCGCGTACCAGACCCAGCGGTCGATCGCGCGGTGCACCTCGTCGGCGCCGGAGCAGAGCGGCGCGAACTCCGGTACGCGCGCCTCCATCATCTCGGCGATCCGGTAGAGGACCTGGCCGCGGTTGTAGGCGGTCGCCGCCGCCCACTTCGGCTGCGCGGCGCGCGCGGCCTGGACGGCGTCGCGGAGGTCCTTGCGCGACGCGCGCGCGGCGTTCTGCCCCTCGGCCTCGTACGTCCGGCCGCTCTCGCTGCGCGGGAACGCGCCGCCGACGAAGAGCTTGTACGTCTTCCTGACCGGGAGTCGGCTCATCCGCCGAACGTCTCCGCGCCGTCGAAGGAAAGGTAGGGCTCGAGCCCGTGCAGGCCGCCCTCCCGGCCGAAGCCCGATTCCTTGTAGCCGCCGAACGGGCTCGTGGGGTCGAAGCGGTTGAACGTGTTCGCCCAGACGACCCCGGCCCGGAGCCGCTCGGCCATCCAGAGGATGCGCGACCCCTTCTCCGTCCAGATGCCTGCGGAGAGGCCGTACGGGGTGTTATTCGCCTTCTCGACCGCCTCGTCCGGGGTTCGGAACGTGAGCACGCTGAGGACGGGCCCGAAGATCTCCTCCTGCGCGATCCGGTAGCTCTGCGCGACGTTCGTGAAGACGGTGGGCGCGAACCAGTAGCCCTTCTCGGGCAGCCGGCACGGCGGCTGGTAGATCTCGGCGCCCTCTTCCTGGCCGGCGGCGACGAGCTCCTCGATCTTCTCGAGCTGCATGCGCGAGTTGATCGCGCCGACGTCGGTGTTCTTGTCGAGCGGGTCGCCGACCCGCAGCGTCGTCATCCGCCGCTTGAGCTTCTCGACGACGGGCTCGTAGATCGACTCCTGCACGAAGAGCCGCGAGCCGGCGCAGCAGACGTGACCCTGGTTGAAGTAGATGCCGTTGACGATGCCCTCGACCGCCTGGTCGAGCGCGCAGTCGTCGAAGACGATGTTCGCCGCCTTGCCGCCGAGCTCGAGCGTGAGCTTCTTGCCGGTGCCGGCGAGGCG